>JAABUS010009473.1_pt1 | contig 10277 bp, 9 predicted proteins | sample 5560161 | NCBI WGS metagenome assembly JAABUS01 (sample SAMN10711885, study PRJNA513376) | rock metagenome | isolation source: Antarctica rocks | place: Antarctica: Victoria Land, Trio Nunatak nord | collected 2016-01-04
GCAACAGCGCCGGCTTGACCTCTGCCCACCGGTCCGCTCGGGGGAGGCCGGTCAGCACCCGCAGCGCGGGATTGACCCGTCTGGCGTGTCGCGCCAGCGCGTCAGCGTCGAGCGCGCCGACGTTCGACGCCCGGGCCGCAGCGAGCAGGCCAGACGACTCGTCCAACATGCCCAACAGCGGAGCGACCGCACCGCCGTACACGTCGGCGTCGACGAGCAACGTCGAGGCACCCGAACGCGCCAGCTCGGCACTCAGCCCGAGCGCGACCACAGACCTGCCCGGCGCTCCACTGCCACCCCAGACCGCTATCACCTGGCCGCGCCGAGTCAGTGGCTGGTCGGCTTCCCCCTGGTCCGCCAGAGGCCGTGTGGCGTTCACCCAAGCGGAGGACGACGACACCGCAGCGGGGGCGTTCATCGACTCGGCAAGCACCTCGCGGAGCGTGGCCATGTCGTCGGCGAAGACGAGTGACTCGATACCCAGTCGCCGAAGCGCCGCCTCGTCGGCACTTGACGTCTCAGCTGTCGCGCCCACGACGGCGACATTCTCAGCGCGCAGGCGGGCGACGACGTCGCGGTCGAGGTTGCGCAGGTGGGCGGTGACGACGGCCACCTGGGCCTGATGGGTAGCCGCCGCGGCCAACAGATCAGGTACGTCGACGCAGCGGCGCACGACGTGAAACAACGGCCTCTCTATCGCGTCGAGAAGGGCAGCCTCGAACTCGACTGCCCCGACCGCCACCAGGATCCCTGACGACATGCTCAGCCGCTGATTCCCACGAGAACCACCGTCGCCCCGTTAAGGGCATCCAACACAGCCGAAGTCTCCTCGGGTTCTGGCAGCGCAACCACCACCTGCCGATCTGAGCCCAGCCCGCCGACGCCGACATCGCCGACCGACATCACGATGACATCGGACAGGACGAGCGTCGGAGCGCTCTTGACCTCCTCAGGCTTCGGCACGGCCCAGACCTCGACGTGATCGCCCACCGAGACGTCGCCCGCCAGGCCGGCACCAGTCACAGCTAGCGGGAGCTGATGAGGAACCAGAGCCGTGTCAGTCGAGATGGCAGACCTGGCCAGCAACTCACCTGCACCGATGTCACGAGTGAAATGGGCAGCCGCCGGCAACGGGTCGCTCACCAACCAGTAGCGGTCAGCGTCGGCCGCATCGGTGAAGTGCACCCGCGCCGTACGCAGATCGGTGTCACTGGCAGACATCCCGACCCCCACGTCACGGTCGAGCACCCACACGGCAAGGGTGTCATCAGCCGCAGCGAGCACCTTGGCGCCGATCACTACGGATGCGAGCACCAGGAGAGCGCCCAGCCACAGCCGCGGATCTCGCCAGCGCGATCGCCGCAGACGGTTCGCCGGAGGTGAGGTGGAGTGGATCTCGGAGTCGCCGGCATCCGGTGCACGGACCGGTTGGCGGTGTGAGACGGACACGGCGCACATTCTGCCTGTGGACGCTAGTTCGTGGGAAGAGTTATCCACACGGCTTCGCTCTCAGCGCCAGTCGCCGTTCTCAGCACATGCGACAATGCACGCCATGGCTGGTTCCTCGTCTCGGTTCCACGGGTTAGGAGACGTAGCCGAGATTCTCAATATTTCGGTGGCTCAGGTCTATGCGCTCGTGCGTCGCGGCGAGCTGCCGGCCATCAAGATCGGCGGCAGAGGGCAGTGGCGAGTGGAGCACTCTGAGTTGGAGAACTACATCGACAAGGCGTACCAGAGCACCAAGCAGTTCATCCACGATCATCCGTACTCGTCTGACGAGCCTCCCGCGCAGGAGCGCGCCGCAGACCAACCGCTGGAGACTTAGGCACCCAACGCGGGTAGTCGCACGCTCACGCCCAACCCTGCCCGCTTCGCCTCACGGCGCCGATGGCGTCGAACGCCACCGTCAGTCGTCCCTGCACGGTCGATCGACGTGGTGCTTCACCGAGCTCGTGAACGGCAAGGTCGACGGAGTCAGCGCCCACTCGGTCTGGGGTGCCTGTCACCGAGCCGCCACCTCGAAACAGCACCGTCACAGCGCAGCGATCGATCGCGATGGCCCGTAGGGCGGCGGTCATACGCAGCCGGCCAGCGATGTGACCGACCCCTTCCGGGCTCACCGCGCTGAGCGGAAGATTGCTCACGGCGGTGATGGCCGCTGCAGGTACGACGACCTCGTCGGGCGCGCTCAGGAGGAGCCAGTTCGCGCCGACCTGTGTCAAACGACCCCTCAGCTGGCCCGCTCCGCTCACCGCCAGATCTACCTGCTCGTTCAGTTGGGCTCGAAGGCGGTTCAGCAACGTCAGCTGACCGACCTCAGCTCGGGTGCGGTCCGCCACCTCGGCCTCCAGCTCTGCCTTCTCGAAGGCTTGCGCCTGCCCCTCCAGGTCGGCGAAGAGGTCCTGCCAGCGCATGGGCTGACCGTAGCGATCATGCCCTCTGCTTGTCACTCGGGTGGAGGTGCGACTCCTCACCTCGCCGCCCCCGGTCCACCAGCGTCCCCCTGGGGAGGGCGCTGGCTTGATTTGCTTGTGGATGGGCTCTTGACTCCGCAAGCAAGCAGAGGCTAGAACATTCAAACAAAGTTAAACTTAAGTAAGCGAGGGCTAATGCGAGTCACCGATACCGCCTCGGCAGGCGCGACCCGGGCATTGGCCTGCGCACGAGGTGCCCTGTTGGTGGCAGCGATCGGAGTTCTCGCCGGAGTCGGTTGGTGGGCCGCCTTGCCCCCTCTGCACGCCGTCGAAGTGTTCTTTTCGACGGGGCGTCCCCCCTCGGGAGGCTGGACGCTGGACCGTCTGGTTGTCGCCGGCGCATCCGCTGCCCTGGTCGCGGTCATCGCCCTGCTGACCGTTCTGATCACGCTGAACGTCTTGGGTGCGGCGACGGCTCGCCGGTCGGCTTCGATCGACAGACTGGCGGTCCGCGTGAGCCCTGCCTGGCTCCGTCGCTGCGTGCTTGGGATGTGCGGATTCGCCCTCACCGCTCCCGGCTTCACGGCGGTGGCGGGCGCTCATGACGTCGGTGCAGAAGATGAAAGGCACTCGGCCGGCGCAGTACACCTAGCCGGCCTGGCGTTACCCGACTTGCCGAGCGCTCCGGCGGTTCGCGTCTTGACAGTTCGACCCGGCGACACCTTGTGGTCGATAGCGCGCGGTGGACTGAGTGCCGATGCGACTGACCGTGCCGTCGCCGCTGCGGTGACTGCCCTGTATGCCGCAAACCGCCAAGTCATCGGCGACGACCCCGACCTGATCTTCCCCGGACAGCAACTCACTGCACCCGGAGGTGCCCGATGACCAGTACGCCACCTACTCGAGCTCCCGGCGCCGTACCGACGCGCCACCCCCGCGCCTGGACCAGCCGGGGTGGCCCCGCCGGTGAGGACGGCCTCGGTTACACCCAGGGCGCTCTCGCCCTCACTTATCCCCTACCCAGTGGACTCGACAGCGAGCCGCGGTCAGTCGCCCTCACGGTGGTGCAGCCGGGCCCAGTCGGCCCAGCGGAGTCGCAGCCAGGCTCGGAGGCCTGGGCGGCCCGCTTCCTGCAAGCCGTGGTCGAGGTCCTGTCCAGCGACAGACCCTTGACCCAGCTGGCGCGTTGGACTGACCCGACGGTGTACGCCGAGATTGCTCGGCGCAGGCAGCGAGTCGCCCTGCCTGGCAAGCCAGGCACGGGTCGGGCGGGAAGGGCGCAGGTGGTGACTGTCCACATCTGTCACCCCACGTCCGACAGCGCTGAGGTGGCTGCCCGAGTGACCATGGGCGGGCGCTCGCGAGCTATCGCTGCGCGGCTGGATCTTCAACGCGACCGCTGGTTGTGCACGGCCATCGCGTTCGGGTAGCCAGCCCACCTCAGGCGTTGCGACGTGCGGGGTCGCCGTGGCAGCGCTTGAACTTGCGGCCGGACCCGCACGGGCACAGCTCGTTGCGTGCCACCTTGCCGAACTGGTCGCCAGTGTCCTCGACCTGCACCTCCGGTCGGGCGTCGCCGTCGACGGTCGGAGCGGAGTAGGCGAGCTTCTTCGGCTTCTCCGGCTGCGAGAGACCCTTGGCGACGATCTGCGGCCGCTGGTCGGCCTCAGCGTCACCTTCCTCCGAAGCAGTCGGTACTGGCTGTGCGCCTCCACTCGAAGCGGCGGGGGCTGCATGCGGCGCCCCAACGGCTGTGCTGACCGCAGCGGCCCCGGGCGGCTCTGCTGTGTTAGCCGCAGTGGGTGCTGGAGAAGCCTGGGCCGGAGCTGGCGCCGCCGCATCCGTGGGCGCGCCGGCGACCAGGGCGGCCGCCTCGTCCTGGATTTGGGCGGCCTCGGCCTCGAGCGCCGGATCGGGCGCGGGCTCGGCGACCTGGACCTCGACGTTGAAGAGAAAGCCGACAGACTCCTCCTTGATCGAGTCCATCATCGCCGAGAAGAGCTCGAAGCCCTCGCGCTGGTACTCCACCAACGGGTCGCGCTGGGAGTAGGCCCGCAGACCGATTCCCTCGCGCAGGTAGTCCATCTCGTAGAGGTGCTCGCGCCACTTGCGGTCGAGCACCGACAACAGCACCCGGCGCTCCAGTTCGCGCATCACCTCAGCACCGAGCGCCTCTTCGCGGGCGTCGTAGGCGCGATGCGCGTCGGTGCGGAGCTCTTCAAGCAGGAGATCGCGGGTGAGCCCCTCGATGCCGCCCGCTTCCTCCTCGAGCTGGTGCTCGGTCACGCCGACCGGGTAGAGCGTCTTCAGTGCCGTCCACAGCTTGGGCAGGTCCCACTCCTCGGGGAAGCCCTCTGTGGCGCCGCCGACGTACGCCTCGATCGTCTCGTCGACCATGCCGCGGATCTGCTCGTGCAGGTCGGCGCCCTCGAGCACCCGGCGCCGCTCGCCGTAGACGACCTCCCGCTGCCGGCTCATCACGTCGTCGTACTTCAAGATGTTCTTGCGCGTCTCGAAGTTCTGGCTCTCGACCTGCGCCTGCGCCGACGCGATAGCACCGGTGACCCGCTTGTTCTCAATCGGCACGTCGTCGGGGATCTTCATGGTCTGCAGCACCCAGTCGACCCAGTCGGACTTGAACAGCCGCATCAGGTCGTCCTCGAGCGAGAGGTAGAACCGCGATTCCCCCGGGTCGCCCTGCCGCCCCGACCTCCCGCGCAACTGGTTGTCGATGCGGCGGGACTCGTGCCGCTCGGTGCCGATGACGTAGAGCCCGCCGGCGTCGTTGACCCTGTCGTGCTCGGACTTGACCTGCTCCTGCATCCGTTCCAGCGTCTCGGGCCAGGCGGCTTCGTACTCCTGCGAATGCTCGGTCGGGTCGAGGCCCCTGCGCCGAAGCTCCTCGTCGGCGAGGAACTCCACCGAGCCCCCGAGCATGATGTCGGTGCCGCGGCCTGCCATGTTCGTCGCCACCGTGACCGCGCCCTTGCGCCCGGCCTGGGCGACGATGTGCGCCTCGTTGGCGTGCTCCTTGGCGTTCAGCACCGTGTGCGGGACGCCGCGCCGCTTCAGCAACCCCGACAACCGCTCGGACTTCTCCACCGAGGTGGTGCCGACCAGCATCGGCTGGCCCTCGGCGTGCCGCTCACCGATGTCGTCGATGATCGCGGTGTACTTGGCGTCCTCGGTGCGGTAGACGAGGTCGGGCTGGTCGGCGCGGACCATCGGCTTGTTGGTGGGGATCGCGATCACACCGAGCTTGTAGATCTTGTCGAACTCCGACGACTCGGTCATCGCCGTACCGGTCATGCCGCCGAGCTTCTCGTACAGCCGGAAGTAGTTCTGCAGGGTGATCGTCGCGAGGGTCTGGTACTCCTCGCGGATCCGCACGCCCTCCTTGGCCTCGATCGCCTGGTGCAGCCCCTCGTTGTAGCGGCGACCGTGCAGCATGCGTCCGGTGTGCTCGTCGACGATCAGGACCTCGCCCTCGATGACGACGTAGTCGCGGTCGTTGCGGAACAGCTCCTTGGCCTTGATCGCGTTGTTGAGGAACGAGATGAGCGGCGTGTTGACCGCGTCGTAGAGGTTGTCGATGCCGAGGTGGTCCTCGACCCGCTCGATGCCGTCCTCGAGGACGGCGACCGTGCGCTTCTTCTCGTCGACCTCGTAGTCGACGTCGACGCGCAGCCGCTTCACCAGCGCCGCGAACTCGTCGTACCACTTCACGGACTCGTCGGAGGGGCCCGAGATGATCAGCGGCGTGCGGGCCTCGTCGATGAGGATGGAGTCGACCTCGTCGACGATCGCGTAGTGGTGGCCGCGCTGGACGCAGTCCTCGATCGACCCGGCCATGTTGTCTCGGAGGTAGTCGAACCCGAACTCGTTGTTGGTGCCGTAGGTGATGTCGCTCAGGTAGGACTCCCGCCGCTGCGCCGGCGACATCTGCGGCAAGACCATGCCCACCGACAACCCCAAGAAGTGGTAGATCCGGCCCATCCACTCCGCGTGGTACTTCGCCAGGTAGTCGTTGACCGTGACGACGTGGACGCCGTTGCCGGTCAAGGCGTTGAGGTACGTCGGCAGGGTCGCCACGAGCGTCTTGCCCTCGCCGGTCTTCATCTCGGCGATGTCGCCGAAGTGCAGCGCCGCACCGCCCATCAGCTGGACGTCGAAGTGGCGCTGACCGAGCACCCGCTTGGCCACCTCACGTACGGTGGCGAACGCCTCGGGCATCAGCGAGTCGAGAGCCTCGCCGTCAGCCAGCCTGGCCTTGAACTCGGCTGTCTGTGAGCGCAGCTCCTCGTCGGTCATCGCGACGAAGTCGTCCTCGATGGCGTTGACCTGGCGGGCGACCGCCTCGAGCTTTCGGCGCTGCTTGCCCTCGCCGATGCGAAGGACCTTGTCAAGCAGTACAGGCATCCGAGTGCAGCTCCTCGTCAGGGTCGTCGGTGGTCAGCGCGCCACCGGGTGTGAGCGTCAGTCAGCGGTGCGACCCTGCCATAGTAGGCGACCTGGCGTCGCGGTCACGACGTGTGCTGGCAGGCGCTGAGAGCCCCCGCCAGGTCTCCCCTCGGTGCCACGTGCACGTCGCTGAGACCCAGCCAGTCCGCCAGCTCACGCAACACGGCAGCCAGCTCGGCCGCGGTCTCGTCCGGCGCCGAGGGCTCGGCGTAGGCGCCCTTGACCACGAGAACACCTGCCTTCCTGTCCGCCTTGAGGTCGACTCGAGCGACCAGGTTCTCGCCCAGCAGGAAGGGCAGCACGTAGTACCCGTGCACCCGGGCGGGCTCGGGCACGTAGATCTCGATGCGGTAGCGGAACCCGAACAGCTGCTCGGTGCGGGGGCGCTCCCACACCACCGGGTCGAACGGGCTGAGCAGTGCCCGCGCGCTGAGCCGGCGCGGCAGCCGAGCGTCCCGGTGCAGGTACGCCGGCTGGCTCCAGCCCTGGACCGACACCGGCACCAGCTCCCCGGTCTCGACGAGCGTCCGCACCGCCGGCTTGGACGCCTCCTGGTGCATCCGGTAGTAGTCGCGCAGGGACGCCTCGGTCGCGACACCGTGGGAGACAGCCGCCCGGCGGACCAGCTCGACGTGCGCCTCCTCCGGTGCCGGGTCGGGCTGCCGCAGGATCGGGATGGGGACAACCCGCTCCGGCAGGTCGTAGAGCCGTTCGAACGAGCTGTTGCGACCGGCCACGCTGACCTCCCCGGCGAAGAACAGGAACTCCAGCGCCTGCTTCACCTCCGACCAGTTCCACCCCCAGTCGACCTTCGCTCTCGGCAGGTCGTCGTCGATGTCGCGAGCTGTCACCGGCCCCTGCCGCGCGACGTCCGCCAAGACGCTGGCGACCAGGTCGGGTTTGCGCGCGTAGATGCTTCGTGGGCCGCCCCACGCCAAGGTGTGCGCGCGCGCCATCCGGTGCTTCATGTACGGCCACAGCTCCACCGGCATGTACGCCGCCATGTGCGCCCAGTACTCCACCAGCCGGCGTGGCTTCTGACCGGCGGCCCGGTGCAGCAGCGACGTGTCGTAGGCGCCCATCCGGCTGAACAGCGGCATGTAGTGCGCCCGCTGAAGCACGTTGACGGAGTCGATCTGCAAGACGCCGGTCCGGGCCACGGTCCGGCTCAGGGTGCGCAGAGTCGGCAACGCGGGACGCGGGTCGAGGAAGCCCTGCGCCGCAAGCGCGATCCGCCGAGCCTGGGCTCGGCTGAGCACGTCCTGCGTCACTCCTGCGTCAGCTTGATGACGCCGTAGTCATAGCCCTTGCGTCGGTAGACGACAGCCGGTCCGTCGTCCTCCTTGTCGATGAACAGGTAGAAGTCGTGCCCCACCAGCTCCATCTCGTACAACGCCTGGTCGAGCGTCATCGGTGCGGCGGAGTGAGACTTCTCGCGTACGACGAGTGGGCCGTCGCCGAGCACCGTCAGCGGCCCCACCTTGTGCTCGGCCGGGTCGTCGGCCTCGGTCTCGGCCTCATCAAGAGCCACCTCGTGACCGGCGAGTGCCTCTGCCAGCGAGGGAGGAGTGCGCGTGCCGTGATGCACCCGCCGCCGGTCTGCGACTTTGCGCAGCTGGGTGCCCAACCGCTCGACGGCCTTGTCCAGCGCCGTCAGCTTGTCCTCGGCCGCTGCCTCGGCCCGGATCACCGGGCCCTTGCTGCGGATCGTGACCTCCAGCCGGGTGGACTGGTCGGCGAGCCGAGGGTTCGGTTCCTTCGAGACCTCCACATCGACCCTGATGATGCGATGGTCGTACTTCTCCAACTTCGTCAGCTTGTCCTCGACCTGACTGCGGAACCGGTCAGACACCTCACAGTGCCGACCCGTGACCACGACCTCCACACTTGCCTCCCTGTTGACCCGTCGCTCAGCACGAGGGTAGTCAGCCGCTCGCACACCGTAGGAGGCACCCGTCCGACCGACCTGGTCTTCGACCCCACACTCGCCTGCTGAGGCGTTCGCAGCTTGTGCCACTCGCGACCTTCTCCCGGAGAAGGAGAGCATGGAACTCTCCCGCGGGGCAGGACTTACTACTAAGCCGCTCCGTGATCGGCCGATCCGACGTCTCGATCTCTCGACGTCGCGCCAGATCGACCTTACGTGGGCCGTTTCGCCTGCGGCTGGCATCGGCTTGCTGATCGGGCCTCGACGAGACGACTCCCCAACAGCGCAACCACGGACCCGGACGGGTGCCATGCCAAGACCTTAGTCGCTTCTGCACTCGGGCCACACAGCGCGCAGCGATGGCCGCGGGCTACGCCAGCTGTCGGCGCCGCCTGGTTGCAGCGATCACCGCCACTCCCAGGATCTGCGCGCCAGCTGCCGAAGTCGCGCGCGCCGCCTCTGCCGCCGTCGCTCCGGTGGTGCAGATGTCATCGACGACCACGACGCTGCGACCGTCGAGGCGCCGACGGTCTCGAGTGGCGAAGGCGCCGGCCAGGTTCGCCGCCCGCTCGGCCGCATTGAGCCCGGCCTGGTCGCCCACCGGGCGAACGACTCGCAGTGCTGGATCGATGACGGCTACGACGCCCGCCTTCCGCAGCGAGCGCGCGCATTCGCGGGTCACCCGCAGTAGCGGGTCATGCCCTCGCTCGCGGACCGTACGCCGCATCGACGGCGCAGGCACAAGGGTTATCAACGCCGCAGACGAGTCGCTCGCCCGGCACAGGACGCCGAGGACGCTCAACGCCAGGGCACGCCCCAGCGGCCTGGCCAGCGACAGTCGGCCCTGCTCCTTGTGCGCCACCAGCGCCTCCTTGACGACGTCGCCGTAGTCAGCGACGGCGAAAACCACCGGCAGGCCTGGCGGCGCAGGTGAGGGCCGCGTCTCGAACGGCAGCCGGTCGAGGTGGCTGGCGCAGCGCAGGCACAGCGCGGGTCCTGGTCGCCGGCATCCCACGCACGACCCGCCAAGCAGCAGGTCGGCCGAGGCCGCCATCAAGTCGCGAGAGCCTCCCATCCAGCCAACTGTTGCCCAGCGTGACGGATCCTCGAAGGATCAGGCGCCGCCTGTGGACGCCGCGCCCCCGCGGCAGCCGCTGTGGACAACCGGCCCGGCAGCGCCTCGTCGAAGGGTCCGACTCTGGCGTCGCTCCAGCAGCGCGGAACTCTGACCGTCGGATTCTCAGCCGGGGTAGACCGGTGCCCGGAGCGGGGTCGACCCGCCGAACCGGTCCCACTGCAGCTCGGGCGTCTGCACGTAGATCTCACCGTTGGCGCCGCCAATCACCACCGGAGCGTCGACGTTGGGGCCAGCCGCCACACTGACCGGCTCGACGGGCAGGAACCCCCCGACGGCGCTCGCGCGCGACCCGTCGATCGTCACTTCGAAGGGCTGCTGATCACCCCCCTCCTCACGT
>JAABUS010009475.1_pt1 | contig 10277 bp, 13 predicted proteins | sample 5560161 | NCBI WGS metagenome assembly JAABUS01 (sample SAMN10711885, study PRJNA513376) | rock metagenome | isolation source: Antarctica rocks | place: Antarctica: Victoria Land, Trio Nunatak nord | collected 2016-01-04
AGCGGGCCGCCTGGAACCCAGCGCATGGCCGATTCCCAGCCCCAGCCCGAGCCGACCGCGGCTCCGCGCCGCGGCGCCGCCCTGGCCTTCGGGGCGGCGATGGTCGCGGTGATCGCGCTCGTGGCCATCCTCCTCAGCCTCGGCGACGGCGGCTCGGAGGCGTCCGGCGCGCTCGTCTGCGCGCCGGCGCCCGGCGACGGCGGCTCGGAGGAGTGCCCGAGCGAGATCGTGACCGATCCCACCGACGTGGCCGTCGCGACGAGTGAGGGGGAGTTCCGGATCAGCCTCGCAACCGACGACTCGCCCGCGACGACCACCTCGTTCCGCCACCTCGTCGAGGACGGCTTCTACGACGGCCTGACCTTTCACCGGATCATTCCCGGCTTCGTGGTCCAGGGCGGCGACCCCAACGGCGACGGCAGCGGCGGCCCCGGCTACTACGTCGACGAGGAGGTCCCGGCGGGGACGACCTACGCCCCGGGCACGGTGGCCATGGCGAAGACCGGCACCGACCCCCCGGGGCGCTCCGGCAGCCAATTCTTCGTGGTCTCCGGCCCCGGCGGGGGGCAGCTCCCACCCGAGTACGCCTTCGTCGGGGAGGTCTCGTCCGGGATGGAGGTAGTCGACGCCATCGACGCGCTCGGGACGAGCAGCGGGAAACCGAAGAAGCCGGTGACGATCGAGAGCATGACGCTCGTCGAGCCCACGGCCGAGTGATGCGCGCCCGAGCTTTCGCCCCCCTACGCCGCACAGCGGGCGTTGCGCCTCTGCTCGCGGCGCTCGCGCTCGCCGCCTGCGGGGATGGGGGATCGGACACCACCTCGACCGCGGTGGCCCAAGGATGCCGTCAGGTCGAGGCGCCTCCGCCCAAGAAGCTCGACCTGCAGCCGCCGAAGGCGAAGGCGCCCACCGCTTCCGGCGTTACGTTCGAGACCACCTGCGGCACCTTCACGGTCGAGTTCGACGGGCGCGCGCCGAAGACGGACGCCTCCTTCCAGTACCTCGCCGAGCAGGGGGCCTTCGATGACACGGTCTTCCACCGGGTGGTCAAAGGACAGCTCATCCAGGGCGGCGACCCCCTCGGCGCCGACCCGGAGAAGGCGGGCACAGGCGGCCCCGGCTATTCGATCGACGAGGCGCCGCCCGCCAACCTCGCCTACACGCGGGGCACGGTGGCGATGGCGAAGACCGCCAACGAGCCGATCGGCCGCTCCGGCAGCCAGTTCTTCGTCGTGACCGAAGCCGACCTCGGCCTCACCGCCGACTACGCTCTCGTCGGCGAGGTGAGCAGCGGCTTCGAAGTGGTCGAGGCGATCGACGCACTCGGCGCCGATGCTCAAGACGGCGCCCCGACGATGCCCGTCGTGATCGAGAAGGCAACCCCGGAGGGATGAGATGGCAAAGCCCCAGGTAAACGAGACCGCGCCCGAGATCGAGCTTCCGTGGACCGGGGAGGGGGACTTCAAGCTCTCCGATCACCACGGGGCCTGGGTGATCCTCGCGTTCTACCCCGGCGACTTCACCGCCGTCTGCACGAAGCAGTTCTGCAACTACCGCGACGGCCGCGAGGAGCTCGCGGGCCTCGACGCCGAGGTCGTGGGCATCTCCCCTCAGGACGTCGACTCCCACGAGCGCTTCACCACCGAGCACGGCCTCACGGTCCCCCTGGCGGCCGACGTCGACAAGCAGGCGGCGGACGCCTATGGCGTGCTCGGTCCCGGCGGGTTCGTCCGCCGCGCGGTGTTCATCGTCGATCCGGAGGGCAAGATCCGCTACCGGAAGGTCGCCCTGGTCGGGCTTGGCTACGAGGACGCGGGCGACCTGCGCGAGGCACTTGCGGAGGCCCGCTCGGCAGCTCCCGCTTGAGCGGGGAGCCCTTCGAGGTCGCCGCCGCGGACGCGGTCGCGCTCCGGGGGCTCAGCGAGGGAGACGGGCCGCCGGTCGTCCTCGCACATGGGATCACCGCCCACCGCGACCTGGTCGTCCACGGCTCGCGGGCGCTCACGCGGGACGGGCACCGGGTGATCCGCTACGACGCCCGCGCCCACGGCGAGAGCGATCCCGGCCCGCCCGGCGGCTACGACTACGAGACGCTCGCCGACGATCTCGACGCGGTCCTCGGCGCCGAGGTCGGGGAGCGCCCGGTCCTGCTGGCCGGGCACTCGATGGGCGCGCACACGATCGTGGCGCTCGCCCTGCGCGTTCCGGGACGCGTGGCAGGGCTCGTGATCATCGGGCCGGCGAGCACGGGCCTGCCTGCGTCGGAGGAGAGCCTGGCTCGCTGGGAAGCGCTCGCCGCCGGGCTCGAGCGCGACGGAATCGACGGATTCACCGCGGCCTACGACGACGGCCTGGATCCCGAATGGCGGGAGGCGCTGGTGCGGATCGCGAGGGAACGCCTCGGCCACCACCGCCACCCCGCCGCCCTCGTCCAGGCCATGCGCGAGGTGCCGCGCTCGTTGCCCTTCCACGGGCTGAGCGAGCTCGAGTCCCTCGACGTTCCCGCCCTCGTCGTCGCCAGCCGCGACGAGGCCGACCCCGGGCACCCGTTCGCGGTTGCCGAGGCCTACGCCGCGAGTCTGCCGGACGCCCGGATGATCAGCGAGGAGGAGGGTGAGAGCCCGCTGGCGTGGCAGGGCGGCAGGCTCTCGCGGGAGATCGCGGCGTTCGGCTCGCAGGACCGGGTGCGGGAGCGCTTCGATACCACCTGAAGGCCGGCGCTCGACCGCGCCACCCCTGGGATCTATCCTTGAGGGCGTGAGCGACGACTACGGGGCGCCGATCCATTACTCCGCCATCGAGCCGGGCACGCCCGTCATCGACAGCGCCGGCGAGCGGGTCGGCGCGGTCCGCCAGGTCGTCGACAACTACCGCGAGCACATCCTGGACGGCTTCGTGATCGAGGATCGGAGCGGAACCCTGCGCTTCGTCGACGCACCCGAGGTGGTGCGGACCTTCGAGGGAGCGGTGACGCTGAGCATCGGCGCCGCCGAGGTGGAGCAGCTCCCGCCCCCCGAGGATGGCCCCGGCGTGTTCGGCGCGAACCTGAGCACCGGGCGGCTCGCGAAGATGTTCGGCGGCGCCTGGCGCCGCAAGTAGCGGAGGCTGTCGCCGGGCCCGGGTGGGGAGGGCAGGCCGCTCAGCGGCAGATGCGCAGGCGGTCGTGCAGGGTGAGGATGCGCCCGTCCACGAGCTCGGTGTCGACGCTGATCTCCGGCCGCGCCTTGCGGCGCAGCAGCCGCGGCCTGATCCGCCGCTCGAAGGGGGCGCTCCGGAGGGTCCCCGCGCTTCTGCCCGCGACCCGGAAGGACGCTCTGATCAGCGTGTTCCGCGAGCGGTTGCGCACCCTGGCGACGAAGTCGCGGGCGGGGGTGCAGGTGCGGCCGCCCTCGCGAACCGGGCGCGGCAGGCGCAGCTCGAGAGACGGCTGCTTGCGGCAGCTCGCGCCCTTGCAGCGCCGCAAGCTCGCCAGCCGCTGCGCGAGCGCGGCCTGCGCGGTGGCGTAGTTGGTGCTCCCGTACTGGTTCTGGAGCTCGTAGGGATCGACGGAGAGGTCGTAGAGCTCGTCCTCGCCGACGGTGTTGTCGACGTAGACGTAGCGTGACGTTCTGACGGCCCGGTACTCGACCCCGGCGGGCTCGCCGCTCTCGCTGTCGGTCGACTCCTGCTCGATCAGCAGCTCGCGGCCGTGCTTGCGATTGGGATGCTCGGTGAGCGGCAGCAGCGAGCGGCCATCGAGGGGAAAGTCGGCCTTCGCGTTCGCGGCGTCGAGGATCGTCGGCGCGAGATCCGCGTTGATCGCGAGGTCGTCGACCTCGACGCCCCTCTCGACGCCCGGACCGCGCATCAGCAACGGCACCCGGATCGCCTCCTCGTAGACCCGGTTCTTGCCGGACTCGATCCGGTGCTCGCCGTGGAAAAACCCGTTGTCCGAGGTGTAGATGAAGAGCGTGTCGTCGAGCTCGCCGGCGGCGCGCAGCTCGTCGACGATGCGCTTCGCCCCCTCGTCGATGGCCAGGAGCGACTCCGCTCGGCAGCGGTAGTTGCGGGTGACGCGCGTGACCCCGGCCTCGGTGAGCGGCGGGCGGTTGGAGACCGAGTCGGGCTTGTCGGAGACGTCGGCCTCGTTGAAGTTGGGAGGGCGCGGCAGCGGCAGGCCGGCGAACGCGCGGCGGTGGCGGATCGCCGGCTTCGCCGTGCCCTCGCAGCGGCTGCGGGGCTCTCCTGCGGGCCGGTTGGGAGCGCCGCTGTGAGGGGCGAGGTAGGCGACCGAGAGGAAGAACGGCTTGGTGCTCGGCGCGCGGCGGTCGATCAGGTCCACGGCCTTGTCCGTGTAGACGTCGGTCGAGTACGTGGCGGGCTGAGCGGGGGCATCGACGTTCTCGTCGGGGGAGCCGTAGGTGTTGATCTGACCGTTCTCGAGGAGCTGATAGCCATAGTAGGTGTAGGTGGTCTTCGACCCGTGCCACTCCGACCAGCCGGGCGGAACCCCGACGCTGCTCTTCTCGTAGCCGTTCAGGAACTTGCCGATGTGGGCCGTGTAGTAGCCGGAGCGCTGCAGCCAAACGGGCAGCGTCCGGGAGGTGTCGAGCTGCTCGAAGCCGCCGATCGGCGGCTGGTTGCCGAGCACCCCGTGGTTGTGGGCGTACTGGCCGGTCTGGAACGTCGCTCGCGAGGGGCAGCAGAGCGGCCAGTTGGTGACGCTGGTCGGGAACGTTGCGCCCCGACCACCGATCAGCCCGCGGACGCGGCCCATGAACCGCATCTCCTCCTGGGTCTGGTCGTCGCTCATCAGGACGACGATGTTCGGCCGCTTCTGGGCCGCGGGAGCCCCGCTGGCGGGATCGGCCGGCCCCCCGATCAGCCCGAGGGCCGCCGTGGTTGCGGCTGCGGCGGCCCCCAGCGCAATTCTCCCTGACTTCCGCACTGCGTCTCCCAACACGAGGTTTCCGCCGAAGTAGCGGGGCAGAAGGGCGGGGCGGTGGCGTGATGCTGCAGCCGGATTCAAGGAGGAGCGCGGTGAGCGACGAGGACGAGAAGCTCGATGAGGAGGGCGCGGTCAAGCTGCTGAACGAGGCGCTCGAGCTCCAGTACCGCTCGGCGCTGCAGTACACGATCACCTCCGGCAGCCTGTTCGGGTTCGAGTTCCAGTCGCTCGGCGATCGCATGTGGGAGTACGCGCGCAACGAGCTCGACGACGCCCGGCTGCTGATCGAGAAGGTCGTTGCACACCCTGGGAGCATCTGATCATGCGCAAGCAGAACCAGGTCGACTTCCTCCTGCGGGCGCGGCGCAGCGCCTGAGAAAGAGGCCGCGCCACTAAGCTCGGAGAATGAGCCCGATCGTCGATCTCAACGAGCACGACCGCTTCCTCCTCCACCAGCGGATCCGCCTGGTGATCAACCAATACGAGTTCTTCCTCCCGGCCGAGGACGGGGAGAGTCCCGGGGAGCGGATCTGCTTCGTGGAGCAGAAGCGCTTCAAGTTCAAGGAGGACATCCGCTTCTACACGGACGACTCGAAGACGAGCGAGCTCCTGCGGATCAAGGCGCGTCAGCGCTTCGATCCGCGCGCTCGCTACGACGTCACCGACGGGCAGGGCACGAAGGTCGGCCAGATCCAGAAGGTCTTCGGCAAGAGCCTGATCCGCTCGACCTACCGGATCTACGACGCAACCGGCCAGGAGGTGGCGATCGCCTCGGAGAGGAGCCTCGGCGTCGCGCTGTTTCGCCGTCTCGTGGGGTTCGTCCCGTTCATCGGCGACTTCGCCGAATGGCTGCCGATCCCGTACCACTTCACGTTCAGCCGCGGCGAGCAGGAGCTCGGGGTCAACCAGCGCCGGGCCTGGAAGCTCCGCGACATCTACACGATCGACATGAGCGGCGATCCCGAACGAACGCTCGATCGCCGCCTCGTCCTGGCGATGGCGGTCGGACAGGACGCGCTCCAGGCGCGCTGAGGACGCTCCGACGGGCCGAGCCCCGCGCTCGGGGCAGCGTGGTTGGCGCCGGCGGGCTGGAGGCCGACGCCGGCCGACGATGACGCGGCCCGAGGACGACGGCCGCCTGCACAACGCACGATAATGAGCGTTATGTATACCTAGGGATCGAGGGCCAAGACTCGGACCTTTATCCCTGGCAAGCCGCCGAACCCTGCAGCGTCCGCTGTGACCACGGTGCGACCCCCCGCCGCGGCGGTGGCGGCGATCAGCAGGTCGTGTGCGCCGCGCGGACGCCCTGATCGGCGAGTCTCGGCCAGCAGCCGCGCGTGTTGGCGTGCCGCAGCGTGGTCGTAGGGCTCGATGGGCAGCTTCGCGAGAAGCTCGTCGACGAACTGCTCGCGCGCACGCAAGCGGCTCGGTCCGGCCAGCGCCACCCCGACCAGCAACTCCGCCGCAGTCACCGCGGCGATCGCCACGTCGTCGTCGTCGTCCACGACCTCGTCGAGCGGCGCGCCCCCGCGCTCGGCCGCGATCAGGACGGTCGTATCGAGGATCAGTCGCTCCAGGACCGCTCCCCGGGCAACAGCATCGACCTCAGCTCCGTGAGCTCGGCGCGCCAATCGGGGTCCGCGGCATGTTCTCGAAGCAGCTTCTTCACCGCAGCGCCCGGGATGGCAGCGGCCGGCGAGATGGCGGCGATCGCCCGTCCCCGGCGCTCGATCAGGACGGTTTCGCCCGAGTGTTCGACATCGTCGAGAAGATCGGCGAATCGTCTGGCCGCCTCCGTGGCCGTCAATCTGCGCACCTGGATCAGATTATCAGATCAAGGTGGACTGCTGGCTCCCGCGGCCGGATAGGCGCCATTACGATCCCGCGGTGTTCAGCCCGGCAGAAAGGCGCGACCTGCGGGACTGCCTCGTCGCCCTCGCGCAGGCGGATGACCGGATCAGCGCTGCGGCGGCGGTCGGGTCGGCGGCGACCCACGGCGAGGACGAGTGGTCCGACATCGACCTCGCTTTCCGTCTGGCCGCCGGTCTGGAGGCCGCAGATGTCGCTGATGTCTGGACCGGGAGGATGTATGAGGACCACGGCGCCGTTGATCATCTCGACGTGTGGTCTGAGAGCACGCTGTTTCGGGTGTTCCTGCTGCCGAGCACCCTGCAGGTGGATCTCTCCTTCTGGCCGTGGGAGACCTTTGCACCGCTTGGCCGATCGTTCCGGCTGCTCTTCGGTGAGGCGAACGAGCCCCGGCCCTCGTCGTCACCGGCGCCGGTGACGCTGATCGGCATGGGTTGGCTGTATGCGTTGCATGCTCGATCGAGCATTGCCCGGGGCCGCAACCTGCAGGCTCTGTACATGGTCAACGGCCTACGCGACCACGTCGTCTCGCTCGCGTGCGTGCGCCACGGTTTGCCTGCCGATCAGGGGCGCGGCGTCGATGACCTTCCTGCCGACGCCACGCAAGCGATCGCCAAGGCGCTCGTCCCCGGACTTGGGCGAAGCGAGCTGAGCACGGCCTTCGCCAACGCGATGACGGCTTTGATCGAAGAGGCCGAGCAGGTCGATCCGGATCTCGCGTCGAGGCTGCGTGAACCCTCCCGAGAGCTCGTGCGCACCGCTTCAGGGGGCGAGGGGCCAGCAGAGGACGCACACGAGTAGATCGCCGTGTCCCGTGCGGACAACCTGCGCGCTTGGTCTCGGATGCCGGGCGCCCTCAACCCCGGATAGGCTCACCGCGATCCCGCCACCTGGAGGAACGAGCATGAACGGACCCGAGGAGAGGCTCGGCGAGCGACAACGCGAGCTGGCCGAGCAGAGCGTGGCCGACTTCTCCGACCTGCGGGCGATGTTCATCAACTGCACCCTGAAGCGGAGCCCCGAGGAGTCCAACACCCAGGGCTGATGGACCTCTCGATCGCGATAATGCGTCACAACGGGATCGAGGTCGACGAGCTGCGAGCGATCGACCATGAAATCGCCGTCGGGGTCTATCCCGACATGACCGAGCACGGCTGGGAGGCCGACGAGTGGCCGGCGATCAGCGAGCGGGTGATGGCGGCGGACATCCTCGTGCTCGGCACGCCGATCTGGCTGGGCGAGAAGTCATCCGTGTGCACGCATGTGATCGAGCGTCTCTACGGCAACTCGTCGGTGCTCAACGACGCCGGCCAGTACGCCTACTACGGCCGCGTCGGCGGGTGCCTCGTCACGGGCAACGAGGACGGGATCAAGCATTGCTCGATGAACGTCCTCTACTCGCTCCAGCACCTCGGCTACGCGATCCCGCCGCAGGCAGACGCCGGCTGGATCGGCGAGGCGGGCCCCGGTCCTTCGTATCTCGATGAGGGCTCAGGCGGCCCGCAGAACGACTTCACCAACCGCAACACCACCTTCATGACCTGGAACCTGATGCACTTCGCGCGCATGCTCAAGGACGCAGGCGGGGTCCCCGCGCACGGCAACCAGCGCTCCGAATGGGATGCGGGCTGTCGCTGGGACCTCCCGAACCCCGAGCACCGCTAGGGCGCTCGGCGATGCTCAGTTGAGCCGCGGGTCTTCCGGCATCAGCGCGTACTGCCCGCCCTTGCGCTCGAGCACGTCGCTCCAGAGCGTCGCGGGGTCGTCGGGGAACAGCTCGGGCGGGATCGGCGGCTCGATGATCCACGCCTCCTCCTCGACCTCCGCCTCGAGCTGCCCCGGTCCCCAACCCGAGAAGCCCGCGTAGACGCGCCCGCGGCGGACCGCCTCCGGCAGCTCATCGAGGTCGGTGGCCGCGGAGACGAGGCCGACGTCGGCGACGACGATCCACGCCGCCTTCTCCGTGTCCGTGAACTCGCCGAGGACGACGAGGGCCTCGGGCTGCACCGGCCCACCGACGAAGATCGGCTCCTCGACCGCGATCGACGCGAGCTCCGGCAGCACGTCGGAGACCTCGGCGTCGGCCGGCCGGTTGAGGACGATCCCCATCGCCCCCTCGTCGCCGTGCTCGGTGATCAGCACGACCGTCCGCACGAAGTTCGGATCCTCCAGCGCCGGCGAGGCGACGAGGAGCTTGCCGCGCAGCGATTCCACCGGGCTGAGGCTAGCGACCCGGCCCTCGCGCCCCGGCCGCGCCCGCGAGCCGCCGTTGGGCGGGCTCTAAGCTTTCCCGGATGGTCCACGACGTCGACGAGAGCGGCTTTCAGCGCGACGTGATCGAGCGCTCCCGGGAGGTTCCCGTGGTCGTCGACTTCTGGGCGGAGTGGTGCGGCCCCTGTCGCCAGCTCGGTCCCGCGCTGGAGGCCGAGGCCGCCAAGCGCGAGGGCGACGTCGAGCTCGCGAAGGTCGACGTCGACTCCAACCAGGGCCTGGCGAGCAGCTTCGGGGTGCAGGGCATCCCCGCGGTCAAGGCCTTTCGCGACGGAGAGGTCGTCGCCGAGTTCACCGGCGCGATTCCCCCCGCCCAGGTCGCGGCTTTCTACGACGGCATCGTCCCCTCCGAGGCCGAGCTGCTGGCGGGCGCCGACGACGAGGCCTCCCTGCGCCGCGCGCTCGAGCTGGATCCTCGCCGGACCGTCGCCGCCATCAAGCTCGCTCGCCTGCTGATCGGCCGCGGCGAGGCGGATGAGGCGCGCGACGTCCTGGCGCCATTCGAGGCCGACTTCGAGGCCGCCGGGCTGCGCGCCAGGCTCGAGCTCGAGGGGGACGAGGGCAGCGAGGAGATCGCAGCCGCGATGTCCGCCTGGGACCGGGGTGACCACGAGGCCGCGCTCGAAGGGCTCCAAGACGCGATCGCCGCCTCCGTCGACGCGGAGCGCACCGACCGGCTGCGGCAGGTGATGGTCGCGATCTTCACCGAGCTCGGCCCGGCGAGCGAGCTCGCGCGCGAGCACCGCCGCCGCCTCGCCCTGGCGATCACCTAGCCGGAGCCCTGGCGATGCCGGAGATCGGTGGAGTCGGCCTGCTGGCGGCGCTGTTCGCCGGAGCGGTGTCGTTCTTCTCTCCCTGCGTGTTGCCGCTCGTGCCGGGCTACCTCTCGGCGGTGACCGGCATCGGCGCGTCCGACCTCGAGCGCGCGAGCTGGCGGACGGTCATCCGCCCTGCGCTGCTCTTCATCGGCAGCTTCTCGACGATCTTCATTCTGCTCGGGCTGACCGCGGTGGGCCTCGGTCGGGCGTTGCGTCAAAACCAAGACGTGCTCAACAAGGTCGCGGGCGTCCTGATCGTCGTCATGGGCCTGCTCTTCGTCGCCGCCCTCTTCGTTGAGCGTCTCAACCGCGAGTGGCACGCCGAAGCACTGCTCGAGCGGGCGGGAAGCGGCGGGCCGCTGGTGGCGGGAGCGGCGTTTGCGATCGCA
>JAABUS010009476.1_pt1 | contig 10276 bp, 15 predicted proteins | sample 5560161 | NCBI WGS metagenome assembly JAABUS01 (sample SAMN10711885, study PRJNA513376) | rock metagenome | isolation source: Antarctica rocks | place: Antarctica: Victoria Land, Trio Nunatak nord | collected 2016-01-04
AGAATTCGCTTTTGACAAATCGCTTTTATGCATGCTGGCGGGACTTTGCAAACATGCAAGTACGGTCGTTACGGTAGTTCCGGCGACTTTTGCATGCTTTACATGATAATTACGGTTGACTAATGACGACACTACCGCACCAAGGCCTTGGTGCGCGCACCCGACGGGCCCGCGCACCGAGTTCGCACCCGCCGCACCCAGTTTCCAAAATTGCCGCACCGTGGAAACTATGGTTATCGAAGAACATCGGCCACGGTGGCATCCAGAAGCATGCAGCCCACTTTTTCGTCGATCACTATGTGTCTCTTGGAGTCAACAAGATCTACATCTTTGATCACAACTCATCAACTCCCGTCATCAAGCAACTTTGGGACTACACGGAGGCCGGCATTGTTAAGTATCACTATATTGAGGATTTTATCTTGTTCAACGGAGACGCTATTGTTCAATTTGAGGCTTACAGGCAATGCATAAAAAAGTTTGCTCATCGTCATCAATTTTTAGCCTTTTTTGACGATGATGAGTACCTTGTTTTGAAACAAGCGGCAAACACCACTTCCTTGCCTATCTTTCTTAGAGCATATGAAGGTTTTGGCGGATTGCCCTGTAATTGGAGGATCATCTCATCTTCAGGACATACCAGTAGACCGACTGGAAGGGTTGTTGACAACTATGTGCATTGTCTTCCCCAACAACATTTTCAGAACACCCACGTGAAAGTAATAGCTAACACCAAGTACGTTATTGCGACACATGGCAACCCACACACTTTTGCTTACGTTGGGGAGCGAGCGCCGTAAACGAAAACTTTTTGCCCGTGCCAAGTGTCCGACGCGTCAAGGCGGCACTTCAAAACTGACAAAACTGATGTTGCAAAGGGTCACAAGCCAACAATACGCGTTGCTAGCGGGGGGAGAGGAAGCTGCAAAAAGTCGCACGGCGAAAATTGTTGCTGCAAGTTGTGTTGCAAAAGGAAGGACGTCGCTGAGACATGGTGAATGCATTGCGGTGCTCACCCTGTTGGTGAGCGCACTCAGCGACTGGCGTCCTGAAGTTGGCTTCGTGCAAATAGCAACAACAAACGTGCAATAGGTACACTATAACGTCAACCTGAAGCATAGGCGGTGCCAATAAACATAAAGTCCGCAGGTATATTCCGTGGTTCACGCAAAGTATAGCAGGCTTGAGATCACAACCCGCGAGACGCACGGACAAAGGCACGTGCGTCCAAAAGCAAGCGGTGGGACCCAGTACTAGCAGGAATTGGCTTCTGTAACCCATGTGCAAGTCGTCCCAAGGAGAGTCGTCGAATTAGCAGTAATTGCAGTAAGGTTACCATCAAGGTTACCATCAGAAGCCAATTCCTGCTACTACTGGCTCAGCCCCAACTGAACCTGCCCCCCCAGCTCTGCCAAGTGGCAGGCTGAGCAGCCAGGGCCTAAATGGGCACCGTGATCATGTGCAATGCCAAACCAAACTCAAAGCCTGGCTCAGAATTAAGCATCAACCAGAATCGAGTTTCCGGCCCCGAGTATGGGTCAAGTTAGATGCCGCACGCCACAGGAAAACTGGGATCCCAGAAAAAGCTGGTGCTTGCTCAGGGATCCCCCTCAGAGGAGGTCCTCTCGCGAAACCTTTTTTTCGTGACTACTGGATTGTGCATACAGCGTACGGTCCAGGCATTTTTGCAAGGCGGTGTACCCTAGCAGTCTACAGCAGTCAGTTACCAGAACACCCAATTGGGTGGCAACATTGAGAGCGGTTGCTATGTTTGCAGCAAAGCATTCATTTAGCGTTGCAAGGGCAGTGAGAGGCAACATTGACATGGCCAGGCGCTTGTCAGCACATGATTGACCAATCCAGTTGAGCACCGTGCTCAATATGTTCCAGGGTGATAGCTGTGGCCCATGGGTCCAATGCTAGCATGCCAAAGTGCCATTGTCCACCCTGTGACAGCATGCACGTGCATGCACTGGAACAACAGATGTGTGACATCAGTAACTTTTGGGGACTAGACAGCAGCATCCTGCAGAAGCATGTAGGCCGCCAGGGAAACCTTCACTTTTCCTAGTAGGATGAACAAATGACAAGATCACTGGGAGTTGCTGAACTTTCACACACGCCCACACCACTACCGCCACACACGATTGCCGAAGTACTGCAGCGCTGGCACACCGCGCACCTCCAAGTCAACCAACGGCCCTTCTACCACCTCAAGTTGCCTGCACAGTATGATCTACCAAAGTCAGAAATTGCTCTGCCACTTTTATCACCATTTGCACATGAGCAAGCAATTCCCTGATGATTGTGTTCGTCTATTCACAAGAGCAGTCTGTGCTGCTTTGTGCTTGTGCGCACTCAAGACGCAGCCGTCACTTATGCAGGAAATGGACACTCAGACGGACAGACATACCCTAGAGTCTCATCACTGCGTAGTATTGTCATGGCTTTCTGCTGATCCCGCCGTCGCGCTTCCAGAAACTTTGAGGTGGCTGATGCTTGAATCACCTGCATCATATTGGCTTACATGGTGACGGCCCTGTTGATGTGTGTCATCACAGTTGTGCGTTTTGATTGTAGTGGATGACAAGGATGGTGCGTACATACAAGCAAGCTCGAAACCACTGACAATGGTCAGATCCAGGTACAGCTTCCAGCAGCACTTGATGTTGATTGTTCAAGTCAGTAACAACCTCATCAAGTGCTGCTAAGTGTGTGTAATGTCCTGACTCTGTCAACACCCTTGGGTTCAGAGCATGTAACTACACAGCAGTTATGCAACCTCCTTATCACCCAAATGAACCGTCCAGATTTTGGTGACAAGATGTTGCACAGAGACAGACCAGCAAGCAAGGCAGACAGTACGACAGTGACTGGGTGACACAACACCAAGTGCTCTTCAGCGTATACAATGCCCTGCATCTGTTGACCTTCCCCTGTATAAGGAGCATGTGAACACATCATACGCTCATTCACCATGAGCTAGACAACGATTTTATTTTTATTCTTATTGTTATGATGATGATTTTTTATATTATTATCATCAAGATTAGGTGACTACACAGCAGACATACAACTGTCATAATTTCTGGCTGGGAACAAAGCATGCATAGAAAGAGGAGATTTGACGTACCTGGTTGATGACCATGAGCTGGACAGGCACTCCTTCCTTGCGCAGAGCATCAGCCAGACGGGCACTTTCAGCAGCAGCCATGACGGTGGGGATGGTGACGATGATGAACTGGGTCGTCTCTGCATTCCGGAACAAGCTCTTGGCTTCCTCCATGCGTGCCTGCACAAATGAGAAATATTCATTCATTCATGCAGTCATTCATTCATGCATTCATTCACGATTTCGTTTATTTGCTTACTCACTGATTCACATGTGTCTTCCCCTGAGGTTAGATATATACAGTGGTGGGTAACACCCTGTATGCCGTCCTGTCTTGACACACCATACATTGACGATGATGTGAGTTGATGTGGCGGCATTGCATCAGACCAGGTCTTGCCCTGTAGTCATTGCACCAGGCAAGAACCATCCTTGCGTTAGCATGCATCACCTGTGGCGTCAAGGGCTTAAGCTGTTGATCTACAGATTGCTGAGATGAGTGCAGACACAGTTTCCGGTGGGCTTGACGTTTTGCTTATTCTGTGCAGAGGGACAACATTGCATGATGCAAGTGCCTGCATACAGCATACGTGGGGCAGTACTCAGACGCAGCTGCACATACTGGCAGCACAACTGAGAGCAACAGGATGAGTTTCACATGCACAACAGACTAGCTGCAGCTGCAAGGGAACCAGTGTAGACTCCTCTGCAAGCTGTTGTAGACAAGCAGTGGCATGTGCAGCATCCTCAGAAATAGCTCCAGTAAACACAGAGCTGTGCAGATGCAGTCTGCAGTGCTTGACTACAGGGGTAGGTAGCGCAGGCAGGTCACAAGAGCCGCTGCCCCTCATGGGGCAAGGCCTTAGTCTCAGCAGGATTTGTGAGCATAAGCCTATGCTGGCAACCATCAGGTTATGTCTTGTACAGAAGGGATATCACAACTAAATCACAACTGGATCACCGACTGGCAACATGACTAGGAGCAACAGGATAGGTGTGACACACAGGACAGATGAGCTGCAGCTGGAATGAAACCATTGTACCCTCTTCTGCAAGCTGTCGTATGCAAGCAGCAACAAGTGCAGACCTCAGAAACAGCTCCAGTAAACACAGAGCTGTGCAGATGCATTCTGCAGCGCTGCATGACAGGTATAGGTAGCGCAGGCAGGTCACAAAAGCCAATGCCCCTCATGGGGTAAGGCCTTAGTCTTAGCAGGATTTGTAAGCCTATGCTGGCAATCATCAGGTCATGCCTTGTGCAATAGGCCTATCATGACCAAATAGTAAAAAAGGCTCTTGCATAGCACAAGGGGCGACGGCCCTTCATGGGGTAGGGCCTCAGTCTAAGCAAGAACTATAAGCCTATGCTGGCAACCATCAGATTATGCCTTATACAGTAGGCCTATCACGAGCTCCCAGCTGCCGCCTTAGGAGGCGGCCGTTATGATCGCTGAACAGCATGAACTTTTTTTTTCTTTTTAGGCCTATCACGACTAAACAATAGTGCCAGCAGGTTGACAGCAGGAGAGGAGGTCAGCCCACCTTCAGAGCATCTAGTTTGGCAACAGCTGGGTCCTTCTCAGCCTTGCGTCCAAAGAGGCCTGTGACAGCGCCTGTGATGTCTGACAGCTTCTGCCTCAACCTCACTACCTTGCCTGCAGAAGAAAAGAAAGTATATGCTTGCTCAGAGATCGAAACGGGAGCCTTCTAAGGTGGCAGCCCCGAGCTTAGCTTGCCTGCACTTGCAATGCTGCTGTGCCAACTACACAAATGATGTCATCTACTGCAGGCTGTACATTACAGACCAGGCTATGTTGGATTGTGTTATGTCATCACTGTCTGCTTCATTTAGTGATGGTTCACGGTGCTGCTGCTGCTTTTGGTGCCGCTAGCACAAAACAGGCGAGCCTGGCTCACTGATGCCGCAAGTTGCCGCAAAGAGCGCCGCAGAAATGGGTACAACGAGCATTGTGTAGCTGGCCCCTACCTATGGTCTTGTCTAGGAAGTCAGGAAGGGTCAGCAGACGCAGCGTGTGGCCAGTTGGCGCTGTGTCAAAGACAATATGCTGGAAGTGTGAGTACTCTGGGCTCTTCAGGAACTGCACCACCTTACTGATTGCAACTGCCTCATCTATTCCAGGCGGCAAGGTGTCCAGCAGCTCGCCTGCAGCATCAAGCCATGCGACGGCTAACACACAGCCATGTGATGTAGAATTGACCATGTGATCAGACATGTGGTCAGACATGTGGTTGGACTTGTCCATGTGATGGCAAACACACAGCTGCATGTTGAGTGACTCACAGCCATGTGACGTCAAACACAAAGCCATGTGATGGCTGACAGGTATGTGGTGTGTAACTCATCCAGGTGATCAGACATGTGGTCAGATATGCGGTCAGACGCGTCCATGTGATGCCAAACACACATCCATGTGATGTCAAACTCACAGCAATGTGATGTCTCAATCACGGGTAACTTGGTTGGATCATCCATGTGATGTCACAACCCTTGTGTAGATCCTGTACTCTGTAACAGCACAACCCCCACAAACTCATATATCACACAATGTTGCCTCAACTCATGCATGCAATGTTGCTTGTTCACCACTTCATCAGAAGCTTTTTACTCTCCACATGCATACAGACAGAAGCATACTGAGTCTAAGGTCTTTGAGCTGCTCAGCAAAGGCACCGAGCCCAAAGCTGCCCAAAACATCATCCACGCTCTTGCCCTTGTCTGCTTTGCCTATATTTCTGATCTCCTCTGCTGCGGCAGCCACATCTATCTCCATGCCATACAGGTCTGTGTCTCCCACTTGCACAGGCTTGCCACTGCTAACATCCTGCAGTGGAAGCAGGACAACCTGCTTTCTACAGCTGATACCAACATATAGTGACACATTTGCAGACACAGGAGTCAAAACTTGTACAGTGGTCAAGTACGCTAACTGGAGGCTTGGGCAAATCGCTTGGCTTTGCAAAACTGGCAGCATAAGCTTCCCCATGATCTTCTTCTGTGTTGTTACGATGCTGCATGCTGTATTACCAGCCTGCTACAGGTAAGAACAGCACATCACAGCGCAGTTATATGAACATCATTGAGACCCAGATGGGAACATTGCAGCTAAAAGCATAAATGAGGCAGTCTAGTGACTGATGCAGGCAGAGCAGTACTGCTGGGTATTGCTGTGCAAGGCAGCAGTGCATATCAGTGCCTCCCAGCCAAAAGTGCACCTTGACGCCATCAGGTATAGGACCATGCTGTGCTTGTGCTGTGAGCCAAGTTGACACCTTGCCTGGTGCCCAAAAGCAGGGTTGGTAACATTAGCAGCCAGCAGCACAAAGAGCTGATCAGTATTTGCAATGTGCAGGACTGCCATGCGCAGGACAGCTGTTTGGCATGCTAGACAGGCTGAAGTGGAAAGCCCTACCTGATCAAGGGAATCTGACAGGGAGTGAGCAGGGTCTGTGGAGACAACCAGGGTGGGTCCCCCTTCAGCTGCAAGGCGTACCCCCAGGCTAGCAGCACTGCTGGTCTTGCCTACCCCTCCTTTACCCCCCAGCATGTAATACTGCCGCCCCTTGTGGGCTGCATAATTACAGTCTGTTAGCCTTCAAATGTTTTTTTCCATGGTAAATTACGCCTGACCAGTGAAAGGAGCCAAGCTGATCAAACTAGGGGAGAAATCAAGGCAAATGTGACAGACGGAAGCCAAGCTGGGACTTCGATGACAATAGGGGGGAGCAAAGTCTCAGGTGCCAGGCTGCTTTGTGTCTGATGCTCTTCAGGTGTACAGTGCCCTGTGACACTGCACTTGCTACTTGGCAGGAACATGAACGAAAAATTTGTAACATGCTTCAGGGCTGAGCTCAGGCTTTGCTACTGCCTGAGGGTCAGGTTGCTATTGCACAAGGTGATAAGCTACTATTGCATTAGGCAAACTATAGGTGGCCTTGCATTGCTGAACACATCTGTATGCATGTATGAATATAAAACTGGCTGGTATTTCCACGCATTACGAAGAATTTTTTCAAATATTAGTAGGCACAATGGCTGCATGGACACAGTTCAAATGCAGATATGCAAACACTGACTCTGCTGGGTTGTCGGAGCAGTCATACATCCAGCACAGTGTCTCTCTCTTAAAATGACACTCTACTTCATTTTGTGCACATGAGAATACAGTGAAAGCAGCCTAAAGAAATGGAATGTCATACCCAGTGTGGGAAGGACAAGGCATATGGGAATACTTTTGCCGTCAGGTTATGCTAAATGCCAGTCCTTGCCACTCTTTCACTTGTCTAAATGTACTTGGGTGTGACAGGATGATACTTTTCTGCTCTTTGAAGGCATCTTGCCACACCAGATTGCCAAAGCACTGAAGCGCCTATGCCTTTCCTTGCCACTCTTTCACTTTCACAATGTTTATGGATGTGACAGGACAGGACAATACCTTTCTGCTTTTTGAAGGCGTCTTGCCACACCAGGTTGCCAAAGTACTGAAGCGCCGGCAGCCCTCGCACCTCCAAGTCTACATAGGGGGCCTGTATCTGGGTAAGGCCCTGCAGTGAAGGGCTTTCCTGCAAAATCTGCATGGCCTTGTTCTGGTCCTTCAGCTTCATCTTCAGGTAGGCATCGCCCTGGTCAGGTCCAATCACCTGAGAGGCACATGCTGTGAGTAAGAAAAGAAAAGAAAAAGCAAAAACAAGACTTCACCTTTCGGCGTCAGTAGCCTTCCAGTCAGCTGGGTCACCAATAACTGTCAGAGGCTCAACCTTGCCTTGTGGGCCAGAGTGCCTTAATTTAACGAGAAGCTAAGTATTATACCATGCTGCCCAGGCATGCTGTGAGTAAAGCATGACAACAAGAAGTGACATGTGCATTGTGGGTATAGCAACAGCACTAAAGTAGAGACAGGTGCTTCTTGGCGCAAACCGCATGTTGAACACCATGATAGTTGTTGAAGCTGACATGATGTAAGGCTAGGCAACTGTGCAGGAAACAAACCTGGAGAAACAGTATATGATGAGATAGGGCTGTGATGGGCAATACCTGATGTTGTTGCACATGTCAAAAGCAAAACACCTCAACCGTGGGACGTGCTGACAGGACAAAATTTGTGCATACTTGCGCTATCTGTTGGACCCATGTTGTATGGCTTATAAGTAACATTACCTGGTTGATGATGATGCGTCTGCAAGGTATCTGCTCCTTGCGAAGAGCTTGTAGCAATCGCCGGGACTCATTGATCCCCAGCACTGTGGGGATAGTAGCAATGATGAATTCAGTGAGCTCCTTGTCCCTGAACAGCTCCTTGACCATCACCACACTGTCCTGCCACATTACGCAGGGTCACTTTACAATCATTCATTCATTTACATCATCAGACACATGGTTTTAGAGTCAGGTATGCACAGTCCTGACTTGCATGCTGCATGACGTCCTGCTGTTGTAGTCAGCATACCATCAATGCCGTGTGTGTTGCTGTGTTCACACCATCCTTTGCAACTATGATCAGGACTGTACATTGTGGCCTCACAATCACAGCAGGACAACAGCTGATACACTTCAAAGGATCCATGAAAGATCTTGCACACAGGATGATCAGTGCGCGCTACTACCTGGGGCAGCTTATGCAATGTGGCACACTCCATGGTTGCATATGCCTGATTGAGCCTGTCAGCAACGTCAACAGGAGCTTTGCAAAGGAGAGATACATGACATAAGGTCTGCTCACAGGTGCTCAGTTGCGCCAGTTGTTTTAATGCATTACAGAAGTGCATGCCAATACCGCCAATTAACATAACATGCTATGAGATACTGTCTCAAATTTCTGTGCATTTGCCTTGCAAGAAGCCTGTCACCATTGTTGCAGTGAACATCTTTCTTGATGCCCTAAACCCTAAACCCTAAATGTATAGGAGCATACCCTGAGAGCTTCAAGCTTGGCCACGGCCTCATCCTGCTGGGCAGATTGCCTAAACAGGCTTCTGACAGCGTCTCCAGCCCCTGCCAACTTCTTCCTCAGCCTGATGATCTTACTCAGGCTAGCCTCCACAAAGTCTGGCACGCTCAGCAGGCGCAGCGTGTGACCTGTTGGGGCTGTGTCGAAGATGATCCGGGTGAAGCGAGCGTAATCCTCGCTCCTGACAAACTCCACTACCTGGACACGCACGCAGTCACTGAGAGCTGGTTTAGGCTTATGATGCTGCTGACTCATGGCACACAATCAATCAATTACATTTTTTGGTTTTAGGACTCATCAGGGGAGTTAATAGACAATAACTGGGAAAACAACATTCACTAAGCACTAAGTGTTCAAGGCGTACAATACTTGCCCTCAAGAGGGACAGCACCTGACGTGGCGTATTGAGACGATTGCTACTCCATGAAAGAGTATGTGAGAGCCAATCAAAATCGGCGCAAGGGCAACATGCACACTATTTTGGTTGCTAGGTTTGACGCTGGCTACACTGGCGATGATGATGTGAAGCAAGGCCTTAAGCGCAGGGTGTTGTGTGTACCTTGGCAATGGCAACAGCCTCATCTAAGCCAGGCGGTGGGGTGTCCAGCAGCTCCCCAAGTTGAAGATCTGCCAGCTGACCTGCAATGCCACCCAATCCCAGGCCACCAAGCACGTCCTGGACACCCTGAACCAACACATAAGATACATGGGAGCCTGCAGTGAATGCCGATGAGCTGTAGTGATGCTGTGCAGAAGCTGCAGGCTCTTTGACAGGTAACCACAGGTTTAGTCGGTTGTTGTACATACATGGGGTGCATCTGGGGTCTGTAAGTTCACCACCAACTGTTAAATGCAAGCATCATCTGAAAGATGATCAAGTAGAACATGGCAGAACATGGCAGAAAATGGCAGGACATGGCAGATGTTGACCTTGTTCCCTTTGTCAGTTGCAGAGTAGTTCCTGAACTGCTGCTTGGCCTTGTCTGGATCTATCTCCATGCCCCACACTGGCAGGTCAGTGCCCTCCAGCTGCACCGGTTGCCCTCCACTGATGTCCTGCATACCACACCTACATGGCTGATGACCACTTCAGTGCGTTATGGCTCACTGAATGAGATTCTGATGTATACACAAGCATCTCTCCCTCATGTTGCACCATGCATTTGAAAGCAGCCAAGCAAACCTAGATTGCAGTTGA
>JAABUS010009479.1_pt1 | contig 10274 bp, 6 predicted proteins | sample 5560161 | NCBI WGS metagenome assembly JAABUS01 (sample SAMN10711885, study PRJNA513376) | rock metagenome | isolation source: Antarctica rocks | place: Antarctica: Victoria Land, Trio Nunatak nord | collected 2016-01-04
CGCGTACTCGTCGGTCCAGCCAACCTGAGCAGAGTCGGCGGCGCGCGGTTGAGGGGCGACGGTGAGGCCGTCGCGCTAACGTCGTCGCGCCGCTGACGACTGCTGGGGTTCCCGCTTGCCGAGATCGAGGGCCACTCGCGGAGCGCGATTCACGTCGAGATGGTTCGTCTAGGACGCAGAATGAACTAGGTACACTTGGCGGATAAAACGCCACTCGACTCACCTTCCCGAATGACGTGAGCGGCGGGGAGTCCGCGTTCGCCGTTCCATACCCCGCCCTGGTACGGCCCGGCGGCCTACCGCTTGCGGATGGCATGGTTATCAGACACCGACGGGGGAGCTGCTACGGCAGCGCAATCGGTAGCGGAGCCGGAGGTTAGGCATGTCACCGTACTCCATGCCCATATTTGGCGCGCTGGCTTGGATCGATGTCGTTCTCCTGGGCTGGTTCACCCTAATGATCGTCTCGGTGGCATACATCGCTTGGGATGTCTTCACGAAGACACCTGAGAATACCGTCATCAAATGGGCCTGGGTGTTGACATCGCTCTACATGGGTCCGATCGCCCTTGCGCTCTACATTCTCGCCGACAAGGAGCCTCGCCCAGGCGAGCATGAGCGCTTCATTGCCCCAATGTGGAAACAGGCGCTCGGCTCGACGCTCCATTGCGTGGCCGGTGACGCCACCGGTGTCATTATCGCCGCGACGGTGACTGGTCTCTTAGGTTTGCCGATGTGGTTTGACATGACTGCCGAGTACCTGCTCGGGTTCGCTCTCGGCTTTTTTATCTTCCAGGCGCTCTTTATGAAGGACATGTTCGGCGGGTCGTATCTCACCGCGCTCAAGCGCTCGTTTATGCCCGAGTGGCTCTCGATGAACACGATGATGGCTGGCATGTTTCCGACGATGGTCTTCTTCATGATGGGCCGCGATATGCGCGCGATGGATCCGCGTGAACTCCTCTACTGGGGCGTGATGTCGCTGGCAATCAGCGTCGGCTTCGTGACCGCCTACCCGACCAACTGGTGGCTCGTCTCCAAGAACCTCAAGCACGGGTTGATGACCGTCCGCGGCGGGGGGATGCAGCATGCGGCGACCAGCCCCGATGGCTCCGGACAGACGGCCACGTCCTCGGAGCCGCAATCGACGCCAGCCCCTGCCGGGGCGGCCCACCTCGGACACACTACCTGAGCCGGTTCCCACCGGTCCAAAAGGAAGCCTTCCATGTCGACACACGACCACCGTCCTGCAACGTCACCCAGCGCTGATGAGCACCCCGGCATGAGCCACGGGGCGACGGGCGCTGGTGGGATGGAGATGCGGTCCGACGTGACGCGCCCGCAACTCGCCGCCGTCACCGTGCTCACCATCCTGGCGCTGGTGGCGGCGATCGTCTGGTCGGCGAGCTATGCGAATCTCACGATCGGCGCCGATGACGTCGACGGCGCGGTCATGGCCCCCGGCATGATTATGACCCGTGATACCCCTGCCGAGGCAATGAAGGACATGGCTGCGGTTGACCCGGACGCGGTCCGGTTTTCAGCGCCAGCCGCCGCTCGTGGCGATCAGCCGCTCGAACCTCGGATCGAGAACGGGACCAAGGTCTACGACTTCGACATATCCGTGATCGCGTGGAATATTCTGCCGGACGAACGGGTGCTGGCCTATGCCGTCAACGGTCAGGTGCCGGGTCCCCGGATCCGCATCACTGAGGGGGAGCGGGTGCGCTTCAACGTCACCAATCACCTCCCCGAATCGACCACACTCCACTGGCATGGCCTGATCGTGCCGAACGCAATGGACGGCCCCGCCGAGATCACCCAGGAGCCGATCGCGCCGGGGCAGACCTTCATCTACGAGTTCACGACCGAGCAGCGCGGCACCTACTTCTACCACTCCCATGACCATGTCGACCGGCAGCAAACGCTGGGCCTGTATGGCGCGCTAATCATCGATCCAACGGACCCCGCGGCCGACTATGCGTACGACTACGACCAGGAGCTGGTGATACAGCTCCAGGAGTGGCTCGAACGGGAAGGGTATACCTTTCCGGCCATGCCGATGGAAGGGGCACTACCGAATTATTTCACCATTAACGGCAAAGCCTACCCGGAGACGGAGACGGTGCGGATGCGGGTTGGGGAGAAGCTTCTGGTCCGCTTCATCGGCTCCAATAGCGGCTTTATCCACCCCATGCACATCCATGGCGGTCCGTTCCGGATCGTCGAGACCGATGGCAACCCCGTGCCGGAGACCGCGCAATGGACGAAGGACACGGTCAACGTCGGCCCGGGCGAGCGGTACGATGTGATTTGGGAGGCGCGGGAGCCGGGCAAGTGGCTCCTCCATTGCCATATCAGCCACCACACCACCAACAACAACGTGGAGGTGGAGGGTGGTGGCGGCCTGATGCTGATTATCGAGGTCCAACCGTAACGCTACGGCAAAGCCCTCTTGGTCATTGTTGGGTCATTGCGCATTGTCGCCTCGCTGCCATGGAATGTGAAAGGCACGTTCCTTCCTACGTTCCCAACGCTCCAATGACTCTCCCTCTTTGGTCTTGCCGTCTCTGCGGTGGCGCGAGACTCTACCGCTAACAGTCGTACAACGAGGCGCGCTTGAACCAGGCCGTCCAACCGAACTGCGTAACATAGACAATCGATAAACCTCTTCTCGGACATGCTGACGATGCAATGAACAAGGTGCTCTCCATTGCTTCAATACCTTGATCCGTATCAAACGTGTGGCGGTCGTTCGTTCAGCGAAGCACAATGCGCACCGACTCCGCCGCTCCGTACAAAACGGCCGGAGCGGCGCCACGAAGCTTTCCAACCGCTGATCTGTTTCCGCCCCACGCATCGGTAAGGAGTACCGGTTACCACTCGCTCTGGAAGGATGCCTCTCTCGCATCGACGAACGTGTGCTCGACGATGTGTCGCGTTCCAATGCTGGAGGCGCCGCGAATAGCGTCCAGGCGTGCCGCGAGACGGCGGGCAATCACGGGCCGGTCAAAGTGGGCGGCGACATGGGCGCGGCAGGCGGTGGGATCCAGCGCCATCGCCGCTGGCAGCTGACGTGCCATCTCGTCCAAGTCCTCACTGAGATAGCCGCTGACGCCCTCGGCGACGATCTCCGGCGCCGCTCCCAGGCGAAGCGCCACGACCGGCGTGCCATGCGCTCCCGCCTCGGTCTGGACCAAGCCGAACGGCTCCTCCCACGGCGAGGAGAAAATGACCGCACGCGACCGGCCGATCAACTCCTGCTTCTCGACGCCATCGACTTCGCCGACATACTCGACGAGACTCCCCGCTCGCCGCAATGCCGGTTGGACGACCGCTTCGAAGTAGGGACGCTCCTGGGTCGTCACCCGCAGCGCCATCTTCAGCGGTACGCCCGCCGCCATGGCCACCTGAATCGCCCCCGCCGGGTCCTTTTCCCAATGGCAGCGACCAAGGAACGAGACATACTCCTCTTTCGCCGCGGCGGGATAAAAGGGCGTCGCGGCGACATCAAGCGGGTTATGGACAACCCCGGCGAAGGTGATGTGATCGCCCGGTCCGAAGAGCTCGCGCGCCGCCGCGACGAACAAATCCTGTTGACGGTGACTGATCGCGATGAATCGGTCGCCGCGCTGGCTCATCGCGCGATACATCGCCACGTGGTGCTCGACGGCTGGTCCATGGACCGTTCGCACGATCGGCAGCGGATAGTGGGGATCGGGCGAGAAATCGGTGTGGTCATGAATGATGTCGGCGCCGAGGGTGAGCGCCAGATCGAAGGCGCGACGACCGTAGTCGAGGAAGTGGTCCTGCTTCGCATCCTCGTTCAGATTCAGCCCAACGCCCTCTGGCACGGCCGCGATCAGGTGGGCGCTGGTTCGAGAGCCAGCCGGGGCGATGAGGGTCACCCTATGCCCGGCGGTGACGAGCCCCTCGGTCAGATCGTAGATGACCCGCTCAATCCCACCGTAACCGCGAGGCGGGATCGGAAACCACGGCGGAGCAATTTGAACGACGTGCATTGAGCGCCTCCTCAAGGACTCTGCTGGTCGGCATGAACGCCGAACGCGTCACCCACCGGCTCCGTCGAAGCGGAACCGGAGTACCACCAAGTTGGCAAGACAAATCCTCACCAGCGATAGCAACATCGCCCAAAAGGTCGTCGCTGACCCCGTTTTCGTTGCGTCGTGCTCGGCGGCTGGCTGCCGCCAGATGGCGAAGACGTAGCGCTCCGTGAGACGAAGCTCGCTACGCTGATCCCGAGTCGTTGCATCGCAACTACCAGGCCACCCCGGCCCGGTCTGGAGCATCGACGACGATAGGGATCACCAGGGAAGGAGCCGAAGAGATATTCTCCAACTCGCCCTTCCAAGCAGTGTACATCCCTGATGAGACAGCCGCCAAGGTCGCGGGCATGCCCCAGTGGTCGCGAATCCTACCAACGGGGCTGGCGCCGGCGATCCATGTCGCGTGGCGGGTGAGGCTGTCTCCGCCTTTGGCGCTCATCGCGCTTTATGGGCCGATCCCGCGGGCGTGCATATCTCTTGGCCGGGGTCGTTGGCGCGGGGCCGCGGATCGGCTCAGCGGTCACCGAAACCGATGGCGACAGGCGCGGGTGCGACGGCGTCCGCCACCGGCGCATCGGTTTCAATATCGTACCCATCGCCGCTCCGGCGCACCGCCAGCGAGACGCGCCGGCCGCGAACGCAGAGGTCGGTGACGATCATCTCATCGAGCCAACTCGGCAGCGCCGGCTCGACGAGCAGGGTCCCGCTGGCGAGGTCGATGCGGAGGCCAAGCATCGCCCGCACCAGTAGTTGACTCGATGCGGCGGCCCACGCCTGGGGGCTACAGCTGACGGGGTAGGCGACGGGGGTGCGGCTGGCCGCCTGCTCGGTCCGGGCGAAGCCGCAATAGAGCTCGGGGAGACGGAGCAAGGGATCGGACTCGGCGGCGGCGACGAGGGCGGAGGCAATCTGATTGGCTGCCTCAACATGGCCGTAGGCGCGAAGTCCGACCACGATCAGGCTGTTGTCGTGGGGCCAGACAGAACCGTTGTGGTAGCTCATCGGGTTGTAGGTCGGCATGCTGGCACTGAGTGTTCTGATCCCCCAGCCCGAGTCGATGTCGGGCAAGCCGAGGCGAGTGGCGACGGCCGCGGCGTGGGCTGGCGAGGGGAGACCGGCAAAGAGGAGATGCCCAGGGTTGGAACTGATCGACCGCACCGGACTCTTGTCACCGTCGAGGGCTTGGGCGTAATAGCCATCCTCTTCGATCCAGAACGTCTCCTCCACCTTGCGCTGGATCTCCGCCGCCCGGCCGCGGAGCTGATCGGCCCAGATGAGGTCATCGTGGATGGCGGCGACTTCGGCCAATCGCTGGTAGGCGGCGTAGACATAGCCCTGCACCTCGACGAGGGCGATCGCGCCGGTGGCGGGCCGGCCATCGGTGTGGTGCAGCGAATCGTGGCTGTCCTTCCAGCCCTGATGGACGATATGGACCCCGTCGGCCATGTGGGCCAGATACTCGACCAAGCCGTCGCCGTCGCGGTCGCCGAACGCTTCGATCCAGGTCAATGCGCGCTGCACGTTTGGCAGCAGCTCGGCGTAGAGCCGTTCGTCGCCGGTCCAAGCGACCGTCTCCGCAAAGAGGAGAACAAAGAGGGGGGTGGAATCGATGCTGCCATAGTAGGGGGTGTGAGGAATTTCCCCGAGGCGCGCCATCTCGCCGTACCGGACTTCGTGCAAAATCTTGCCCGGTTCCTCCTCGCGAAAGGGATCGACCTTCTCTCCCTGCAAGGCAGCCAGGATGCGTAAGGTACCCGCGGCCCGGCGGGGGGCGAGGTGGACGGTTTGGAGACCGACGATCAGGCTGTCGCGGCCGAAGGGAGCAACAAACCAGGGGATCCCGGCGGCCGGCAGGGAGCCATCGGCAAAGGAGGTCTGCAGCAGGGCGAGATCGGAGGCGGCGCGGTCGAGCACGCGGTTGAAGGCGACGTTGTCGGTGGTGACGAGCGCCGGACGTGGTCGTTCGCCGTCCCGCAGCTTCGCTTCGGCGGAAACCGGTCGCTCACCCGGCGGCACCGGGCTGATTGTCATCGTCAGGCGCCAGGTGTCACCGCTCGCCAGCGCCGTAGAGAAATAGGCTTTGGCGCATGGTGGGGGTGCCAGGGAGAGGTGGGGCGTCACCTGGTCGTATCCCGGCAGCAGCACGTCCATCTCACTCTCCGCGACGGTGGCTGGTGGGCAGGAGACGGCCAGCGTCGGCGGCGGGTCGAACGCGATGTCGGTCATCGCCGTATCTCCGGCGCGGTCGATGTAGGCGAGCAGGATTCGATCGACGTCGACGGCCGGTGGCAGATAGCTGCCGCCCCGCGTCGATCGGGGAAAGCCCCGGATATCAAAGAGATCGCGGAAATCGGCGCTGAGCTCGCAGGAGAGGGTCAGGGGTAGGGTGCGGCCGCTGAAGTTGCGGAGGACAAATTCGACCTGAAGATCGGTGTCGAGGCGGACGGTCTGCTCGATCGAAACGGTCAACGGGTGGACCATCTCTGTCAATTCGCCGTCCGTGGGTACGGAGAACGCCCCGTTTGCGTCGACGATGCCCGCCGTGGCCGCCCCAAGCACCTGCACCTGCAGATGATTGAGCGGGACGCCATTGAGATGGACGTCGCAGCGATCGAGGTAGCGCGTGTCACGCAGGTAGAGACCAGTGGACCGCTCGCCACTGCCCGCGTTGTCGCTACTGCCAACGAAATAGAGTTCGTCACTCTTGAGGATCATGGCGTGATTCAGCACAGGACGGCTCCGTCCACGTGATGGGCGAATCCGGGACGGCCGCCGGCGCTGGCCGCCGTCTCCGGGAGGAGCGAGTTCTCCGGCCGCACCGCACCGACCGCGAGCGTCTTCCGCCCACCGGGCCGTGGCTCGCCGCCGCGACGCGCGTCGCGGCGCTGGCAAGAGATGCGATTCGGGCGGGGACAGTGATAGTTTATCGCATTCTTAGGGGACAGGTGAGCGGACGAGATGGAGACGGCCAGTGAGTCCGGTACCAGGTGTGATGGGACGGGAGGGCGGCCCGGAATCGTGCTGAGGCAGGGGCCGATGCCCCAGAGGCTCCTCATTCCTACCTGGTTGGCGACACACTGGGGGTGAGTGGGGCGATCGGCGCCGAAACCAGACCCGCGCCGGTCGTCCGCTGAGCGAATGGAAGCGTCTGAGAGGGCGGGTGGCCCGGCGCCGAGAGTGATCCTTGCCGCCGCGTTGCCTCAGACCTGGGCGGCGCCTCCGGCTGAGGGAGCGGATCTCTCAGCGGGGCTCGCCTCGCCGAGGTCGACGCGGGGGACGATACGGTCGAGCCAGGCCGGGAACCACCAGTTCCAGCGACCCATCAGCTGCATCGTGGCCGGGACGAGGACGATGCGGACGAGCGTGGCGTCGATGAAGACGGCGGCGGCCAGGGAGAATCCGAGCTGCTGGACCTCCGGTAGGCGGGTGACGGTGAATGCGGCGAAGACCGCGACCATGATCGCCGCCGCTGAGGTGATCACCCGGGCGGTCCGCTCCAGACCGCGCGCGACAGCAGCGGCGTTGTCGTGGCCGCGCTCCCATTCCTCTTTGATCCGGCCGAGTAGGAAGACCTCATAGTCCATCGAGAGCCCGAAGAGGACGGCGAAGGAAAGGAGTGGCAAGTAGACCTGCGTCGTGCCGGTTGGGATGAAGTGGAGGAGCCCCGCGTCGGGAGCGCGCTGGAAGACGAGGACCAGCAGCCCATAGGCGGCGCCGATACTCAGCCCGTTCATGGCGATCGCCTTGAGCGGCAGGAGGAGGCTGCGGAAGACGACCGCCAGCAGGATGAATGAGAGGGCCACCACCAGCCCGCCGACGAGCGGGAGCTTCTGCAGCGACTCATCGGAGATATCGACCACCTGGGCCCCTAACCCGCCGACGAGCACCTCAACGCCAGCGTCACCGACGGCCGCCGGGGCGATCGTGCTCCGGATGCGGCTGACCAACTGGGTCGCCGGGTCGGAATCGGGTGGGGCATAGGGGACGACGCTAATGATCGTCAGGTCGAGCCCCCGGCCGAAATTGACGAGCGGACCGAGCGCGTCGACCGCCTGCGGTACCCCCGCCGCCGCCCTGAGCGTCGCCGCGTCATGGCCACCGGTGACGCGATCGAGCACCTCGGTCACGGAATAGATGTCGGCGACGGCACCGTCGGCGCGGAGGGCGGTCGAGAGCTGGTCGACCGCGGCGAGGTCTTTGTCGTCGAGCGGACCGTCCGGGCTCGCGACGAGAACCTGGATCGGTGAAACTCGCCCCTCGTTGAAGTCTCTGGCCAAGACTTCCCGCCCCTTGACGGCGGAGTTGTCGCTCAACTCGTTCGTGCTCGTACTGAGGCCGAGCTCGAGCCGGGTAACCGGGACGGTCAGGGCGATAAGCACGAGGGAGGCGGCGAGCGCCCACCGCCCGGGGCGGCGCATAATCGCCCGCGCCCAACGGCCCCAGAACCCGGTGCCATCCATTCGCGCGGCGGCGCGGCCAATAACCGGGACGGACAAGCGCTCGACGCGGTGGCCGAGCAGGGCGAGCGTGGCCGGCAGCAGGGTCAAGGCGCCGGCGACCATGACGCCGACCGCGGTCATCGCGCCGATCGCCAGCTCGTGAAAGATCGTGGCGTCGACGAGGAGCAGACCCGCGAGCGAGAGCAGGACGGTGGCGCCGGAGAAAAAGACGGTCTTGCCCGAGGTGGCAACGGCGTGGGCGACCGCCTCTTCCGGATCGGCGCCCCGCGCCATCTCTTCCCGGAAGCGCGTGACGAGGAAGAGGGCGTAGTCGATACCGACGCCGAGGCCGAGCATCGTCGCGATGTTCGGCACGAATAAGTTGAAGCTCGTGAACGATGTCGCGACTCCGAGCGCCCCGAAGGTCACGACGATGCCGGCTAAGGCGAGGAGGATGGGCAGGCCAGCGGCCACGAGCGTACCGGAGGCGAACAGCAGCACCACGATTGCCACCGGCAGACCGCGTAGCTCGGCCCGCGCGAGGTCGTCCCCTTGTTGCCGTACCATATCGGCGATCAGGGGCGAGCGGCCGGTGACGTAGATCTGGACGTCCTCGGTGGCGGTCGCCGTGATCGCCTCGATCAGGTCGGGTGCGAGCCGCACTCGCTCGGCGCCGGTCCCCCCCAGCCCGACGACGGCGGCGGCGACCCGGCCGCCGGCCGATATCTGGTCGCGCGCTCTCAGTTCGAGTGGGCTCACGACGCCGGTTACGAGCGGCAGCCGGGAAGCCGCCCCGACTGCCTCGGCGATCACCTGCTGATAGGCGAGATCGTCGATCGTTAGCCGATCCGACTCGAAGACGATCACGTTTTGCTCGGCGAAGGGTTGGGCAAACTCCCGTTGCAACAGATCCTGAACTTCCGCTGAGTCGGATCCGTTGACATCCAGTGGTGGCCCGGTCAACCGTGCCTCGAAGCGGGGAAGCAGCATGGTCCCCGCGACCAGGAGCACCGCCCAGGCGGCAAGCACGACCCAACGGTAGCGTGCCATCGCGCGGCCGAACCGGGCAAATGTCGACGGGCGTGGGCCGCCGGCCGGGGGTGGGGAGGTTCGTTCAAGGTTCGCCGCGCGCATGGTGCCCGTTCCTCCTTGGCGGTCGAAGTTTACCCTCGAACGGCCTCGCGCTTGATACCCGACTCTACGCTTCATCTCCGCAATTGGCCATTCTATCGACATCCGCCCCGGTCCGGTCTTGGTGGGAGGGAGGGGTTGGCGGCGGCGGGAAACCAATCCTTCCTTGACGGCCGCGTGACACGAACGCGGCGGTAGCGAGGACGGGACGGCCTGTCGCCAACGGCAGGTGTCGGGCCACACCAACGGAGGGAAGGGCGCTTCCCCCGTCGGGAAACCACACGGTGAGAGAACTCTCCCGTTCAACGGCGATTCCGTGTCTGCCGCATAGACGGTGAAAAATGCTTGTCACAGAAGGAAAACTGGTGGCCTTGGAACCCTCCGCGACGCACGATCGTCTTGTCGCGGTACTATTGATGGTCCGCGATCGAACACAAGGAGAAGCGTGATGGTTACCGTGGGACTTCTGGTTCAGGTGGAAGCCAAACCGGGCAAAGGGAAGGATGTCGAACAGTTCCTACACGATGGGTTGGGCCTGGTGCAACAGGAGCCGGCGACGATCGCCTGGTTTGCGATCAAGATGGGGCCATCGACCTACGGCATCTTCGACGTCTTTCCGGATGACGCGGGTCGTCAA
>JAABUS010009480.1_pt1 | contig 10273 bp, 9 predicted proteins | sample 5560161 | NCBI WGS metagenome assembly JAABUS01 (sample SAMN10711885, study PRJNA513376) | rock metagenome | isolation source: Antarctica rocks | place: Antarctica: Victoria Land, Trio Nunatak nord | collected 2016-01-04
CGGTCGGCCCGGGCTCACCCATCCAGCGCAGGTGCAGCTTCTCCATCGCCTCGCGGTCGACCAGCAGCAGGGACAGCTCGGCCAGCGGCGAGACGCCGAGCCGGTCCAGCACGTGCCGCGCGACCCGAACCAGGGCCCGCTCGTCCACGACCACACCGGACTCGTTGGCGACCTCGACGCTCACGAGCGGCGCTTGGCGCCGTCACGACGCCCCGGGGCGCGTACCGGCCCGCGGGCGCGCTCGGCGTCGTACTGCTCGTAGGCGTCGACGATGCGGCCGACGAGCTTGTGCCGCACCACGTCCGCGGAGGTCAGGCTGCTGAAGTGGACGTCCTCCACGCCGTCGAGGATGTCGCGGACCACGGCCAGCCCGCTCACGGTGCCGCCGGGCAGGTCGACCTGCGTGACGTCGCCGGTGACGACGATCCGCGAGCCGAAGCCGAGCCGCGTCAGGAACATCTTCATCTGCTCGGCGGAGGTGTTCTGCGCCTCGTCGAGCAGGATGAAGGCGTCGTTGAGGGTGCGCCCGCGCATGTAGGCCAGCGGCGCGACCTCGATGGTGCCGGCGGCGATCAGCCGCGGGATCGAGTCCGGGTCGAGCATGTCGTGCAGGGCGTCGTACAGCGGCCGCAGGTAGGGGTCGATCTTCTCGTAGAGCGTGCCCGGCAGGAAGCCCAGGCGCTCCCCCGCCTCCACGGCCGGCCGGGTGAGGATGATGCGGTTGACCTGCTTGGCCTGCAGCGCCTGCACGGCCTTGGCCATCGCCAGATAGGTCTTGCCGGTGCCGGCCGGCCCGATGCCGAACACGATGGTGTGCCGGTCGATGGCCTCGACGTAGCGCTTCTGGTTGATCGTCTTGGGGCGGATCGTGCGGCCCCGGTTGGACAGGATGTTGAGCGTCAGCACGTCGGCCGGGCGGTCGTTGCCCCCGGCCTGCAGCATGGCCAGGCTGCGCTCGACGGCGTCGCCCGACAGCGCCTGCCCCTTCTCCAGCAGCGCGAGCAGCTCCTCGAACAGGCGTACGCCGAGGGCGTTGTCGCCCGGGGCGCCGGTCAGCGTGATCTCGTTGCCGCGCACGTGCACGTCGCTGGACAGGGCCTGCTCGACCACGGCGAGCAGCTCGTCGCGGCTGCCCAGCAGGTTGACCATGGAGTAGGCGCCAGGCACGACGATCTTGGTCGAGACACGGTCGATCGGGGGAACGTCGGGCATGGGTCCGGCGGCGGCCGTCCACCTGCTTCCTGGTCGGGTGCGGCGTGCGCCCAGGGTACCCAGCCGGTCAGCCGGGAGGCCAGGACATCGGCCGGCCACCCAGCACGTGCACGTGCAGGTGCCGCACCGACTGGCCGCTGATCTCGCCGGTGTTGGTCACCATGCGGTGCCCCTCGGCGAGTCCCTCGAGCCTGGCCACCTCGGCGGCCGCGGCGAACAGCTCGCCGGCGTACGCCGGATCGGCCGTCGTCAGGGCGGTGATGTCGTCGTAGTGGTCCTTGGGCACGACCAGCACGTGCGTCGGCGCGACCGGCGCCAGGTCCCGGAACGCCAGCGTGCGGTCGGTCTCGTGCACGACGTCCGCAGGAAGGTCCCCTGCCACGATCCGGCAGAACAGGCAGTCCGTCATCCTCTCCCCTTCCTGGCCGCGCCCCTGGTCAGGTAGAGGCCGAGCAGCCCGGCGAGGCCGAGCAGCACGGCGCCGCCCACCACCAGCAAGGCCAGCCGGGTCAGCCCGGACGAGCTCGTCGTCGAGGCGGCCCTCGGCGGGTGACCGGAGGACGGCACCCGAGCGGGCTGGCCGGCGGCGATAGGAGCCGCCGCCTCGCCCACGGCGAGGCCGACTCTGCCGGTGGCGCCGACGCCCGGGCCCCTCGACGCAAGGGACGCCTGACCCGGCATCGCCACGGCGGCCTGAGCCGCGCCGCCGAGCAGCAGCAGCGGGCCACCGGCGAGGGCGGCCAGGGTGGCGAGGGCGGCGAGGCGGAGTCGTCGGGGACGGCGGCCGGGGGTCACGAGCGGAGCGTAGGGGCTGCCTCCCGCAGGCCCGGACCGCTCCGCCGGGGCTGATCCGGTGTGCACGGGCGGGTCACCACCAGCGGCCGGCCCGGGCACTGACCACGGCGGCCGCGACCGCGCCGGCCGTGGAGGTCCGCAGCACGGTCGGTCCCAGCCGCACGCAGGTGCCGCCGAGAGCCGCGAGCTCACGCTCTCCGATGCCGCCCTCCGGCCCGACGACGAGCACCACCTCGCCGGTCTCCGGCAGGGGTACGCCGGCCAGCGACCGGTCTGCCTGCTCGTGCAGCACCAAGCCGGCGGCGGCACCCGAGAGCCGGGCGGCGACCTGCGCCGTGCCCACCGGCGCCGCGACCTCCGGCAGCCAGGCCCGCCGGGACTGCTTGGCCGCCTCCCGGACCGTGGCCCGCCAGCGCTCCAGCGCCCTGGTCCCGCGGTCGCCCTCCCAGCGCGTCACGCACCGCTCCGCGCGCCACGGCACGACCTCGTCGACGCCGACCTCGGTGGCCAGCTCCACCGCGAGCTCACCGCGTTCACCCTTGGCAAGGGCCTGCACCAGGACCAGCCGCAGCCCAGGCGCCTGCTCGCGGGTGCGCTCCAGCACGCGAAGGGTCACCTCGGCCCGGCCGACGTCGAGCACCGCGCAGCGCGCGCGGGTGCCGCGACCGTCGACCAGGTCGACCTGCTCCCCCGCACGGAGCCGCCGCACGACCGCGGCGTGCCGCCCTTCCGGCCCGGTCAGCAGCACCCGCTCGGCGCCCAGGTCGATCCCCGGCCCGTCGGCCAGGAAGACCGGCGCGGACATCGGCTAGCGCCTCCGGCGGCCGAACAGCCCGCCGCCGGACCGGCCCGACACCCCGGGGTGCTCCTCGCCGCGCAGCTTGGCCAGGTCGCGCAGCAGCTCCTCCTGGCGGTCGTCGAGCCGGGTCGGCACGGTGACGTCGAGGTGCACGTGCAGGTCGCCGCGCCCGGTGCCGCGCAGGTGCGGCACGCCGCGGGCCCGCAGCGTCAGCACCTCGGCGGGCTGGGTGCCGGCGTGCACGTCGACGGTCTCCTGGCCGTCGAGCGTGTCCAGCGGCAGGGCCGCGCCGAGCGCCGCCGCGGTCATCGGCAGCGGCAGGGTGCAGTGCAGGTCGTCACCCTCGCGGCGGAACACAGGGTGCCGGCGCTCGACGACCTCGACGTAGAGGTCGCCGGCCGGGCCGCCACCCGGGCCGACCTCGCCCTCACCGGACAATCGGATGCGCATGCCGTCCTCGACGCCCGCCGGGACCTTCACCTGGAGCGTGCGCCGGGCCCGCACCCGGCCGTCGCCACCGCACTCGCCGCAGGGGTGCGGGATCGTCGTGCCGGTGCCGCCGCAGCGCGGGCAGACCCGGGCCGTCATCACCTGGCCCAGGAAGGAGCGCTGCACCTGCTGCACCTCGCCGCGGCCGCGGCAGGTCTCGCAGGTGACCGGCGACGTGCCCGGAGCGGTGCCCTCCCCGGTGCAGGTGCCGCAGACGACGGCCGTGTCCAGCGTGAGCTCGCGGGTCGTCCCGAACGCCGTCTCGCCGAGCTCGCACTCGATCCGGAGCAGCGCGTCGGCGCCCTGCCGGACCCGGCTGCGCGGCCCCCGGCCCTGGCCGCCGGCGCCGCCGCCGCCGAAGAAGGCGTCCATGATGTCGCCCAGGCCGCCGAACCCCTGCGCGAACGGGCTGCCGGCGCTGCCCGGACCGGTGGACAGCGGGTCACCGCCGAGGTCGACGATCTGGCGCTTCTCCGGGTCGGAGAGCACCTCGTAGGCCGCTGTCACCGTCTTGAAGCGCTCCTGCGCCCCGTCATCGGGGTTGACGTCGGGGTGCAGCTCGCGCGCGAGCCGCCGGTAGGCCTTCTTGATCTGGTCGTCCGTGGCGTCGCGTGGCACGCCGAGGACGCCGTAGTAGTCGTTCGCCACTGAGCTCCTGCAGCCTCTTCCTCGATGGTGGGGTTGTCGTCCGGGTGGGTCAGGCGCCGGCCAGCAGCTCGCCGACGTAGCGCGCCACCGCCCGGACCGAGCTGATGGTCCCGGCGTAGTCCATGCGGGTGGGCCCGACGACGCCGAGCCCGGCGTAGGCCCGCTCCTCGGGGCCGTAGCCCACCGTCACCACCGAGGTGGAGCGCAGGCCCTCCACGAGGTTCTCCTCGCCGATGCGGACCTGTACGGCGGCGGGGTCGTTGACCTCGCCGATCAGCTTGAGCAGCACCACCTGCTCCTCGAGCGCCTCGAGCACCGGGCGCAACGTGAGCGGGAAGTCCAGCGCCGACCTGGTCAGATTGGCCGTACCGGCCAGCGCCACCCGCTCCTCGGGCTGGTCCACGAGCGTCTCGAGCAGGACCGACATGACGCTGGTCAGCACCGGCCGCAGTCCCTGTGGCGCGGCGTCGGGCAGGTCGACGAGGGCCGCCGGCGCGTCCACGAGCCGCGCGCCGTGCAGCCGGCTGCCGAACGCCTGCCGCAGCTGGGCCACCTCCTCGTCACTGAGCACCGCCGGCAGCTGCAGCACGCGCTGCTCCACGCGGCCGATATCGGTGATCAGCACCAGCAGCAGGCGGTCCGGCGCGAGGTGCACGATCTCGAGGTGGCGTACGGCGCTGCGGGAAAGGCTGGGGTACTGCACAACAGCGACCTGGTGGGTGAGCTGGGCGAGCAGCCGCACCGACCGGCGGACCACGTCGTCGAGGTCGACCGCGCCCTCCAGGAAGGTCTGGATCGCGCGGCGCTCGGCGCCGGACAGCGGCTTGACGCTGGACAGCTTGTCCACGAACAGCCGGTAGCCGCGGTCGGTCGGGATGCGGCCCGCGCTGGTGTGCGGGTGCTTGAGCAGCCCCTCGTCCTCGAGGGCGGCCATGTCGTTGCGCACGGTCGCCGCGCTGACCCCGAGGCCGTGCCGCTCGGCGAGCGTCTTGCTCCCGACCGGCTCGTTGGTCGAGACGAAGTCACGCACGATCGCCCGGAGCACCTCGAGCTTGCGGTCGTCGATCACGTCCGCCTCCTCTGGCGCTCCGGCTCTGGCACTCCGGCTCTGGCATCCTCGCCTTGGCACTCCCGCAGTTCGAGTGCCAAGTGTACGGCGGCCCAGCCCAACGCAGGCGGCTCAGGCGGCGCTGGGGCGGCGCGGACGCTGGGTGCCCCGTGCCGGCGCACTTGTGCCGGCACCGCCGGCAGACCCGGCTGCGCCGTACGTCCTGCGCTGGCCCTGACCCCGGCCGGACTGGCCGTGGCCGGCCTGGCCGTGGCCGGACTGGCTGTGGCCGGACGGCCGGCTCCGTCGCGTTGCCGACGGCGACGGGACGTAGGCCGGAGCGGGAGCGACGACGATGGGCTCACCGGAGGTCGCGACCTCGCGGACGGCGGGGTGGCCGGGTACGACGGCCAGCGCGCTGGTCTGCACACCAGCCAGCTCGCGCAGGCGCTGCGACTCGCGCACCTGGTCGGACAGCACCAGTGACAGGACGGTGCCCCGGGCGCCGGCGCGCGCTGTGCGACCGGAGCGGTGCAGGTAGTCCTTGTGGTCGGCCGGCGGGTCGAAGTGGACGACCAGGTCGACGTCGTCGACGTGGATGCCGCGGGCCGCCACGTCGGTCGCGACCAGGACGCGCGCCGAGCCGCGGGCGAAGGCATCCAGCGCGCGCTTGCGGGCGTTCTGGGCGAGGTTGCCGTGGATGGCGCCGGCCTCCACGCCGGCGCGCCGCAGCTGCAGCGCCAGGCGGTCCGCGCCGTGCTTGGTGCGCACGAAGATCAGCGTGCGGCCGGGCCGGGAGGCGATCTCGGCGGCGACCTCGACCTTGCTGTCGTGGCTGACCGCGAACACCTTGTGGTCCATGGCCTCGACCGGAGACAGTGAGGGCGCGACGGCGTGCATCGCCGGCTCAGCGAGGTAGCCGCGCACCAGCCGGTCGACCCCGCGGTCCAGGGTGGCGGAGAACAGCAGCCGCTGCCCGTCGCCCGGAGTCAGGTCGAGCAGCCGGGTGACCGCGGGCAGGAAACCCAGGTCGGCCATGTGGTCGGCCTCGTCCAGCACCGTGGTGTCGACCACGGACAGGTCGCACTCGCCCTGGTCGACGAGGTCCTGCAGCCGTCCGGGGGTGGCCACGACGATGTCGACGCCCCGGCGCAGCTGGTCGATCTGGCGGCCCATGGAGGCGCCGCCGTAGATGGCGACGAGCTTCAGGCCGAGGACCTGGCCGAGCGGCTGGAGGGCGTCGTGCACCTGCTGGGCGAGCTCGCGGGTCGGCACGAGGACGAGTCCGCGCGGCCGACCGCCCTTGCCGGACCGCTCCGCCAGCCGGGCCAGCAGCGGCAGCCCGAAGGCCAGGGTCTTGCCCGAGCCGGTCTGGCCGCGGCCGAGCACGTCGCGGCCGGCGAGCGCGTCCGGGATGGCGCGCACCTGGATGGCGAACGGCGTGTGCAGGTCGCGACGGGCCAGCGCCGTGACCAGCCGGGGCGGCAGTCCCAGCGACGCGAAGGTCGCGGCGCTGTCGTCGGAGGCGGCCGCCGTCTCGGCGGCCGAGTCCAGCGCGAGCTCGAGGTCGCTGCGGACGGCTACGGCGGGCTGCGAGGAGCCCCGCCGGGACTGCGGCGCGCGGCGGGGGCGGCCGGACGAGCGGGAGAACGGGGCTGCGGGCGTGCGGGGACGGCCGGGCATGAGGAGCTCCTGAGGCTGTACGTCGTGGGCCGCGTTGTTGTGATCTGCGGCGGAACCCCTAGGGGTCAAGCACGACACACCAGCGACCTCGCGGGCGGCTCGCCCGCAGAGTCGACGACGCAGTTGCACGTCGTCAGAGTGACCAACCTACCGCCCGGCCGTTGGATTCCCTGGCTGGCCGGCTTGTCGGTTGCATCACCCCGAGGCACGCCGTGGTGTAGGCAGGGCCCGTGACCTCGCCGCAGGACGACCCGCCGGACTCCCCGCCGGGGTGGGGGCCGGGGTGGGGGCCGGCCCCGCCGCCTGCCTACGGTCCGCCTGCCTACGGACCGCCTGCCTACGGACCGCCTGCCTACGGACCGCCTGCCTACGGACCGCCCGGATACGGACCGCCGCCCGGATACGGACCGCCGCCGGTGTACGGGCAGTCGTCGTACGGGCTGCCGGCCGGCTACGGCGACCACCCGGCACCTGGCGAGGAGGTCGTCTGGGCGGTGCTGGCACACCTGTCGGTGTTCGCGTTCGCGCTCGTCGGTCCGCTGGTCATCTACCTGGTGAAGAAGGACTCGCCGTTCACCCGCCGACACGCCGCCGAGGCCCTCAACTTCCACATCACCGCCGCGATCGCCACGTTCGCGTCGTTCATCCTGCTGTTCGTGCTGGTCGGCTTCCTGCTGCTGCCGCTGGTGCTGCTGGGCACGGCGGTGCTGGGAGTGGTCGCCGCGGTCGCCGCCGGTGGCGGCCGGCCCTACCGCTACCCGCTGTCGCTGCGCATCGTCAGCTGAGCTCAGTCGACCAGGTCGCGCACGACGGCGTCTGCCAGCAGCCGGCCGCGCACGGTCAGCACCGCCCGGCCGGCGGCGTGCGCCCCGGTGTCGAGCAGGCCGTCGCCGCAGGCACGCCGAGCCGCGGCCAGGCCGGCCTGGTGCAGCACCTCCAGTGGCAGGCCCGCCCGCAGCCGCAGCTCGAGCAGCACCCGCTCCACCCGCTGTTGCGACCCGCTCAGCAGCTCGCGCCCGACCGCGGGACTCGTCCGAGCGGCGAGCCGGCCGGCGTACGCCGTCGGGTGCTTGACGTTCCACCAGCGCACCCCGCCGACGTGGGAGTGCGCACCGGGACCGACGCCCCACCAGTCGCCGCCGCGCCAGTAGCCGAGGTTGTGCCGGCACGGCTGCCCCCAGTTCGACACCTCGTACCAGCCGAGGGGTCGCAGCGCCTGCTCCGCCTGCAGGTAGCGGTCGGCCAGCACGTCGTCGTCGGGTGCCGGCAGCTCCCCGCGCGCCACCTGCCGTCCCAGGCGGGTGCCCTGCTCCACGACCAGGGCGTACGCCGAGACGTGCGTCGGCCCGGCGTCGAGGGCGACGTCGAGCGAGCGCTGCCAGTCCGGCGCGCTTTCGCCGGGAGCGCCGTAGATGAGGTCGAGCGAGACCTGCTCGAAGCCCGCGGCGTAGGCCTCCTGCACCGCGGCCTGCGGCCGGCCGGGCGTGTGGGTGCGATCCAGGACCGCGAGGACGTGCGGGACGGCCGACTGCATCCCGAACGACACCCTGGTGAAGCCGCCCTCGCGCAGCGCGGCGAGGGACTCGGCGTCGACCGAGTCGGGATTGGCCTCGGTCGTGATCTCGGCGTCCGGCGCGAGCCCGAACACCTCCCGCACGGCATCCAGCACCGCGACGAGGTCCTGCGGGGGCAGCAGCGTCGGCGTACCGCCTCCTACGAACACGGTCTGGACCGGCGGGGCGTCCCCGCCGAGCACCTGCGCCGCCAGTTGCAGCTCCGCGATCGCGCTTCCGGCGTACGACGTCCGGGTGGCGCCGGGGCCGAGCTCCTCGGCGGTGTAGGTGTTGAAGTCGCAGTAGCCGCAGCGGGTGCGGCAGAACGGCACGTGGACGTAGACACCGAACGGGCGGGTGCCCAGACCCTCGAGCGCAGTGGCCGGCAGAGCGCCGGTGGAGGGCGCCGGCTCGCCGTCGGGAAGGGCGCTGGGCATGGCCACCAGTGTGCGTCAGACGCGTGCGCGGCGGTCCTGCCGTCGTGGAGGACCGGCGGGAAACCGGCTTGACACCGTCGTACGGTTGAGGAGGTCAAGTACTTTAGGAGGCAGGCATGGCCGACGCAGTCGTCGTCGACGACCTCGTCAAGACATTTGGGTCCACGCGAGCGCTGGACGGCGTCTCGCTGACGGTGCCGGAAGGCAGCGTGCTGGGCCTGCTCGGGCCCAACGGAGCCGGCAAGACGACCGCGGTGCGGGTGCTCACCACCCTGCTGCGGCCGGACAGCGGACGGGCATCCGTGCTCGGCATCGACGTCCTCGCCGACCCGGCGTCGATCCGGCGGGTCATCGGCCTGGCCGGGCAGTACGCCGCGGTCGACGAGAAGCTCACCGGTCGGGAGAACCTCCGGCTGGTCGGTCGGCTCTACCACCTGCCCCGCCACGACATCGCGGCGCGGGCCGACGCCCTGCTCGAGCGCTTCGCGCTGGCCGACGCGGCCGACCGGGTCGCCAAGACCTACTCCGGCGGCATGCGCCGCCGGCTGGACCTCGCGGCGTCGCTGGTCAACCGGCCCCGTGTGCTGTTCCTCGACGAGCCGACCACCGGCCTCGACCCGCGCAGCCGCCTCGGGCTCTGGGAGGTCATCGAGGACCTGGTCCGCGACGGGACCACCCTGCTGCTCACCACTCAGTACCTCGAGGAGGCCGACCGGCTGGCCGACCGGATCGCCGTCATCGACGGTGGCCGGGTCATCGCCGAGGGGACCTCCGACGAGCTCAAGGACAAGGTCGGCGGCTCGGTGCTCGTGGTCCGCCTGGCGGCGTCCGAGGACGGCGACGCGGCCGGCGTGGCGCTGGCGGCTCTCGGGGCCGGTGAGCCGACCCGGCTGCCGACCGGCGAGCTGGTCCTGCCGGCCGCCAGCGGCACCGCGCTGGTCGTCCAGGCGGCGCAGGCCCTGGAGCGGGCCGAGCTGGAGGTCAGCGAGCTCGGGCTGCGCCGACCAACCCTGGACGACGTCTTCCTAACCCTGACCGGCCACGCCGCCGAGGACGAAGGGGCTCCGGAGGACGCCGCCCGAACGCCGGTGCGGGCCACAGCTCGACCAAGACGGCGAAGAAGAAGAGAGGAGCCCGATGACGACCGCTCCCGCCAACGCCCTGGACGCCCCGGCCGCGGGTGGACCGGGCTGGGCCGTGCGCGACGCCCTGGTGCTGGCCGGGCGCAACCTGCGGCACACCACCCGCCAGCCCGAGCTGCTGGTCTTCTCGACCATCCAGCCGGTCATCTTCGTACTGCTGTTCCGCTACGTCTTCGGCGGCGCCATCAACGTGCCCGGGCTGTCCTACGTCAACTTCCTGATGGCCGGCATCTTCGTGCAGACCACCGCCTTCGCCTCGACCGCCACAGGGGTGGGACTGGCGGAGGACCTGTCCAAGGGCATCGTGGACCGGTTCCGCTCGCTGCCGATGGCAAGGTCGGCCGTGCTGGCGGGCCGCACCCTCGGCGACCTGGTGCGGATGATCGGGGTCGTGCTCATCATGACCGTGGTCGGGCTGGCCGTGGGCCTTCGCCCGAGCAGCGTCGGCGGCCTGCTGGGCGCGATCC
>JAABUS010009481.1_pt1 | contig 10273 bp, 7 predicted proteins | sample 5560161 | NCBI WGS metagenome assembly JAABUS01 (sample SAMN10711885, study PRJNA513376) | rock metagenome | isolation source: Antarctica rocks | place: Antarctica: Victoria Land, Trio Nunatak nord | collected 2016-01-04
GGCAGTACACCGTACTCGGGCGATCGACCCGGAAATGGCCACCAAGCCGACGGGACGGTCGCTGCCTTTGGATGGGGCGTGGTCCGTAATACGCTTACCGGAGGCCAGCGACGTCTCGTGGTCCGCCTCGGCCGGGCGGAGGCGACCGGCGAGCCAGAGGCTGAACAGGGTGACCCCGGCGCCGATCAGGCCGACCCGGGGATAGTGCTCGATCGCCCCGCCGGCCGACTTCGTGAGGATCAGGCCGGCGAACGACGCTCCCAGGCCCGCGGCGATGTGCTGCACCGCCGAGTTCGCGCCCAGGAAGCCCCCGCGCAGGCGGGGCTCGACGCTGGAGGTGATCATCGCCATCGCCGGGACCATCCGCCCGGCGTTGCTGACCATGAAGGCCCCCACGACGCCGACGGCGACGGCCAGCGGGACCCTCGGCAGGTTGGTCACGACCACCATCAAGACGGCCGTCGCCGGGCTCACGATCCGGAAGACCCTGAGCTTGCCGAAGCGATCGGCCATCCGGCCGGCCAGGGGCGCCCCGACCAGCGTCAGGGCCCCGCCCAGGATGTAGACCAGCGGGAGCCGACCCTCGGCCACCCCGGCGTTGGAGACCAGGTAGGGGCTGAGGAACGGCACGACGGCGAAGCTGCCGAACATCAACGTCACCATCAGCGCGAACGCTCGGAGATGGTTCGGGTGGGTGAAGGTGGCCCGGAGCCTCTCGAGCGGGTGCTCCGATGTGCCCTGATGGAGGTGGTCGTCGAGTCGTGGGAGCGCCCGGGCGGCGACGAAGAGGATGGGCAGGCCGAGCGCGGCCAATACGAGGAAGGGGACGTTCCAGCCGTATCGGAGCCCCAGAGTCAGGCCGACCGGCACGCCGGCGACCGAGGCCAGGGCGAAGGCCGACATCAGCGCCCCGGTCGCCCTCCCTCGCCTCTCTTCGGGGAAGACATCGCCGATGACCGCCATCGCCATCCCGCCGAGGACCCCCCCGAACGCCCCGGTCAGGAACCGCGCCGCCAGCAACGTCGGATAGCTCGGCGCCAGGCCGCAAGCGAGCGTCCCGATGAGGAACCCGGCATAGAGCACCAGGAACGCCGGCCGTCGCGCGAAGCGGTCGATCACCATCGACGCCACCAGCCCGGCGAACCCCGCCGCGAAGGTATACGACGAGACGATCAGCCCGAACCGCGCCGGCGTCAGCCCCAAGGTCCGCTCCAGTTGCGGCCCCAGCGGCATGATGACCATGAAGTCGACGATGCTGGTGAACTGCACCGAGGCCAGGATCAGCAGGACGACCCGCTCGTTCACCCGCGGCTTCGGCTTCGGGACGATCGGCGGTCCGTCGCTCATCGAGATCGAGTCTCCAACGGTCCTCGGGGCGATCCTCATCCCGGACGAAGAACTGCGGAATCAGAAGCGTCCGCTCGCGGGCCTCGACCCGTCTCATACGCTTCCCAGTTTTCATCTTCGTAGGGTGGGCACCGCCCACCTTCTAAACCTCGGTGGGCGGTGCCCACCCTACGAATTCAATTTCTGGGATGCGTATCACTCGATGCTCATTCGACGTGGGATGACCGCCCGGTTCGGATCGGATGCAGGGAGTGCCGGGAGGGATCTGGTCATGCCGACCGTGTTGCGTTCCGGCCCGTACCGGGTTTACATCGACAGTCACGACCCGAACGAGCCGCCGCACGGCCACGTCGATCGGGCTGAACAGTCCGCCAAGTTCTGGCTCGAGCCCATATCCTTGTCTCGGAATCTGGGATTCAAGTCCAAGGAGTTGCGAGACATCGAGCGCTTGCTCGTCGAAAACGAGGCGTCACTCAGGGCCGCCTGGCGGGAACATCTCGGAGAGGGGCTGCCGGATGATGAAGCCGGGTGAAAAAATCGTGGGCGTTGCGGTGACTGAGGACGAGGTGAAGGCCGATCTCCTCGACGGTCGCTCAATCACCGTACCGCTGGCGTGGTATCCTCGCCTCCTCCACGCCACTCCCGAACAGCGGGCGAACTGGAAGATCGCCGGGGGCGGGTATGGCGTCCACTGGCCTGACATCGACGAAGACTTGAGCTCGGAGGGACTCCTCCGCGGGGCGCCCGCTCCCCGTCAATCCATTCGGTCATGAACTTGTGTCATGAAGGGAGCAGCGTCCAGGTCGAGACGCGTGCTCACTCCGGCCAACTCTCCCGCTCCGCTCGCACATCGTCGTCAACCGCTTCGACGCGACGAATCGGGAGCCGGGAAAGGCCCTCGACCGCCCCTCCTCACTGCCTGGGCACCAGCCGGTGGATGCGGCCGTCGAAGGCGAGGATATACAACTCACCCGCGGTGTCCTCGCCGAACGAGGAGATGTTCAGCTTCTTCTGACGTGTCAGGTCGATCAGCTCGCCGCTCTCGATCGCCTTGCCTTCCGCTTCGCGCACGCCCCAGATGCGGCCGGTGTCGTAATCGGCGTAGATGTAGACGCCGACCAGGTCCTTGAGCGCCTTGCCGCGGTAGACGTAGCCGCCGGTGATGCTCAGGCCGGTGTCCGTGCGGTCGCGGACCGGTTTGTGGGGGTACTCGACGACGGGGGGAATGGGCTTGCCGGCGGGGTCGGCCTTCTGGCGGAGGCGGGGAGGGAATGGGTGGAAGGCCTCGCGCAGGCTCCAGCCGTGGTTGCCGCCGTTGCGGAGGATGTGGACCATCTCCCAGAGGTTCTGGCCCACGTCGCCGGCCCAGAGGGTGCCGGTCTCGCGGTCGAAGCTGAACCGCCAGACGTTGCGAAGGCCGATGCAGTAGACCTCGGGGGCCCAGTGCGCGTGGGCCTTCGAGCGCCGGGAGGGGTTGTCGGCGGGGATGCCGTAGGGCTTGCCGTCGGAAGGGTGGTCGACGTCGATGCGCAGGATCGAGCCGAACCAGTCGCGCGGGTTCTGGCCGGTGGTCAGGGGGTCGTCGGCCTGGCCGCCGTCGCCGAGGGAGATGTAGAGGAAGCCGTCGGGGCCGAAGGCGATGCAGCCGCCGTTGTGGTTCTCGAACTGGTCGTCGGCCGAGACCCAGATGCGTTCCTCGCTGCCGGGATCGGCCTGACGCGGGTCGGTCGACGAGGCGCGGAACCGGGAGACGACCGAGTGGCGGCGGGGCCCGCCCCTGGCGGTGTCATTGGCCGAGTAGTAGACGAAGAACTCGCCATTCTCCTTGTACCTGGGGTGGAAGGCCAGGCCCAGCAGGCCCTCTTCGTTGCCCTTGTTGATCGGGTCGGGGAGCTGGAGGAAGAGGGCCTTGTCGCTCGTCTCCCGGTCGTTGGGGAAGGACCAGACCTTGGCCTGGTGCTGCTCGATGACGAAGAGCCGATTGCTCCCGTCCTTGGGGGACTCCAGGGCCAACGGGCGGTCGAAGGTGAGGTTCGGGAAAGCGACCTCAGTGGCCATCTTTGGCAGCGTGGCGGACGCCGACGCGGGCCGCTTTGTCTTCGTCTTCGCCGATTGCGCCCGGAGGTGGCTTGATGTCCAGGCGAGGCCGATCCCGAGCGTCAAGGCCATCGCGATCGGGAGGGCGAGACGGAGGGAGCGAACGGGTTGGGGAGGCATGCCAATCCTTTTTCGGGGGGCGACACGTGGGGCGAGGCGTGGCGCATGCAGCTCGGGCCGCTCGCCGGGCCGGGTATGGCCCGATGAGCGTGGTCTGTCGGACTCTAGTAGACCGGATTGAGGGGCCGAGGTCAAATCCTCGGACGTGGGTGGAGCCGGTGATCCGCACCGGGGCGCCGATCCGCTTTCTCTCCCCCTCTCCCCCCGGGAGAGGGTGCCCGGAGGGCGGGTGAGGTACGGCGGCTCGGGTGAGGGGACGACCCCGGCGATCACCCCTCACCCGGCCTTCGGCCATCCTCTCCCCTCGGGAGAGGGAGCAAATCCCCATCCCTCTCCCCCCGGGAGAGGGTGCCCGGAGGGCGGGTGAGGTACGGCGGCTCGGAAATGGAAATAGCCCCACCACTCGACCCGGTGGATCCTGCCGGGATCAGGCGTGGATCGAGAAGCCCTTGCGGTAATCGCGCCGGATGTACTGGTCGGCGTCGGAGTTATTCCTGGCCCGCATGCCCTCCGCGTCCCACTCGATCTTGCCGCCGGCCCTCAGCGCCACGACGCCCAGCAGGACGGTCTCGGTGAGCCTTCCCGAGTAGTCGAAGTTCGAGAGGGCCTTGGACGGATCGCCCGCCTGGATGGCGTCCACCCACTCGCGGAAATGGCCCGGGGAGCGTGGCAGGCTCGGCTCGGGCTTGGCGACGTCGCCGAACCGATCGCGCGGGAGCAGGGTGTACTTCGAGCCGTAATCGTTCTCGGAAAAGAAGGTCCCCTTCTCGCCGACGATGATCAGGCCGCTGCCGGGTGCCTTCTGGCCCTGGAGATGGGCCGTGTACGCCCGCTTGTCCTCGGGCAGGTTCTTACCGCCGTCGTACCAGGTCATCGTGAGCGGGTCTCGCTTGCCGCGCTTGCCGAACTTGGTGCGGATGACCGACCAGACCGGGTACGACGCCTTGTCGACGATCCCCGAGGTGTCGACGACCTCGACCGACTCGGGGTCGAACAGCTCCAGGCCCATGGCGGCGACGTTGATGGTGTGGCAGGCCATGTCGCCCAGCGCCCCGGTGCCGAAGTCGAGCCAGCCGCGCCAGCTGAACGGAAGGTAGGCCGGATTGTAAGGGCGGTCGTGCGCCGGGCCGAGGAACTCCTGCCAGCGGACGTTGTTGGGGATGCCCGGCGTCTCCTTGGGATAGGCCATCCCTTGCGGCCAGATCGGGCGGTTGGTCCAGACGTGAATCTCCTTGATCGGCCCGAGGACCCCGGCGCGGAGCACCTCGACGCCCTCGCGGAAGCCGTTCTCGGCCGTCCCCTGGTTGCCCATCTGGGTCGCCAGCTTCTTCTCCGCGGCCAGCTCGCGCAGGACCCGCGCCTCTTCGATCGACCAGGTCAAGGGCTTCTGGGTGAAGCAATGCTTGCCCATCCGCATGGCCATGACGCTGGCCGGGGCGTGGGAGTGGTCGGGCGTGCTGACGGTGACGGCGTCGATCTTCTCGCCCAGGTCCTCCAGCATCTTGCGATAGTCGTAATATTTCTTCGCATTGGGGAACTTCTTCCCCATCTTCTCGAGCCGGTCGTCGCTGATGTCGCAGAGGGCGACGATCTCTCCGTGCCTGCCGGCGTCGTTGGTGTCACTTTCGCCCTTGCCGCCGACGCCGATGCAGGCGAAGCGGACCTTTTCATTGGGCGAAGAGCGTGTCGTCTGGGCCGTCGCGGTCCTCAGCAGGGGGCTGACGGCGCCGGCCAGTGCGGCCTGCTTGAGGAAGTCGCGGCGGTTGGCGTGCTGACCCATATTCGTGGTTCTCCCCGTGGTAGTCGCCCGGTTGCTCGACCTCGGTCGGGTATTCCAGCCTCACGACGGCCCCCCTCTCACGAAGAGACGTGCAGGGGTCGCATTCGCCCAGGATGCCACGCCCACGCGCGTCTTGCAATCCGGTGCGTTCCCCGGGCTCACTCCGACCCGCCGCCCGACTCGCATTGCGAGGCGCGGGCCGACATCCGGGCGCGGATCGCATCGATGACGCGACGGACCGAGCGTTCGTCCTTGCCGACCCGTTCGGCAACCTCCTTGAGCGTCAGCCCCTGCCGTCGGAGCTCGACGATGCGGATATCCTCGGGACTTCGACCGGCGATGAGCACGGCGAGCCGGTCGTTGGCCTGCGCGTTCTGGCTGGGCGTCGGGCCGCCCGCCGGAAGGTCGCGCTGCACGTCCTGATCGTCCCGACGTGCGTTGAGCCGCTCCTCGCGATTCACGTCGTACTTCTTCGTCCGCGTGCGCTGGCGGTGGACCTCGAGGACCTTGTTGCGCGCCACCCCCGCGAGGTAGCCGCGCAGGTGGCGGGCGTCCTGGAAGGCGTCGGGATCCTGGTCGCAGCTCGAGAAGAAGCTCTGCCAGACCGACTGGACGAAGTCCATCGAGTCGAATTGCGTCCGCAGGACTCGGGGCAGCTGGCCGCGAACGGCCTTGCGGACGTCGTCCTCGAAGCTCTGGAGCAGGATGCGGGTCGCGGCTTCATCCCCCGCCCGGACCCGCGCAAGGAGGCCGGCGAGTTCTTCGTGGTCCATGCTCAACCTCCCAAGACTCTCGAGGCGAGACTCGGGACGTCTCGCGACGGTTCCCGGGCGACGCCCTCTTGCCTCGAGGTTTCCCGTGGCCTTGCCGCGAGATTCCTCAGAGATCTCACATTATAGCCGAACGGACTCAATGTGCGAAAAAAAAAGCGAATTCCGTCAAGTCTAAGCGATAGTATGGCTATTTAAGGCGTTTTAGCGCTTAATTGCAGGAGAGGGATGCGTGGTCGGATCGGCCGCACGGAATGTTTAGGGATTTTTAAGATGGCCCGCCGTTTTTTTCGCCTCCGAGCAACTAGAGGGGTGCCGCCGGAATGGACGAGCTCGGCAGCTCGGACCCGCCTGACCTTCGGTCGCCCCGACCGCCCCGTCGCCCGACGGGGAGTTGCAGAGAAGGAATTCCCCATGAATCGCCTCCAGACGCGGAACAGCGAACCCTCCAATCTCCTGAGCACCTACTTTCGCGAGATCAAAGACGGTGCGCTCCTGACGTTGGCCGAGGAGCAGTCGCTGGCCCGGTCGATCGCCGCGGGGGACCGAGATGCCCGGACGCGACTCATCCAGGCGAACCTGAAGCTGGTGGTCAAGATCGCCCGCGACTACATGGGGCGGGGCCTGAGCATGGAGGACCTGATCGGCGAGGGGAACGTGGGGCTGATCCGGGCGGCCGAGGAGTTCGACCCGAGCTTCGGGACCCGTTTCAGCACCTATGCGAGCTACTGGATCAAGATGGGGATCCGCGAGGGGCTGACCAACACATCGTCGACGATCCGGCTGCCGGCCCACATCGTCAAGCTGATGGCCAAGTGGCGCAAGGCCGAGCGGGAACTCTGCCGCGAGTTCGGCTTCGCCCCCACCGCCGAGCAGGTGGCCGTGGTCCTGGGCCTGACCGATTCGCAGCTGGAGATGATCGAGCAGGCCAAGCGGGCCCGGAGCATGCAGATGGAGGCGGGCGGCGGGGACGACGAAGGGGCCTGGTCGCCCGACGAGCACGCCGACACGCACGGTATGCCGGGGGCTTCCCTCGAGGCCGACGACGAGCGTCAGGCCCTGATGCAACGCCTGGCGACGCTCGAAGAGCGCGAGCGGGCCGTCGTGGTCCTCCGATTCGGCCTGGAGGGGGAAGCCCCCTTGACCTTGCGGGAGGTCGGACAGCGCGTCGGCCTGACCCGCGAATGGGTCCGCAAGATCGAGACGCGGGCCATCCGCAAACTGGGCCTCTCGTCTACGGCCGAGGAATCCTCCCGCTCCAGCAAATCCGCCTGAGCCGGTCATCTCCGGCGTTAATACTCCCCGAGCCTCTGGAGGTGGAAGACCGCCTCCGGGGGCTTGATGCTTTATCAGGCACGAAGCCCGGGGAAGAGTATGACATCGTTCTCACCCCGCCTCTCTCGCCGGGAGCAGGTGCCCGATGGGCGGGCGAGGGACTCCGGCTTCGAGACGAAAACCGCCCCGGAGAGAGGACGAGACACGGGATTGATCTCCGCCCCGGTCATCCTCCCCCGGTGAAGGTTAACGACGCGGGCCTTCGAAGCGGAGCCGGCCGTAATCCTCATGGCGGTGGTAATTGGCCCGGGTGAGCGGGGCCGAGCTCATCAACACCGGCTCGGTCCCCTCGGGACCGTAGTCGTATCGGCAGAGCGCGAAGAGCCAGGCCGCGCCGGGCTCGGGCCGGCCCCCGGTCATGGCGAAGGCCGACCAGGGAATCTTCCCTTCGACGGACCAGCCCCGATCCTCATCCCCCGGCCGGTCGAGCGTCCCGTCGACCGCGGCGGCGACCTTGTACCCCGACGGCGGCTGGGAGAGCAGCTTGAGGAAGTCAGACCCCCGCTTCGGGATCGCCGTCTCGAAGATTACCGACCTGGGGTTGGCCTGGAACTCGTAATACTCGGGGCCGTCGGCGCGGGGCTTGAAGAAGAGTTCGAAGACGTCCCCTTCCCAGAGGAAGTCGTTCCGCTTGACGCCGTGGGCGCGCAGCTCGGCGTCGGTCATGGTCGCGGCGAAGTAGAGGGCCTCGTCGTCCCAGATGAGCCGGGCGACGGTCTTCGGGGCCACCTCCTCCCCCTTCCAGAAGGCGGAGAACCGGTCGATCCTCTCGGCGATCTCCCAGGCCGGATCGTCGAGCCGGCCGTCGATCGCCGGCGCGGCCTCCGCCCACCGGCAGGCCGCCTCGCGGGTCACGGAGCTCTGCTTGGTCGCTTCTCCCTTCACAGGCGGCGCCGCGGCCAGGCAGACGCCGGACAGCAATGTGACGCAGTACGTCGAAATCATGGTCGATGGGCCTCCCCGGCGGATTCACCTTTCCCTCGCGCCGACCGATCACCGCGAGGGCGTCCCCGAGCATAGGCGGAGGTCATCACCCAGGCAACCATGCCGTCCGGGAAAAGAAGCCAGAGCGTTGGAAGGGAGTCGACCAGTTCGAAACCTCGAAGGCCGGGAGCGAGTAGGATTCGCTCCCGGCCCGGGATGTCTGCGGGGCCGACCGATCTGAGCGGCCGGCGTTCATGACCATTAGCCACCGATGAGCGTGGAGCTTCCTCCGGTCTTCATCGCCTGCTTCTTGGTCATCCAGCCCCCTTCGTTCACCCAATTGTTGGAGTAGAGGAGGTCGCTCGAGTTGTTCCCGAAGATCGTGAAGCCGATCTCGTCTTGCACAGTGGCGTTGTTGTTGTCGGTCACATCCATGCGGAATGACAGATTACCACCGAGACTCGTGACGATACCGTCTTTTACCCGGACGATGGAGGCCTTGCCATACACCGTCGCATACTTCCCTCCAGCGAAGCCCGTGACGGACATCGAGGTGAGGTTGTTGGTCTTGATCACGATGATCGAGCCATCGCTCTGCGGGATCGCTATCGAGATCTTGCCCTGCAAGTTCGTCATGGACTTGTTGTAGCTAATCCCGATGCTGAAGCTCGCATCGCCCGAGGAGGTCACACCATAGGTGCCGGCCGCGGTGGAGAGCTTCGCAATGGTGCCGCCTCCCGTGATCTCGTTTGCGGCGGCCGGCTTCGTGACGGTGACGATCTCCACGGACGGCGATGCGTCGGCGTAGTTGAGAGTCGGGACGACCTTGATATTGTACAGTTCGCTGCCGTACTGCCCCGAGCTCAGGGTGACGACCGTCACGGCCGTACCGCTCGATGGCTGGCCGGCCACCGGACTCACCGGCACGTTGCGGGCGTAGACCACACCGCTTTCGGCATCAACGAAGTCCACGGTCGCTCCGACCAGGCCGAGGCCGGATGGATCCTGCAAGCTGGCCGCCAGGGTAACCTGGACGGTCGTGCTGCTCTTGCCCGAGGTGACCCACGTTGTCTGGCCGATGTACGTGGTGTCGGCGGAACGGGGCGTGATGTTCGCTGTGGTGCTGGCGGTGGTGTTGAAGGTGTAGTTGGCCGCGGCGTCGCCGCTGAGGCTGATGCCCGAGACGCTGACCGGCTTGGCGGTGCCGACGTTCTTGTCGGCGAAGGTCGCCGTGGTGTAACTCGTGCTCAGCACGTCGCCGCTGACGCGGTTATCCGAGAGCGTGACGGTCGCCGTGGTGGTGCCGTCGTAGATCTTGTTCACCCCGTTGGCGGTGACGGTCAAGGCGCGGGCCGTGATGTTCGCCGTGGCGGTGGCCACCGAGGTCAGCGTGTAGTTGCCCTTGTCGGCGCCGTCCAGGGCGGCGCCGGAGAGCGTCACCGTCTTGGCGGTGCCGACGTTCTTGTCGGCGAAGCTGGCCGTGCCGCCGGTGAGGCTGACCGCGTCGGTGCTGATGGCGCCGCTCAGGCTGCGGCCGGCGGCCGTGGCGCCGGTGGTGCCGTCGTAGACCTTGTTGGCGGTCGTGAAGCTGCCGGTAATCCCCAGCGGGGTGATGTCGGCCGTGGCGGTGGCCACCGAGGTCAGCGTGTAGTTGCCCTTGTCGGCGCCGTCCAGGGCGGCGCCGGAGAGCGTGACCGTCTTGGCGGTGCCGACGTTCTTGTTGGCGAAGGCCGCCGTGCCGCCGGAGAGGCTGACCGCGTCGCCGCTGACCGTGCCGGACAGCGAGCGGGTCAGGACCGTGGCGCTGGTGTTGCCGTCGTAGACCTTGTTGCCGGCCGTGAAGGTGCCGGTGACGTGCCGGGCGGTGATGTCGGCCGTGGTGGTGGCCACCGAGTCGAGG
>JAABUS010009482.1_pt1 | contig 10273 bp, 15 predicted proteins | sample 5560161 | NCBI WGS metagenome assembly JAABUS01 (sample SAMN10711885, study PRJNA513376) | rock metagenome | isolation source: Antarctica rocks | place: Antarctica: Victoria Land, Trio Nunatak nord | collected 2016-01-04
TGCAACAAAATTGTTTGATCGATCAATCTACCTTTTGGCTGTTGCTGTGAGCTCGCTGCTCGGCCGCTTGTCTTCTGTTTGCGCTTCTTTGATTCAACAGGACCAAACATTGCTTACTCAAGCTGTGCTGCCGCCATGACTGGTGCAACATCCGACGGCATCATCAAGCACTCACACTAGCCTTGCGTCGGTGCGCTAGCACTGACACCGACACCGAGTTCGAGCTAAAACAGCGAAGTGCTGAGAGTGTTGACCGGGCATCACAATCGTAGTCTGCCCCTTGAGCCATTCTTCATCTTCAGTTGGCTTCCTGGGACAACTTTCAGACTACTGACAAGTTACACTCACATACAATTTTTCAGTGCTGTTGACGCTGTCCAGACAATCATTTTGTCTTGACATGTCCCTGCCGCTAATGTGTGAGACCAAAAAGCAACCAGTAAACATCTAATTCTACAAATGAATACGTGACATGTCCACAAGCTAGTCTATAGACAGTTGAACGCACTTCGACTAGGCAAATGTACATACACCCTGTGATGGACCAAATTCTCTCGAAACGCTTCACTTCAGCATCAAAACATGCGGGTAGGGCTGCCATTTCTGGCAAACTTTCAAAATAATATGCATAATGACATTGTACAGCATAATCAAGTACCTACTCCACCAGCAGCGGCACATGCTGGTTCAAATTTCCTGCATTGATGTACTGTAAATACTCCACAACTTGCTGCCAATTGGCAGCGTGCTGCAAGCTATCCATTCCTGCTGATTGCATCAGAACCTCCTTGGACGGTTCTCCTCTCTGATCTGCCAGCGCCTCTAACAACCTGCCTTTCTCTGGTATTGCTGGGTAAGAATGTACGATGGCAATGGCATGCTGTCGACACGTTTGGATCTGCAGAGTACCAACTCTTTCAGTCAGTCAGGTAAGTGGGCTTTATGACACTATGCTTTTGCTCATCCATTTCTAGATCAACCATCACAAGCTGCTGTACTCATACACAACATGCTGCTTGCGCATGAGATCCCAGGACAGCAGAGGGTCCATTTTCCCCTAGCCAATGGGCAATGTAGCCTGGCGCAATGCTTTCTACTCAGCACTTGCCTTGAACATAACAATATATGCTTGTCAACCATGGTGCAGTAGTTCTGAAAGCAAGATCAAGTTGGCCATGGCTGCCACGTGCAAGCATACCACAATCTTTCATGCTCCAAATGACCCACCCCTCTGTAAAACGCAGACGAAAACTGCATGTATGTAGTGAGTTCTTCTGCACCGCTGTTGCGCAGCTCCTCAGCACTGTCTGTCATGTCCCCAAGCTTGTCACTGGAGCAACAAATGCCATCCCCTTCTGTGGGCATGCCATTGAGCACAACTTTGCGATCTCTGTAGATCTGACCCAGCTTGCTGAACAGAAGACGGCGCAGGTACATCATGTCTTGCTGCTGACGTTCTGTCAACTCCAAAGCCACCTGCATATTGATGCATATATGCCAGGTACTGATTCCAAGTTACAGCATGCAAGCCTCTGGTCATGTATCACATGCTGAGACCCCACCTCCCGCCCACCTCCCTCTCCCCTTCCACATGACTTTTTCCTCTTGACCATGTTTCAGATCAACGGGATATGCTGGCATCTGGTGTATGCAATGTTGTTACAATGATCCTCTGCAATGACCTACACGCATAGCTTCTGATCCCAGCTTGCAAATGTGTGACCTTGTTGGCACATTGCCAGGAGTCAGTTCTGGATGACATGGCTCCGGACAATGTTGAGCGCAGGTGCAATGAACTCACCACCAAGTCCAGAAAGAAAGCATCCTGGCGATGCGTGAGATCAGCCTGGTTGACATGTGTACTGCTGGTGAAGTCCGCCAGGCCATGCTTCAAGGCCACTTTGGGGTTGCCCTGAGCCATGCAGACCATCAGGGAGGTCACCTCAGACACCCACTTGGCCAGCTGTTGGTTGGCCGGACTGTTGATGTCTTCAGATGTTTCCAGCAGACAAGACCCAAGCTTGTTTGCGTATCGCTGCATGCATCCAGAGCCAATAAGTGACCATAGCAGAGATGCTCTTGGAACACAGATTTATAGGAGGTCAGAGGACCGTCCAATCGCATATTGGACTGTGGCATTTGCAAATTAGGTGCAGGCAGTGGAACAGAATGGACTGCATGCACCCTTGAACAAACACACCACTAAATTGTCGCAAACAAGGCTACCAGCAAGAGATGCGGCATGCATTGCCGCAGGCATGGCAGAACAACCTACCGCATACAGGTCAGCATACAGGAGTTCAGGCATCTGGCTAACTTCGTCAACAGCATAGATCTGCTCACAGCCGTTGATTGTGATTTTGATGATGCGACCTTTGTCTGAGCTCTCTGTGATCAAGCCTGACTCCTGCACACAGAACGATAACGCAAGCTCAATTCTGCAACTCAGACTGACGCAGGGAAGCTGCCAAGCGCATTTCCACAAGCTGACTCAATCATATAGACTGCACCTGCCATGACCAAGGGTTGTTGTTTGTGACAACAAATGCTGCTGGCTGCTTGTGTATGTCTGCAACTTTCTCGAGTAAGGTGTTCCTTGCTTCTAGTTGCTTGTGTCTGCTCTTCAAATCTTGCAGCTGAGCGGCAGTTTCTGCAAGCTGCGCTTCTGTGCTCTGCATACGGGCCTGCAACAGGTCTTCACCATTCACTCTGGTTGCGACAGTGATTGGGAAAGACGCTTCGCAGCTGATTGTTGACACTGCGATCAATGCGTTTTTTCACCTTGCGCCTTTCTCGAACGCGTTTCTGAGAGATCCTGTTGATTTCCAGTTTGCGCTCAGACTTATTGGTCATTCTGGTTGCATCCGCTGTGAAAAGTGTACTTGTTGTTTCTGAAAGCATTGGCAACGGTTCAAACCCAGATGGTGCAGAGCTATAGCGAGCCACTTCTTGCAGAGTGCTCATGAATGGCTGAGAGCTGCGCATGCCAGCTGCTTCGCAGTCCCAGCTCAGCAAGTCAGACAGCACCGAGTTAGGATCGAACGACTGAGTACTCATGGCAACCAGTCGCTGACAAACAAGCTAAGCAAACTGTGCAAGCGTGAGCTTCAGATACAGCACCATGCACCGACGACCACTAGGCGAATCAATCCAGGTGACGCATTCACTTGCAGCTGGTAAGTTTGCTACCATGATGTAAGGGCCCAGGTAAGGGCCTCATAAAAGTGCGGCCCCCTGCATCTCACTCACTGATGCGGAATCTGACCCGAAATTCGATGCGAAACAACCATGCCATTACAATACAACGCTGTGTTGCTAGCATGGTTTTATGTTTACAGTAGCAGCTTAGTAGCAGCTTTTCCAGCCTTTTGCGCCCATCAAATAGACTTGACCAGCCTTGAAGGTTTAGCAGCAAAAAGTGTCATTCAGATGCTGACCGCTGCACATGCTGATCTGATTGGTCAGCCTTTGTCATCTGCAGCAAAAAGCGGAACCGCATCCTTGATTGCTCTGGCTCATAGGGTTGCCACATGATGTAGTTTGTGCCCCATATGTTATTGGCCAGGTTGTATGCCATGCCCTTGCTCAAGTCTGGCTTGGTTCTAGTCACAGGGAAGGGGATGGGCTCCCCTGGGCTCACAAGAGCTGCATCCAGGGACCTGCATAGGGTATGCACAAGTGAGGTTTCACGCAGGGAAACTGTGGCATCTTCATCACAACACGTAAGCGCAGAAAGGAGGTGGCGAGTGCTTTTGTAGCATCACTCTCCATGGGATGCAGGCTTTGTTATACATGGGGTGCATGTTCCATGATGCAGGCTTTTTCATTTGATACATGTGGTGCATGTTCCCTGATGTATGCCATGCAATGAGCAGTGTGTGTGGCAGGCTGTGTAATGTGTGCCTGGTGATGACAGAAGGTCGACTTGGTGGTGCATGGTTAAAGAAGGCTGTTCTGTGCTTTCAGCAGCCTTGTTCTGCAGCTCCTGCAGCCTTGCATGCGCAACCCAGCAGGGAGTTGACGCAAAGCGTGAATGAATGTTGATTTGGCACACTGCTGCTGTGTCAGCATCCCACACCATTCCCATCTCAGAGAAGGTGCAAACATCTTGGGATCTTACCACATGCTGGCATACGTCACACCATTGAGTTGTTCTCATAGACAGTTACACAGATTGTCAAAATGCCACCTGCTTGGAATGCTTAAAAACACTTCCTTGTCTCCTTTGGTTTGTTTCCTTGCTCGTCTTGCAAGCTGTATGCATGTGCAAGCCTTATTCCACCTGGGGTCTCAGCCCGGGCAGGCAGTGGTGTAGAAAGAAAAGAAAGAAAAGACTACGCCTTTCGACGTCAATTTAATGAGAAGCCAAGTATTATATAGGGCTGCCCAGGGCAGGGGGGTATGATGGCCTCACATACAGCACCCTGGGGCAGGAGGTGGGTCTCGTAGACTTTGCAACGAATGATTGCTGGGCAGAAACATGCCTCAGGTAAACAATGCCACCTATGAACCATCAGACAGCCCCAACATGCATGGGTGTCACGTCACCTGATGTTGAGCTGCTCCCAAGCTCCTTGGCCAGAGCCTCGCACGCTGACACCGTCGTCACAGACAGCGTGCATCGACTGGCTGCCATTGAACACAACCTCCAGGGGGGATATGGGCCGCCCCAGCTTGTACATCTGCCAGGAGTGGGGGTCTGCCACTATAGCGCTGGGGGCAAATTGCACCCACATGGCCTGTGACACATACCACATGGTTTCAGCTCGACATTTTTGGAAATTTCCCGGTTATTGTCTGTTGACTCCCCTGTTGAGTCCTAAAGACAAGAAGTGTAATGTGTGTATGTATGTAAATGCACCCAAAGCCAAGATCTGCACTGGTCGTGCAGTGGGCGGCAAATGCATGGTTGCCTGCATTCATGTGCTTGATACTGCGTTTGCTGGCCCCAGATTTGCTGCATTGGCTTACAGATTGTAGCCAAGCATGTGTTGCATTCATGTCCAAGACTGTATTCATGTCCAAGACTGCAGCAATTGCTTGGGCGCTACCACCTGTGTAACAAGCATGCGCCAGACTTGTGATTGCACTGCTGGCTGCAATGGTCACACAAGTAACTCATGAACGCGGAGAGTATGCATGCTGAGGCATCCCTTTGATGCATAATTTCTTGGATGCAGAACTCGTGTGAGGTGCTGTCTCAGGAGGCTCCAGTCATAATTGCTGCAAGGAAAAGAAAATGAACAGTTGACGCTTTTCAGCGATCATAACGGGAGCCTCCTAAGGCGGCAGCCCAGAGCTATGACCATAGGCCATAGCCCAAAGGGAGTTGCTGCAAGGCCTGGACTGTGTTTTGCTTGTGTTCAGAAGGGTACCTCAGGCAGGCGTGTGGCTGTCTTGTTGACCCAGATGACGTCCAGCAGCAGGCTGTCAGTGTCCTCGGGAGCCTGGATGTCCAGCCACACCTCTGCTGGTGCTCCGGCTTCTTGCACAGCCCAGGCTGGCATGCTGCCCTTCAGCAGTGCCTTGAACCCACTCCCATCCTGCAAACAGCAGGCAAATGAAGGTCTCTTGTTTGGCACGTTCCCATTGTTGGGCTATTGGGCAGGGCGCATGGCCCAGGCTGGCATGCTGCCCTTCAGCAGTGCCTTGAACCCATTCCCATCCTGCAAACAAAAAGCTTTTCAAGTCCTGCTGTGTGGCACGTTCTCACTGTTGAGCTGTCGGCCAGGGCGGCATGCTGCATCAGCAGTGCCTTGAACCACTCCCATCCTGCAAGGCAAATGAGGGTCTTTTGTTTGGCATGTTCCCATGGTTGGGCTGTTGGCCAGGTGGCTTGGCCCAGGCCGGCAGAAGGCCCTTCAGCAGTGCCTTGGACCCATTGCCATCCTACAAATAAACGGCAAATGAAGTCCTGTTGTGTGGCACAATATCATTGTTGGGCTGTGGGCCTGGGCGCTTGGCCCAGGCTGGGCTTTTGCCCTTCAGCATTGCCTTGAATCCTGTAAATACAAGGCAAATGAAGTCCTGTTGTGTGGCACATTCCCATTGTTGGGCTGTTGACCTGGGCGTTTGGCACATGCTGGGCTTTTGCCCTTCAGCATTGCCTTCACCTCACTCTTTCCTGCGTATGAAAGCCCATTGGAGTTGATTTCATTGTCAAAACTGCCATTGTTGTAGGATTGGCCAAGGTGCCTAATTGGCATTTGGGTCAGGTTATCAAATAAGCAGTCTGCAGTGCCGTGAACCCATCGCCCCCTTCCTAGATATGAACGGAAGTCAAAGCTCTGTTCTTTTGCACCCTTGCAATCTAGCATTGGAGTGTATTATCCTTGAGAAGCGGATATAGTGACATGCCTTGCCTACAGAGAAACAGCCAAGCAGGCAGCCAGAATGTGAGATTATGCATCTGATTGTGCATTGGTATGGGCAGGCAACACATTTGGAGAATATTGCAAATTTCTCCACATGAAAGCCAGCATGCCTGACAGGCTCTTTATGGGTTCCATACCAAAAAATTGCTCTTGTAGCGTCCTGCAACTTTGTTGCTGCAGTTATGACAATTATAATGGACCAATGGAAATTTGGAAGGGGTTAGATTCCGTGTCACCTGCTGCTTGTACACCTTAGTGATGGTAGGGCTGAGTCTTGAGTGCCGAGGCTTAGCCGCTGAGCTGTTGAGCTTGCCAAAGTCCCAGCTGAAATCGCTGTAGGAGTAGGTTTCCCAGATGATGTGGTAGTCTTCTTCAGTGTAGGTGTCATACAGGACTTCTCCCAGGGGGTGCTGGGGGGTAGCCCAGTTAGACCCTTCTTGTTCAGGCCATAGGTATTGCAGACCACTTAAGGTGCCTGCAGTTGCAGCGGGCTCAATGCAATGCATGCAAAGTCTTGCTGTCCACTCTGGACACCAAAAAAGCAGTGGGTTGATATGTAGCGCAAGGGGCTCCACAGCAGAGGACCCCTTGTGATGCATACTCTACAAAACAGAGAACTCATTGCAAATGTGACGTTATGACACAGAGTCTGGTGGTATCATCGTAGTGCTGTGTAACAGCAAGTTAGACAACAAGACACACAACAGAGAGGAGCCTTGGGGGATCCGGCATGCCTGTAGTGGTGTTGACCTCGATGCACAAACAGAATCCTAGAGCTAGCTGCACATGTGACTTTCTTGACACAGAGTGTGGCGATGTCATGGCAACAACTGTAGGGTGCAGCAACACAGACCAGACACACAACAGAGAGGAACTTTGGGGTATCAGCATGCCTGTAGTGGTGTTGACCTCAAGGTCCCAAAACGACGACTTCAGCTTCAAAGGTTCACCGATGGGATGCTCCTCATACCCCTCAACATCAGTCAACTCATGCTGCCTTTGCAGCTCAGACCTCAGCTGCTCGAGCTCCTGTCTCAGACTCAACTCTGGCAGGTTCAACCCAGCAGCGCTTGAATGTGCTGACTCAGCTGTTCTGCGCGCAGTCAGCTTCCTTCCCTTGCCATTGTGGAGCGCGTCATCTGCTGAGTCAGCGGCATGAGCTGAGGCATGGGATGAGTCATGCGATGAGTCGTGACATGGGTTTTGAGTCTGGTCCAGGGGCTCAGAAGCATGAGGCAGGGAGAGATCCAGGGCTTCTAAAGCCCAGGTCATGTACCCACGCTGCCTTTGCCATTGAGCAATGTTGTCTTCATAGTTCTGAGCGTGGGCATCTAGCTGTGCATGGAAGTCCTTGTTGGCCCAGTTGGCATTATCATGCAGGAAGGTCTTGGTGTCAAACCCCCAGGTGTGCTCTGGAATCTGCAGAAAGAAAAGGGAAGACAAGTTTATGCTTTTCAGCGATCATAATGGGAGTCTCCTAAGGCGGCAGCCCGGAGCTCTGGAATTTGCAAAACAGTGCAGAGCAGCTAATAGTATAAGCCCCACAGGTGACAAAAGCAAGCAAACCATGTTAGCACCTGGTCTAGTGTCAACACAACAGCATGTTGTCAAAGCTGGGTGACGAATGACAAGTGGGCTGAGGGGACAACGTTGCAACATAGTCATCTCCTTACACATGCCGCCACACTAGTGACGTATGCTTTCTTGTTCCTTGATCCCGATGATGATGGATGTCGCAGTCATGCAGCCATGCGGCCATGCAGCTACCAGCATGCTGTAGCACAGCCGCTGTTGCTAGAGACCTTGCATGGGTGTTGAGGAACACAGTGGACTCTAGCCCTTCAGAACCTGGGTCACTCTTGGCCTAACGTTGGAAAAGCCTATGGTGGTCCTATACAGAGACCAACCACCTTTCAAAGTGACCAAAATCATACTCTCGCTTGTGTTGTAAACCCTAAATGGCAACGGATAGATGCAAGTTTTGGCACGCGCAGACAGAATAGCAGGTGCGGCCATTATACTGGAGCTTCCCTTGTTGTACGCTGCAGAGCCTGGCACAAGGACAGAGCCCCCGCCCTAAAAGGTCCCTACAAACCCTTCTCCTCACAGTCCAACCCATACCTTGAGCAGGAGCCTGCTGAAGTTGCGGTAGTCAGCTTCCTGAACCTTCCAAGCAGTTGCAGTCCTCATGCGCAGCAATGCCCTGTACTCTGCCACCTTGTCAGCGTCACTGGCAATGCCATATGCCCAGGTGTCACCTATTTCTTCAGTGACTACGGGCAGCTGCAAGTTTGGCAGGGCGGCTTGTAGGGCTAGTGTGAAATCGTCTAGGGTTGAGGCGAAGACCTCAGCTCCAGGAAACGCAGCTTGCGTCTGCTGGAAGATGTCCAGAACCTGCGCTGGCAGCTGATGACATCACTGTGCACTACAGTCACAGAGGAATCATGTTTGCAGTTCATGGTTGACAGGAAGGTACCCTTGGAACCACTGGTTATCCGCATGCAGACATCTTGAGCAACTAGCAAACAACTCAAACAGCTGTGTAAACATGAATGAAGAATGAATGAATGCACAGAGAGACAGAATATTGAACAGAAGAAAGGTTGGAAGAATAATTAGCTATGATATGACTGCCTTGCAGGACAGCTGTGCCAGAGCTTTGCTTGTTTGCCTGTTGAGCACAGCTGCGCATTACTGTCTTTCTAGTGTCTTTCTGGTGTCTTTCTGGTGTCTTTCTGGTGTGCACAACCTGCAGCAGCGATGACACAGCAAAGCCCACCTCTTCAGCACTGTGTGGACCTGCATTGTCTTGCCTCCATGCCATGCACAGCTTGTGGTCAAAGCCAGCAGCTGACACGCACTGCGTCTGGTCGTCTACAGGCACCCCGGAGTAGCCCCCTGCATATGCGCACAAGCTAAGTGCATCATCGGCACAGCACAGCACAGCACAGCACAGCACAGCACAGCACAGCACAGCACAGCACAGCACAGCACAGCACAGCACAGCACGGCACGGCACAGCACAGCACAGTCCCCAGCGCAAAGCTGACATTACTGACATCGGATAGAGCATTCAAGCTCTGGGGCATGCACCGATGTGCAAAGAAAACGTTCAGGCACAGGCGGTCTTGAGGCTTGACTGTGTACACTTCTGCAGACTGCTGATATTTATTGCTGGTATTTGTACCAATTTGGAGCAATCTGTGAAGGACGATGCATGCACAGTATCACAAGCTGAGGGGTGTTCAATATGGGATGTCTTGCGTGGGCCAAGGGTCATGAAGTATGGGTGACGCACCAGGATGCCACATGGCCAACATGTCAGTTTGACTCTGGGTGTCCCTCCATATGAAGGGCTGGTTGTGGGGTACCCCAGGGGGTGCACTACCCCCATTGACGCCCACTGTCACTGCCCTAACCCCTTGGGCATACAGAATGGGCAGAGCAGCTCTTGTGAATCCGGGCACATCCCTCTGCATAAAACACTGCATGCCGTACATGCTTGCCACAGTGGGGGATTTGGACATGATACATGCTATTTGTTGACCTTCTTGACAGTTGCAACATTTTACAGCTGCAGCTGATTGCTAGTCTGTGTTGTACTATGTAAAGTGTTGATGCACAGAGGCTGTCTTGTTGCCTTCTGTGCTGTACTACGCTGTGCTATGCATATGCAGTACCATGTATGACATGTGCATGTGCACATCAGGTGCTTGATGTATGCACGCAGTCTGTTGACAGACATGTGACAGTGCCTGATCAAGCCTGGGATCAAGGCATGCATCCAATATCGTCACCACATACACACCATGCAAGGCAGGAGGTTTCATTGTGGGAATCTTCTCACCTGGCTCATAGTGCGTTTGGGGGACAGACCAAATTTGACATCTATTTCATGT
>JAABUS010009484.1_pt1 | contig 10272 bp, 9 predicted proteins | sample 5560161 | NCBI WGS metagenome assembly JAABUS01 (sample SAMN10711885, study PRJNA513376) | rock metagenome | isolation source: Antarctica rocks | place: Antarctica: Victoria Land, Trio Nunatak nord | collected 2016-01-04
CAGACCCCCGACCCCACCGAGGTCCTGCACTGGTCATTCTGGCGCCGCCGACACCAAGCCCGTGCCCGACGGTGCCATTACGCACGGCGAGGCGCATCGCCATAAGTGCGGCTGTAGTACTAGGCGGCGCTCCGGACCGTCTGGCTTGCGAACAGTCTGCGCGCGCACTCCACGACTACGATCGCCTGGAGGATGTAGATCAGGCTCGACGCGAGTGCTGCCCCGGTGGCGCCCCATCTCGCGCAGAAGGGGAAGTACAAGAGGCAGAGGCCGAAGGAGGCTAGGCCGATCGTTATGGCGGCCCGTCGGTTGCCCATGGACGTGATCTGGGAGAACAGGATCCTGGCGGCTCCTTGCACGACGACGCCGGGAAGGAGTATGGCTATGAGGCGAAATGAATCGTAGTAAGTGGGAAGAAGGCGATTTAGGCCGACCCATGCCAGGGCGAGCAGGATCAGACTCCCCGTGGCCCCGACGACAAGGTTGAGGCGAAGCAGGACCACAAGCCGACGCAGGCGGACTTGCGGCGATTCGTCAGGGCGGAATGTACTGAATGCAGCGAGGCTTATGGCTTCACTCACTAGCCAGGTCATGCTGGCGATCGGGACCGCGACCGAATAGACCCCCAGCTCGGCTCGCGATACGTACAGCGCGAGTACGACCAAGTCCATCCTGTACAGCAATTGGATGCCGCTTGTCCCGAAGTGAGCTGCAAGAGACGTCTTCAACAGGCTCGAAGTGGGGACCACGCTGGCGCCCGCGGCCCGTGGCGGCAGTTGGCGGAATGCGTAGACCGTGGAAAGGACGAGCCCGAGGAACCAACAGCCCAGTACAGGAAAGGCGGATCGTGTCTCCCACGCGGCCGGGATCCCCGCACCTGCGTAGACGGCCGATTGGATAGTCCATGCGATCCTGAAGCCTCGGGCATTCCCGAGCCCTTGAATGATCCGCAGAACCACCAAGTTGAAGGACACTAGGGTTGCGCCCACTGTGCCGAATGCCAGCTCAAGGGGACTGGCCGCCCTAATGCCCCAGACATGGACGCCCAAGGTAACCATGCTCCCGACAATGAGGGCGAGGCTGGATGATGCTGCTCCGAGCGAGAGACTTCGGCGGATAGCGCTGACGTCACCCTGCTTGTGAGCATGCACGGCGCCCACATGCAGGTTGGCGAAGGCCAAAGCTCCCGCAAGGTTGGCTACACCAGCCGTGAAGGCTAGTTGGCCCCGGCCCGTGGTTCCCAAGAAGGAGGCCGTCGTGAACGTAACTGCGACGCTCGACCCGACCGAGACCGCTTGTGACAACGTGAGGTCGAGCAGTTCCCGACGTCGAACAGTCAACATTGGCTCACCCTCAGGCCGTGGCTCGATTGCGATACGGGCAGGTTGGCCCGACGACGACTGTGGGGCGCAATTCGATCATTGGGGCCCCATGGCCCGCTTCCAGTCATCTTGCCAGGCTTCGAACGAATAGTGCTTGTTCACGGACAGCATCTCGGTCAAGCCACGATTGGTGCGCCCGGCTTCGCTTTCGGAAAGCAACTGTTGCAACCCGTCCGCCCACTCGTCCAAAGTTGTCGCGGCGATCCCGTCGAAACGTGACAAGGCTTCGGCGTTAGCGCCGACGGGAGACCCGATCATCGGCACGCCCGTGGCAGCATACTGCAACAGCTTGTAAGCGCACTTGCCCCTTGCGTAGGGGGTGTCAGGCAGTGGAGCGATAGCGACGTCGGCTTCGCCGAGCTCATCGGCGAAGCTGCCCAATGACCACGGCGTTCTGGTCGTCCATGGTTGCAGTGGGCGTAGTGCTCCGCTGTCGCGTGCTGCGCTGATGACGTGCAGCCGAGCCCCGGTACGTTGGCAGACTTGGCGGAGGGCTGGAGCGATATCGGCCACGTACCGCTCAGTTGATGCAGAGCCCAACCAAACGATTCGGGGTGCACCCTCGATCGCCCAGTAACTCTTCGCCCGGTAGTCATTCGGGTCGATGCACGACGGGATCACGCGGACCGCGCTATTGTGATCGGAGGCCCAGTTGGCTAGGTAGTCGTTACCGGCGACAACGACGTCGGCGGCCCGCACCGAGCGGGCGCACTTCACCTCGGGCATGCTGAACCGCCGGGACCCGCCCACATCCACAAACAGGGCGTCATCGAAGTCGAAGACACCCCAATCTGCCTCTCCAAGAAGGCGCTCCTCGACTTCCCCTCGGCTGAAGGGTGTCGCTTCGCGGGACAAGAGAACTGTGCTGCCCGCAGTCCTCAACCTTCTGATGTGTCGCTCAGCCGCGAGGACATCGACCGGGTGCCGCAACAGCCGGCCCGGACGGTTGTCCGCAAAGCCGACGTACTCGTACACCTCCGGCTGTATGCCAAGGTAGGAGAACCAGTCGTGGAGGCGGACCCTCGTACTAGCTGCCTGGTGCCCATAAGCCGAGATGGCGGAGATCATGCGACCACCCTCTCCTGATGGCGCAGCCACAGCTCCAAAATCAGCGCTGAGTACTGCAAATAGATGGTGTTGCGGTCGGTAAACACGCGGCCGGCGCCCAAACCAGCTACGAAGTCGGGTTCGACGTAGCTCAGAATTCGGGCGTCGCTGGCCAATAGGGTGTCGCGCATCATTTCTCGAAGATCATGGTCGAGCCAGCGTTGCAAGGGAACTTCGAACCCCATCTTTGCGCCGTCCAGCACGCGGTCAGGGACGAGGCCCCGGTAGGCCTCCCTGAGGACGACCTTAGAGCGACCCCCGCGGACCCGCAGGTTATCGGGAAGCGTGAATGCGAATGCCGCGAGGTCCTGGTCCATGAAAGGCGAACGAGCCTCCAGAGATGTGGCCATGCAGGCCATGTCCATCTTGACGAGCAGGTCAGACACCAGGTTGAGATGGATGTCGTTCAGCATCTGCTGGTCGATGAAGGACAGGCGAGAGCCCTCGGCGCCACGCACTAAGCGCTCAGTCGGCAACTGAGGATCCCCTCGCCAGATCTCGCGCTTGTCCGGCTCCCGCAGCAGGTCATTGGTGAAGACGAGATACCGCTCTTGTGGGCTAAGACCCATACCGCGTGCGAACCGGGTGGCCAGCCCCACTGGACTGCGCCGTGACGAACCGAGGGAGCCAAGGATGGATGCCGCTCCGCGGGCAAGGCCACCGGGGATGACGGCCATCCTCTGCAGTCGGCGAGCGGCCTCGTGTCTGCGGTAGCCGCCGAAGATCTCGTCGCCACCGTCACCATTGAGCACCACCGACACGTGCTCGCTCGCCATCTTCGCAATTTGCATGCTGGGAACCGCGCTAGAGTCTGCGTAGGGCTGGTCGTACGTCCTGACCACTGATTCCACTCCCTCGACCGCGTCGAGGGTGAGGTCCAGTGTCGTATTTCTGACCCGGAGGTATCGGGCAGTGTGCTGAGCTTGGCGAGACTCGTCCAGGTCACCGCCCGTCGAGACGGTGAAGGTGTCAAGATCGCCGTCCAGCGCGCGACCGGCCTCGTAGGCCACGACGCTGCTGTCCACCCCCCCCGAGAGGAAGACGCCGAGGGGGACGTCGCTTCGCAGTCGCAGTCCCACGGCCTCCTTCACCAGGCGGCGCGTCTCGAGCGTCGCTTCGTGCAGATCCATGGAGGTCTTTGGCAAAAACGACGGAAACCAGTACTGCTGGACCTCCAGCGCTCCATTAATGAAGCGCGCGTGGCTTCCGGCGGGCAGCGTCGACACACCTCGGTAGATCGTCGAGGGCTGAGGCACTACTCCCAAGGATAGGTAGTCGTACACGGCCTGCGGATCGACGGCCAATGCCGGCCCTGAGTCCCGGACCCACCCGCGGAGCGCCTTCAACTCGGAGGCGAACCACATCTGGGATCCATCATGCAGGTAGTAGAGAGGCTTCTTCCCGAACCGATCGCGTCCCAGGAACACGCTCTGAGTCCGGGCGTCGTGGATCGCGAACGCGAACATCCCGCGAAGGTGGGTGACCATTCCACTGCCGTATTCCTCGTAGAGGTGCACCAACACCTCCGTGTCACTCGCCGTGGCCAGCGTGTGCCCGCGTCGACGAAGGTCTTCCCCCAGTTCCCGGTAGTTGTAGACCTCGCCGTTGAAGACGACCGCAATGGTTCCGTCTTCGTTATATATGGGTTGATGCCCGCATTCGACATCGATGATCGAGAGCCGGGTCATCCCCAGGGACACCGGTCCGCGGACATGCGCGCCGCGGTCGTTGGGTCCTCGGTGGCGCAGCAGGTCAAGCGCGATCCCCAACCCGTTGTGCGCGGTCCGGTCATCACCGACGTAACCCGCGATCCCACACATCGTTACGCCCTCCCAGGGATTATCGACCGCGTGACGGACGCGATTGCGGCGGACGTGCGGGGCCCCAGTAGTGACGCCACCACGGAGGTCGGCGAAAAGGCCTCGCCGACCCACTGCCGGGCGCAATGCCCCATCTTGAGGGGTCGGGACGCGTCCCGCAGTTGTGATCCGACCCCCGCCAAGGCCTCACCACCCTGGGCGGGCACCACAAGCCCGGTTTCGCCAAGCCGCTCGCTTTCCACCGCCCCGGTCGCGTCGGTCGTCACCGTCGGGATGGCCATTGCGGATGCCTGGAAGAAGACCACGTTAGGAAAGCCCTCACGCAGGCTTGGGAGAACATCAACGTCCATGAGGCCCAAGTAGGGCCGCACGACCCGGGTCGAGTCGAGTCGACCAACGTGACTCGCTCGCGATCCACGTCCTTCAGGCAAGGGGCACTGCCACAGAGTAAAGCCAAAGTTCGGCCCTGGATACATAGAGGCCCAAAACGATGATATCCATGCGATAGAGGAGTAGTATCACGCTCGACGCCAGACGTGCGGAAAGTGAGATAAAGATCATCTCTCGGTTGGAGATCGAACCTTCCGCAGGCTCGGCCCGCGGACGATTGTGATCTGCATCCATCGTGGACAGGCCAATACCTACGAACCAACATATGACGAGCTGGAAGGGAGGACCGGTGACCAAGGCGCCGGTATGCCAGCGAGGGCGTATATTGCGGACTGATGGTCCAAGCGATTCTGAATCCTCGGGCATCCGCGAGTCCCTGCGGGATTCGCAGGACTACACGGTTGTTTGTGACTAGGCTCGCGCCAATGGCGCTGAAAGACGGTTCGGCTGTGCTGGCAAAGGAAAACCAGCGGAGGCCCAGGGCGAGCGAAACGCCAAGTCCGGTGGCAGGCGTAATTGCAGAAGCCAGCCAGGCGATCCTGATGCTGCTCTGAACCGCCATCTCTTCACCGCGCTTGAAGCCGGACGTTGCTCCACCATGCAGATTCGAGAACGCCAATGCGCCACCCAAGTTGCCGATTCCAAACATGAGCGCAAGTTGGCCGCGACCGGTTGTGCCTAAGAATCGAACAGCGAATAATGTGACCGCAAGGCTGGGCCCGTCGGAGAGAACTTTCGATAGACCGAGATTCGTCAGGCCGCGTCTTTTAAGAGCCATGTGCTCGAGGTGTTGTGTCTGCTCTAGCGAGTTTGCTAAACCCTGCGCGGGCGGGCAGTGGTAAATGGTCAACGCCAAGCACGTGAAGCAGTGGAGCGGTGTCAACGACGTAGCTTTCGGTGAGTTTTGAAAGTTGGTCTGAGCCGATGTGAACGGGTAGTCTATCTCCGATCTTGGCTAACGCTTGAATGAGTCCCGGTGGAAGCCGCAGGATGTTAGCCCTCCGACCGTGGGCGTGCGCCAAAATTCGGACCATTTCCGGCGTGGAAAGCGGCTCATCGTCTGCCACGTTGTAGGTCCCCGGGGGCAGCCGACCGTCAAAGGCACAACTGACAACATAAGCGAGATTATCGACAGACAGGATTGAACGCCGGTTCTCGAAGGTGCCCAGCGGATAGGGGAGGCCGGCCGCGACGAGACGATCGAGCAGGGCAAGGTTTCCTTTCACCCCCGGCCCGTGCACCAGGCACAGGCGCAACACGTGGACGCGCTGGTGCGGCCTGGGCTGGTGGTCCGCCAGGTGCCGCTCCGCGCGCAGTTTCGACCGGCCATACAGAGTGCTTGGGTGTGGTTGGGCGTCGTGCTGCAAGACACCGTCAACGCTGTCGGCCACTGCCTTAACAGAGCTGACGAAGACGAAGACCTCGGCGGCCGAGGTCCGGAATGTTTCGTAGACGCGCTCGGTGAGTGCAACATTGGCAGTCTCGTATTGCTCGGCGCCGTCTTCCCCGCGCAAGTCGTGGGCCTTGCCCGCAAGGTGCACCACGGCTGAGCCTGGCTCGAGAGTGGCTTGCACGAAGGCCTCGTAATCGAGAGCGGCGCCACTGCGCGCGACGGTGACGATGCGCTGCACGCCTAGGTCCGGAAGGAGGCGCTGGAGGTTGGCGCCGATGAAGCCCGACGCCCCAGTGAGGTAAACGACATCAGTGCCCACGGAGATGCTCCCGCGTGAGAGTGACCGACTTGGCGGCTTCCGATCGGGGCTGGCGAAGGGCGGCCTGGACTACAGCAGCGGCCACGTGTCCCGGCTGGAAATCGGCAACCGCGCGTGCCCGGGCTGCGGCTCCAAGTCTGGTCCGCAGCGGGGCGTTCCCCAGGAGCCGGTCGATGGCGGCAGCTAAGGCGGCGGAGTCGTCGACCGGCACGATGAGCCCCGTCACGCCGTCCTCCACGGAGTCGATGGCTCCCGTGGCGTCGGTGGTGATAGCAGGAACCCCCATGGCGGCGGCCTCGAGGACGACGTTGGGCATACCCTCCCGCCACGTCGGCAGGATCAGCACGTCGGTGACGGACAGGAAGGGGCGGACATCCTCTAGGTGGCCGAAGACCGCCATGGGGATCCCAGAGGACTGCAGCTTGGAGAGGTATACTGCGGAGTCGGCCTCGTCGTGGGCGCCTACCATGAGAAGTTGGACGGCGTGGCCTGGTCTGCGGATCTGATAGATGGCTTCGATCAGCGCGTCGGGTCCCTTGTCGCGCGTGAGCCTGCCGATGAAGGCGAGCACCGGCACTACCACGTCCATACCGGCCTCCGCCAGGATATGTTCCGCCCGCGGCCGGGGCGAGTAATAGGACGTATCAACGCCGTGGCTGCTGCCGTGGTGTGGCACGACGACAGGCCGGCCGGCGTCCAGTCGGAGCTCGATGAAGCGTTGAGCGAGAGACGGCGACACGGCGATGACTACGTGGCTGCACCAACTCGTCACGCGTTCCATCACCGCAAGCACCGTACGCTGCCGGCCCTGCGTGCCCTCCATCCTCAGGCCCTGTAGGAAATAGGCGCGGCGTGGTACGCGGGTGATCCTGGCCGCCGTCATGCCGAGGAGGCCGGCCTTGGGTGTCCCTGCGAACACCACGTCTGGCCGCAACTGGCGTAGCAGCCGTACCCAGCGGATCAGGGCCCGCAGGTCGGAAAGCGGGGAGATGTTCCGCGCCATGGTGATTACGTGAAGGCCATCCGACCGCTCGCGCAACCTCGAGATCTCAGGGCCGTCAGTCGTCACCACATGGACGGCATAACCCTGGCTGCGAAAGGTCTGGGTAATCTCCCGGTAGAACTGGTCGACGGTACGCGAAATCGTGGTGCTCACCACGGCGATCGGCTGTCGCTCGCTTCTCATGCCGCGACGCCGCCCGCGCGTCGCCACTCCTGCTCCCAGGCGATGAAAGTGTAGCGCTGGGACACGGAGGCCCGACCTGGCTCGGCCCCTTGGCGGAGGAGGTCAGCGGACTCCGTCAGCGCCACTGTCATCGCATCCGACCAGCTCCCGCGCGAAATGACCTGTAGACCCGAAAAACGTTGCAGTGCAAACGCATTTGCGCCGACAGATGAGGCCACTAGGGGAAGGCCGGACTGAGTCACCATCGCAATCTTCATCGTGGCGACCTCGTGGGCACATCGATGGAGAAGAGTGGGCTGGCAGAGATCAACCGCGGCGACGCGAGATACAGCACAGTGACGAGCGCGGTCACGGGCACCGAGATCCAGACGTCGGACCACAGCCAGGTAGCCGTTAGCACCGCCCCCAGGACAGCCACACCTGTCGAGGCGGCCAGGTGAGTGATCCGGGGGGTGCTGACCAGCCGTTGGTAGACGTGCTCGCGGTGCGCCTGGACAAGTGATTCTCGTCGAGCTGCCCGCCGCACCAAGGTGGCGGTGGTGTCCGCCGCATAGATCATCAACGGAGCGAGCAGCGGCATCATCGGCACACCGCTCGACAAGCCCAGCACTAGACCTGCAGTCACCAGACCGCCGAACAGGTAGCTGCCGACGTCGCCGAGGAAGAGGCGAGCGCTGGGCGCATTCCACGGGAGGAACCCCAGTGAGCAACCGATCACCGCAGCACCGATGAGCTGAAGGCCGTGGCTGTCGTGCACCGTGCCCACAACCCAGGCTGCGGCCCCCCACACCGTCAGGCTGAGGCTGGTGATGCCGTTGATGCCGTCCATGAAGTTGACCATGTTGACGACCACAGCGGCCACGAATCCCCCGACAGCGATCAGCCATCCACCGCCCAGGGCCGCCCCCATCGCGACTCCGACGATGACCTGAGCGCTGAGGCGCACCCCTGGTGGAAGGTCAGCTCGGTCGTCTGCGTAGCCGACCAGACTGAGCGCGGTGCTTCCCGCAACAAGCGCCCAGGGGACCTCTCTCGGCACCCCGATCACCGCGACGACCACGGCACCGAAGAGGCCCAACAAGCACGCGACACCGCCACCCCGAGCGGTCGGAACTACGTGCGATGACCGGTGGTTCGGCACATCCACACAACCCTGACGAAGCATCCACGAACGAGCAGCCGGAGCGGCCGTAATCGTGACTGCGAAGGAGGCGAACAGCTCGACCAAGGATGTCATGCGTCAACCCGCTCCGACTGGACGCCTGACCGGCTGGCGGAGCAGCTTGCCAGCATCCACGCCCTCGCCTCGTCGTCGTTGGCAAAGCTGGCGTCCATCACGGCTTCCACATCAAGAGCCGGGACATCCACCCGCGCGACCAGCTCGTGAGCCGTGTCTCGCCGTTGCTCGTTCATGGAGAACAGGTCCTCACCTAGTTTCTCGCCCGGGCGGAGACCGCTGTAGGTGATGTCGATGTCGGTGCGACCGGACATCTTGATCAAGGTCTGGGCAACCTCGACGATCCTCACCTGCTCGCCCATGTCGAGCACGAGGACCTCGCCGTCACAGCCGATCGATGCCGCCTGGAGCACCAGCTGGCAGGCTTCGGGGATGAGCATGAAGTAGCGCGCGACGTCGGGGTGGGTCACCGTGACCGGACCGCCCATGTCGATCTGGGCGGTGAAGGCATGTACCACGGACCCCCGTGACCCAAGGACGTTTCCGAAGCGGACGGAAACGTATCGGCCGGCTTCGTCCTGAGCGAACGCGGCGGTTAGGCGCTCCGCCACTCGTTTGCTGTATCCCAGAACGCAGGTTGGATCGGCGGCCTTGTCGGTGGAGATGTTGACGAATGTCACCACCCCCGCCTCGGCGGCGGCCGTAAGGACGTTGAGGGTCCCGACCACGTTGCTCTTCCACGCCTCCAATGGGTACGACTCGAGAAGGGGTAGATGTTTCAGCGCTGCAGCGTGGAACACCATCTCTGGTGCCGCCCGCTTGAAGACGGTGCGCAGCGACTCGAGGTCGCGGATGTCCGCCAGCACGATGTCGTCGGTGTCGAGCAGGCCGGAACCGCTCAGGCTCAGCTGCGTTGCCTGCAAACCCGACTCGTCCCGGTCGAGCAGGTAGAGCTTGCTCGGCCCGAACCGGATGATCTGGCGACACAGCTCGGAGCCGATGGACCCCCCCGCGCCAGTGACGAGGATGACCTTGCCGGCGATCTGCTCCGAGATGACCCCCGTGTCCATGCTGACGGCTCGGCGGCCGAGCAGGTCGTTGAGGTCGACGTCGCGCAGGTCTGCGGGCTTTGGGTGACCGCCAAAGATCTCGGAGATCGGGGGCAGCACGAGCACCTTCAGTCCCGCCCTGTCGGCGCGGTCACGAAGGTCGCGGATGAGTGCCGCCTCCGCGGACGGTACGGCGATGGCCAGGGTCTCAGCCCCTGAGGTCAGGGCCACCCTGTCCAGCGACAGCCGGTCCCCCCGAACACGGACGCCGTCGACATGCAGGCGTGCCTTGCGCGGGTCGTCGTCGAGGATGGCGACGGGTAGGAAGCCGGCGCTGGGGTTGCGGACCATGGTCCGGACCAGCTGGCGTCCGCCTTCGCCGGCGCCGAAGACGATCACCCGTTGCTGGCCAGTGGCCAGGAACGCGCGACGATTCCGCCAGGTGCGCA
>JAABUS010009486.1_pt1 | contig 10270 bp, 15 predicted proteins | sample 5560161 | NCBI WGS metagenome assembly JAABUS01 (sample SAMN10711885, study PRJNA513376) | rock metagenome | isolation source: Antarctica rocks | place: Antarctica: Victoria Land, Trio Nunatak nord | collected 2016-01-04
CACGTCACAGCTTTACCTTTGCTTATCCTGCCTGTCAGGCTGTGCTGTGCATGCGTCACCTGAAGTGGTGTGTCCATTGCTGCCGCCCATACCCATGACCAAAAGCCAGAGGAGCCCAGCATGCCAAGGGTGCCAGCAGCCAAAGTAGCTGAATCACCCGCCCAAAATCGGAAAGTACCTGCTTGATGCTGTGCAGCAGGGAGAGCACCCAAGACAAACCCACAGGAGAGGGTATTGTCACATACTGCACTCCTGGTCCTGCCAGGCACGAGGCAAACCTGTGCATTGGCCAAATTTGAATTTTCTTGTTGCCACACCAGCGGAGAATTGAAAGAAAGGTTCACATGCATGGGCATAGTGATTTCTGGCCGTTGCATGCATCATTGCAGTGTATGTGGTCGCAGCAACTCTGCATTGTGGCATGTTTACATCATGCTGTCAGGGAGTGTACTCATTAGTCAATGCACTCACTGACTCATGAGTCATTGACTCATGAGTCAAAGAGAGTGTGCTCACAAGTCAAAACATGTACGCCAGACACAAAAGGGCACAGGAACTGAGATACAGTAAAAACTGTACAGACATGCTAGATACGCACAACGTTGTAGCCACACCCAGCACGGTACAATGCAGCATTCCAACAGTGATGCTGCTGCTGAATTAAGCCCAGACTTGCACAGGCTGAGCAAGGCATAGAGTACCTGTCCTGGCGAAAGGCTTGAGCAACCATGATGGGTAGCATGCGATGAACATGTCCCCCAGCGGTCTGGAAGGCATTGATGATGGCAATACGGGTGTTGTAGCCTGGTCGCAGGGCCCACTCAGCAATAGTCTTGGTGGGAAGCCAACCCCATGGGGTGCCCCATACCGTTCCTGTGATGTGACTGTACTTGCTCAATAGCTTTCATCACCTATATGCTGCAGGTAGACAATGATGATGCATGCAGGACACGTGGTACAGACACATGCTGCACATATGTGATGGAGCATGGACATCACCACAACATATGCTCACAGGCCTTTGGCAAATAGAATGCTGTCTACTGCCTTGTGCAGTATTGCTGAAGCAGAGATTTATTGTGCAGGTGCATAAGTGAGCTGGAAAAAGACAGCACAGACAGTGAAATCTGGACCAGGTTCTGCGAACACAGATGCTTGACCATGACAGACACCTACTTGGTAAAGGCATATAGTGTCCTGTGTTTCTGACCCACAGAAGTCCTAACTGAGCAAGCCATGGCTGCAGCTTCCTTGCAGATCCTGAAGTAATGCAGCAAGTGATAGAGCAAGCAACGGAGTAAGGATAGAGTGAGTGTTAGAGCAAAAGCCGAGAGGTTTTGCAGATTGTGCAGATGGCCCCGTAGGTGATGGGAGGCATGTGCCCTACCTCTGTGGGGCAAATACCCAAGATTCACAGGGACTGTCTGTGCTTGGGAGTGCAGTCTCTGGGCCAGAAATAGGTTGCCTGACTTGCAGCTACTGGCTGTGGTTCTGTAAAGTGCCCCCGATGTATGCCAATCAGCAGGTGCAGTTGGCCAGTGCAGCGATTTAGTCTTTGTACCCGATGCTGAGCTGCAAGCGATAGGGCCTGAATCAGGCTCAGTCGTTCTGTGGTTCCCGGTAGTCAGGTCTGAACTTGAACAGAGCAGCCGTCACTTGTTCTATGGGTTGCATTGGCGCTGGCTGCGATTACCTGATGATGCCCTTGGTCAAAGCAAATGCAGCTGCTGCATTCCGCCTCCGCAACATCAGAACGGGAGCCGCATGAACGCCAACTGAAACTACTCAGGCATGCATGTCGGAAAGTGGCAACAGCGTCAGGGACCTTGCACAGCCTCACAGGTCAACGCGCACACTACAAGCGGTGCATTGCGTGAGATTAAAGAGGTATTGTGCAAGGCGATCCGTCATTACGACAGTAGATCGGAAGGTCTCGGGCCTATGAGACAAGGCATCGCCGCAAGTCACCGATCCTGTAAAGACCAGGCGACTAAATCTTGCAGAACTGGATGTTGTTCAGAACACTGGGATGTAATCTTCCGTTGAAACCTGTCAAGGACCCGCGTGATACAGATCACAGCTGATATGCCGGAGCATGCAAGGAATCTACACTCCGATGTGTGACTCATGGCTCGAAGACCTCTGCGCTGCGCCTTCAGCGGAAAGGCACGCGAGAGATCATCTGATAGCGCGGTTCAGTACTGGAGCGGCATCGTGTTGTTGCATAGCTCCCGTCTGCTGCTCTGCCTTGACTGCTGGCATTTGCGCTCTGTGAGTCGAGTTGACCGAATGTCGGTTTCGGAGTCTTCGCACTTCGCCGCTCCGAGGTAACAGGTTGGCACAAGCAGCTATGTCATGTGGATTGCCATACTCATAACGGTTGTCGCCTCCACCGGGAACAATATTGGCAAGGCCTTGCAGAAGAGCGCAACTGCAAACCTGCCCCGTCTGACCCTTGACTCTGTCGTGCTTCGCCGATACCTCAGCAGCAAAGAATGGGTCACAGGACTTGCAGCAGACCTGGGAGGAGGCCTGCTGATGATTGCAGCAGTTGCTCGAGCCCCCGTGGGTTTCTAGTCGAACTTGGCTGCTGTATGCTGCAGTTGCTGTTTGTTCGCCGAAAGTGTTTGTGCTGCACTTGTGCAATCTTGATCCAGCTTGAGACCAGTGTACAAACACATTACCCCAAAGTCAAATGTTTCTGCAGGTTTCCATTGTTCAACCAGTCTCTGGCTTAGGTCTGGTTCTGCTGGCAGTGTTCTCACACTTCTATTTGAAAGTGAGTCCTCTCAAGTCCCACTTGCACTGCATACTTCTGACAGCGTCCTTTGGTCCGTACCTTGCTGTAGGCTGTAAATTTTGCAGGAGAGGTTGCACACAGCAGAATGGGCAGCTGTCGTTGTATCTGCAATTGGCACCATAGGGCTGGGTGCGACAGCAGGCGCTGATCCTGAGCCTTCTGATGCAAAACCGCTCAGCAAGATGCGCGTTGCGGTGGTGGTGCTCATGTTCACAATTTTGGTAGTGGCTGGCATATTGACACGGCTGCGGAGTCCCACCAAACCAGCACGCCGAGCAACAAGGACATCAGCTGTGACATGTGGCTTGCAGGTTAGTAGGCCAGCGACCAAGTCCCCTGTCCTGTTAAGTCCTGCGGCCCCTATTGCCTTCTTTCCTTTGGCAGGTCCTGTGTTGTCTTGAGATTTAAAGAGCACATGCATGGTGCTTTACATTGCTGGTATGGTCTGGAATGCTTTGCGTAGTGAAGGTGGACTGCTTCTGGAAACATGCATGATCGTCATCCACGTGTACAATTCTAAGTACACAACTCCCAGATACAGACAGCTCACAACCAGCATCTTGCATGTTCAAAGTGTACGTAGCATGGCGTATGCCTTCAAGTGACGGAAAAGGCAAATAAATTCTGACTTCAGCGAAAGAGTAAGATCCAGAGTATATGACTCTTTGCTTTTTCAGGCTGGAGCTTGCTTTGGATTGTCAGCAGCTGCTTGTCGTACAGGCTTCTTGCTAGCTCAAGGCGCAGGCAGTGTTCTGTGGGTCCCAGTTGGCATTGCCTTCAGTGCTTTGCTGACAAGCTCTGGATTCGTGATCCAAACACGGGGTCTCAAAGACAGCAACACTGTTGTGGTGTGCACATGTGCTGCTGTATCCTCCATGGTGTCAGGTAAGCCATACTGAAGAATTTGTTGCTTGTGAAGAGTTTCACAATTGCAAAAGTTCACTTGAGGAACAGCTTGGTCTTTTGTTGTTGGTCAGGAACAGAAAATCAATAACTGACAGTGCAATCAGCACGGCAAGTGCAGTGGCTGCAAAGAGAGATGCATGCATGCTTTCGTTGTAGGGGTTGCTGTGGGGTTGCTGGCCCTGGGGGAGGCTCTTCCAACTACTCAGCAAGGGCGCAACATGAGGCTCTTGGCGTGGCTGTGCATTGCTATTGGTGTTGCAATGCTAGCCAATGGTCAAGGTAAGGCCTGTCTGCGCTCAGTTGCATGTGTAACAGCTCTGATTGAGCTGCTGCTGAACAAGACTAGATGCATGTATGCCTTACATCCGGCACAAGCAAGCAGTATAGTCTCATTGCGGGATTGCTGAGCATAGCGTTTGTGTGCAGGTGGCTACAAGGAGTTCAGAAGCACCGTCTTTGGCATACTGCCGCCTCCTGTGGTCAGCAGACTGCCGCCGAAGTGGACGGCCAGCTTCAGAGCAGTCCATCAGAAGGGAGAGCTGCCAATGCACGTTTCGCCAGCACTGCAGAAGACTCTGTCTGGCAAAGTCAGCACAGTTTGAGCCTTGTCTCTTTGTTGTCTTTCACACCATAATGGGCAGTGAAGTAACTAGTCATAGCTTTGATGCCTCCTGCAAACTTATACACCAGTTGTATAAGGCATGTACACAGCCTCCCAGTGTACCAGTAGTATCACTTTAGTGCACCTCGTGTTTTATCTTTTAGGCACTATGATACATGATGAGACGGATTTTGCATGTACCAGCCGCCACTTGGCTCATGCTGGCATACCTTGTGATCAATCGTGGCATCATCAGTCAAGCAAATGTGCAATTTCAACAAGAATAACAAGTTCAGCATTTGTTGTGCTGTGAGATGTCATGAGTATGTATTGACATGCTGAAGGTTTTGTCTGTGCTTTTCACTGGTGCTGCTTACACACTGACGTCTATTCCTACAAAAAACGGATGGTGCAAACATCAGGCAATGATCTGCTGGTGTGCACCTACACTATTGCTTCATCATGAATACTCAGGTGATACTTGTGCAGCCACAGACTATATTCACCAATACACAGTGCAGAGTACGAAAGCAGTGCACAGTATCCAAGAAAGCCAGTAAGATTAGTACATAGTGAGCAAGGTGTCCATGAATGTGCTGGCTCAATGACATATTTCAGTGTTCCTTGCTGCTCTGCTCTGGACCCTTGGGCTTGGATGTGTCTGTGTTTTCATGGGTTGGTCCTGAATACTGCTGCCAAGCTGCCTTGTTGGAGGTTTGGCCAGAGTGCTCTGCATTCCAGGCAGGTGCGCGGTAAACAACAGCTTGAGTGCCAGGCAACATCTTGGAAACAATCTATAATGGCGTGGAGCAGGGACCAATAGCCGAATATCATATGGACTGAGTCCAAATCAGAGTATCCAGCCAACTGCCCTACCTGGCAGAGTCTTGTTCTGGTACATATACCAGGATACTGCTCCGACGCCTAGCAGCGCGGCACCTTCGAATAGACGATGAACAAAAGCTCGGTATTTAACGCTTTGACAAGATGACAGGGGACCTATCTGAGGCTATCTGCGCAAACTAAGAGCGAAAGCAGTCTTCAGTGAAGCATGCATACCGTACCTCCAAATATGCCCATTCTTCCGCCTTCATTGACACTATGCGCGGGCCAAGCCATCTTTACCTAGTGGTAAGATGGTCGCTTGTGGATGTTTCGGTCAGAGCTCACTCCAGCGCTGCTGTATCAAATTGCTTCCGGAAGTGAACTGAGATGCATGCTGCCACGACATTTAAACGGGCACGTGAACAGCAGCACATGGCAGGCTTTCATGGCATGAGTCATGACCCCTGAGACAGTCGGTCAGGGTGGACGGCTGTCGCATACAGTGCATGTTACAGCCTCACCCGTGAAACAACTTGTTAAATTATGCAGTGGCCCTTAGACATTTTCGGTCAAGCCATTCATGAACATACTAGAACATGCTAGTAACACTTAGTCAGCTTCTGTGATAGCTGCATTTACTAACCCGCTTCCTGCGTCCTAGCGGCCTGTTGAGTACTAAATAAGCTTCAGACTTTGGTTCACCGAACACACAATTAGCGATCAAGTCCTCTTGTAAATATTGTGTCAAGTCAAGCTTGCAAGTCTGCACAGCTTATTTCAACACCACTGCTTAAGCTGCGTCAGATACAAGCTATACCCTTACTCTGAAGTGCATGTTTCATACGAATGTTTGATATGCGTGTTTCATATGATGTTCCATGCATGACGAACAATGACAATCTCAATTTGTTTCTGCCCTTCTTGCCGTGTTGCCTGGTGTCTGCGCATGTGCATAGCCTGCTACAGCACGTGTAGGCCCACGCCTGACCTGAAAGGTGTAGAAATCATCTGCTGCCCAAACTCTGTCACTACCATATGCTTGCTTAGCTTGATTGGTAAGCCATCGCAGGACATCCTGGCGGTCCCCTTCTGACTCAGACCTCAGTTGCTCCCCCTGCATTTCCCCTTTGTTGCTGTACCGATTGCTGAAATGCGTCAGCACAAGTGCTTTAGCCCTGATCTTGCGTGCAAATGCCCCAGCCATGGGAGCTGTGCTATGCTGTGCCACATGAGCTTTTTTCTCCATGCCAGCTGAAAATGTTGCTTCATGTGACACCAGATCTGCCCCCATTCCTGGCCCTGCAAGGCAGCCCAGGCTTACACAGTGTGATCGAGTTGCAATCATAACAGGTGGTACACTGACATGGTGATGTAGTGATATCAAATATGCCCATACAGTCATCACGATGATCCAATCAAGCATTGAAGCAAATTACAAAGCTTGTCATCAAAGCAGCCTTGCTCTCCAACACATCAGCCAATGAGTCAAATCAGTAGAGTAGCTGTGAAGATCAGCATGCATCAGCAAGCATCAGAATGACAGTGACATTGTCTGCTTGCCATAGCAACAATCTTGGTATATTGCCATCAGCAGTGATTGCAAGTGCTGCACAGGCCAGAACTAAGTTGCATCACAGCAAAACCCACCAACGATTGCCTCTGAATCACATGTGTCACCCAGCAGGACGACCTTGCGCCCCGGCTGCCTTTGGGACGCCATTTCCTGAAAGACGTATCCCCAGCATGGTAGCCTATGCTGCAGCTGTGCTGCTGTGACTACGACGCCTTCCTCAGCGCGTATTGTCCATACCAGACCCCGGATCACAGGAATGTTATGCACCTGAGCACGGATAGACAGCAGATTCTCTTTACAGTGACAGGTTAAGATGAACAGTAATAGGTTGTATGATGCCGCATGCATTGTATACATGCACCACGGCTTGATCAAATGCATACATGGTAGAAACAAGTGACAAAAACACTGCTGTTTAGCAATCATGCAGGCAGTTGACTCAACCATAGAGTGCGTCTCAGTCAGCAAGACACGCCATCAGAGATAGCTGTGTGACGTGGCCAACCATCGACTTGCATCAACCCAACAAACAGACAATCAAAGCGAGGCTACACACACTATGCCATGCTTCTACTGTCTGCAGGTTTCAGGGCGACAACCTGAACCCTAGCACAGACATCTCTAGATGCTTGTCAAGCACTTGCAAGCTTTGGTCTTGCCTGCAGGCTTTGCTGCTGTCTGTTGTGACTCCTTGAGCGGCCTCTGGGCGGCTGCTGCAGGTCTGGACGGGACTGGGCATCAGGAGCCTGTCGAGCAAAGGCTATCAGGCCTGTGGGATCGACTGCTGTCTCTGCCCTTGCTTGAGCTGGGTCCAGAGTGTAGTCTGTCACAACTAGCTTCATATGCAACCCAGGCATGCTCACCTGTAACATTTAGTTCATGTGACTACGTGACATTTGGTAGTTCATGTGACTCAATGACTACCAAAGGCTGGACACCACATTCGTTGCCCGGCAAGCAAGGGCTCAGCTTGATGAAGCGCAATGCATGCTGCTTGGTCACTTATGGGATTGCGCTGGGGGTCAAGTGCAGTGAAAAGCTCAACCGCAGTGATATAATCGGTCCGTCTCATTGCAGCGTAGTCAGATCCATATTCAAGCTGTCTGTTATCACTTGAGCTTGTAATGTCCAGGCATATCCACAGCAGCAGCACAGGTATGCCAAGGACAATCTGTGCTGGAACATTTGCACCAGGAATGTCATCACAGCATGCATACACATGGCTTACCGCAAGAGCACCTTTGACAAGCTGTTGGATTCCTGGCGGCCCAAATACTTGCAGAGTCCTCAGATCATTTGGTGACTTGGCTGCTTCATGAGCCTCACTGACAAGCTCAATCAGACCGGGAAGCCCAAAACAGTGGTCACCATGCAAGTGACTGATAAAGACACCCTTGATGCAGGCAGGATGAATGTTGGCTCTGAGGACCTGTCTACTAGTGCCTTCCCCACAGTCTACTAGATATGTAGACTGCCCTAGGGTAAGTGCAATACAGGAAACATTCCTTCGCAGGCTTGGACTGCCAGAGGAGGTGCCTAGCCAGGTGACTGATAGCTCAGGAGCAGCTGGACTTTGCCCTGCCCTGCTGCCGCTGCTGCTACGTGCCCCCTCAGGTGCTGCAGCAGCTGCTTGTGTGAACACAGTTGAGCCACTGGTGTCATTGCTGCTTCTGGCAATTGGACTTGCTGAATTGCTGGAAGGCGAAGACTGCCTAGCAGGTTGCACGCTGCTTTGCTGAGCTGGACCAGTGTCTTCGAAGTCTAGCATGCTATGCCTTGAGGCTGCTGCATCTTGCATGGACCTTGATGCAGTTGGCATAGGTGCTGTCACACTTTGACTGGGCTCCAAGGCCATATTGGCAGGGCTCGAGACAGGACTTGCTGCAGCTTGTAGATTTGTGTCTGCTGGCAGTTGCTGGTGCACTTGGGTCTGCGCTTGAGGCTTTGCCGGTGCTTCCACCCCAACACCAGCAGCTGTGGGATGCAGTGCCTGGTCACCTGCAGAGACTTGAGTTGGTGTCTGTGTTTGTGTTTGGTTTTGGTGCATGACAGCATGATAACCTCAGGGCTCAGTTTACCTGCTGGTAATGACTGCTCAGTTATAATGGCTTGATTCAGCCGTTTTCTGAGAACCTCTCTGGTCCCATCATCTGGAAGATTACGCAGGTTTAGCTCTTCCTGAAGCTCAGCTTTTTTCAACCTGTTTACTGCTGCGGCGTTTACGCTGCCTCTCGGGTTTGCGGCGATAAGCTGAAGTGGGCTTAGCCTGTTCTGAGCGTCCTCTTGGTCTGTGTCTATGTCGCCAGAGTTGGCTGAGCTGACAGGCGAAGCCAGGTTGCTGAGGCGAAATTTTGCCAAGACTGGCCTGCAATGGCCAAAGGATATCAACGAGTGGACAGTTTGCCCTACATGGCAATCTCAACAATTGCAAGATGGATACTTGACCGCTCGCAGTGCAGAAGCACACAAGGGCACATACCTTCGGAGCATGCATACGTGGCTTGGAAATCTGTTACAGGCAAAGCTGCTTGTGAACGACATGGCTGAAGGTATTGGGGGTGCTGTTTGGTGGTGATATTCTGCAACGAGCATGAAAAAACAAGATGGCCAACAGTCGATGACAATGACTGCATTGGAATCTGGAGGGTCCGCTTTTGCTGTGGCGAAGCTTTGACCTTCATCTGCAGCATTGCAGCAACGGCCTTGCGAGGCAAGGCATTAGATTAGAGGGGCTGAGCGGCTAGAATGGCTCAAACGACTTTCTTTGGCTTGACATCATATGGGGCTGGAACAGCATATGACAAGACGGGAGCAAAACCACTGCATTTTCACGAGATTCCAGACGACCTGTTCCTAGAGCTCTTTCGCAAGCATGCGTTAGGACTGTCAGAACTAGCATCAGTTCTTGAAGTACGTCTGTTGGCAGCAAAGATTGTGCTCGTCAGGCGTGGCAGTGGATCCTGAGGCAGACTTGCCCTGCAGGTGGATGGTGCAACTACCATGCTCACTAAAGATATGCTCAAGCTTTTCCAAGAGGCAGCTGGCAGAAAGGCTACCGTGGCTGAGGTCAATGCTGTTCAGACGTATGCCCTGCTGTTGCACCTCATCTGTATGTGACTGCATGGTCACTGTATGATACGCACTAAAGTTGTACAGCACACAGATGACTTTGAACGGGCTAGTATACTGTATGTTGCCAGGGAACTGGGCACCTATAGGCCAACGTTGAACTCAAGAAACATGCAATAGTCATGCATGTGCTCACCAATGTTGCATATATTTCTGTTTCTTTGCACACAGATGTTTCACCCATCTGCTGCTGTGCTGCCCATGTTGACCTCAACGCTTGAGCTGCACAATCTGCTCAAAACAAGATTATGCATCTGCAGATATTTTGACACAGAGACTTCAGCCACCATCTCACTGGCAACCTTTTCGAAGTCCTTAGCAGACCTGAAGGCAGTCAGTATTGCCCCACAGTCAAGTGCCAGCTGCATTTCCTACAGCAAATACAATGATGACAAGACTAGGCATCATAGGGTTGAGTATGACCCTCAAAGCAGTT
>JAABUS010009487.1_pt1 | contig 10270 bp, 9 predicted proteins | sample 5560161 | NCBI WGS metagenome assembly JAABUS01 (sample SAMN10711885, study PRJNA513376) | rock metagenome | isolation source: Antarctica rocks | place: Antarctica: Victoria Land, Trio Nunatak nord | collected 2016-01-04
ACCCCAGTCTTGACTCATGCCCGGACCAGACACGCCAGCAGAATAAACGCGCCCCGCAGAGGAACCCGCTACCTGTGGCCCTTGGGACTCACCACAGGCTATCCGGGAGGTGGTTGGGAGTTACCAAGATCAAGCTTATAATGAAAGCTCTGAAAACCCACGGATACGATTTGCAGATTATGACCTGACTAACAGCGCGCAACGTCTGCCACAGCGGACCCTGGTAGCGGTCCCGCGCGACCAACCCCTCGCCCTCTGCCTTGGTGGCCGAGCACGCCAAGATCAGCAACCGCGGTGCAATCAGGCACGGCCGCCGCGGCGGCTCGGGATCGAGGTCGAGCACGTCCTGGCGGATCAGCTCGGCGATGCTGAGGCGGCGTTTCATGGCGCTGCTCCCGGCACCCGCGGGCTGACGATCGCCTGAAGGGCAGCCCTGACCTCGACGGTGAACGGCGACAGCCAGGCGACAGCCTCGGCGCCGTCGATCGCCTCGTCCTCCTCTACGGCCTTTCCCCAGCGCAGCAGCAGGGCAGCCAGCAAGTCGAGCATAGCCGGAGCGCTCGACACCAGCCGGGCGTAGCCCTCGGTCTCGTCGCCCTGCAACACGGCAAGGTCCGCTCCGGGGCGGACACTGGTACGAAGCAGGTAGAAACGCCGCGACGGCTCGCCCGCCAGCAGTTCGACCGACAGCGCGCCTTGGACCTGCGGCAGCTTGGCGATCTCTCGCAGCAGATCCGTCATCGCCCGGCCTCCTGCGCCGTGTGCAGTGGCACCGTGGAGTCCCGGTCGGACACCAGGCCCGGCATTGCAAGCAGCGCGAACAGCACCGCTGCCAGCAGCACCGCGCCGATCGCCAGGCGCAGCCGCTCGTTCCAGTTCATCTTCATCTCTGTCGTCCCTCTGCTGCGTCCTCGATATTTCGAAGACCCAGCCCGACGGCCGCATCGTGACGGGGGCTGCAGGGGCGCGCGCAGCGCGGGCCGCAGGCCCTTGCCCTTGCGGCGTCCGGCACGATGCGGCAGGGCTTCTCCCCGGCCCGTCATCGCTCCGTCTCGTCCAGCTTCTGGCCGCCCCTCCCCGGACGCCGACCTCGACGTTTCGCCTCTCGGCGCGACGGCATCACGGCGTCATTGCACCTCGACCGTACAAGCGTATCCGGCCACCCTGACCAGCTCTTCGTCTGTGGTGAACACGGTGAACTCGCCGTCCAGCACCCACGCTCCGTCCTCGTCGCGCTCGCCATCGACGATGACGCCCTCAAGGTGCTGCTGCGAGATGTCGTCCGCCTCGACAGAGACGAACGTGTCCGAAAGGCCGTTTCCGGTGAGCGGACGGGCGCACCGGCGGCGCGTGCCAGGGGGCAGGCGGGAGAAGGCCGCGCTGAGCCGGGCCAGCGTCGCCTCGCGCCCGATCGCCGCCGTCAGGTCGGCCGGCGCTTCGACATAGGCCGCGCCATCGAACTCGCGCAGCTTATGCAGGAACAGCGCCGCCGCACGCCGCGCCGGCCAGGGCTCCCAGGGCTGCAGGCCATCCAGCAGCGGCAGCGGGTCCTCCCGCAGCGGCGCGAGATGGATGTCGAGCGTCTCAGACAGCTCGCCCGGGTGCCAGCCGGCGACGTGGATGGCCTCGGAGGCGGCGGCGAGGTGGTCAGCCCGCTTGTGCAGCGCGTAGTCGTCATGCTCCCATTCGGGCAGCCGGTAGCGCGCAGTCACCGCCGCATGCAGCCGCGCCGTGAGAGCGTGGAACTCGGCCCCGAGATGCGGTTTGATCGGTGCGATCAAATCTGCTCCGAGCCCGAATTCGTCACTATCGTGCAACAACTCTCGCAGCGCCTCGCCCGGCGTCAGCGGCTGGTGCGGCTGCATCTGCTGGCGCAGCACCAGCACCAGCAGGCTATGCTGGGCGACGGACAGCGGCAGCTCCCAGCAAGAGTGCCCGCCCCAGCGGTAGGTGCGGGATAGACCCACGGCCAGGTCCTCGTCCGTCCACTGATCTTGTTGCGGGTCCAAAAGATCGAGCCGCCGGCCGGAGCCAAGCCGCACCCAGGCGCGATCGGGTTTCATGACCCCCTCCCATTCCTCTGCTTCAACAAGTCATTCCAGTCTTTCTGCCCATCAGGCGGCACGAGGCGCTCCGACCGCACGCCTGCCGCTTCCGCCATCGCCATCAGGTGCGCGGCGTAGCGCTCCCCGGCTGCGTCGGCGTCGGTCGCTGCGGCCAGCACGCCCTCGGGATGGGCAGCGAGGTCCTGCAGCAGCGCATCGAGGCAGGCGAGCGTCAGCGGCCCCATGCCGCCCGTGGTCGAGACGTAGAGCGTGTCGCCGCGCAAGCCTTCCAGCGCCGCCAGGCTGAGCGCGTCGATCGGCGCCTCGCACACTGCAAGCCGGGTGAGCAGGCCCGTGCCGCCCGGCAGGCGGAACAGGCTCTTGTCCGACGATTTGGAGAAGCCGCGCCAGTCCGGACCGCGCATGTCGATCCCGGTCAGCACGCCGTCGTCACCGCGGTGCGCGAACCAGGCGCTGCCGCGCGGTCCCTCCCGCACGGCGTCGAACAGGTCCGCCGCCGCCAGCACGGCCGCCGGCAGCGCGCGCTCGCCGGTGAGGTAGTTCCAGGTGGCCGAACCCCGCCGCAACCGCGAACGCCACGCCCAGAGATCGGCGACCGGGATGGCCGGCTTGTCGTGCGCCGCTTGCCGCCGCTCCTGCATGGGATAGGACGGCGCCAGGCCCACCATGCCGCGCAGCAGCTTGCGCACGTGGCCGAAATTCAGGCCCGGGTCGAGATACTGCGCCAGGGTGAACACGTCGCCCTTGCCGGCGCGGTCGGTGCCCGGGCGCTGCGGGTCCCACCAGCCGCGGCCGTCGTGGTTGACGATGACGATCTCGCCCGACCCGCGTCGCCACTTCTGGCACTTCGGCGTGCTCTCGCCCTTGTCGATCTGGTAGCCGCCGCGCTCCAGCAGCACGGCGCAGCTCACGCCTGCCCGCAGCTGCTCCAACTCCGTGTCCTGTCCGCTCATGTCCGTGTTCCTGCCTGGGGTGGCAGGGCGGAGCCGGGGCCGGACGTCGCTGCGTCCATTCTGCCCTCATCCTCTCGCCCTGATCCCCTCCCGGAACCCGACAGCGCAGGCCACGGGGCAAGGGCGGGCTCTGCCCGGGAGCGCCTTGGCGCGACGCACCCTTGCGGCGTGGCCTGCGGCGGCGGTAGGTCCATCTCGGTCTCTCCTCGTTCGTCCATCCCCGTCGTCCCCCGTCACGGCGCAAACGGAGAGCAGGATCGGCGTCGAGGTCAGGGAGGGGCGGCCGGGGAGGACGGGACGGCGGAAAGCCGGGTCAGGCCGGGCCGAAGCGGGCGCTATCTCGGTTGGTCAGCGCAACGTTTTGTGCAAGCCTTGGCGGCAGCAACGAGTCGCAAGGAGCCGAAGCATGAACATCACCGAGCTGGCGGACCGGATCGCCACCGAGCAGAGCCTCGACAAGGCCCAAGCCCGCAAGGTGATCGAGGCAACGCTGAAGGCGGTCGTGGATGCGGCCAAAGACGGGGCTGAGGTGTCGCTGCCGGGGTTCGGCAAGTTCAAGGCGCAGGACCGGCCGGAGCGCGAGGGGCGCAACCCGGCCACCGGGGCTGCCATGACTGTGGCCGCGAGCCGCAAGCTGGCCTTCTCGCCCGCCAAGGCCGTGAAGGACGCGCTGAACGCCTGACAGCAGGCCAGGCTGCCCGCACCGCAGGCGCCGGCGGCCTGGCCAGCGTCAGCGTCTGCCGCGCAGCACCGTCAGCACGCGGTGCGCCAGCCATCCCAGTTTGTGCCCTGGTTGCAGATGCCGGCTCGCGGCAGGCACCGGCTCGGCCGAAGCCGCAACTGGCCAGGACGTGGGCGTCCGGAACAGTGTTTGCGGGATTTCGGACGGTGCCGTCAGCACAGCAGGGCCCGGCGGGGCTGAGGCGAATATCTGACCCCGCGGCAGGGCGGGCAGTGGGGCTGGCGAAGTCAGGACGATCGCGGGCGCCGCGCTCGCCGCCTGCTTGCGTGAGGCTGCATCAATCACGCCCTTGCCGAATGTCAGCAGGTCCTTGCGGAACCGACGATCGCCCTCGGCTGGATCGATGCCGTCATGCGCCAGGTGCTCCAGGTAGCGGCCGGGCTTGCGCGCCAGGATCTCCTTCAGGCGCTGCTTCTTGGCGCGGTAGGCGGCGTGACGGAACCCAAGCGTCTCGACCACCAGGGAGCGGGCGAAGCCGCCGTCCGGGGCAAAGACCTTGCCCTCGAAATCCGGCTTGACCACCTGGTCCGGTTCCTCGCCGCCCAGGAAGTATCGGCTCCGGTCGTGCAGCGGCTTCGTGATCTCGACGCCGTAGCCCTGCGTGCCCATCCAGTCCCCGAAGCGGACCAGGATGTCCAAGGACCGCCGCTCGTTGGAGCTGTCGACCGGGAGCATGTCGCTGGCCGTCCAGCAGGGATGGGCATAGCCTTTCAGCGGCATCAGCGGCGCGCGTCTGTCCGGCGACGCCACAAGCACGGCCACCACGAACGGGCCGTGCCGCACCTTGCCCGTCCCCGGACCGAACACGGCGATCGGCCCCTCGACCGTGAGACGCGTCCCGGAGACCGCCACGATCACGTCGTCCTCGATGCGCCCGGCGATGAACACCAGCACTCCGTGCGGACGCCGCCCGTCCGGCCAGCGCGCCCTGAGCTTCACACGGCCAACCAGGTCGTCGAGCTGGCCCGCGTCGGGACTGTCGCAAGTTTGGGGGTCAGGCGGCGATCGCCATCGGTGGGCATAGATCGTTGGCTGGCTGGAATCGCTGTCCGAAGCCGGAACCGAGCGTGCCATTATAGACGGCGCAACGGACCTGGAGCAGCAGATCGGCGCCGCGTCGCGACCAGCGCATCTGCTGTGATTTGTTCATCCGGCGGTTTACCAGGAAGTTGGCCGTCCCTTCGGTGATCGCGGTGCCCACCCGCAAGCCGGCGCGGTGGCGCTCGGCGTAGTTGGCCAGCCAGGCGCTCTGGCTGGTCAGATAGCCGTCCAGCGCCTGCAGGGCGGTCCACAGCTTCCGTGAGGGCGCTGCAGACCTTCGCTGATCCGGCTCGCCCCGAAAATGGTGCATGACCGCGCGGATGCGATCGATGCTGATCTGGGCATCCTTGGCCTTGCCATTCCAGATGCGCCAGTGCAGGCGTTCGACCTCCTCGACGATCACCGCTTTCGCCGCCCCCCGGGCCGGATCGTCAGTCAGTAGGGTGCCAGCAATCTGCTTCAGGTGCTGGAGCCGCATGGCGACGTGGAACCAGTCGAGCATCGGCGGCGTGGTGACGCCGGCATCGGCGAGACTGCGCCGGAGCCCGGGACAACCATCGGTGAAGGCCGTCAGCGCCGTGCCTTCGGTTCGTCCGACAGCGTCGAGATTGCGGCGGATCAGCTCGGCGATGGGAGTGCTGGATTTGGCGACGGCGCCGAACACCTGGCGGCCACCGGACGCCGTCTCGACATTGCCGACCCGCACCTCCAGATGCCGCTCGCCCTCCGCGCAGCTGCGGATGAAGGTCGAATCCAAGGTCACCACAATCGCCGACGCTGCTGTGTCCGGCCTGATCGTCGCGCACTCACCCAGAGCCTCGCCGACCTTCAGGGTATGGCGGCGCAAGGTCTCATGATGCGTTCCCGCGTCGACCGGGAACATCTGCCCCAACACATCCGTGGCGGTCCTGTAGGTCATCAAGGCGCAGAGATGCGCCTGAAGCCGGTCCAGCTCCGGTGTCGATCGGCAATGCGCTGGCCAAGCAATGCCAGCCTCGATCCCGCCGCACGCGGCACAGCGAAAGCGGGGAAGCCGTAGCGTGACCGGGCCGAAGAGCGTCGACACCGCATGGTCCCGGTAGTCCTTCACACGGCAAACGCCGCCACAGCGCGGGCACTCCGGCCGCCGAACCGCATGGGTCCCGGCCTGCGCGGCGACGATCTCCCGTTGAACGCCCGCCAGCAACCGCTTCGCTTCGGCCAGGGTCAAACCCAAGTTGGCGATATCGACGAGATCATCCGGCCTTCTGATCTCCATGACGTCCGTGCATGGCCCCTCGCCCTCAGCCCCGATCTTCACCAACCTCAACATCCAAGCCACGCATCCACCCTCAGCCAGAGAACAAACGCGAAAATAACCAACTGGCCGCTGCACCCCCAAACTTGCGACAGTCCCTCGCGCTCGAACCTGTCCACAAGCGAGGCCGACCCACGCCGTGAACCCAGTTTCGAAAGCGTCGGGATCGATCAGCATGAACACGCACTGGCCCGTGTCGTGCGAGGGAATGCCGTTCGGCAGCTCCAAAAACGCCCTGAGCCAAGCCAGCTTGCTGCGGCCATATAGCGCGATGTCGTCCCAACTTTCAGCGCAGGCGGTCACCGTGCACACTGCGATGATCAGCACAGCAATCAGGCGGTGCTCGACTTTGCCGGAGCAGCGTGCGTGACTTCCTTCCTTTTGAGCTTGCAGCAAAATACTGCGATTTTCAAATCGATACCACTACACTCAAATAACATATTGAGCTATTACATAGAAGCTGAATCCGGCCTGTTCGAGCCTAAAAGCGCTACCCGGCCGCGAGTTCAGCGCGCAGTGTGGCGGTTGCCGCCGGGTCGAGCGCCCAGCCGTAGCCGTCGTCCACCGCCAGGACCACGACGCCATACGCCTCGGCCGCGTGCCCAGGAGTGATGTAGCCGTCCAGAATGTCGTCGAGCACCTTGCGCGGGTCGCGCTCCAGCGGATTGCCGTAGCCGCCACCGCACGGCGACAGATAGGTCATCACGTCTCCTGCCGCCGTAAGCAGGCCGGAAAATTTCGCCGGGTGCTGGGTCACTGCGCCAGGGTCGCGCGCATTGTGGATCTCCACCCTGCCGCCGTGGCCCTCCTGCCCGCCGAAGATGCCCCAGGGCCGGTCGTCGTGGCGGTCCGCCTCATGCGTGATGGAGCCGGGGCTGAGGAAACGCTGCGACTTCACCACGCCCATGCCGCCGCGGAACTTGCCCACGCCGGGGAACACGTCGTCGCGCATCTCATAGCGGTCGCAGATCAACGGCAGGTGCATGCCGAGGTCCTCCAGCGGGTTGTTGCGGGTGTTGCGCATCAGCTCCTCGACCGTGTCCGGCCCGTCGGAGGCTGGCCGCCCGCCCATCGCCGCCTCGTTCACCTCGAGGAACACCCAGTAGTCGCCGGACGGGCGCACGCCGGAATAGGCGGCGAAGGACAGCGTGGCGGCATTGCCGGCGGTGCAGCGGTCCGGCAGCACCGGGGCGAGCGCCTTGATGATGAGATCGACGACGCGCTGGATTTGAGTGAACCGCGCCTCCGCCGCCGCCGGGGCAATCGGGTTGTAGATGGAGCCGCGCGGCGCCGTGACCTTCACCGGGCGGAACGAGCCCTCGTTGGCGGGCACCGGGTCCGGGTTGGTATAGGTGTCCAGTAGCAGAGCGCGGAAGGCAAAGAAGCAGGCGACCTTGGTCGAGCCCTCGAACGGCACGTTGAACGCGGTCGGCACCTGGGCCGAGGAGCCGGTCAGGTCTACCTCGACGCTATCGCCGACGATGCGCACCGTCACCTTCACCGGCAGGTGCTGCCCGCGGTTGCGGCCGTCGTCGTCCATAAAGCCCTCGGCCACGTACTCGCCGTCGGGGATCTTCGCCAGCTCCCGCCGCAGCATGGCCTCGGAGTAGTCCATGAGCTGGCGCGTCGCCTGCATCACCGTCGCCTCGCCATAGGTGGTCAGCAGCTCCTGGAAGCGCCGCACGCCAAGCTCCGCCGAGGCGATCTGCGCCGCGAGGTCGCCCATCACCAGGCCCGGCACCCGCGTGTTGCCCTGGATGTAGCGCCACAGCGCCTCGTTGCGCCGGCCCTCTTCATACAGCTTCAGGCCGTTAAACAGCATGCCCTCGGCGTACATGTCCGGCACGTCGATGATCAGGCCAGGGGTGGCGGCGCCGATATCGACGTGGTGCGCGGTGTTGGCGGAAAAGCCCACCAGCGCGCCGTCGTGGAACACCGGCATGACGATGGCGATGTCCGGCGAGTGGCTGGCGCCGAAATACGGGTGGTTGTGGATTACCAAATCGCCGGGTTTCCAGTCGTCGAGCGGGACCGACTTCTCGATGCCGCGCAGGTAGCCCGGCAGCGACCCGATATGCATCGGCGTGGAGTCGCTCTCGGCCAGCGTGTTGAAGTCGCGGTCGAACAGGCCGGCGCCCAGGTCCTGGCTCTCGCGGATGATCGAGGAATACGACATGCGGTAGAGCACGGTGCCCATCTGCTCGGCGATGGCGTGCAGCGCGCCGCCGATGACCTGCAGGCTGATGGGATCGACTAGGCTTATTGAAGCAGGGGGTTCGGTCATATGCGGGCCTCCCTAACGCGCGATCACGATGTCGCCGTGCGAGAGCACGCGGGCGACATAGCCGGGCGGGACGATGGTCGTGCTGTTGTGCTGGGTGATGATGGCCGGGCCGCTTACGGTGTCCTCGGCCAGCAACTGGTCGCGGGCATAGCGCGGGGTTGGCAGCACCCGGCCGTCGTCGAACACGGTGTCGCGGGTGTACGTCAGCGCCTCCGCCGGGTCGCTGCGGCCGCCGTGGGCGAGGGCCGGCAGGCTGAGCGACTCCGTGGCGCCGCGGGCGATCAGCCGCAGCGTCACCGCCTCCACCGCCTGGTCGTCGAAGGCATGGCCGTAAACCTGCTTGTGCACGTCGTAGAGATCGCGGATCACCGACTGGAGGCATTCAGCGTCGATCGGCCCATCCGGCACCCGCGCCCGCAATTCAAAACCCTGGCCGACGTAGCGGCACTCCATGACGCGCTGATAGCTGCGCTGCTCCAGTGGGATGCCGTCGCTGTCGAGCTGCGCCGCGCCCTCGGCGGCGACTTCGGCAAACGCCGCCTCCAGCCGCGCCAGCTCGGCAGCGTCCGCCGTGCTCAGCACAATCAGCACGGACCGGGTGTATTCGTACTGCAGCTCCGTCACCAGCAGGCCGATGGCGGCGGTGATGCCGGGGTGCAGCGGCGAGATGACGTCGCGTGCCGAGATCAGCTCGCCCAGTGCCACGCCGTGCAGCGGCCCGGCGCCGCCGAACGCCATGAGGGTGAAGCCGCGCGGGTCGATGCCCTTGGCGACCGAGTTGGCATTGATCGCCAGCGCCATCGTATGGTTGACGATACGCAGCACGCCCAGCGCCGCATCCGCGACCGACAGGCCGAGCGGCACCGCCAGATGCGTCTCAATGGCGCGATGTGCCAGCTCCGGGTCGATCTGCAGGTCGCCGCCCAGGAAGCGGTCGGGGTCGAGCCGGCCGAGCACCACCTGGGCGTCCGTCACCGTCGGCTCCGTCCCGCCGCGGCCGTAGCACGCGGGGCCCGGCGCCGCCCCCGCCGAGCGCGGCCCGACGCGGAAGGCGCCGCCCGCGTCCAGATAGGCGATCGAGCCGCCGCCCGCGCCGATCGCGTCGATGTCCAGCATCGGCACCAGCACCGGCAGCAGCGCCACCTGGGTGTCGCGCGGGTTCTTGATGGTGAGCTGGCCGTCGCGGATCACGCTGATGTCTGCGGACGTGCCGCCGATGTCGATGGTGATGACGTTGCCGACCGCGCAGGCCTCGCCCGTCGCGCGCCCGCCGATCACGCCGCCGGCTGGCCCCGACAGCAGCAGGCCCACCGGGCGCGCGATGGAGTTCGCCACCGTGGCAATGCCGCCGTTCGACTGCATGATCCGCACCGGCGCCGCGATGCCGGCCCCACGCAGCCGGCCCTCGAGCTGACGCAGATAGGCCGAGGTCTGCGGGCCGATATAGGCGTTCATCGCGACCGTCGAGAAGCGTTCGTACTCGCGGATCGCGTTGACCACCTCGGACGAGGTACACACGTAGGCGCCCGGCATCACCTCGGCCACGATGTCGCGGGCGCGCCGCTCGTGCGCATCGTTCAGGAACGAGAACAGGAAGGCGATCACCACCGCATCCAGGCCGCGCTTGCGGAACAGCTCGGCCGCCGCTCGCACCTCCGCCTCATCGAGCGGCGTCTCGATGCGGCCGTCCGGCGGCAGGATGCGCTCGCTCACCACCAGCCGGTTGCGGCGCTTGATCAGCGGCGCGCTCTGCCACGGCACGTCGAATTGCAGGGAGAAATTATGCGGCCGCTTGTGCCGGGCCATGTGCAGGATGTCGCGGAACCCGCGCGTGGTGATCATCCCGACCTCGGCGCCCTTGCGCTCAATCACCATGTTGGTGGCGAC
>JAABUS010009488.1_pt1 | contig 10268 bp, 11 predicted proteins | sample 5560161 | NCBI WGS metagenome assembly JAABUS01 (sample SAMN10711885, study PRJNA513376) | rock metagenome | isolation source: Antarctica rocks | place: Antarctica: Victoria Land, Trio Nunatak nord | collected 2016-01-04
CCCTGTCGCCGTAGTATAACTGGTTGAGGTAATCAGATAATCCGTGTACAGGTCTTCAAAGTTTTCCACATTCCAAAGATTTTATCCTTAAATTTAAGCCTTTTCTTGCGTAAGGTGAGTTAATAAGTTATGAAGTTGGTAATTTATCTGAGAGAAATTTTTTTGAGACTCCTAACCTGCCAGCTAAACCTGTCTTTAATATCATTAAACACAAAAAAGCAAGTCTTGATACTTTGAAGCGTTATTAAGAAATCCTTTATAAAGAAGAAGCATCAACCAGCATAAGCAATCGCTGCAATACTAATCTTCACACCTGGAATATCCAGCAAAACAGTACAACAGGCTTCTAAAGTTGCACCGGTTGTAATGATATCGTCCACCAGCAAAATGTGTTTGCCTGTTAATTTTTCGGACATTTTTACGGCAAACACTTCTTTCATGTTTTCATAGCGGGAAGTTCGTGATTTCTTCGTCTGGCTTTCCGTGTTCATCGTTCGGATCAGGTTGTTGTTTTCTACCGGGAGCAACAACTTTTTTGAAATCCCTTCCGCAAAACTTAAACTCTGGTTGTAACCTCTTTTTAACAGTTTTTGCTTGTGTAACGGAACGGGAATAATCATATCAACCGAAGCAAATAAAGGATTTTCCGATAAACGCTTTCCGGCCAACTTGCCTAAATAAACGCCAATCTCGGGCTCGTTTTTGTATTTAAGCTGGTGCATCAGGTTTTGCACGCGGCTGCCTTTGCTAAAATATAAAAGTGCAGACGCTGCTTCTACATTAACCCTTCCCCAAAATTGTTGTGCAACTAAATTGTCAGGTTGCAAGTGAAAATCAGTAAAAGGCAAATGATACAGGCAATCGGCACAAATCACTTCTTCGTTTCGGTACAAACTTTTGGCACAGGCCTGGCAAAGTTCAGGGAAGATAAGGGAAACAAAATCAGCAAAATAAGTTTGGCGTAAATCCATTTTTGACGATGCTTCTTTTATCGGCACAAAATAAGTGTTTATTGTTGTTTGACGGCTAATTGTCCGCAAGCAGCATCAATATCTTTGCCGCGGCTTCTTCGGATATTTACGTTGATTCCCTGCTTTTTTAAATAAGCCGCAAAAGCATCCGTTTTAACTTCTTTTGCATTGGTAAAATCAGCAAAAGAAATCGGGTTATATTCAATGATGTTTACTTTGCAAGGCAAGTGTTTGCAAAATGCGGCCAGTTCTGCGGCATCTTCCGGTTCATCGTTAAAATTATCAAACAAAATATACTCGTAAGTAACCGGGTTTTTGGTTTTGGAGAAGTAATATTTCAATGCTTCGGCCAATGCTGATAAAGAGTTTTGTTCGTTGATCGGCATAATTTCATTTCGCTTTGCATCGTTGGCTGCGTGAAGGGAAAGTGCCAAATTGAATTTAACGTTGTCATCACCCAGTTTTTTAATCATTTTGGCGATGCCGGCCGTAGAAACCGTAATCCTTCTGGCGGCCATATTTAATCCGTCTTCGGCCGTAATCCGTTCGATCGATTTCAAAACGTTGGCATAATTCAGCAACGGTTCGCCCATGCCCATGTACACAATATTGGTGAGCGCATGGTTGTAATTCAGTTTGGATTGCTGATCCAACAGAACAACCTGGTCATAAATTTCGTCGGGGTTTAAGTTCCGTTTGCGTTCCATATAGCCCGTAGCACAAAATTTACAAGTCAGGCTACAACCAACTTGCGACGAAACGCATGCCGTCATCCTTTCGGGTGCCGGGATCAAAACGCCTTCAATTAAATGATCATCGTGTAACTTAAAAGTATTTTTAATTGTTCTGTCGTTACTAAATTGCGAGAAATGTACTTTTACCGCATTAATAGTAAACAATTGGTGTAGTTTTATGCGAAAGTCTTTAGAAAGGTTGCTCATCTGGTCAAAATCACAGGCTGATTTTTCCCATAACCAGGAATACACTTGTTTTGCGCGAAACTTCTTTTCTCCTATTTCAGAAAAATACTTTTCAATTGCTTCAAGCGTTAAACTGCGAATATCGATTTTTTCATTTGTAGCTATCACCTAACAAAAATACTACTATAAAAGAAGTACTACTTATTTTTTGGTTTTTTTACACAAAAACAAGAACAGCCGAAGTGCTTACCCGATTGATTATCATGCCGAAAAATGTTAAATGAAAAAATTCACAGCCGATCTTGTTCTAACTTCCCACACTAAACCCATCAAAAACGGAAGCGTAATTGTTGATGATGACGGAAAAATTTTAAAAGTAGAAGACCCTGAAAACCCTTCTGCCAAAACACAGAAAGAATATGCTGGCCTGCAGGAAGAAAAGTTGAGCGGGGCAATCTGTCCGGGTTTTGTCAATACCCATTGCCATCTCGAACTTTCGCATTTAAAAGGAAAAATCCCTGCCGGGGAAGGTTTGATCGCGTTTATAAAAAATGTGCAAAAACTAAGAAAAGCCGATGATGGAGAGGTGTTGGAAGCGGCTGCCAAGGCGGATGAGGAAATGCGGCAGAACGGGATTGTGGCTGTTGCGGATATTTCCAATACCGCTATCACTGCTTCTATAAAAACGAAAAGCAAGCTTTATTACCACAATTTTGTTGAGGTTTTTGGGTTTGACCCAAAGAAAGCCGATACTGTTTTTAACCATGCAATTTCGGTGCGGGAACAATTTAAACCGCTTGTTTCTTCGATCACGCCTCATGCCGCTTACTCGGTTTCCAAAGAATTGTTTAAGCTGATCCGCAAAGAAGCAGAAGCCCAAAATTCTATCCAGACCATTCACAACCAGGAATCAGACGAAGAAAATAAATTGTACCGGTACAAAGAGGGTAGCTTTGTAGAATTTTACAACGGTTTAGGGTTGGATATTGATTTTTTCAAACCGCAGGCGCGTAATTCGTTGCAATCCATTGTCCCGCTTTTAAGTAACCGGCAGGATGTGCTGATGGTACACAATACCTTTACCAATATGAAGGATATATATTTTACCCATCGCTTTGACCGAAAAATTAACTGGTGTTTTTGCCCGAAAGCTAATTTATATATTGAAAAAGCATTGCCAAAAATTGGTATTTTTACTCATCACGGATTTAACATCACGTTGGGGACAGACAGTTTAGCATCAAACAGCAGCCTTTGTATGCTGAAAGAAATGCAAATCTTGCAGCAGTATTTCCCGGCTTTAGATTTGGAAAACCTTGTGGCCTGGGCAACGATCAACGGGGCAAAATTTTTGGGCATAGAAGAGCAAAAAGGAACGATTGAAGCCGGAAAAACACCTGGCCTGAACCTGATTTCTGGTTTAGAGCGTATGAAAATAACGCCGGAAACGAAAGTCCGCAAGCTGATCTAAGCAAAAATAGATTTATTTGCAGGCGATGATTTTTAGGTGATAAAAGAAGCATGGTCAAAAAACACTTCAACATCAAAGTAACCGGCAAAGTACAAGGTGTATTTTACCGCGACAGCACCAAGGCCGTTGCCGATCAGTTAGGCGTAAAAGGGATCATCAGAAATGAAACTGATGGTTCTGTTTATATTGAAGCTGAAGCAATTAATGCTTTGATGGAACCTTTTTTAGAATGGTGCCGGGAAGGACCGGAACGCGCGCGGGTAGAATCCGTAGAAAGCACCGAAGGCGAAATGAAAAACTATCGTAATTTTGAAATCGTAAAAAAGAAACTGCTGTGATGGTTTGCCAAAGATTGTCCGGCTTTTAATCCGCTTCCAGCATTGTCAACAATTAAAAAGTTTGCCGGCCAAACGGCTGTTTATGGGTTAAGTACGATCATATCCAGATCGCTCTATTTCATACTTACACCAATCTTGGTCCATGCACTATCCCCTAAAATTTATGGCGTGTTCACCAAAATGTACAGTTGGGCATCTATGCTTAATGCTGTGCTGTCTTTTGGTATGGAAACTACCTTTTTTCGTTATTTAAATAAAAGGGAAGATAGTAAAGACAAAGTTTACAGTAATTCTTTTATTACAGTAGCAGTTGTAGCATTACTATTCTTTTTATTAACTATTTTTTATGTTGATAGTATTGCTGTTTGGCTAAAAGGCGGAACAGATAAAAATACTTTAGATTACGTATTTTACATAAAATGTTTTATTTACATTTTGATTGTTGATGCTTTATGTGCAATTCCGTTTGCTAAAGTACGTGCGGATGGGCGGCCAATGCGTTATTCAATTATCAAGTTTGTAAATATCATTTTCGTATTTGGCCTAAACTTATTTTTTCTTTTTGGTGCGCCATTTATTATAAAGCATCATTTGCCTGGTGCTGATTGGATAATGCAACGGTATAGGCCACTTTGGGTAGGATACGTTTTTTTATCTAACCTGTTAGCGAGTTTGTTAACCTTAGTTTTACTACTTCCGGAAATATTAAAATTAAAATTACGGTTTGATTTTAAAATGTTCGGAGCAATGGTTTTATATAGTTTTCCCATTCTGGTGGCTAATATTTCCTTTATTATTAATGAAAATTTAGACAAACTTATGCTGGGAAAATTATTACCACCAAACATTAGTGACCAGGAGGTTGGTATTTATAGTGCTTGTGCCAAAATTGCACTGTTTTTAAGCTTGTTTGTTCAGGCTTTCCGTTTGGGTGCAGAACCATTTTTTTTTAGTCATGCTAAAAACAAAAATTCGGGTGAAACTTATGCCCGCATCATGACTTATTTTGTAATTGTAGTAGCACTGATGACAGTTGCATTAACTGCTAATATTGAGTTGCTGAAATATTTTGTTCGCGGAGGAACTGTTGAACTACAAAAGCTTTACTGGTCTGGTTTGCAGGTAGTTCCAATACTTTTATTTGGCTACGTAAGTTTGGGCATCTACATGAACCTTTCCATCTGGTACAAACTTTCCGATCAAACTAAATACGGCTTATATATTTCCGGCGTTGGTGCCATTTTAACTATTGTTCTCAATCTTCTTTTCATTCCGAAATACAGCTACATCGCTTCCGCCTGGATCTCGCTGCTTGCTTATGCTACAATGATGGTTTTATCTTACCTCCTCGGCCAAAGAAACTATCCGATCCCGTATCAACTTAAAAAAAACGTGGCTTATCTGTTGGCATCGGTAGTAATTGTATATTTATCGTTCCATGTTTTTCACCGGAATTTGATTATCGGGAACCTGTTTTTGATTTTATTTGCAGCCGCAGCTTTTTACAGCGAGCGCAAAGAGTTTCTTTTATTTTTAAAAAATGACCATCCGAATCATCAATAAATCAGAAAATAGCCTTCCCGCTTACGAAACGGCGCACGCAGCGGGAATGGATTTGAAAGCGGACCTGGAAGGACCGGTTGTTTTAAAACCAATGCAACGGTTGTTGGTTCCAACGGGAATTTACATTGAACTTCCGGTTGGGTTTGAGGCGCAGATCAGGCCGAGAAGCGGAATGGCATTTAAGCATGGTATTGGTATTGTTAATTCTCCCGGAACGGTAGATGCAGATTATCGCGGGGAAATAAAAGTGCTGCTGATTAATTTTTCTGAGGTTGATTTCAATATTAATTCTGGCGATCGGATTGCGCAGATGGTAATTGCCAAGCATGAAAAAATCAACTGGGAAGAAGTACAGGTTTTGGGTGAAACGTTAAGAGGGACGGGCGGCTACGGCCACACCGGAAAATAATTATCATGAGGATCAGGTATCAGTTTTTTGGTTTGATGGGACTGCTGTTTCCGGCGGCTGTTTTTGCGCAGCACCCAAAAAACACCGCTAAAAACAGTATCGTGATGGTGGTAGGCAGGCCGCTTAGCAGAACCGACAGTATGGTGGTTACGCAGCTTTTTTATCAGGGCCTGCGCGAAAAAACCATGGAAAATGCACCTGCTGCTGCAACTTTTTTTTCGCAGGTTTTGCAGATCGATCCGGCAAATGATGCGGGAATGTACGAACTGGCACGCATCCGCAGCAGTGAAAACAAAGATGCAGACGCAAGGAATTTACTTGAAAAAGCGGTAACCGTAAACCCCGACAATGAATGGTACTGGCTGGCTTTGGCCGGGAATTATGAGAAGATCAACGACATCCCGAAGCTGGAAAATGTGTTTAAAGAACTGATCCGTATCAACCCCGAAAAACCGGAGTATTATACCAATCAGGCAAGGGCTTTGGTGCTGGATAAAAAATATGATGCTGCCTTGTCGGTTTATGACCAGTTGGAAAGCAACTTTGGAAAAAATGAGGAAAGCATTTCCGGCAAGCAAAAAATCTACCTGAAACAAGGAAAGCTGGATTTGGCAACAAAAGATTTGGAGCAGCATATCCAGGAAAATCCGCAGGAAATCCGCTCCTATTTACAGTTGGCCGAGTTGTACAATTCCAATAACCAGAACGATAAAGCGTTGAAAGTTTTGGAACATGCCGGTAAAATCAATGCTGATGATCCGTTGATCCATCTGGCTTTGGCTGATGTTTACCGGGGCAAAAAAGATTATGCTGCCTGTTTTAACCAGCTAAAAACAGCATTTGCTATTCCTTCTTTAAAAATCGAAGAAAAGCTACGTATTGTTTCCGGCTATTTTCCTAAGTTTCCGGATATCGAAGCCAAAGCAAGCGCGCTGGAATTGAGCCGGATTATTTCGGTTGCCCATCCGGATGATGCGCGGGCTTTTACTTTGTACGGGGATATGCTTGTGCAAAATGCTTCTTATCAGCAGGCTATTCCGGTTTACCGAAAATCTTTGACTTTGAATGATCAGATTTATACCGTTTGGGAGCAATTGCTGCGGTTGGAATTAGGCGAAAACCAATTTGACCAGGTGATTAAAGATGGCGAAGAAGCACTTTCGCTTTTTCCGAACCAGGCTATGGCCAATTATCTGTCCGGGGTGGCGTATTCCCAAAAGGGCATGATAAAAGAAGCATTAAGTTATTTTAAAAATGCGGTGGCATTAGGTTCCACCAATAAAGAGTTGCTGAGCCAGGTTTATGCCGCTATGGGCGACGGTTATCATCAGCAGAAAGATAATGTACAATCGGATTTAGCTTATGATCAATCCCTGGCCAACAATCCGGATAACGTTTATACGCTCAATAATTATGCTTATTATTTATCGTTAAGAGGAGAAAAATTAGACAAAGCAGCGCAAATGTCTGCCCGGAGCAATCAAATGCAGCCAGACAATGCTTCTTTTGAGGATACTTTTGCATGGGTCCTTTTCAAACAAAAAAAATATACCGAAGCCAAAAGCTGGATGGAAAAAGCCATCAAACAAAATAAAAACAGTGCCGGCCTGGCAGAGCATTACGGTGATATTTTGTACTTTTTGAACGATACAGAAAACGCGGTGAAATATTGGAAAATGGCCAAGCAATTGGGGGCCAAATCGGTTCTTTTAGAACAAAAAATCAATGAAAAGAAATATGCGGAATAAAGTTTTGGCGGTTGGATTGGTACTTTTATTATTCAGTTGTAAAGCAAAAAAGCAACTGGTTTCGGTAAATCGGCCAGTGGCGGTAGTTGCTGATTCTGCTATGGCAAAAACTGACAATAGCAAAGCTGAAAAGCTGGCCATTATACAAAGCAGGCAAATTAACTTTAATACTTTTTCCGGAAAAGCACGTACTCATTTGGAAATTGACGGGAAAAGTTATGATGTTACGATGAACATCCGGATACAAAAAAACAAACAGATTTGGGTTTCGATCACAGCGATTGCAGGCATTGAAGTGGCGAGGGCGGTAATTACGCCAGACAGCATCAGGATCATCAATAAGCTGCAAAGTGTTTATCTTAAAAAGCCTTTCAGCTATGTTTACCAATATACCGGCAGACAAATCAGCTATAAAACGGTAGAAGCGATCGTGGTTGGCAATGCTGTTCCCGAATTTATTACTTCTGATGCGGAGATGAATTTAAGCGGAAACAACCTGATTTTTTCCGGGATTTTGAATGAACTTACTTATCAGACTACTTTTGGTGTTGGTTTAAAAGCAAGCAGTCTGAAATTAACTAACCAGAAAGCCGCCCAAAAACTTGTTGTAAACAACAGTAGTTTTATTCAGGCCGATGACCGTATTTTGCCATCGGTTATCGGTATCGATTCTGTATCCGGCCAAAATAGTATCAAAGCTGATTTGCATTATATCAAAGCAGAATTTGATCAGCCGCTGGATACGCCGTTTAATGAACCAAAAGGTTATACATTGATGGATTAAGATCAGTATAAAGTTAATGATGAGGTTGAGAAAAATTTTCCTGCTTTTCTTTTTGGCAGGTTTTACTGTACAGGCATTTGCACAAAGTAGTGCAGAATTAAAACACCGCAGGGACAGAATCACTGAGGAGCTAGACAAGCTAAACGATGAATATACCAAAATTTCAAGGGATAAAAGAACCTCACTAAAGCAATTGAGTTTGCTGAAAGCGCAGATAGACCTGCGGGAAGAAAAAATTAAAACGGCCAATTCGGAGATCAGGCTGCTGGATCATCAAATCTCTGACAACAGTAATAACGTACATAGTTTGCAATTGCAGCTGAACCAGCTTAAAAAGGAATATGCGGCCATGGTGCTTTTTGCTTTCCGCAATCAGAGTGCTTATAATAAAATGATGTTCGTTTTTGCAGCCGATGATTTTAACCAGGCGTACAAAAGGCTGAAATACATGCAGCAGTTTGGTGATTACCGGCAGCGGCAGGCTGGTTACATCGAAGGAACACAAAAAGACCTGCATGTTAAAATTGTAAAATTAGACCACGACAAAAAAGAAAAGAACAATATTTTAGTTGATCAGGAAAAAGAAAAAGAAAAATTAGGCAAGGAAAAGGAGAATCAGGCGCAAGTAGTGAACAACCTGAGCAAGCAAGAAAAGCGGACCAAAAAGGAAATGGCACAACAAAACAGGTTGCTCAGCCAGATTAAAAAGTCTATTTCAACAGCTATACGGCGTGAAATTGAAGAAGCCAGGAGAAAAGAAGCAGAAGCCGCGCGGATAGCCGCAGCAAAAGCAAGGGCAGAAAACAAACCGGTAGCAGTGGTAAAGCCTGCTTCGAAAGGCACAGATGTATTGTCTGCAACGCCGGAAGCGGCAAAATTATCCAATGATTTCCTTGGAAACCGTGGGCGATTGCCCTGGCCGGTTGCTAATGGCGCAATTATTGAACGGTTTGGGATAACTTATATTCAGGGCATCAAAACGGATAATTCCGGTATCGATATTAAGACAAGTTCAGGTGCTGTGGTCAGGGCTGTTTTTTCTGGTGAGATAAGTAAGGTAGAAAATGTGGATGGTTCTTATTTAGTTGTGATCCGGCACGGTGAATATTTTACTGCTTATATGAACTTAAGATCGGCAAGCGTGGCAAAAGGACAGAAAGTCAATATCAAACAATCAATTGGTTTGGCAGGTGTTGACCCGGAAAGTGGGGATTCGCAAGTGCATTTTGAATTATGGAAAGGGTTTACACCGCAAAACCCGCAAAATTGGATTGCTAATAACTAATAATTAGGTTGGATTGTTGTATTAATTATTGTTTATATTTGTTCATTAAAAATAAAGTTTATGTTATATCCAGTTTATATGTTTTTAAATATCGGTACGCCGGAATTGATCCTGATCTTGGGCGTGGCCTTACTTCTTTTTGGGGGTAATAAATTGCCGGAACTGGCTCGTGGGTTAGGAAAAGGTATCCGTGAGTTCAAAGATGCATCTGATGGTGTGAAAAGAGAAATCCACAACCAGATCAATAGTTTTGATGAAGTGAAAATACACCAGGAGCAAACAAATGCTTCTACAACTTCAATTTCCGATGCAAGTCCATTGGACCAACCGGAAATTACTCATCATACCAATTATTCTTCAGACAATCTTCCGCACACCAATTCCGTTGAGGAAACTACTCTTCATCATACCACTTATTCTTCAGACAATCTTTCGCATACAAACTCCGGAGAAGTTAAATAATCAAAATATTAACCATTAAATCATAAATATCATGGGTGGATTAGGTGCACCAGAAATCATTTTAATACTGGCAGTAGTTTTATTGTTGTTTGGCGGAAAAAAAATCCCTGAACTGATGAAAGGTTTGGGCAAAGGTGTAAAAGAATTTAAAGACGCTTCTAACGAGCCTGATTCTGTTGCCCCAACAAACCGCACTACTACAACCCCAACGGCAACAACCACTACAGTGGCCGACCATAGGGACGAAAAAACTACTTTGTAGTCAATTTTTTAAATAAGGGTTATTGCAAAGAGCAATATCTGTAAATTAACTTACT
>JAABUS010009489.1_pt1 | contig 10268 bp, 8 predicted proteins | sample 5560161 | NCBI WGS metagenome assembly JAABUS01 (sample SAMN10711885, study PRJNA513376) | rock metagenome | isolation source: Antarctica rocks | place: Antarctica: Victoria Land, Trio Nunatak nord | collected 2016-01-04
GCACCTCTTCGTGTGCTCGACGCACGACTACCTGCTGTTCTTCACCAACCGCGGCAAGGTCTACCGCTCGAAGGTCTACGACCTTCCCGAGGCCCCGCGCCAGTCCAAGGGACGCTACCTCGGCAACGTGCTGCCCCTGCGCGAGAGCGAGCGGGTGCATTCCGTGCTGGCCACGCGCGACTACGCGGAGGCCGAGTACCTCGTGTTCGCGACCCGCGACGGCACCGTCAAGAAGACGGCGCTCGCCGCCTACAACACGCCGATCAAGGCCGACGGCATCATCGCGATCAACATCCGCGAGGACGACGAGCTGGTCGCCGTCCGGCGGATCGACCCCGGCGACGAGATCCTGATGGTCTCCCACGCCGGCCTGACCGTCCGCTTCCGCGAGGAGGACGCGCGGGCGATGGGGCGCGACACCACCGGCGTGCGGGGCATGGACGTCTCCGGCCGGGAGAACTACCTCCTGGCGATGGACGTCGCGCGGCCCGGCCAGGACCTGCTCGTGGTGACCGAGAACGGCTACGGCAAGCGCACGGGGATCGACGAGTACCGGTTGACCTCCCGCGGCGCCAAGGGCGTCAAGACGATCGCCTTCACCGAGAGCAAGGGCCTGCTGGCCGCGGCGCTCGTCGTCCGCGAGCACCAGGAGCTCGTGTTCATCTCCCAGAACGGCATGGTCCAGCGCACGTCGGTACGCGGGATCAACCGCTACGGGCGCACGTCGCAGGGGGTGCGGGTGATGAACCTGCGTGACACGGACGAGGTGTCCGCGGTAGCGCTCATCGTCGAGAGCGACGCGCCGACCGCGACGCTGGCCGGCGACGAGCCGGTGAGCCTGTCGGCGAGCGGCGACGCGGACGAGCCGGCGCTTACGGGCGCGCTCGCGGAGGACGCCCCGGTCGGCGACGACGAGGGCGTGATTCCGGCCGACCCGGCCGACGACTCGATGCTCCAGCCGCCCGAGGTGACCGACGCCGACATGCCGGATTCGGACCTCGAGGAATGACGCCGCAGGGTTCGCTACTCTTCTCGTCACCAGAGAAGGGAGGTGGTCCAAACTGAGTGACAGTCTTACCGGGACCCTGGAGGTGCCCGGCCGCTAGACCAGTCGGTGCTGGACCCGTTGGAAGCGGAATCCACACCGTGGCACCGCCGCCGAAGGTGCCGGAGTTCGTCCCCCCGGCCGCACAGACCGCCGACGGCGGCAAGCAAGTCCAGTGAAGTTCAGCGAAGGGCCCGGGGTAGTCGACCGGGCCCTTCGCGCGTTCTGGGGTCGTTCGCTCTCGCCGAGTCCCGGCGTGGCTGCTCGCGGGTCCTGTCACGGAAGGGGCCCGTCACCGATTTTCGTCCGCCCGACCCACGTCTCGCCGCGCCTGCGAGGGGCCCGACAAATCGGCGCCACCCTTCCGCACCACCCGCTCGTCCACAGAGCCCGCGCCCAGGCCGCACCTCTCAAGGAGGCCGACCGTCCCGGGGTGCATCGCGGTCCAAGGGGAGCCGGCCTCCGGTGGTGCGCACGTCGGTCGAGCGGGTGGTGCGGAAGGGTGGCGCCGAAAGCTTCGCGGCCCCTCACCGGGCGCTCGGGGCGCGGGACGGTGGAGCGAAGTTTCGGTGACGGGCCCCTTCCGTGACAGGCCCCGCGAGCAGCCACGCCGGGGCTCAGCCGCGCGACCCGGAGGCTCGGAGTCGCGAGGGGGTCAGGCGGCCTGGGGCAGGTACTGGCGCCAGGTCGCCGGGATCGTCGGCGAGGCGAGCTGGATGAAGATGTGGGCGCCCGGCGTATGCGGCTTGACGCGCGGGTGCATGTTGATCTGGTGCGGGAGCCGATCGGCCTTGCGGCGGTTGCAGGGAGCGCAGGACGCCACGATGTTGTCCCAGCTCGACCCGCCGCCCTTGGAGCGCGGGATCACGTGGTCGACGGTCAGCGCGGTGCGCGCGCCGCAGTACTGGCACGCCCAGCCGTCGCGGGCGAAGACCGCGCGGCGGGTGATCTTGCGGCGGTGCGGGTCGCGCGGGACGCGCACGTACGTGACGAGCCTGATCACGACCGGTCGGGGCAGCGAGCCGCGCGCCCAGCGCAGGTCGCGCGTGCCCTCCTCGATGACCTCGGCCTTGTCCTTGAGGAGCAGGACGGTGGCGCGACGGACCGTGCACACGTTGATGGGCTCGAACGTCGCGTTGAGCACCAGCACGCGACCACCATTCCAACGGCTCGAGCCGTTGGTATCGCGTCCGCGCCGCTGGTGGTCGACGAGCGGCACGGACCCCACTGGTGGCGCTACAGCGCGGGAGCCCATGGCCAGCGCAGTGTAGCCATTGCCGCGGCGGCGGCTCACCGCCCGAACCGCGCGCTAGAGCGGAGCTGGCGCGTTCGAGCCGCCCTCAGTCGAGCGTCGCCGACTGCGTCTCGCCGGCCAGCGCGAGCCGGACCGCCTCGTCCTCCTCGGGCGAGAGCTCGTGCTCGCCGCGGCCGCCGTGGACGGCCTTGCTGTACAGCCGCGCGGTGTCGCGGTGGGTGATGCAGGACAGCACGACGCCGTCGCCGGCGGCGTCCAGCAGCGCCAGTGAGCTCGACTGGCGGCCCGAGAGCTCGCCGTAGGCGTCGTAGCGCACGAGCGCGCGGTGCGCGATCGCGCCGTCGAGCCGTGCCTCGGCGCCCGCCATGCGCTCCTCGAGCCGCGCGGCGACCTCCTCGACGCGATCGTGCAGTCCGTCGAAGGCCTCGTGCAGCCCGGCGGCGTGGGTCACGAGGTCCTCGCGGCCGCCCGGGCCGAGCACGGCCGACTGCGCCGCCCGCAGCCGTCGCAGCCGGACGAGGAGCACGAGGGCGAGCAGCAGCGCGACGAGCGCGACCGCCGCGGCGCCGAGGGCCACGAGGCCCGCGGGATCCGTCAGGTCGTTCACGAGGCGCCCAGTCGAGGACCGCTCCCCTCGCGGGATCAGCCGCGGCTGAACAGCGCCGGGTACTCGGAGCGGTTGTTGTCGATCTTCTTCTCGCCGGGCACGGCGGCGACCTGCACCCGGATCATCGCGGCGCTGCCGAGCGGCGGCGTCTTGTCCAGCGGCAGGCGTGCCTCGGCGGTCTGGCCCTGGGCGACCTTCGGCACGGTCGTCGTCAGGCTCACCTGCTGGGCGCCCGCGGCGATGCGGATCGTCACCTTGACGTCGAACTCGTCGTTCTCGCCCTGGTTGGTGAACGAGACGACGAAGTCCTGTCCCGGCGTGTAGGTCAGCTGGTTCGAGGTCGAGGGCTGCAGCGTGGTGCTGCCGTAGGCGGTCGACTGCAGCCCCGTGCCGTGCAGCCCGGGACCGGTTGGCTGCCCGGACGCGCCGCTGCCGCCGCCCGACAGCTGCTGGTCGAGCGCGGTGGCGATCGTCTGGGGGCTCAGCCAGGACTGGTTGGGCACGAAGCGCGACGACGCGATGGTCTGGCCGCCGATCTCGTTGGCGTTCAGCGCCGAGCGGATGAACGGCACCACGCGCGTGGAGTAGATGACGTCGGAGGCGAGGAAGACCTGCATCTGCCCGGCGATCTGGCTGATCGCCTGGTCGGTGACGGCGCCGGAGTCGCCGAGCGCGGAGCGGATGCGCGCGGCGACGTAGTCGAGCCCGTCCCGCCGCATCTCGAGGGCGATGAGCAGGTTCTGCTGGGCGCCCTTCATGGCGCCCGGCACGCTGAGGCCGGCGGCCTGCTGGCGCTGCTGCTCGGCTTGTACGCGGAAGCTCGAGATGGCCGACTGGAGGTCCTGCGGCTGGCCGTTGCCCTGCCCGAGCAGCTGGAAGAACTGGCCGCCGACCTGCTGGGCGGAGTCCTGGGCGATCGTCGAGACCTCGCGGTTGTAGTCCTTGAGGGCGCTCTCCTGCTGCGAGTTGCGGCAGGAGTTGATGACGATCGCGAGCAGTACGAGGAAGAGCACGCCGATGACGCCGGCCACGATCCGGCGGGTCATCAGCGTCTGCTGGTCGGCGGCGACGGTCCCGCCCCCACGGCCGCGGCGTGGCCGCGACTGCCGGGTGGGCTCGTCGTCCTCGTCGAAGAAGGAGGACACGGTGGCTCTCGTAGGAGGTTGTGCGGAGTATGCCCCTCGTCCCGGCCGGAACGAGGGAGGTGCTCGGACGGGCTGGACGGGACTGGGCGGGACCCTAGTACGCGTCGCGGCGCCATGCCGCACGGTCGGTCCGGCAGGGCTCCGCGCGCGCGCGGCGAACCGAGCCTCGATGGACCCCACCGTGGAGCTGACCGCCGGCGGGCCCGGGGCCGGCGGTGCGCTCGTGCTGGGCCGCTACCGGCTCGGCCGGCGGCTGGGCTCGGGCGGGTTCGGGACGGTCTTCGCGGCCCGCGACGAGCGCCTCGGACGGGTCGTGGCGGTCAAGGTCATCCCCTCCGCCGGACTGGCCCCCGAGCGCGGCCAGCGCGAGGCGCTCGCCGCCGCGCGGCTCGACCATCCCGGGATCGTCTCGGTCTTCGACGCCGGCGAGGACGACGGCGAGCGCTACCTGATCTCCGAGCTCGTCGAGGGGGAGACGCTCGACCGCCTGGCCGCCGCCGGCGCGCTGTCGGACCGCGACGTCCTGCGCATCGGGCTCACGCTCGGCGCCGCGCTCGCCCATGCCCACGACCGCGGCGTCATCCACCGCGACGTCAAGCCGCAGAACGTGATCGTCCCGGCCGTGGCGGGCGACGGTCGCGCCGCCGCGAAGCTGACCGACTTCGGGGTCGCCCACCTCGCGGGGGACGAGCCGCTGACGCTGACCGGCGACGTGGTGGGGACGCTCGCCTACATGGCGCCCGAGCAGGCGGCGGGCGAGCGGGTCGACGACCGCGCCGACCTCTACGCGCTCGCGCTCGTGCTCTACGAGGCGCTCGCCGGTGCCAACCCCGTGCGAGCCGGCAGCCCGGCGGCGACCGCCCGGCGCGTGGGCACCGTGCTGCCGCCGCTCGCGCGCCACCGCAGCGACCTGCCGGGCTCGCTGTGCGACGCGCTCGACCGCGCGCTGGCGCCCGATCCCGAGCAGCGCGGCGAGCTCGACGACCTCGAGGAGGCCCTCGAGGACGCGCTGCTCGACGTCTCCGACGCGGGCGGCACGATCGCGCCGCTGCCGCTCGAGCGCGGTGCGGCGGCCCCGCTGCCCGCCTGGGCCGCCCGCCCGGCGGCCGCCCTCGCCGCCGCCGCCCTCGCCGCCCTCGCCGCCCTCGCGCTGGCCCGCCCGCCGCTCGACCCGCCGGCCGCCGCCGCCGCCGGGGCGGTGCTCGTGCTCGTGCTGCCGCGGGTCGGCTGGCTCGCCGGAGCGATCGCCGCCGTCGTGGCGCTCGCGGCCGAGCGCCCGGGGCTGGCCGCCCTCGCCGCCGTCGCCGCGGCGCTGCCGCCGCTGCTGCTGCGCCGCGCGGCGGCCGCGTGGAGCCTGCCCGCCGCTGCTCCCGCCCTCGGCCTCCTCGGCCTCGCGGGCGCCTACCCCGCGCTGGCCGGGCGCGCTCGCCGGATGCGCACGCGGGCCGCCCTGGGCGCCGTCGGCGCGGTCTGGGCGCTGCTGGCCGAGCCCGCCCTGGACCGTGCGCTGGCGCTGGGCACCGCGATCTCGCCGCGGGTCGCAGACGCTACGGCGGGCGTCGCGCTGCGCGACGCCGCCTGGCCGCTCGTGAGCTCGGGCGCCGCTCTGCTCGCCGTGCTGTGGGCGCTCGCCGCGCTCGTGCTGCCGTGGCTCGTGCGCGGACGCTCGCTCGCGCTCGACGTGGTGGCGGCCACCGGCTGGGCGGCGGCGCTCGCCGGCGCAACGGCGGCGCTCGCCGAGCAGGCCTCCGGGCCGAGAGCCGCGGCGCCCGGGCTCGTCGGCGGGGCGGTCGTCGCGGGCGCGCTGGCGGTCGCGCTGCCCCGGGCGCGGCGCCGGCACGGGATACTGTGACGTCATCGCATGAAGCGCCTGCACCGGGTAGCCCGAGCCTCCTGCCGCCGATGAACATGCTCCGCACCCTCGAATCCAAGCTCGCCGGGTTCGTCGAGGGCACGTTCTCGCGAGCCTTCAAGTCCGAGGTCCGGCCGGTGGAGATCGCACGCAAGCTCGCACGCGAGCTGGACGAGCACCGGGTGACATCCCTGTCGCGGACCTACGCCCCCAACGAGTACGTGGTCTGGCTCTCGCCCGACGACCGCAAGCAGTTCGAGGGCTACGAGGGCGAGCTCCGCTCGGAGCTGGGCGGCTACCTGCTCGAGCACGCCCGCCGCGAGCGGATCTCCCTCGCCACGCGCCCGTCGATCGAGTTCCGCACCGACGAGCGGCTGCGCCTGGGCGAGTTCGGCATCCAGGCCCGGCTCGTGCATGCCGGGCCCGACGACGCCGACGAGCCCAGCCAGGGCGACCACGGGCACACGATGGTGTACTCGACCTCCGACCGCCTCGCCGAGCCGCTGCGGGCGCCGGACCCGCGCCGCGGGAGCGCGGTGCTGCGCGTCGACGGCCGCACCGAGCTGCTCGGCTCCGACGGCGCCGTCCTCGGGCGCTCGCGTGACTGCGACGTCACGCTCGAGGACGCCAACGTCTCGCGCCACCATGCCGAGGTGCGCCCCTCGGGCGGCTCCTGGGTGGTGCGCGATCTCGGCTCCACCAACGGCGTGAAGGTCAACGGCCGCAGGATCGACGCAGCGCGGCCGCAGTCGCTCAAGCCCGGCGACGTCGTCGAGCTGGGCACGTCCCGCGTCACCTTCGACCTCAAGTAGGCCGCACCGTGCAGCTGGATCCCGTCGCCGTCGCGCTGAAGTTCGGCTTCCTGATCGTCCTCTACCTGTTCCTGGTGTGGATGGCCCGCTCCGCGCTCAAGGACCTGCGCAGGACCGGCGACGACCGCGACGGCGCGCGCAACGCCCCGCGCGGAGTCGACTACGAGGACGCCACGGGCCTGCACGTCGCCTCCGCCGGCCTCGGCGGGCCGCCGCGCGACGGACCCGATCCCGCCCGCCCGCCGAAGCTGCGGGTGCACGCCGCCGCGGGCCTGCGCTCGGGCTCCGCCTATGATCTCTCCGACGGCGCGCTGCTCGGACGGGGGGATGGCGCGGACATCCGCCTGGAGGACGCCTTCGCCTCGACGCGGCACGCGCGGCTGGTCCCGGAGGGTGACGTGATCGTCTTGGAAGATCTGGGCTCCACCAACGGCACCTACTTGAACGGCGAGCCGCTGCGCGGCCCGCAGCCCCTGCACATCGGCGACCGCATCAAGATCGGCGACTCCGAGTTCTCGTTCGAACGGTGACGTGCTGAGAATCTCCGAGCAGTGGCACGCGTCCGACCTCGGGCGGCAGCGACAGGGCAACGAGGACAACTACTTCGTCCGCGCCCCGCTCTTCGCCGTCGCCGACGGGATGGGCGGCGCGCAGGCCGGCGAGGTCGCCTCCGAGATCGCCGCCGAGTCCTTCGAGCCCGGGCTGCCCTCGGACGGCACGCCCGCCGAGGGCCTCGCTCGGATCATCCAGGCGGCGAACCGGCGCATCCACGACCGCTCGCGCGCCGAGGCCGACCTGGCGGGCATGGGCACCACGGTGACCGCCGCGTACGTGGGCGAGTCCGAGGTGACGATCGCGCACGTCGGGGACTCGCGCGCCTACGTCATGCGCGACGGCGAGGTCGTCCGCCTCACGCGCGACCATTCGTTGGTCGGCGAGCTGATCGCGCGCGGCAAGCTGACCGAGGAGCAGGCCGAGACCCATCCGCAGCGCTCGGTGATCACGCGCGCGCTCGGCCCCGAGGCGAGCGTGGAGGTGGACGTCGACACGTTCCAGGGCCGTGACGGCGACGTGTTCCTGCTCTGCTCGGACGGCCTGACCTCGATGATCCCGGAGTCGCGGCTGACCCCGATCCTCATCCGAGCTCGCTCGCTGCGGGACGCTGGACGCGAGCTGATCGACGCGGCCAACGAGGCGGGCGGGCGCGACAACATCACCGTCGTGCTCTTCCGCCTCGAGGACGTCGGTATCCGGGCCGGAGGCGTCGCGAGCCGCTCGGAGGAGGACACGTCCGAGTACGCGACCTCCGAGGGCGACGTGCTTCCCCCCGATCGCGTCCCGCCCGCCGGCGACGGCCGCACCCGCGTGCGCGACGAGGAGGCCCTGCGCTCCGACGACGTCCGGGCGGCCGTGCGCGCAACCGACGAGACGGAGGCGCGCTACCGCCGCACCGGGACGATGGCGATCTCGCCGGTGCGGCCGCGCGACGAGCCCGAGGAGCGCCCGCCTCGCCGTGAGCAGCGCCACCCCCGGCCCGAGGCGTCGCCGCGCGGGGACCCGTCGCGCCCCGCCTCGGCCCGCCGCCGCCGCCGCCGCGTGCCGGTCGCGGCCATCGTGGTCGTCGCCCTCCTCGCCATCGTCGTCGCCGGCTTCTGGACGGCCTCGAGCGTCGTCTACTTCGTCGGGACCGACCCCGCGCGTGGCGACGCGGTCACGATCTACCAGGGCCTGCCTTACGAGCTGCCGCTCGGCGTCCGCCTCTACACCCGCCACGTCGCGTCGGGCGTGACGCTCCCCGAGGTCCCGGCCGCCCGTCGGCGCACGTTCACCGACCACAAGCTGCGCTCGCTCGACGACGCCGAGAACCTCGTCAACGCGCTCGAGACGGGGAAGCTCGAGCCGTGAGCGCCCGCAACCGCGAGCTGCTCGCCCTCGCGCCGGCCACGCTGCTGCTCGTCGCCGGCTTCGCGGCGATCTTCATCCAGGAGTCCGACGTCCTCTCGAACGTGTCGCTGACCTACGGCGCGGCCTTCCTCGCGCTGTGCCTCGTCACGCACCTGATCATCCGCTTCACGCTGCCCTACGCGGACCCGTACCTGTTCCCGCTCGTCGCCGTGCTGGCGTGCTTCGGGCTGGTGATCATCTACCGGATCGACGAGACGCTGGCCCGCCAGCAGGCGCAGTGGTTCGTGGTCGGGCTCGTGCTGTTCACCGCGACGATCGTGCTCGTGCGCGACCTGCGCGTGCTCGAGCGCTACCGCTACACGATCGCGCTCGTCGGGCTGGTGCTCCTCTTCCTGCCGCGCGTGCCGGTGATCGGCGAGCCGGTGAACGGCGCCTACCTCGGCGTCAAGGTCGGTCCGATCGCCTTCCAGCCGGCGGAGTTCGGCAAGCTCGCGATCATCATCTTCCTGGCGGCCTACCTGCGCGACACGCGGCAGTTGCTCGTCCAGGGGGCGCACAAGGTCATGGGCTTCGCGCTGCCGCCGCTGCGGACCCTCGGCCCGCTGCTGTTCGTATGGGGCGCGGCGATGCTGATGCTGATCTTCATCCGCGACCTGGGGTCCTCGCTGATGTACTTCGGCGGCTTCCTCGCGGTGCTCTACGTGGCCACGAACCGGTTCTCGTACGTGGCCATCGGGCTGCTGCTGTTCGCGCTCGGCGCCTGGTTCATGGGCACGCACGTGCCGCACGTGCAGGACCGCGTCGACGTGTGGCTCGACCCGTTCAACCGGCGCTGGGTGGAGACGTCGGGCTACCAGATCGCCCAGTCGATGTTCGCCCAGGCGGACGGCGGGTTGTTCGGCACCGGCTTCGGCGCGTCCCTGCTCACGGTCGGCGGCACGACGCTGATCCCGGCGCCACAGACCGACCTCATCTACGCGGTGATCGTCAACGAGCTCGGCCTCGTCGGCGCCTGCGGGCTGATCCTCGTCTACCTGCTCTTCGCCGAGCGCGGGTTCAAGACCGCGATGCTCGCCGGCGACTCGTTCTCCAAGCTGCTCGCGGTCGGGCTGTCGTCCGTCTTCGCCCTGCAGGTGTTCGTGATCGTGGGCGGCGTCACGCGCGCGATCCCGCTCACCGGCGTGACGCTGCCGTTCGTCTCCTACGGCGGATCGTCGATCATGGCCAACTTCATCCTGCTGGCGCTGCTGCTGGTGGTCTCCGACCGCGCGCGGCGGCCCGCCGGCGCCGGTGCGCGCAGGTGGCTGCGGTGAACGTCCCCGCCGGCCGCCTGTTCGTGCTCGTGGTCGTGCTCTTCGCCGTCCTGATCGGCTTCACGTCGCGCTGGACGGTGTTCGAGGCCGACGCGCTGCGCACCAACCCGGCCAACCACCGCGTGCTGCTGCAGGAGGAGCGCATCAAGCGCGGCGTGATCCGTGCCGCCGACGGCTCGACGCTGGCCTCGTCGCGCGCGCTCGGCGGCGGCCGCTACGCCCGGCGCTACCCGCAGGGCGACCTCTTCGCGCACCCGGTCGGGTTCTTCTCGATCGACCGCGGGCGCGTCGGGATCGAGGACGCCTACAACGACGCGCTGTCGGGCCGCTCGAC
>JAABUS010009490.1_pt1 | contig 10266 bp, 15 predicted proteins | sample 5560161 | NCBI WGS metagenome assembly JAABUS01 (sample SAMN10711885, study PRJNA513376) | rock metagenome | isolation source: Antarctica rocks | place: Antarctica: Victoria Land, Trio Nunatak nord | collected 2016-01-04
GTCGCCGCCGGCCCTGCGGCTCCCCCTCGTACCGCTACCCTAGGCAGCCGTAAGCGCCCGTAGCTCAGCTGGATAGAGCGTCGGTCTACGGAACCGAAGGTCAGAGGTTCGAATCCTCTCGGGCGCGCTCACAAACTCCCCGCTAAAGCGGGGTTTTTGCTTTCTAGGGTCCGCGTCGTAGATGTCTGAAGACCGCAGGGGGACCGCGAGGCCAGGCAATTCTTACTTCGCCCACAGGGGCCTATAGGGGCGGAAAACGCGCTACCGTTGCGGGTAGCAGCGCCGCCACGGGACCTGTTCTCTAACGGGCGGTATGCCTGGCTCTCACCTACAACGCGCTCGGCCGGACTTCGCGCCCCGGCTTGATCGAGTTGTGGGAGGTGCCAGGTGCCAGCAACGCAGAGCCGGGACGCAGAACTCGTCCTCACGCTCGCCGAAGCAGGCGAGCGCATGCATGCGACCAAGCGCCAGGTGCGGCGCTGGATCGACAAGGGCGAGCTCGGCTACGTCCGCCTGCCCCACGGCCGCCATGTACGGCCGTCGCAGATCGAAGCGTTCCTGGCGGCCCGCGAGGTTGACCCGCTCGGCAAGAGGCGACGGTGATGGCTCGCCCCTCGAAGAAGTCCCTCGCCAACCTGCGCCAGGCCCCTCCGGCGGAGAAGGGCAACAGGCGAGCGCTGACGCACGGTCTCGGAGCCAAGCTGCCGGCGAACCTGCCGCCGGACGTGGAGGAGATACGGGAGGCGCTGGCGGCGTCGGCTCCGGTGCGTGCGAGCGACGGCACCCTGCCGGTAGCGGACGAGGCGGCCATTGAGGTGATCGCGCGCCAGTTGGCCAAGGTGCGCTACGGCAACGCCTGGCTGGACGAGCACGGGTGGTTCGGAGAAGACGGCGTCCTACGGCCGGTGGTGTCCGTGTTGGCGAAGTTCGAGCGCCAACTAATGGAGCAGCTGGACCGCATGGGCATGACGGCTGCAGGCCGCGCACGGCTCGGCCTCTCGTTGGCGCGGACGGTGAGCCTCGCGGACGCCATGAGCGAGCCGGACCCGGAGAAGCGCAAGACGATGCTCGCGGACGCGGGCCTGGCCGTAGACGGCACCGCTGAGGAGGTGCCCGATGAGTGACGTGCGCGAGAGCTTCCCCGCCTTCTGCGCGCAGGTACTGCGCCAGCCGCTATGGCCGCACCAGATAGAGGCGGCCGAGGCCGGGGCCTTCATCACCGTGATCCCGGCGGCCCGGCGTACGGGCAAGACCGAGCTAGCCGAGAACCTCTCGCTTTGGACGATGTTCCGGGAGCGCGACGTGAAGGTGCTGATCACCAGCGCCACCGAGGACGCTGCGCGCAGGTCGATCGAGTCGATGAACGAGAAGCTCGCGCGCTCGTCGCTCACGCGTGGGGCGGTGGTGGACGACTACAAGAGCCGGATCAAGCTGACCAACGGGTCGGAGTGCATCTCCACCTCGGCCAGCGGACGGCAGGTGCGCGGCTACGGCAAGCGCGTGCGGCTCGTGATCCTCGACGAGGCCGGGTTCATGCCGGGCGAGCTTTGGACCGCCGCGCACTACACGGCGCTCGACGAGCGGCCGCACTCGCGCATCCTCATGGTGGGCACACCGTGGGGACCTGCTGATCACTTCTTCCGGCGCGCGTTCGAGGCCGGGCAGGACGGCGACCCTGACCACGCCGCGTTCAACTGGACGTACGAGGTCAATCCGAAGCTGGACCGCGCGTACATAGAGCGCCAGCGCGAGCGCGTCAGCCCTGCCGAGTTCGCGGCGGAAACGATGGGCACATGGAGCGACGCCACCGGCTCGTTGTTTCCGCGCGCGCTGCTCGACCGGCAGACGGTTCCGTTCGAGTTGCCCCGCCTAGACGAGCTCGTACCTCCTGCTAGGGGAAGTGCGGGGATTGACTGGGGCGTGAGCTTTGACCAGAGCGCGGTGGCGGCGATCTACCGGCTGGCCGGCATGGATGTCCTCAACGCCGAGCGCGAGTGGCGCCCGCGCTTTGTGGCGCTGCCGTACGTCTGGAAGGCGGGGACACCCCTGCACGAGGTGGTGGAGGAGGTCGCCGCCAAGCAGGACGCATTCGCCTACCTCTCCCCTGAGGCGAACGGCGTGGGCGCGATGCCTCTCCAAGAATTGAAGCGCAAGCTGCGCGGCCGGGGCAAATGGAACCCGGTTCACACGACGAACGCAATCAAAACGGCCGCCTACGGCGCGGTCCTGGCGCTACTGGAGCGGGAGCAACTGTTCCTGCCGCGCGACCCTGCCCTCTTACGCCAACTAGCGGGCCTGCGCTTTGAGCAGGGCGAGCGTGGCTTCACACGGATCGAGGCCGAGAACGCAGCGATTCACGATGACGTGGCGGACGCCTTGGCGCTCGCGGTCCTACCCCATCGGACGCGCAAGGGCAGCATCGCTTGCCGTCTGATGTCGCTGGCGAGTCCGAGCGTGCCGCTGCCCGACGCTGCCCTCGGCGACTTCGAGGGCGAGACCTTCACCACAACGAGCGGCATCCGCCTTTTCAAACGGCCGCCACTGCAAGGCGTCCAAGGGTCGGGAGTCACTTTCCCGGCTAGCAGCACCCAACCCAACGAGCCGCGCCGTCTGGCGGGGTTCCGAATCGAAGGGAAGACACGATGAGCGACGACGAGGCGAAGCAGTACTACCCCAGCACGGAGGCCGCCTTCGCGGCAGGCCAGCGGAGGGGCAAGGAGCTACAGAAGCAGGCAGCCGAGGAAGAAGGCCAGCACGAGGAGGGCGGCTCCGGCGAGAGCAAGCTCACGATGGAGGAGATCCAGGGCATGAGCCAGGAGGAACACATCGCCCGCAAGGACGAGGTGGACGCGTTCCTGGAAGGGCAGGGCAAGTGAGCGCGACCGCCATCACCGACGCGCTGGCCGAGCTCGAGAAGCTGAACGACGAGTACCGCAAGGCGCAGAGCGCAACCGACCTCCACAGCGCCAATGCGGGCCGGGCCGAAGCACGGCTGCGGCGACTGAAGCTCGATCGCGTTGCCGCCTACAAGGAGGCCGCGCGAGGCCGGGATAGCGGCGTGGAGGCCATCGAGGAGGAGTTGGTCGAAGTCGAGGCCCAGCTAGAGCGAGAGCAGGCAGCGGCCGAGGGTGCGCTCCAAGCTCGGCGCGAGGTGGAGCAAGAGATCCCCCGGCTCCACCGGAGGTATCTGCCTGCCTTTATCGAGGAGGCAGAGACCTACACCAAGCAGGCGCGGGAGGCCCTGGCCGAGCTAGCGCAGCCCTACCGCGCGGCTGAGGCCACGTGGGACGCCGCACGGTCAAAGTGGGGACCGTTGGCGGAGGCCATAACGGCAGAGATGAAGCAGCTGCGCGAGGCCGACGGCGTGTACAGCGCCGGGGCCGGAGACAGTGAGGCGTCACGTGTTCCCCCGTTCCCGCTCGCCGCGTCTGGCTCGGTGTTCGAACGCTCCGAGGCCGGGGTGCTGTCGGCCCGCCCGCCTGCCGTGCAACCCGACGACTAACCCGAAAACGACGAGGCCCCGGCGCGCCAAGGAGAAGAAGCGCCGGGGCCTGAGCAGATCACTTCCGGATGAAAGGAACCTTCCGTGTCCGTACTCAATTTTACCGTGTCTGATGGCACCTCACTAGGGCTTGGCCCAAGTTCGAAGTTCTATTTTCACTGCCCGGTTTGCGGCCGCCCGAACGCTGATTTCCGGCAGAAGGCCAACGGTGATTACAACGTCGCCTGCTGGTCGTGTTCGGCGCTTGGCCTGTCCGGCGGAGAGTACCTGCGCGCCCTGGCTGAGGAGGTAGGAGCGCCAGGAGGCTCGGCGCTGATCTCTTACGCGCCGCGCTACCTGATCGGCCTCGCCAGTGGCCCTCCCATCGGAGGTGGCAGACGCGAGAAGCCGCCCTCCTACGCGGAGGTGAAGGGCTGGCAGTCGCGGCTGCGGAGCGACTGCGCGGCGATGCGATACCTCCGAGAGGAGAGGGGCCTAACCGGAGCCACCATCGCGCGGCACCGGCTCGGCTACGACGGCGAGGCGATCGTGCTGCCGGTCTACCGCAGGCGCAGGCCGGTGAACTTGCGCCGCCGGTTCCTGGCTCCGAGCGCCAACCCGAAGATGCGCGGGTTGGCCGGCTGCCGGGCGCGGCTGTACCCGTTCGCTCCACCGGATGACGCGTGGCTGTTGTGCGAGGGCGAGTTCGACGCGATCCTTGCGCGGCAGCACGGCCTGCCCGCCGTCACCAGTACGGCCGGGACGCATTGGGCCGCCGCGTGGGACCGCTACCTGCTGGGCCACCGTGTGGCCGTCGTCTACGACGCCGGGGCGGGTTCCCTGAGGGCCGCTGCCGAGCGCGCCGCCAAGTTGCGCGAGGCGGGAGCCGAGGATGCCTGGGCGGTGGCGCTCGGCTCGGCGGGCCTGCAGGACGGCGAGGACCTGACGGATTGGTTTGTCCATCACAACAAGACGGCGGCCGAGTTGAAGGGCCTCATCCGTCGCGAACGAGAGGCCCCACGATGACGCTGATCGACTACGACGTGTCGGGCGTCTGGGTTCCTCCAAGGGAGCGTGCCCGACCCTCCGACCTAACGGACGCGCAGGCGCGCTACCCGCTCTACACGGTCGCCGACCTCGCGGTCTTCCCGCCCGTGGAATGGCTCGTACCCGGCTACCTGGCTGCGCGCGAGTTGACCGTCCTCTGGGGCAAGGGCGGCACGTACAAGTCGTTCGCGGCGCTGGCCTGGGCGGCGAGGTTGGAGGAGCCCGTCGTGTACATCGCCGCCGAGGGGGCGAGCGGCATACAGGCGAGGTTGTGGGCCTGGATGAAGCACCACGGCAGGCGTGACCTGCCCGACCTCCACGTCATGCCCAGCAACCTGAACGTCCACCACAAGGACGAGGTCACCTCCTGGAACGAGGCCGTCCGCGACTACCTGGCCGAGCGTAAGCCCGCGCTGGTGGTAGTAGACACCCTGGCGCGCAACTTCGTCGGCGGGTCGGAGAACAACCCGCAGGACATGGGTGAGTTCGTGGACGGCCTGGAGCGGGTCCGCCGCGAGCACGAGGCCGCCGTGGTGGTGATCCACCACTCGACCAAGGAAGGCGACACCGAGCGCGGCACGGAGTCCTTGCGCAACGCGAGCTTCGCCTCGTTCAAGTTGATCAAGGCAGGCGGGACCGGCCGGGCGGCCGACGTGAAGTGCGACCGGATGAAGGACGCTGAGTTCCCTCCACCGGTCCGGGTCTCGCTCGTGAAGGTGGACCTGCCGGAGCTCGGGCCAGGCGAGAGCAGCCTCGTTTTTGACTGGCCCGTTTCGCCCCCAAACTCGCCCCCACCAGAACAGGCAGAAAGGGGCGAAAAAAGGGGCGAAATTTCGCCCCCACAGCGCAAGCTGCTGAAACGGGCGATGGGGGCGAAAGAGGGGGCGAAAGCGGCCGAGCTCGCGCAGGCCCTCGGCATCCAGCGCAACAACGTGTACCGCAAGGTCAAACCCCTGTTGGAGAGCGGGATGCTGCTGGCCGAAGGATCGTCGCGGGACCTGCGCTACGTGGCCACGGAGGCAGGCAGGAATGCGGTCTGAGCGTTTCGCCCCTTTTCGCCCCCACCGACCGACCACAAACCGGCCTCGTGCGGCAGTCCGGCCGCCCCGCCTCGGGGGCCTATAGGCCCGAGGGGCGCGCCGGGGCGCGAGGTGAACCCCCACAACGGAGGAGCAAAACGATGGCCGACGAGCAGCTGACGAGGGGCGAGTGCGAGATGTGCGACGCCTGGCTGATGGAGGACGAACCGTGCCTGTGCGCGGTGGACGACGACCCCTACGAGTACATGTGCGTGAACTGCACGCCGGACGCCTGCGTCTGCGCGATGTGCGACGGCGACCCCTGCCTGTGCGGTGTGCCGAGCCGGCACGAGCCCGAGCCCGAGAATGAGCCGTTGAGGTTGACGCCGCTCAGGAAGGCCGAGTTGAAGGTGCGCGAGTGGTTGGGGCAGTAGGACGAGGGATGAGGAGGCGAGGCGAGAGCGGGGGAAAGAGCCGCAACCGCCGGTCGTGCGAGAGCCCCTGGCCGTACAGAAAACACACGGCGGCCTCGGCCAGGGCCGTACGAGCTGCGCTAGCCACGCCGTACTGGCCGAGGCCGCCTTGTCACCACTAAACCCAGCCCGGTACACACCTCCGGGGGCGCAGGCCCTTAGGTGGCAGTTACCGCGCGTCGCCTCCGGGGGAGGGGGTAGCGGTTACAGCAACCGAAGGTCGGCCGCCACGAAGTGCCTGCTAGGCGTGGGCTTCCCGACGTTGGTGGAACCGCGCGGACCCCGCTGTGGACCCCGAATTGGCGCGGGAGAGCTAGGGTTCGGAATGCGAACACACGTTCGTATCTACCACCTACCAGAGGAGCCAAGATGGCCCGCAAGATCCCGGAGTACCCCGTCCACCCGTTCGACCTCGACGCCAAGCTGGCGGCCAAGGTGACCAAGCGCCGCCAGGCAGGCGAGTCGATCAGCGCCATAGCCAAGGATCTCGGCATGGGCACCGGCCGGACCGCCCTGGCGGTACTGGTCGGCACGACCGAGCGCACCACCCCTCCCTCTCCGGAGGCGTTGGCCCGCGCCGTGGTGAAGGACCGCAAGGCCGGGGCCTCGTGGGGCCTGCTGATGGCGCGCTACCGCGTCACCGAGGGAACCCTCAAGGCCGCGTACGAGGCCGCCACCGGCCAGCCCTACTCATCCATCGACCACCGCACCAAGAAGGAGTCCTGATGCCCGCAGAGCGACAGAGGAAGCAACGACGCGTATGCACAGACGAGGAGTGTCAGGGCAGGCCCGACCCAGACGACCTGCTCGGACGCTGTGGGATGCACATCATCATCGACCAGGTGATCGACGAGTGGCAGGCGGCTCGGCCAGCCGTGCTTGATGCGCTGTACGAAGCCCCGGCTTACGGAGAGGAGTCCTGATGCCGGGCTACGTTCGCAACCGAGGCAAGACCACGGCGGGCAAGACGAAGTGGCAGGCGCGCTGGCGCCACCCGCAGGACGCACGCAAGCAGGTGGAGAAGCAGGGCTTCGACACCAAGAAGCGCGCCGAGGCGTGGATCGAACAGCAGGACGCCGACGCGTGGGCGGGGCTGTGGGTGGACCCGCACGACTCCGACCGGCGCTTCTCGGAGGTGGTCGAGTCCTGGCGCGGGACTTGGATGAATCTCGAGCCGAAGACCCGCGCGGGCTACGACAACATCCTCGCCCAGCGAGTTCTGCCCGTGTTCGGCGACCGGCGCATAGGCCAGATCGACCACGACGAGGTGCAGCAGTTCATCAACCGCATCAAGGACGGTGCCGACCGCCCCGGCCGTCTGCACAACGTCCCCCGCGCGCCTAACACGGTGCACCGCGTCTACACGGTGCTGCGCGGGGTGTTCGTGCACGCCGAGCGCCGGAGCTACATCAGGGCGAACCCCTGCGCGCACGTCACGCTGCCCTCGAAGCGCAAGGGTCGCCCGCGCATGCTGTTCCTAGAGCCCGCCGAGGTGCGCGCCGTAGCCGAGGCCGTGCCCGAGCACTACCGCGTGGCGGTGTACGTGGCCGCCTGGACGGGGCTACGGGCGGGCGAGCTCTGGGCCCTGCGCCGGGACGACATAGACCCCCTCCGGGGCAGGCTGCGCGTGGACGAGTCCCTGCGCGAGCTAAACGGGGAGAGCGTGGCTGCCGGCGACCGGGGCCTCAGCTTCGGCCCGCCGAAGTCGGAAGCCTCGCGGCGGACGTTCACGCTGCCCGCGCCGATCGCGAAGCTGCTGGCGGAGCACCTGGCCCATCCCCTCCCCGGAGGAGATGGCCCGGAGGCGCTGATCTTCACGACGCCGTCGGGCCTGCCGATACGGCATGGGCTGTTCTACAGCCGCGTGTTCAAACCCGCCGTACGCAAGACACTCCACAAGGCCAAGCACGGGCTGCGCTGGCACGACCTGCGCCATACGGCGGCCTCGTTGTCGCTCGCGGTGGAGCCCTCCCTGCACGTGGTGAAGGAGCGGCTGGGCCACGAGGACATACGCACGACGATCAATATCTACGGGCACCTGCTGCCCTCGGTGGACGAGGCCCTGGCCGCTGGCCTCGGTCGCCTGTTCGACGCAGCCGGCGAGACAGGGCGAGCGATAGGCGAGTAGGGCGAAAAACCAAAGCGCCGCCGAGCGTGGACTCGGCGGCGCTCCGGCTACGGGCGACTACTTGCCCTTGCACTCCTCGCACTTGCGGAGACCGCCAGTGCCGCTGACCTTGTTGGAGTTCTCGATGTTGTTGCCCACCGTGCAGGTGTTGTCGTCGTGGTACACCTCGGTACCGGGCAACTTCGAATGGAACGCGTTCACCTTCATGGCACTTCCCTTCTTCTCGGTGTGCCGCGCGGCCAGGCCAGGTCGCACGGCCATTCGTGACAGATGGTGCTAGGGCCGTCGGACAGAATAGCCGTCCTCTGCATGGAATAAGTTTCTCCGCGCTTCTCGGCTAGTGGGGCCGCCCTCCGAGCCAGGCCACAGAAGTTGGGAGGGCGGCCCTCGCCACCGACTCTTAGGCCACCGCCCTGAGCTGGCCCATGTTGTTCTTCATCCACTCCGTACGCTGGTCCGAGAAGCTCGTCGCCCACCAGCATCCGGTGACGTTGAGCGTCGCGATCTCGTCGTTGGCATCGGTTAGGCGGTTGAGGTCATCGCGCACCTGCCCCGGCGTCTTCGTGGTGCGGATGAGCCAGCACGACTTGAGCAGCCGGGCCCAGCCCGGGTAGCTCTTGATGTAGTCGTAGACCGGCTGGTAGTTCCGCCCCGGAGCGCGGAGGTCGTAATTGATCTGGATGGTGTTCATGTAGCCTTTCCGTCCGAAGTGAGACCTACGGTCTCGTTTCGAGCCTCTCCAGCGTCGGGAAAAACCGATGTCGAGAAGCTCCTGATACGGCGGAGAGGTAAGGGCCTAGCCGCCGCTTGGTACGACTGGTCAACAGGTGCTGCTGGGGTCGTCCTTCGTCGACCGTCGAGGATGGATTCGCGGAAACGGGTCCATTGTCAGCAGGTCGATCGGACGGCCCCGGCGATGCCTGCCTGCCGGGACCCCTCAGGAGACCGGGCCGGAGGGGTCTAGCGCGGTACGGGAGGGGGCGGGGGCGGGCGGAGAATGCCTGCTAGGGCGCTATTCCGGGCTCTCTAGAGCCTTGCTCGGCCGCCCTACGGAACCGAAGGTCAGAGGTTCGAATCCTCTCGGGCGCGCTAGAGAACCGCCCACATTTACGGCGGTTTCCTTCAGGGATGCAGGTGCAGCCGCTCCCCTTGGGGGCCGACTATCATGATGAGCTCGACGGGCCCGTCGACCGCGCCGAACCAGTGCGGCGTCCACGTCGTGAACTCGACCGCCTCCCCCGGTTCGATGACAAAGGACTCGTCGCCCAGCAGCAGCCGCAGTCGGCCATCGAGGACGTAGAGCCAGTCGTGGCCTTCGTGCACCGGCAGCTCGTCGGGCGGCCTGCGCTGCCTGGCACTGATGTGAATCTTGTAGGCGTGCAGGCCGGCCGCGGGGCCGCGGTGGGTGAGCGGCCACATCGTCATGCCATCGCACTTGCGCGGCTCGCCGCGAACGCGGGGGTCCTGCGGCGGTGACGAGGCCAGCAGCTCGTCGGCGCTCACCCCGAGCGCGGCGGAGAGCGCGGGGATGTGGTCTAGGGCGAGCCGGCGCTTGCCCGACTCCAGGCGGCTGAGCGTCGAGAGGTCAACGCTCGCGCGCTCGGCGACCTGCGCCAGCGTCAGCTCCCGTTGGGTGCGCAGTTCGCGCAGCCGCCGGCGGACGCGGGCATCAACCGGCTCCTCGGTGCGGTTTTCCAACATGGCAAATCATCTTGACAGATCGACCATGCCCCGTCACGGTCAAAATATGAACTCGACTTGGGAGTGCATCGTCGTAGGAGCGGGCGCCGCCGGACTGTGCGCCGGGCTGGTGCTCGGTCGCGCGAGGCGCCGGACGCTCGTCATCGACGCAGGCGCCCAGAGCAACCGCGTGGCCGACGGGATCGGCGGTCTGCTGGGGCACACACCCGACCGCCGGCGGACGTCTACGCCGCCGGTGGCGCGGAGCTTGCGGCCTAGTGCGTACCGGGTTAGCTCCAAGTAGCATCAGGCGCGGAGGCGCGGTCGGCTGTCATCTAGTCGCTGTCCCCGCCGGTCTCTGCGGCGGCGGCAGCGGTATGGCCAGAGTGGCCTCGGCGCGCTGCACCAGCAGGGGGATGCGGGGGGAGCGGGGATCGA
>JAABUS010009491.1_pt1 | contig 10266 bp, 8 predicted proteins | sample 5560161 | NCBI WGS metagenome assembly JAABUS01 (sample SAMN10711885, study PRJNA513376) | rock metagenome | isolation source: Antarctica rocks | place: Antarctica: Victoria Land, Trio Nunatak nord | collected 2016-01-04
AGCAACCGCGGGCGCCCGCGCACGCCGGAGGTCCTTGCGGCGGAGAGCGTGCACGCGTCGCGGGCCAGGGCGGATGGCCTGATCCAGGCACGGGCCCGGATTGCCGAGCTGGAGCGCAAGGTTGGCCAGCAACAGCTGGACCTGGATTTTTTCAAAGGTGCCTTGCAGCACATAGAGGGTTCACGCCGGCCGAGCGACGGGCCTGGCGTGACAGCGTCTTCGCCCATATCCAGGTGGTGACGCGCTTGCAAGGCGAAACGCCGGGAGCAGGGTTTTCGGTGGAAAGGATGTGCGCGTTGGCTGGCGTCAGCCGGGCGGCCTGTTACCGAGCTTGGGCCAGCAGCGATCCGCTGCGCGAAGAAACGGCGCTGCGCGATGTCATCCAGCGCCTGGCGCTGGCGAACCGCCACTACGGCTACCGCCGGATCGGCGCGCTGCTGCGGCGCGAGGGCTGGTGCGTGAACCACAAGCGCGTGGTCCGGATCATGCGCGAGGACAACCTGCTGTGCCTGAAGAAGCCGCTGTTCAGGCCGCCGACGACAGACGCGCGTCATAGCTGGCGGGTGTGGCCGAACCTGGCACGCCACCTCCAGCCCATGGTCACGAACCAGCTGTGGGTGGCAGACTTGACCTACGTGCGACTGGCCGAGGCCTTTATCTACCTGGCCGTCGTGCTGGACGCTTTCAGCCGCAAGGTCGTTGGCTGGGCGATGGCCGACCACCTGAGGGCAAGCCTGGCCTTGGACGCGCTCGAGATGGCACTGGGCAGCCGGGAGGTGATCGCCGGCGGCCTGGTCCACCACTCGGACCGCGGCATTCAATACGCTTGCGGTGACTACATCGCCCGCCTTGAGGCCGCCGGGATCCAGCCCAGCATGAGCCGGGCCGGGTGCCCTTATGATAACGCCATGGCCGAAAGCTTCATGAAGACGCTCAAGCACGAGGAAGTCGACGCCAGCGCCTACCGCGATCTCGCCCATGCCAGGGGGGCCATCGGGGAGTTCATTGAGACCGCCTACAACCGCCAAAGGCTCCACTCGGCTCTTGCCTATCTGTCGCCGATGGAGTTCGAATCCACCCAGCCCTGGGCTGCTGCGCAGCAGCCCAGGGCGCCAACGCAGCCGAGCTGTCCGTAATTTACTGTCTCATCCAAGGGGTTCAGCTCACCGACGACAGGGTTGGCGGACAGATTGGGCGTGGACGGTCCGGGGTCGTTTGACGGACGGCTAAGTTCGATCCCGGGGACCGCAGGGATTGCTGGATTCTGGCGCCGAGCCATGGCCGCACGTGGTGGGAAACAGCCCGTTCGCTTTGAGCGATCGACCGCAGATAGCTGACATGATTGAGCGGCCTGGACGGGCCGATGGCAGCCGGGCCGGAATTGGTTCAATGTTGAACGCCGCGCCTCGCCGTCATCGCGGCAGCCTCGGCAAGCCTGCCCCGCGTCGTCCCCGTGCTTGCGCGTCATGGGATGACACCCCAAACCGACGTCGCCCGTCCGGCGTTCGATGTCCAACCACTGGAGATCCGCCATGACCGACTACACGCCGCCAGAGATCTGGACCCCGCCCCAAAATCCCGGCGGCCAATTCGCCAACATCAACCGCCCCGTTGCCGGCGCCACGCATGAGAAGGAGCTGCCGGTCGGCCACAACCCGCTGCAGCTCTACTCGCAGGCCACCCCCAACGGCGTGAAAGCCACGCTGATGCTAGAGGAGCTGCTCGCGGCCGGCCACGGCGGCGCCGAGTATGACGCCTGGCTGATCGAGATCTCCAAGGGCGACCAGTTCGGCAGCGGGTTCGTGGCGCTGAACCCCAACTCGAAGATCCCCACGCTACAGGACCAAAGCAGCCCCAAGCCAGTGCGCGTCTTCGAGTCCGGAGCGATCCTGCTTTATCTGGCGGAGAAGTTTGGCGCGTTCCTGCCCACGGACCACACCCGCGCGGAATGCCTCTCGTGGCTGTTCTGGCAAGTGGGCTCTGGCCCCTACCTCGGCGGCGGGTTCGGCCACTTCTACGCCTACGCGCCGGAGAGGATCCAATACGCCATCGACCGGTTCGCGATGGAGAGCAAGCGCCAGTTGGACGTCTTGAACCGCCGCCTGGCCGAGAGCGAGTATCTCGCCGGCCCCGCCTACACGATCGCCGACATGGCCGTCTGGCCGTGGTACGGTGCGCTGATGAAGGGCCGCCTGTACGGCACGGCCGCCAAGTTCCTCGCGGTGCAGGACTACGCGCACCTCAACCGCTGGACGGACACGATCGAAGGCCGCCCCGCGGCCAAGCGCGCGATCATGGTCAACAAGATCACTGGCGAGCCCAACACGCAGCTCCGCGAACGCCATGCTGCCTCGGATTTTGAAACTCGCACGCAGGACAAGCTTGAGTAATATCGTTGAGTTTACGGTATTGAACGACCGCTTTCGGGAACGTCGTTGGAATGGCGCTGCGACCGACTTGGGGGTGTAAGCCCAAACCCCAGAAAATTCCGTCGAGACCCCGGGGCCCCGCTGCTGCGACTTCGGCCACGAGAGTGACAAGCCTGCGGACCTTTTCAGATCCTTGTAGGTTTGGCTTTACCGTTCCGCCGTGACCAGTTCAGTCCGTCCAGAAATTGTTGAAGCGACCCGGTGCGAGTTGGGTGTAGAGGGCGGTGTACTGGCCCTGACCCAACACTCTTGTCACCAAGGGCCACTTCGAATCAGCTGAGATCGAGCCTGGTGCGCATGTCGAGGTCGAAGCGGCCGTAGGGGTTCACGTGGCCCCAGAACAAGGGCGTGAGCGCGTGCAGGTCGCGCGGGGTAAGGCGCCCCTTCCACTCGGGCCGGGCGAGGACCTGCTGGACCATGAGGGTGTTGATGTAGACCATGCAGTTCTGCAGCAGGTGCAGGCTGAGCATGCTCAGCTCCTGGTCCTCGCGGCGGTTGCTGGAGAATTCGCCACGGCGGGCGAAGAAGATGAAGTCGTTGGCGCTGTTCCAGTGCTCGACCACGTTCAGCCCGTCGTTGATCTCGCGCCTGAGCGCCTGGTCGTGCAGGTAGCGAGCCAAGAAAACCGTTTTGACCGCCTTCCCAAGCTCTGCCAGGGCCTTGTAGGTGGGATGCTGGATGTTCTCGCGGGTAAAGCGACGCAGGATGGCTTCGGCCTCGGCCGTGCCGAGGCGCAGCGCCGTGGCATATTTGATCATCTCGTCGTATTGCCGGCGGATCAGCTCCCAGTCGATCGGCCGCGACAGCACGAGCTGCAGGTTGGGATAGGCGTCGGACTGGCCAGTCTCGGGCCGGTAGAGGCGCTGCGAGTGGATCGCCTTGAGCCGCGGCAGCAACTGGAAGCCGGGCAGCTTGGTGAACGCGAAGGCCACGACCGACTGCCCGTGGCTGTCCACGTACTGGCGGTCCACCTCCAACTTGGTGCAGTGGCGCATGACGCCCTCGATCATGCTGGCCACCTCGGACGACGAGGGCGACTTCAGCTGCGAGTGGATGCACAGCGATTTCCTCTCGACGTGCCAGTAGATCATCACCCCGCGCCCGCCATAGCGGACGTGCCATTGCGTCGTGAGGTTCTGGTCCCAGGCGCCGAAGTGCTTGCTGTCGGACGCGCAGGCGTTGGTGCCCTCGCCCCAGATCAGGGGATCGCGGGCGCGCAGCGTGCCGTTGGCCACCATGGCGACGGCTTCGCGCAGCTGCTCCACCGTGACGTAGCGCCGGCGCGCATACAGCAGGTCCTTGTAGGTGGCGCCGTGTTGGGCGGCGTCTATGCGCTTCAGCCCGGCGTTGGTGCCGAGGCCGTTGAGGCATAGCAGCAAGCGCGGGCGCAGCACCGCGCGGTCGAGCGCCTCGTAGGCCGTGGAGCTGCGCAGCCGGTCGGTGAAGCCCAGCCGCAGGTCGGTCTCCTTGGCGATATCGAGCAGGCTGGTCAGCGGCAAGGTCTCGGCCACCTCGGCCTTCAGGGCCTCGATGTTGAGCGGCGACGGCCGTGGCAGCAGCGGGGTCAGGCTGATCCAGCCGCCGCGCTTGCGGGTAATGCGCACGTCCGGGTTGTGCGGCAGGCCTTGGTCGAGCTGGGCCAAGGCCGCGCGCATCTCCTCTCGCAGGCCGTCGATGAACACGCTGGCGTCGAGCGGCAGGTTGAGCGCCTGGCAGTGGGCGGCGCAATGCGCGTCGAAATCGGCCGGCAGGTCCTCGTCGGGGTTGCGGTAACGGTTTGCGCCCGCCACCCACACCTCCTTGCAGCGCAGCTGGTCGCGCAGAGCCTCAAGGGCGCAGATCTCGTAGGTGATGCGGTCGATGCGCGGGCGCCCTTGCGGGTCTTGGTCCACGACGGCGTCGCGCCACAGCGGGCGGACGATGCCGTCCAGCGGCACGTCCTCCTCGACGGGGTAGGCGCGCAGCCGGGTGTCGGCGTAGCGGCGGATCAGGTCGAGCGCCTGGATCACCGGCCGGTGCGCGTCGTTGTTCGACCGGAAGTCGAGGGCGGCCAGCAGGTCCAGCACTGCCCGCCGGTAGTGGCCGCGGTAGAAGCTGCGGATCGTGGCGCGGAGCGTCGTGCGGTAGGTGGGCCTGGTCGCCTTGCTCTCGCGCACCAGGTCGTGGAACGTCTGCTCGCCCACCACGGGGAACAGAACCTCGCGGATGGTGCCGTCCGGCTTCTCGACGGCGGCGCCGGCCAGATTGAACAGCAGGCCCTGCTTGCCGCCGACGCGCTTGAGGTCGTCCAGCAGCTCCTGCTCGACCTTGTTTTCAGCACGGGCGCCAATGTGGTGCACGGTCTCGATCTCCCAGGCCGCCTTCGGCGCTGGCAGCAGGTCGACCAGGGTGTCGGTGACGGCGCGTCCGCGCAGGTGGGCGTAGGCGGCAAGCCACACGTGGCGGGTCGCTTCGGGGTGGCGGCGCAGCTCGTGGGGCGCCTCGACGGCCACGCGCTGGCGGCCCGCCTCCAGTTCCTGCTGGCTCCAGTCGGTGAACAGGTCGGCGGGCAGGCCGAGCTGGCGGATGGCGCCGAGCCTAGCCAACTCGTCGCGCAGGCTGGCGACGCTGGCGCGGCCCGGACCAGCGCGCAAGTGGATGAGCGGGGCGTCTGTCCGTCCCTGTGGCACCGTCCCGTCCTCGGCGCCTCCGGTGTCCTCGGGACCAGCAGGTTCCAGCAGGGCGTCGAGCCGGGCACGCACGTCAGGCAGCAGTCGGGCATGGATCACGGCATGGCGCCGGTCCTCATAGGCCCGCACCGCCGCACGGACGATGCGCGCGATGCGGTCAGGAGTGGGCGGCTCGATGCGGAGCGTGCGGCACTGGGCCTCGGCCTCGACGGCAAGCTCGCCGGGATCACGGGTCCGGGCGACGGCATTGTCGCGCAGCCAGGCACCGAGCGCCTCCGCGTCGGCGACACTCGCCTCACGAAAGCCGAGCAGGGCGCGTATCTCGGCCCGCTGCCGCTTGAGCGTGCGGTCGTCGGGATCGGGCAACAGCGCCGCCCGGCTGCCGGACGCCGGGACGCCCAGCGCCAGTGACAGCCCTGTCAGCGCGTCCTCGTCCACCTCGGCCATGGTGCGGGGAAACCGGCCCCGGGCGCGGAAGAACAGCAGCATGACGGCGAAGCGCAGCCTGCTGCCCCAACGCTTGGCCTCGACCAGCAGGCGGTCGGCTGGCGTCAGGTCCCAGGCCGCGCCGTGAACGGATGCGCTCATTCGAGCGAAGGTGGACCGGCCGTCACGGCCGTTGCCAACGCCACAGCATTGCCGCCATCCAAAATCAGCGTTCGAGGAACAGCGGAATGCGGCGTCGAGCCTCGGCAGGTTTTTCTCCGAAAAGCAGAGATCATCAAGGCGCATCCTTGGGCGGCAGCGACGGCCTTGGCAGCGGCGCAAACTCGACCGATCTGGCATCACCGCCCAGGAACGCCGGATCGAGGCTGCCGCCGCTTGCGGGGTCGCCGCCCGCCTCCGCACCAGCGCCCGGTGTTGCTGCAGGCCCGTCCGGTGGCGCTCCCTGATCCCCGGCAGTCCCGAGATCGACGGCGCGGCCGCCCTGCGGATGGCCGGCTTGGATCTCGGTGCGAGCAGCCTCGACCTTCTGGGCGAGCCGTCTCGTATAGGGCAACCGGTAGGCCCTCGGCTCGCCATTCGGTCTGTTGCCCTCGTCAAGCGCCTCAAGCCAAAGGTGGACCGCGCCAGGGTCGTTGCTGGCGGGGTCAGGCTCGACGGTCCGCACCCAAAGAACCTCGAAGCGTGCCGGCAGGGCCGCCGTCGCCGACCAGCCGAGCAGGCCCTGGGTCTGGAAGAACACGAGCACGTAGAACGCGCTGGTGAGCACGATCGTTGCCGCTTTCAGGACCCAGGGCCACCGGGACCGCGCCACGCCGAGCAGGACCATGGTGCCGAGCAGCGCGTAGGCGGCGGAAAGGCCGAGGATCTCGGCTTGCAGGGTCATCCTTGGCCTACTTGGCGGTGGGTTGCACGTCGCGCGGGTCGCGCAGCTTGCGCGCCAGGGACTTCTGGTCCTGGTTGACGTCCGTCACCTTGCCGTCCGCATCGACGATGAAGCGGACCGCCGTCTTCTCCGCCCCGCCGTGATCGAGGGTGATCGTGTCGTAGTGGATGACCTGCACCGTCGGGTTAAGCTTCTCGACCCGCACCGACACCGGGACCGGCTTTCCGGTCAGCGCCGCGAACTGGTAGACGTTGACGGTGTATTCGCCGGCGACGATGCCGCGGATGCTGACGGTCTCCTGCCGGATCGGCGACAGCACCTTCTTGGCGCCCACCATGATGAAGTCGTTGGCGCCGCCGCGGTCGTCGCGGTCGAGCACCATGAAGCCCGCCTCGCGGCGCCGATACCAGACCATGTTGCCGAGCGGGTCCTGCACGAACAGGTCGAGGTCGTCGGGGTGGTTGTCCGGCCAGCTCATGGTGATCAGGAACTCGGCCTTCGGATCGACCTTCCCGTCCTTTGCGTCCGGGGCGATGCTGAGCAGGGCGACGAAGAACAGGAACGCCAGCACCTGCATCGCCTTGAACAGCATGACACCGAACGGATCGAACGCCTCCTCACGCGGGAGCATGTCGAAGTCGTTGTTCATCCCGGCTTGTTCGACCGCTGCTCCAGAGCGGGGACGACATGGACCTCCAGGAGGCGCACCGCAAAGGCGAACAGCCTGCCGGTCGCGTTGTCGAGCATGTAGTATTGGATCTTCACCAGGATCGAACCGACAAGCCCGGCGAGCGTCGTGTACATGGCCACTGCCATGCCGTCGCTCATGAGCGCCATCGACGACTTTATCGCCCCGCGGTCGCCGGGGTCGAGGCCGGCGATCGGCGACAGCATCATGATGAAGCCGACGATCGTGCCGACCAAGCCAAGCTTCATCAGCGTGTCGCTGGCGAAGCCGCCGAACTGGTTCGAGCCGCGGAGGCGAGTGGCCAGCCCGCGCAGGAGCAGCGTTTGGTCCAGCTGCCGCGCGCCCTGGAACCCGGCCTTGAGCGCGAGGTCGCGGATGTGCTCGGCAACCAGCCCCCCCGGCAGTTGGTCCGAACCGCCGACCCTCACCGCAGTGCCGACCACCGTGATGCCGCGCTCGCCGTTGGCGATGATCCGTGCCGCTTGACGCGCGGCGTCGTCCTCGCGCGACACGACGATTGTCCGCCACAGGCAATGCAGCGTCGTCCCGACATAAAGCAGCACGATGAACGTCGAGATGAAGGTGCGGTCGGCGGCCACCATCCGCCGGATCAGGCCGAAGTGCCACAGGAGCACGAAGCCGAACACGCTGAGGCCCGTGAAGATCAGCCAATGCTGCAGCGGCGTGCGGCTTGCGCGGCTTGCAGGCGCAGACGGCTGCTGCGCCACCCTCCCCATCCCAACGTCACGTGCCAACAGCCGATGCTCCCTTGTTCGTCGGGGCGGCCAATGCCATCACGCCCGTGAACCCAAGCTGCCCGCACGGCGCATCGGCTGAAAGGGCATCATGCCCGAGAACAGCCGGGCATTTTGCCCGATCGAGCGGCCGGCCACTGTTCAACGCCTGGGACCCCGGCCATGGTTCGGGCCAGCCCACCGAACGGGCCGGAGCCATGGCATGTCTTTGTTCCTCCACCTCGTCTTGCGCCTTGGCGGGGTCGTGGCCGTCTGCTTGGCCTGCACGGTCGGATGGGTGCTGGTCGACACCCATCGCGCGATCGAGGCCGAGACGGCGGCGACCGCCGACCGGGTTGCCCGCGATCTGGAGGGCCTGTACTGGCAAGAGCTGCTGTGGCGCGATGGCTTGAGCCGGAGCGCGTTGCTGCCTGTGCCGGACTGGCAGACACTCAGGACAGGGCGGCTCGTGGCTCCCGGCGTTTGCGTCACCTTTGCCCCGGACGAACAGGAGCCACACCAACTGTGTGGTCGGATAGAAGGCGTCGGTGCCCCGGCACCGGCTTGGTTCGAGGCGGCATACACTTGGATCTTCGGCCCCGATGCGCCCGCCAGGCGATCGCTGAGCATCCGGCAGCCAGGCATGGGCCAGATCGTGGCAACCGTCGATGCTGGGGCCGCGGTGCGCCAGGCATGGCGGCAGGTCAGTGTCGTGATCAGCGTCGCCGCCCTGATGGCGTCCGGGATCGGCCTTTTGGCCGCGGCGGTGATCGGCCAGGCGCTGATGCCAGCGCGGATGATCATTGCTGGTCTGAGACGGCTTGAGGACGGCGACTTCCGTCACCGCCTGCAGGACCACCGGATGGCGGAGTTCGGCCACATTGCCCGGGCCGTCAACGACCTGACGGACCGCCTCCAGCAGACGACAGGCGAACGTGTTGCACTCACCAAGCGGCTGTTCCAGGTGCAGGAGGAGGAGCGGCGAGCGCTTGCGCGCGACCTCCACGACGAGTTCGGCCAATGCCTGACCGCAGCCGGGGCGCTTGCGACCGCGATCGAGTTCGGAGCGGAGGCGGACCGGCCGGACCTCGCCGGCGACGCACGCTCGATCGCCCACCTCGTCAAACGAATGATGACGACCGTGCGGGAGGCGTTGGCCCGCCTGCGCTCGCAGGATGTCGACGAGTTGGGCCTGGAGGCAAGTCTTGCCCAGCTTGTCGGCGGCTGGAACGCGCAGGCCGCTCCTCGGGCCGTCTTTCACCTGGCAGTCGGCGGCGACCTCGCCGCCGTGCCCGGCCAGACGGCGCTGAGCGTCTACCGCATCGCGCAGGAATGCCTGACCAACGCGGCCCGGCATGGCAGGCCGAGCGACATCTACCTGCGCGTCGAGCGGACGGCGGCAGCGGATGGCGCGGCGGTGACGTTGAGGGTCGAGGACAACGGCGGCGGCGATCCCTCGACGGTCAACGCCGCATCGGGGCACGGCATCCTCGGCATACGTGAGCGGATCGCGGCTCTGGGCGGCAGCCTTTCGATCGGCCGGGCCGCCAAAGGCATCAGCGTCGCGGCGGTCATACCGTTGGCCTCGATCAGACCAGACTCTTCGATGGCGGCCGGATTGGCATGACCGACATCGCCATCCTGCTGGTCGACGATCACCCCGTGGTCCGGGAAGGCTATCGCCGCCTGCTCGAAACCCGTGGCGGATACCGGGTCGTGGCCGAGGCTGATACGGCCGCCTCCGCCTACCAGGCATATCGGGACGCAAAACCCGACGTCGTCGTCATGGACCTGTCGCTGCCCGGCGTGAGCGGGCTGGATGCCGTGCGCCACATCCGGCAGTGGGACCGGCAGGCCCGCATCCTCGTCTTCACCATGCACAGCGGCGCCGCCTTCGCGCTGAAGGCATTCGAGGCCGGTGCCTCGGGCTACGTCACGAAGAGCAGCGACGCCGGCGAACTTGTCCGTGCGATCGGCATCGTCGCAAAGGGCGGCCGAGCGCTCAGCAGCGACATCGCCCATGAAGTCGCCACGCAGCATCTGGCCGGCCAGCGGTCGCCCGTCGCTGATCTCGGTCCGCGCGAAACCGAAATCCTCAGGCTCATCGCGTCCGGCCTGACGACCGGCGAAGTCGCAACCCTGCTGAATCTGAGCCCCAAGACGGTCCAGAACACTCATTACCAAATCAAGTCCAAGATCGGCGCGCGGACCGACGCGCACCTGGTCTGGCTGGCAATCGGGGCCGGGCTCGTCAGCGCTGAACCCGCGGCATCCTAATTGACGGGTGGACAGGGGCTACGCATGAAACTTCTCTCGCCTGCCGCGCCCTGACGTATGATGACGCGCCCTCGCGATGGCGGGGGAGCAAGGCATGTCGATCGAGAACTTGGCGCAGTATTTCAGCACGATCGAGGAC
>JAABUS010009492.1_pt1 | contig 10266 bp, 9 predicted proteins | sample 5560161 | NCBI WGS metagenome assembly JAABUS01 (sample SAMN10711885, study PRJNA513376) | rock metagenome | isolation source: Antarctica rocks | place: Antarctica: Victoria Land, Trio Nunatak nord | collected 2016-01-04
CAGTTCCGCTACGTGTTCCGGTAGCCAGCGACCGCGCCAGCGCTGCGGCCTGAAAGGCCCGGCTCAGCAGTCTGCGCGCGAAGTCGACGGCGGACGTTGCCAGAAGCACTCAGCGCACTGCGGCAGCCCCGTGCGATCACAGCGAATCAGCCCACGCGGCTAGGGCCGTGAGCTCCACCTCCTGCCCCGGGACCGTGGCCCAGACCCGGCCGGAGTCGACGGTGATCGCGAGCAGCCCGTCGCCGTGCAGGGGAAGGTGCAGGGTCAGATAGACCGCCCCGAGAAGACGGGCAGTCGCCAGCGCCTCGTGGCCGATCAACAGTACGTCCGTCAGCCGTGAGTCATCCGGATCAAAGCTGTGCATGCCTTCTCCCTAGGTCAGACGGCGTCCGGTTTCGCTCCCGCCCCCGACAATTGATCCTCGCACGCGACCAAGGCAGGTCGGGGAGGCGAGCTCGCCTCGACAGGCGCGGCCGCGCGCTTGCATCCCAGGCGGTCCTCGAGCCCGAGGTTCCCGTCGATTAGGCAGCCATCAATCCACCGCAGCCGTCGCGCCGAGGTAGCCACGAGCGCAAGCGGCGTTTGGGCGATCGGGGCTTTACATCAGGTCGATCACGAACGACCAGGTGCCCGGCGACACCTCGTCATACGACGCCCGCTGAGCGCGCGCGTCACGGTGTCCGAATCTGCCGGCGAGGAGATCAGACGGCCGGGACGGTGTGGTGCGCGGTCATCGCACTGCGAGATCGGATTCAGGCGCCGGGTTCGCGCTCGTGACCTGATCACCGTTGCCGGTGCGGAGCCACGCGTAGAGCCACAGCGAAGAGCGCTGCTCTTCATCGCACCCGGTGCCAGCCACCGCTTGCTGGACCGCAGCGTCGATGTCGCCCGCAGCCGTGCCTTGCGTGATCGTCTCGCGCAGTTCGCGCCGAGCGGTTTCGAGCATGCGTCTCTGCCCTCCGTCCATCCGTAGTCGTTCCCACGCTGATCCGTCGGCGCGTTTCCGCGGCCAGAACCATCCTCAACTCGCGGTAGTTCGAGCGTAGCGCGGATGTGCCTGCTTCGCGAGCGGGATTTACCGGACACGCACACCCGACCCAGGGTTGGTGGCCATATGTTTGACTTGCCCGGCCGAGTCTCGTTGCGGTGCGCCCGCGCGTATCGTCGGGCCTTGGCATGCCCGAGTTCGTCGTTGCCCGCTTGCCGCGAACTCGGCGACAGTCGCTTCCCGCCTCTCGTGCGCTGATAGACGCTGACAGCGACATCGGCCTGCGCATCCTGGTGGTCATAGCCTGCCGGTGACGCGCGGTATGAGCGCGCCGCTGCGCGGTGGGCCGCGCGCGTGACATCGGAGCGCCGCCAGCGGCTCGACGATGCGCGGCGGGTAGTTGCCTGGTCGAAGTGCTCCGACCGCACCCCTGATGCCGTCGAGCCGGCCTTGTGGCGGCTGTGCGATTGGGCGCGGCTAGCAAGGCGCCATGTGCGCTACGTCGAACACGCATGCCGCCGCAGCGCGCGTACCCGAGTCCGGCGCGTGGAGTCCCGTTGAGCCCGGGCGGCACCAGCCGCTACCGAGCCGAGTTCCGGCCAATGGTGGATCGTCGGCGTGTCACGAATGGGTCGTACGGTCCGCCCATGGCCGCAAGACGCAATGGGCTCAACACCGACGACGTCAGCGCCCTGGCCGACGTAGTGGCGCGGCGCGTGATCGAGTTGCTCGAGCCCCGTCCGTCCGAGGATCTCGTCGACGCCGCCACGCTCGCCTCCCACCTCGGTGTGCAGCGCTGCTGGATCTATCGCAACGCAGAGGCGCTAGGCGCGATCCGCCTGGGCAGCCAGCCGCGCGCGCCATTGCGTTTCGCGCTCGAGCGCGCCGTGGTAGCCGCACAGCGCATGGGGCAGGCATGAGCGCCGCGATGCCCGCGCACCTGAGCTCAGCCGCCCGCGTGCTCGAGGCGATCCTCGCCGACCGGCACCCCGAGCACCGTTGGGTCGTCGGGCTCCGGCAGGGCGACGGTGGCGATCGGCTGGGGCTTCCCGCCCCAGTGGCGGACCCGCACGAGCCCGGTGCCGGCGGCGATCACGCGCACCCGGGTGTCCAGCGGGACGACGCGGCCGCGGCCGCCGGCGCGGCGCACGAGCACGGTCTCGAACAGGCCGCGTAGCAGCTGATTGCGTAACCCGACGGCGAGCGACTCCCACAGCCGCAGCGGGTCGCCGTCGACGGCCGGCACCTCGCTGGCGGCGAGGGCACCGAGCCGGCCGCGCGCCTCGTCGAGAGCCTCCCGCCGCGCCCGGGCAGCGACGGTGAAGTCGGCCTCGCCGATGCCCGCCGCGTCGACGGCCGACAGAAATCCGCGCAACTCGGCCTCGGCCGCGGCGACGCGCTCGCGCGCCTCCCGCAGCGCGCCGTCGTCCTCGACGGGCGTGGCCGAGAGCCGTGCCAGCTCGGACAGGGCGATCCGCTCGACGTGGGCGTCGAGGCGATGCAGGGTCACGGCGGCCGGCGCCGGGCACGCTCCGGCGGAGTGGTGGCGGTGACAGACATAGACCTCGGCCTTCGTGTGCGCGCGGCTCATCACGTGGCCGCAGCCGCAGCATCGCACGAGCCCGGCCAGCAGCGCGGGGGCGGGGGCGACCCGCGCCGGGCGGATCGTCCTGGTAGCCATCACGGCGAGGAGCGACTCCTCGCTGACCAGGGCCGGATGGGCGGAAAGGTTGACGTGGGCGCCGACCCGCAGCTCGCCGCGGTAGACCCGGTTGGCGAAGAGAAACCGTACGCCGCTGGTGGTCATGCCGAGCTCCTGGGCGATGGCCATCACGCTCTTGCCCGCCGCGCGGTCCCGGAACGCTCGCTGCACGTCTCCGGCCCGCTCATCGGGAACCAGGCGCCGCGTCTGGGCGTCGCGGCTGTAGCCGAGCGGCGTCTGGCGCGCCTGCCACAGCCCGCGTGCGGTCGCTGACCGCCGCAGGGCCTCGAAGCGCTCGGCGTGGGTGTCGAGCTCGTGCTCGGCGATCGCGGCGAGAATCGTGCGCTGCAGCTTGGCGGCCGGCGTGCTGACCGCGGTGTCGACACCCTCGGCGACGGCGATCAGCCGCCCGCCGGCAGACTTGACGCGATCCCACATCTCCAGCGTGTGACGCGTGCGCCGCGACGCGCGGCTCAGCGACGCCACGATGATGCCGGCGTAGCGCCCGGACTCGACGCCGGCGATCGCCTCGAGCAGCGTCTGGCGCTCAGGGTCTGAGCCCTTGCGGTTGAGGTCGGGCGCGAGCAGCTCGACCTCGGATCCAAGCTCGCGGGCCTTGCGGCAGATCGCCGCCGCCTGCTCGTCGGGCGAGTGAAAGCGGTCGCCCGAACGGCCGCCGACATGGCTGACGCGGACATATCCGGCGAAGGGCGCCATCGGCCGAGTATGCAGCTAATTCGCGTCATACCACTATGGCTACACCCTCAACGCGCGCTCGGCCGGTGGCGAGGACGCCGACGGCGCTCTGGCGAAAAGCGTCGCGGGCCACCCCGCAGTTCCGGGCTTCGTTCCGGCACGGTACGCCGGGGCGATCGCCGCCGCGGCCCAGCGCTGGAACGTCTCCGCGAACCTGATCGCCTCCCAGCTGTACGCCGAGAGCAACTTCAACCCGTTCGCGGTCAGCCCGGCGGGTGCGCAGGGGATCGCGCAGTTCATGCCCGAGACCGCCACGGGGTACGGGCTGACGAACCCCTTCGACGCGCGCGCGGCGATCGACGCGCAAGCGCGGCTGATGCGCGACCTGCTGCGCCAGTTCGGCTCGCTCCCGCTGGCCTTGGCGGCCTACAACGCCGGCGCGGGCCGCGTCGCCGCGTGCTTCTGCATCCCGCCGTTCGCGGAGACGCCAGGGCTACATCGCGCGCATCCTCGGGCTCATGGGCGGCGCCGGGGACGCCACCGGCGGCGGCCTCTCGGTCCGGCTGGTGGAGTAGATATGTAGCGCCGATCCTTCAAGCCGTTTGAACGCGCCCCGGTTCAGCCTCCTGGCAGCAGTAGGATCGCGTCGCCGATGGGGCGCTCGCCGGTGGCGTCGGAGGGGCGCGTGACGACGCTGCCGCGGATCGTCATCGTCGTGGACCCGCCACCGTCGAGGTTGACGGCGTCGCGCGCGCCGAGCGCGCGCATCACCAAGGCCTCCTCCTCGAAGTCCAGTCCGGCCGAGTAACCCGGCGCGCGCCCGTCGACGGCGACGAGCAGCAGCCTGCCGTTGCGGGTGACGCCGGCGATGGTGCGCGGGTTGCGCCGCAGGGCGAACGCGTAGTAGAAGCCGGGGTCGCCGGGGTGGTCGAACCCCTCGGCCTCGGCGGTGATGTCAGGGCGGCCGTCGCGCAGCAGGCGCGGGCCGCCGTTGACCACGCCAAGGCCGGGCGTGAGCATGAGCGGCCCGTCCTCCGAGCTCACGGCGGTGGTCACCGTGACGCGGCTGCCCGGCGTCGCGTGCATGCGCAGCCAGTCGGCGCCGTCGCCCGTGCCCGCCAGCACGCGGGCGCTGAACGGGATTGGCCCGCCGCGCGGCTCGCGCAGCGCCGTCACGCGCCCGAAGGCATCGAGCAACGCCTCCGCGCCCTCGCCGGGCTCGGTCTGCGCGCCGAAGATCGGCGCATACTCGATCAGCTCGCTCGCGTCCGTGCAGGTGACGTCGTGCAGCGGGCGCTCGGTCGGCGTGTCGCCGCCGGTTCCACCACACGACCGGATCAGCCCCGGCTTGCGGTTCACGCCGTCCAGCTCGCGGGTGGCGCCGTCCGAGGCGACGACCGACTGCGTGTCGGAGAGGGCGCTGATGAACGGCGCCCCCCTCCGCAACAGAAGGTCGGTGCGCCCGTCGATGGTCTCGGAGATCAGTCGACCGTCGATGACCGAGCTGCCGGCCAGGTCGCCGGGCGTGCCGTCGGTCGTGCCGATCACGAAGTAGCCGCCGTTGATGCCCGCCAGCGCCCGGTAGCGCGCCGACAGCGAGGACAGCTTCTCCCGATCGATGACGACGTCGCTGGCCAGGACGGGGCCGATACGCCCTCCGTAGGCCGCCGGATCGATCGCAAGCACATGCACGACCCACGGCCCGCGGGTGCGCTCGCCGTCCTCGGCGGTGAACACAGAGCCGCGGGCGGGGAGCCCGGCCCCCCTGATGGCCGCGATGCGCGCATCGGACTCAGCCTTGGTGGCGAACAGGCCAGAGTGCAAGCGGTAGCCCAGCGGGCCTCGTCCGTAGTCGTCGGTCGGGCGCTGCAACCTCTCGAGCTCGGCCTCGAAGCCTGCGGCGCGCAGGCGGCGGGCGAGATCCCGCACCGCGTCGCGGTCGGAGACGATCGCCACGTCCGCCGTCCAGCCGTCCTTCTTGGAAAGCTCGCCGCGGACGATCTTCGTATACGTGACGCCGGGAGCAAGCGGGTCCGTGGTACGGGTCTCGTGCAGCGACGGCGAGCCGAGCGGGAGCCCGTGCCTGGCGTGCGCAGCGGACGGCAGGGCGAAAAGCAGTGCGACAACCGCGGCGAGTGCTCTGGGCATGCGCGCCACCGTATGTCGCACAGCCGGGTACGGTGTTCCCAGATCGTTGTGCTGCGGGCAGTTCCCTTCCCCGGAATTAGGGCTCGGTCCCCCGGGGGAAGGAACTGCCCTCTCTCCCCACGTCACACAGGCAAACGCCGCCTACGCGTACTCGACTTGCGCCTGGTGCTCGTTGGGCACGCAGTGGGTCATCACGAGGCCGTTGACGTCGCGCGGGCCGTTGTTGCCGAGGTTGGCGGCGCGCTGGACCTCCGCCTCCGACAGCGTCTGCGTCGCGAGTGGCTCGAGCCCGCGGACGTCGTCCGCAGAGATGCCGAGGCCCTCGCCGACGCGCTGGCCGTAGTCGTCCTCGCACATGAGCAGGTGCCAGACGCAGCGCTCCTGGATCGGCCGGTCGCACTGGCTGAGGTTGTCGACCCAGTTCTTGACGAGCTCGTCGCGCTCCCAGTCCTCCTGGAGCAGGTAACGCTCGCCGGCCTGCCGGTAGTCGGCCGTGAGCGGGATCCGCCTGCGCGTCAGGCGGTCGTTGTAGGTCGGCCCCTGCTCGTCGTGGGCGGGCCTGGGCGCCTCGGCCGGGCCGCCAGTGATCGAGGGCTCGTAGTTGACGTGCGGGTTGGCACCGCCTTCGTCATCGACGTAGTAGGTCATCTGGCCGTCGCGCTGGTTGGTCGCGACGGGGTTCGCGACGCCCTTCGGCTGGTTGACCGGCAGCTGCAGGTAGTTCGGCCCGACGCGGTGGCGCTGGGTGTCCGAGTAGCTGAACGTACGGCCCACGAGCATCTTGTCGTCGGAGAAGTCCAGGCCGTCGACCAGGACGCCCGTGCCGAAGGCGATCTGCTCGTTCTCGGCGAAGAAGTTCGTGGCGTTGCGATCCAGCACCATGCGGCCGATGTGGTGGAGCGGGAACTCGTTCTCGGGCCAGACCTTGGTGTCGTCGAGCGGATCGAAGTCCAGCTCAGGGTGGTCCTCGTCGCTCATCAGCTGGACGTGGAGGTCCCACTCGGGGTGGTCGCCGGCGTCGATCGCGTCCCGCAATTCCTTGGTGTGCACGCCGAGGACCTCGCCCTGGACCTTCGCAGCGTCCTCCTCCGTCCAGCTCTTGACGCCCTGCTTGGGCAGCCAGTGGTACTTGACGAGCATCGTCTCGCCGGCCTCGTTGACCCACTTGTAGGTGTTGACGCCGAAGCCCTGCATGGTCCGGTAGCTGGCCGGCACGCCGCGCGGGCTGAGCACCAGGGTGAACATGTGCATCGACTCCGGCGACTGGCTGGCGAAGTCGAACACGCGGTTGGGGACCTGGCGCTCGAAGGTCACCGGGTCGGGCTTCTGGGAGTGGATGAAGTCGGGGAACTTGATCGCGTCGCGGATGAAGAAGACGCCCAGGTTGTTGCCGACCAGGTCCCAGTTGCCGTCCTCGGTGTAGAACTTCACCGCGAAGCCGCGGGGGTCGCGGATCGCCTCTGAGGAGTCGCGGCCGCCGGCCACGGTCGAGAAGCGAACCGCGACCTCGGTGCGCTTGCCGTCCTCCTGGAAGAGCTTCGCGCGGGTGAACTTGGCGATCGGATCGTCGCCGACCTTGCCCGTCGCCTCGAAGAAACCGTGGGTCGTGGTGCCGCGGGCGTGGACGACGCGCTCCGGGATGCGCTCACGATCGAAGTGCGACATCTTTTCGAGGAAGTGGTAGTTCTCCATCGTCGCCGGCCCGCGAGCCCCGATGGAGCGGGTGTTCTGATTGTCGGCAACGGGATGCCCCTGGCGGGTGGTGAGGGTTCGGCGTTCGTCGCTCATGCTCTCCAACTTAACAGCCCGACGGCGCGCCTGGAATCGTCTCGGTGAAGGATGCAGGGGGCGGTGTCGGCAGCAGGTCGGCGTAGCCCGACGCCACGAGACGATCGTCGGCGATCTCGAGCACCTCGCGGAGCTCGAGGATGAGCCGGCGCTCATGAACAAGATCGGACTCCGGCGGCGCGACGGCCTCGAGCTCGACGAACCTCCCGAGCCGTTCGACGTCGTCGAGGTGGATGCGGACGTCACGCCAGAGGAAGAGACGGCGGCGCTTTACGACCACGTTGCGGACGCCTATCGCGGCAGCCAGCGCGTCTCGCAGCACGGTCCCGTCGTCCACCGCGACGATCCGGTAGCGGCTCTCGCGCTCCCGCGGCCCGTTGGCTCGGTCGAACTGGATGAGGTGCGCTCGTCCCGGACGCTCCTCTCGAAGCTTCAGGCCAGCGCTCGGGACGCTGAAATACGTGTCGCGCTGCCAGATCTCCCCGTGGTCGGTCGCGCCGAGCCGCCGGCAGCTCTCGAGCGACCGCTCGGGTGACGCATCCCGGGCCTTCAGCTCGACGTTGCGGCGGGGGTCCACGCGCTCGTCGCCGACCTCGGCCTCGGCCATCACGCGGCGCATCGCGGCGGTCGGGCGCGTCTGGGTGTCCGAGAACAGGTTGACGGGGTAGTCGAAGCGCACAATCGGCCGCAAAGGAGACCACATGCCGCCCGCAGGCGTGAAGAAGGGAACCAAGGACGCGCGCAAGTACGAGAAGATCAAGCAGTCGGTGGAGGGTCAGGGCAAGTCAGAGTCGACCGCGGAGGAGATCGCCGCCCGGACGGTCAACAAGGACCGGGCGCGCGCGGGCAGGACCCAGACGGCCTCGAAGTCCTCCACGCAGGACCCGAAGTCCTCCAGCCAGCGCGGCGGGGAGCGGTCGAGCACCACCCGCGAGAAGGGCAGGACCCGGGACCAGCTCTACAACGAGGCCAGGTCGCGCGGCATCGAGGGCCGCTCCTCGATGAACAGGGAGCAGCTGCGCCGGGCCGTCGACGCCAAGAAGTGAGGCCTACTTGGAGCGGGACTTGAGCTTGGCGCGGAAGAGCCCATAGCCGGGGCGCGGGGCGCCGTCCGGGCCCACGAGCCCGGCGTCGAAGCGCGCGCCCCGCGCCTCGCCCTTCCACTCGTAGGGGTAGATGCGCGTGATGCGCGAGCGCTGGCCCCTGCGCTTGCGCGAGAAGCGGTCGGCGAGGCTGAACATGAAGCCGAGGCGCGCCTTGGCGCGCGTGAGCGAGTAGCGGTACGCCCCCGTGAGGTTGACGATGCCACCCGTCTCGGTCAGCCACACCTCACCCGGCACCGTGCGCAGGAAGCGCCGGGTGCCCGACGTCCGCCTGCGATTGACGTCGTAGTAGTTGTGCAGCCCCCACAGCTTCGGGTTGCCCTTCGCGAAGCGGCGGAACCTGCGTGTGTACGGCAGGATGTTCGTGTCGTCGAGCAGGTCGGCCGCGACGATCGTGCAGGTCCGGCACGCCTTGCGCAGCGCGTTGTAGTACTGCGCGGCGCGCCTCGGCGCCCGATACGTGGGCTGGGACTTGTGGTTGGCCTCGTTCCAGGCGCCGAAGTCGCGGATGAACGGATACGCCTTGCGGAAGGCGCGGATCGACGCCGCATAGGCCTTCGGGCTGGGCAGCCGGCAGCGCTTGATCTTCGAGTAGCGCTTGCCGTCGTAGCAGCTGGCCGAGGAGCCGAAGTGGATGAGCGGGCGCACGCCGGAGAGGCGCGCCGCGCCGATGAACGCGTTGAGCTCGACGGGGTTGCGGCGCCAGTCCCAGGCGGTGATGTAGCGGGCGCGCTTGATCCCCAGCGACTGGAAGGCGGGGTCGGCGAACATGATGGGGTCCTGCTCCCCGATGCCGACGCGATAGCGCGACGCGGAAGCGCTCGGCGCCGCCGCGAGCAGCGCGAGCGAGAGGAGGATCAGGGCGCCGGCCGACCGCATCCGGACCTAGCCTAGATGGTGTGCCGGCAACCGTCGAGCAGCGCCGCGCCCTCCCGGACCAGCCGGGCGTGTACCTGTTCCGCGACGCCCGCGGGAGGGTCGTCTACGTGGGCAAGGCCAAGTCGATCCGCAAGCGGGTGGCCAACCACTTCTCCAGCCCGACGAGCTACGGCTCGACCGACCTTCCCAGCGAGGTCGATCACATCGACTACATCGTGGTGCAGACCGAGACGGAGGCGCTGCTCACCGAGCAGAGCTTCATCAAGCAGTACAAGCCGCGCTTCAACATCCGGCTGCGCGACGACAAGTCCTACCCCTACATCGCGATCAGCCTCGACGAGGACTTCCCGCGCGTGTACTTCACCCGCGAGCGCCACCGCCGCGACCGCGTGTACTTCGGTCCGTACTCCTCGGCCAAGCGCGTGCGCCACACGCTGGACCTGATGGGCAAGGTGTTCCTGTACCGCTCCTGCGAGGGTCCCACCCCGGGCCGGCACTCCGGCTCGCCATGCCTGGACTACTACATCAGGCGCTGCGGGGCACCCTGCGTCGGCTACGTCACCAAGGCCGAGTACCGCGAGGCGATCGACGGCGTGACGGCGTTCCTCTCCGGGCGCTTCAAGCAGATCGAGCGCGACCTCGAGCGGCGCATGTACTTCCACGCCGGCGAGCAGGACTTCGAGCAGGCGACCGTCGAGCGCAACCGGCTGCAGGCCATTCGCGCGCTGTTGGAGCGCCAGCGCGTCTCGGATGCGACGACCGGCTCGATGGACGCCGTCGCCGTCGCCGTGGACGGCGCGGAGGCCAACGCCCAGGTCTTCCAGGTCCGCGACGGGGTGCTCGCCGACCGCCAGAGCTTCTACCTGGTCAACGAGGCCGGCCACGACGAGGCGCGCGCGACGGAGGAGTTCCTGCTGCAGTACTACGCCAGCGCGCTGTCCATCCCCGCGCTGATCGTGGTT
>JAABUS010009493.1_pt1 | contig 10265 bp, 11 predicted proteins | sample 5560161 | NCBI WGS metagenome assembly JAABUS01 (sample SAMN10711885, study PRJNA513376) | rock metagenome | isolation source: Antarctica rocks | place: Antarctica: Victoria Land, Trio Nunatak nord | collected 2016-01-04
GTGCGCATGTTTTCTGACTGGAGAGGCACCAGTAGTTCATGAGCAATTTGTGCAGGCAATGGCAAAGATCATGCTTTTGCAGTTACTGTATAAGTGGGCAACCGATGATAGCATACGTATATGATGATGACAATTGCCATTGGTATACTACATGTAAGAATTCAACTGGATATAGCCCGCACTCTCTTTCACAACTAGACGTATCTTCAGCTGTTCTTGTACAGTCAGACACATGCACACGTGTGACACAGACGTGTGAGACAGTAACATGTCGGAACCACATTAAATGAAACGAAACCACATCAAATTTTGTTACTTCAAGTATCATGCTCCATCTGAAGGTAGTGTAACCATGGTGTTTGTTGTGCTGGCCCAGTATGTAAGTTAGTTACAAGTTGCAGGCGCATCATGTTCTTTGGCCCTGAGTACTTTGCCAGGCTGCAGCCATGACGGTAGCACACGTTGAAGGCGTGTTCTGTTATGCGCATGGTGCATCCATTGCAGCATCACCCAAGGTCGTTAAAGCACCCTGCTGATGGCTACAGATACAATTTCGTTAAAAACAAAGCATTTGGGGCTGTAGCAGCTTGAGTTAGACACCTGCAGATTTATCTTGACTGTTTGACCTTATGCTTCAGTCAGCCACAGACAAAAAAGACTTCCTCAAGCGCGCAATGACAAATTTGCATGGCAACTTTACTCAGTTGCTCAAAAACATGATCAGCAGGCAAAAAGATGCTCCTGCCACTTGAAGTGCTTGCTGCATAACAAACAAGTCCTGCACGCCCTCCAGCATTTTGATAAACACTTAGTACTGATGGTTTTGACCACGTTACTGACAGACCTGGCGCATCTGATTCATCACCTAGTTGGTTGGCTGAAAGTGTAAAAGTTTCCTCCTCTCTCCTCCGTGGTGTGATGATTCGTTATACCTGAAAAATAAAGGACCTACTGCTTTACCCTGCAAAACACCCCTTGGGGGAATGCTCGGTCTCTCGTAGGGTATAGTTGCTTCAACTTCAGATGCCAAACTGGTCAAGCAGAGGTTTCTGCTGCTCTGTGCAAGGCAACATGGCAAAACTGAATACAGGTCTGTAGACTAGCATATGTTGCAAACACCCTACTTGCACTTTATATAGGCGTCTTTATGTAAGACGCGTCAGTCAGATGCTTTGCCTCTATACACTACACACTGATGCTGGCTGTACTGTAAATTTTGAGATTGTCTCAGGCCTTTGCAAAGCCAATCAGCAGTTCAAGAATTATTCTGTTCACATTACATGTTCTGCAATTTTGAGGCACACATCTTTGACTTCTGACACCAATGCAAAATTTGTCTGGTGCCGCCCAACTCAGCCTTGATCACATGCTAGCATGTGAGTAAGATTTGACAAGTGGCTGCAAGCTGGGTCGCCACAACCTGTTAATCCTGTTGTTCAAGTCCTCTTCATCTGAATCAGTGTCTGTTCCAACTTGCTCCCTCATATGTGTGATGGGCATGCCAAGCATGTGCTGCACAACCTGCATCATAGCTCACATCTTGCTTCTGCACCATGTATGCAAGCATGCAGAGCAAGCATTTGGACAAATGCCAAGGCAGTTCACATGTACAAGTCTAGGCAGTGAGGACAGACACGTGGCACAAGTGGTGTGCCAAATTTGCCAATGGGCAAGAAGTGTACAGTCCATCTTACCATCTGCACTGACAAGGGAGTCTCAGTGAAAACTCTCAGAGAAGCCTTTGCTGTGGAGCTTGCGGGTGCTGACCAGTGCAGCTGCCCTCCCTTTAGAACTCTGTTGGACCTGAACAGGTCTAGTACCTTTGGAGATCCTGCGATGGCCTCAAGATCAGACAACTCTTGCAGATCATCTGGCCCCTGAAAACCTTAACACATCCAGACAACTTGATCATCATTGCATCATGCAATGCACAGTGGCCATCTGAGATAAAACATTTGACTAGCCAGAACAGAAAGGGCAGCCCTTTGTGCCCAGCAGGTATGTAAGCAGTGCCCTGCATGAATGGCTTGTCACAGGCATCAGCAAAGTCTCTTACGTGAAGCTAAGGTGTTAAACTGCTGTCTGTATGTTGCAGCTGATTTGCTCTGTGCTGTTGCATTGTCAACTGCAACCTGCATCAAGCAGCGTTTCCAGAGGCTCTCTTCCTCTGACAACTGATGCCAAGTTGTAGACACACAGCTGACAGCTCCCAGGGTCAGAGGATCAAGCAGACTGAACATGTGCTGCAGCACCTCCAATGGCAATTCCCCCAGCATGGTATCAACACCATCTGGATCTTCCTCTGAAAGACCTGCAAGATGACTCACAACACATGCTGTACACACTGCATACTGATGTGCTTGCTGGTCCCTGCTGGCATGCTAAATGTGGCTGTACATTGTGTTATGGTGGTAGAACAGACAACATAACAGTAGTCTTGTGCATGCCAGCACATCATGACATGGATGAACAGACTTGGCCAGACAGGCTTGGCAAGTTTTGTGTTCATGATCTGGTATGCATTGAGACACTCAACAGTGAGACAGTTCGCTGTCAAGCAGATGCTTTTAAGCAGATGCTTTTGTATGAAGACTCTGGCCCTGACCTGACTGCTTGTCTTTCCGGCTGAGGGTGACAAGTCTCTTTTTGTACTCCTGTTGGACTCTCCGCAATCTGGCCTGGGGCAAGCGTTGCTTAGCTGCCTCCACAAGGCCAATTACAGCTTTCCTGTCACGCTCTAGCCTGTATAAGCAGCAGCGATTTTTTACCACTGGCAGGTCAGGACAGGTCAGCTAAGGAGCACACATAATGAAAACAACCTGCTACAGAGGCGTATCGCTAGCAACACATCCTCAAAGATGAGTTCCTGAATCGTTTTGTCTGCATGCTGTACATACGCTTGCCGGAGAAGCGCTGTGAGCTCTTCTACCGCCCTCTTATAGTTTGCCCTGAACCGCGACGGAGACTTAGCCTGAAAAGGAGTGAGTCAGGATCGTGAGCTCCTTGAGACACTTACCTTGTATGCAGTGCGGGCCCAAATTTTGCTTCTTGGTATCGTACAAGATTCAGACAGATCTCGTCGTCGCTGTCGCTATCGGAAATAGTGAACCTGGGTCTCAAGCTTTGGGTGTGCTTTCTGATCGGCATGCGCACGTCACGACATGAACTGTGTCATGATAGCGATCCACATGTGCTTAACGCGGGCACCCGGCACAGCTATGCGCACTTTTGCAACAAACGAAGTCAACACAGTCATCGTGGACCCTCATGACATGACTAATCCAGAGGAGCCACTGCAATTGCGCTTGTGTGGCGTTGCTGCGGAAAGTGCGCGCGCATCGGCCATCTACGCCAGTGTTGCCCAGCTTGTATCAGCAGCAACTCTGGCGCTTAAGCTGCTGTCACTGTGATCCTTCGGACTTTCGACTTCTGTCCGATTAGGGTCCACGGTGTGGGTCACTGATCACCGACAGACTTGCCAGCGGTGATGATCCCGAGGGATGCCGTGTGATGCTTCGGGTCCGTAAACCACTCAGGCATACTGCTGTTGGATTGGCATGGCTGGGGCTGTTCGCCGCCTTGTTGCTCATACTCAACAAGCTCCCTGGGACACTGCTCGGAGCCGCGCCCACGGCTGTAAGCAGCAGGTGCGTCAGCGATTTTCGCAGTGCCGGCAGCACCTTGGAATGCATCGCGTCTACAATTTCTGCATTTTTGCAAGGCTTTCGCCTTACTGAGTTCCTACCTGGTGCAGCAGAACCAGAGCTGAGGTGACCTTTGATTATGGAGGCCAATGCAGCTTGCTGTTGAATTCAGGAGGATGGGTGCAGGTGCCATATGTCAGGTATGAGTTCTGAGTTGCGGGGCATGTTACAGACATGGCCCACCTGTGACGCATCAGCCAGCAATGCTCAAAGGTGTAGCTTGCCCCAGGATGATCACAGTCGATTCAGATTATCAGACAGGCGTATTATATTGATCACAAACATGGCCACTGGATACGAGCATGAGTGCAGCTGTTGTGAGTATATGCCTATTGCTGTATCATGGGCAGCACTTGATATCTCCAAGGTCGATATGCAGATGTGAGCCATCTACTAGAAGTGTAGCTACATGCGGGCCAAATCATGCCAACAGCTGGCAATGGGGTCCACAAGGGCGACAATGTGGAGCGGCTAGATTGAACACATTGCAGGCGCGATATGTGCTGCAGCAGAAATGGATTGTCATGGCCGGAGATTCAATCACACGTTTTCTGTTTGCTGCTTTGCTGAGGCTCCTTGCTGATGATGGTAAGATTACCAAGCTTGAGTGCCTGCACAGAGGACCACTGTATACACGATGTCAGTCTGAGCAACATGACATTGTTTTTGTCAGCTGTCCAAAGGAGTCTGCACAACAACTTTTGCACAGCCTACAAACGAGGTGCATCTGCAAACAAGCTGTTGAGCATCAGATTTTCCCGTGTCGGGCAGGAGAATGATTGAGGTGTTGCAACAGTGTTCATTTTACGTCAACGTGTGATGACTTGCAGATGAACAGATTGTATTTGGGCACCGCGACTTTGAGTATACACTGCCAGGCAACATCAGAGCTGCATTCATCTGGGCGCCATACACTGCAAACATCACCTCGCACATAACACAATGGTATGTTCAGACTCAATAGCATATTGCTTGTTCTGGCATGTCAGCCCTTGCTGTCAGCTGACTATAGTTGACAAGTGTCTGGGTTTTCTTGCACAAATGCATCACTACTGGGGTATGTCGGTCGGTCAAGAACAGCTGCATCATCCAGGCATGTGACATGCAGGACTCATGGCAGTGAGCAGCCTGATTACATCATCATCAGCACCGGACTGTGGCATATGTTACACATTGGTGATCCCGAAGGCTACAAGTCAGCAATTCTCCAGTTGGGCAATCTGTCAGATGGCCTTGTTAACAAGCAGGTGAAATGCGTCCAACCAACTGGAATACATTTGTTGTTGAAGAGATGCTAGCTTGAGTATGTCTGATTATTGTACCAAACATCAAGCACGCTCTATTCTTACAGACTTTTGTGAGCTGCAGAGATGTGATGTTCGGATGCATTTCTTGAGCATCACAGAAGTATTTCCACCAAAGTTGAAAACTGATGAGAAGAAGCAAGCACTCACGCTACAGCGTGTAGATGAGTACAACCAGTGTATACTGGACAGCCATATGTTGCTGCCAGCAGGCCCCTTCAGTCTGGTAGATATGCACCACTTGACAAGAGGTATGCGCTGCGCTGCTCTGCGCTGCAAGCCTGCTCTTTTGCACATCTCATCTTTGGACTGTATGCCTGCGTTGTTGGCATTTGTGACACAGTGGCTGCACATCAAATGTGTTGTCAATTCCAGGAGCATATCATGCTGCCTGCAGATGCAAGTGCAACACAGCTTGCACTTGTATAGTTCACATGAGCATAGTCAGATGCTCATCCTTGCATTGCATTGCAGGCTGCGGCTCAGATTGCACACATGATGGGCTTCATTACAGCAACACAACCTATGATGCGGCTCTGCAAATATGGGCAAACAGCCTGCAGCTCGACTGAGCTGTGGGCAAATGCCACTTGTACTTTACACTGCCAAATCAGACAGAAACTCAGCAAGCAGCAAGCACTGGAGTAAATTTACTGTTTCAGCTGCATACTTTCTGCTTATTCTTCAAAGATAGGCTGGATGGACACTTCAAGCACATTGACTGTGACTGTAAGTCTTTATGTTGTCTCCGTTTAACCTGCAGCACTGTCAGTGCCCCCTTGTGCTTCTCGAGTGACACTGGTTCTGTTGTTGCGGTGGTGCTGCCAAAAGAATAGTTGCTGGCTGTGCACCATCTCCTGCATCACTAGCACCGGCGTCAAGCACAGCTAAAAGATCTGGACAGTAAATGAATCTCACCTTGATTTCATTTCTGGCCATTGCAGTCCGGAAATCTTGACTTTGCAAGCAATCTAGGAAAAATAATGAATGAGGGTATCTGCGTCCAAGCAGCATGCACTCAGACAACCTTGGTAGTCTTTCCCAACAACTGAGGAATGTCCTGCCAGCTTACATGATGAAACGAGCATATTCTGGCTGTTTCCAGTACTTGAGATATGCCAAATAGTTGATGAATGCAGCATCTTCAAAGAAACGATTTTGAGAGAGCCCTGCATTGATGAGTCACTAGGCCATGCTACTGAGGCATGACTTATGATGCTTTCCTGGCAGCAATCTTATGGAACATACAATTCAAGTATTGAGGACTGCTCAGACACTGGACAAATTCCAGTTCCAGTAGAAATCTCCTTTCATCTGAACAGCCCACTTCCTGTGGAGAGCAGCGTACAGATACCCTGCATGCACCTCCATGGACTGGTACATTCGCGCTACAGGCATTTCTCGCTGGCACTACGGATGTGTACCTTTGCTCCTCTGTCGCACTTTGCATCGCAGTTTGCATCGCGCCTCTATACAGCGCAAAGCTTCGCTTGATGTTCGTTGCCGATCTTGTTGTATGAGTTTAGGTCGTGGGGGCCATCAAGCTGGCGTTACTGCACCAGTGCGTTGCGTGGCATTTGGCTGCGATCACCACAGATCACGGCCCGAAGCGTCTCAATAGTCCTTGAGCCTGACCTCCTTCTTTGCGGGCACCGGTAAGTGTTGTGTCATGATAATACAGTTGGTGCATGTCCGCTGACCACCAAGTTTTGGTGTTTCTCAAACAGGCATGCCAAAGCTCAATCGTTTCTTCTCAGCTGTTGCACAACTTCAACAGAAATACTAGTGCTGACTGATCACTGCGAATTGGCATGCGACAGCATTTGGTTAGCTTCACAACTTGCTGCACGTTTTAGCTGTGTTGTCTGTTCTTGAAATGGTGGCGCATCACCGCGATGCTGAGAGGCTGCCCGGTGTTATGTCAGACAAAGTGGATGCATGCATCCACTGAGGCAGGAGAAACAATCGACGAAAGCGATCCTACAGGATGGATCCCAGAACGTTGCCCATTCGCGAGTACACAGACAAGATCGTGAACGCTGTCAGGAATAACCCAGTCACTATTGTGATAGGAGAAACAGGCTCAGGCAAGACAACACAGATTTCTCAGGTGAATCCACCAGTCCCGTCGCACGCCTGAAATGACTGCGGTGGGCAAAGGCAATTTGATGCGGCCTCGCCAATTCGTGGGCAAAACGACAACAAAGGGTGTCTGCACAGATTCTTGAGGAGGCTGGTTTTGCCAAAGATGGCAAGATTGCAGTCACGCAGCCACGCCGAGTGGTGCGGCCCGTTTGCAAAGATGTTTGATTATTAGGGTTTCATTAGCTGCTGCAAAGCTTGTTTCAAGTCTGCAGTCATTACAAGACAGACTCACTCGGTGTTAGTGTTGCTTGTTGGTGCCCTCACAACAGACTCAAATGGCAGGACATGTCCTGTCTTACGTGTAGTTCTGTACATTTTTCTTTCATCCAGCAACCATGCCAGATGCATGAGTCATGAAACAATTACCCCCTTGATCCTTTGGGCCTGTCTGTGATCAGGCAGCTGTGAGTGTGGCACGCCGAGTCGCTCAAGAGTGTGATTGTGAGCTAGGCCAGGAGGTCGGGTATGCAGTACGCTTTGAAGAACGTGCCTCAAGCAGCACTCGCATCAAATACTTGACAGGTATGAGCTGTGACAAAGTCTGGCAACAACCATTGCTCTGCTGCATGATAGACTGGCATCACAGAGCAAAGCCTGCCTCAAATACCTTTTTAAAGTGTATGGTGCTGGCGACTGTCATATAAACTACCAACACCTTGCTCATCCTGATCTGCCGCACTCAGGAGGTGCAGCAGTATCAGGAGATCATGCTTACCGTACCCACTGTGTGCATGTGTAGCATGGTAAATCAATGTATGCATTGCATCCCATACGCCTAAACAGAACAGCGTGGATCACTCACTTTTCACTGAAACATGACAGTGATCTTGCATGTCCAGGAGTACCCTTTGTACAATACAGATCACACTGTCACAGCTTTGTTTCATGCAGACGGCACCCTGCTCAGGGAGCTTCTGGATGAGCCAGATCTGCAACAGTACTCTGTCATTGTGCTTGATGAGGCTCACGAGCGCAGCCTCAAAACTGACATCCTTTTTGGGGTCCTCAAAGGCCTGGTCAAATCACGGTCTGAATCCCTTCCTCTCAGGCTGATGTCAAAAGTCTCAGTCTCAATGTCGTGGCAGCCTGCAGTGATACTCACAGCCCCTGTTCTTGCATTCCTGCTTTGCTTCAAAGAATTTGCTTCTGTCACATGTGTTAGATGCCAGCAGCAGGCACAATTTTTGTGAACACTCCCTGCATATCATCAATGCCTTCAACACAGACACAGCAAAAAAGTGCAACGCGTCTCAAAGCAGACCTTTCTGCTTTTCAGCAGCTCCTCCAAAGTCCACTTAGTTGTCCATACTGGGTCAAATGGAGGGGTCTGCTCTGCATCATTTCAAAGCATGAGTTGTCATGCAAGCACAACATGTCGAAAGGCAAGCAGCTTCTGATCACCAGCAGTAAAGCGCATTGCTGCACAGCAAGCGTCGTAAGTCACACGGCACCAAAAGTAACCCGCACTGTGTTGCAGCACGCACCACAACAATCACTGCTGTGAGTCACGCCGCACCTTCTTCTGTGTATCCTGTTTACTCATCAGTACTGATGCAGGCAGAAGCCCCTGAAGCTGGTCATCACATCAGCCACGCTGGATGGGCAGAAGTTCAGCACCTACTTTGATGACTGCCCCGTCTTCAGTGTACCTGGGCGCACCTTTGAGGTGCAGATTGTGAACAGCAAGGAGAACCATGTGCAGGATTACCTGGCTGCTGCTGTGGACACTGCCATGCACGTCCACCTACAAGAGCCTGCTGGTGATGTCCTCATCTTCTTGACAGGGCAAGCTGAGATTGACAAGGTGATGCTGCAGCCTTGCAGCCTGGCATGCTCTGTGTGAATTGTAGTGACTAAGCCTGCACAATGTGACCGTACTTCTTGACTCTGCTCCTTCTGTTGCTTACAAACTCTTGGACTCCCACGTTGCCAGGACTTGGACATGCGTGCAAGGCACCTGAGTTGCAATACTTGTGAGCTTGCTGTACAGCAGATGTGTCCTGCCCACAGCTTGTCTGCAGCAATGTGTCTACCAATGACGCATCGCTTCCCTTCACTTCCAGCCTGTACATCAGCCACAAGAGTGCCTGCATGGTCACCCAACCGGAAGTGGCTTTCCATCTTCATCTAGGCAGTGAACACACAGGCAGGACACACATGCTTTGCCAAAGACCGCCAGTAATGATTCATGTGCCATTGACACAGTCTCTCTTGTCACGTGCCAGGCTGTGAAAATGCTGCATGAGGAGGTGGGCAGTCAGCCAGAAGGCACCTGTGGGGACATGCTAGTCCTGCCCATCTATGCTGCCCTGCCGCCAGAGCTGCAGGTGCGCCCACCCTGCTGTTCATCATCACCAACCATGTGCACCACACTTGTAGTAAACAAGAAAAATGTCACGATCAGCAATGGTAAAACAAGACTATTCATCTTGGGGTTCCTTGTTGAGCGAGGAACCCCAAGATGAATAGTCTTGTTTTACCATTGCTGATCGTTTCATCACGTGCAGTCAAGAAACTCTGGTAGCTTCTTATCTTACTTTTACGATACTGGAGCTGTTGCATTGTGAGCGTCGCTCCAAGGGTCATTTCCCCCCCTCACTTTTGTTTGTTTCTGTGTATCTTCTGCTTTATGCAGGTTGCTGCTGTCTGCTGTCTCCAGGCATGTTGTCGATGTTGTCTGTAATTCACCTGCTTGTCTGAATGCCATGGGGTTCAACATCCCATGACACACCAACACTGGTTCTGACAGCACCTATTCACTATGATGCTGCTGCCAAAGAGACACATGTGGGTTTCACTGACAACCAATTGTGCCGGAGAATATTATGGCGATATGCTGCTTGCCTTGACCAGTCTCATGTGCACCACAGCTCTTGTGGACAACTTGACCACATATTGCAGGCAAGGGTATTTGCACCCGGCCCTCCCAGCTGCCGGCGGGTCATTGTGGCCACCAACATTGCTGAGACTAGCATCACAGTGGAGGGGGTAGTGTATGTCATAGACCCAGGCCTGGTGAAGCAGAAGTCCCACAACCCCCAGACTGGCATGGACTCCCTGGAAGTAGTCCCCATCTCAAGGTTAGTGTCAACATCCACCCTGGATGGTCAGT
>JAABUS010009494.1_pt1 | contig 10265 bp, 10 predicted proteins | sample 5560161 | NCBI WGS metagenome assembly JAABUS01 (sample SAMN10711885, study PRJNA513376) | rock metagenome | isolation source: Antarctica rocks | place: Antarctica: Victoria Land, Trio Nunatak nord | collected 2016-01-04
ATGCTTATCACTGTACCAGTGGGTCTGCCCTTGTGGATGATTGACTCAATGAAGCAACGTGTAGATCATGAGACTCACTGGAGCATTCTGTGATCTGCTGTGTTAGTTGCTGCGAAAGTATTTTATTGGTGATGCTGCTCAACCTTCAACAAAGTGCCCACTCAGGTAATGCTCAAAGCTGAATGCAGGTGGGCCCTCCAGTGACAAGCCAATCAACAATCATCTTCACGTGCTGAGGTGACTTTGGCACACAAGCATATGCGCCAGAAGATGGACACTGGTATGCTTATGCTCCTCTCGAATTTGCAGCTGCAAAAACTGAGATACTTGGCACACGTTCTGGCATACATTCTGTTATGTGCTGCGACTTGATGGCAAGCAGCCATACTCACAAGATGATAGGGTGTGCTGCAGGTCTCTGTCATCACAAGCAGCAATCAAAACATTACAGTGAGTGAGATGCCAGGTGCTGCTCTGACGTGCCAAGTGGGCAAAACTTACATTCATGTCAACAGGGCCGTTGCCAAAGTACATATGGTGTTGCTTGGCAGCAAAAGTATAGCCAGCCAATCCAACAGTTGTGGGGTGATCTTTGGAAGGCCTGCCGCAGCAAGCAGCCGTCCAGTTGCCATAGAACACTCATACAATTGGGCGGCACACCAGCTTGCAACGGTGCAAACAGTATGAATGATCGGCTCAATTAAAAACGGCAGTGAGTTTTTGTTAGTTGGCCCTGCAACCCCAATTGCGGTGCTTGTGGACTCACATCCCCTGCTGTGTCACACGTCTCGATAGATAGCTCCACTGCCCCTTTTGTATACAGCACTGATCATTGTGACCTAGCACGGTCTGTGCTTCTACATAGTTTCAACAATATGAAACTTTGAATCTGGACATGTAACCTCCTCCTGCACCATGTACTTCTCCTATAGGTCCCAATAAGTCTCTTTTTGGGCCAGGCACATATGCTGAACAGCTGTACAACACTATTTTTCTTGGCTAGGGCCACAGCTATCTATGCCATGTAGGGGTTGCTGTGGTGTTGTGGGCTGTTGCTTGCTCCTCTACAATACCATTTGGGGTGCAGTTCACACTAAATGGGCATCTGCATCAAGCCTAGCACTTGATATACGTTTTGGGTGTTGTGCAATCTGTATATACATGTATCGAACAGCACTTGACATTGAGCATAAGTATTGCAAAGTATTGTTCAGCTGTTTTTATGACTACGCTGAGCTGGAAGTAAATCCATCATGTTTTGTGCATACACAATGGTTATACCGGTCGTGAAGCTGCAAAGTATCCCAAAGCTAGCATATTGCCATGTGCTCTGTGTAATAATGTGTTTCTATGACATCGCTCAATGCAGCTGACCTGCTGCTAGCCTTTCTGCAATGTACACAGCTCTTACTTCACCCTGCACATCACATTCAAGCCCTGCTGCACACCATGGATGTTTCCTTATGTCAGTCTGTTTCACAGCCACCATTCATGGCTAGGTTTGCCTTGCCATGTCAAGGTCTCATCTGCCTGCAATTGTCAGATTATCTGCTTTCCTTCAAGATGTGAGCTCATGGCATTTTCTGTACGGGCAGGCACAACCTGCTGACATCTTTGCAGGTCAATGTATGCATGAGACAAGCTTTCGGGCTTGCACTTGTGCACATTAAAGTACTTGCAAAAGCTTTTTGTGTCTGATGCAAGAGCCGTTTACATTCCTGTGATTACTCAGTACAGTGATCGCTTTAAAAAATGCTGATTCTAACAGTACACATTTTAAAGTGGGATAGTGCAATGCATGCAAGCAGGAGGAGACAGCTTTGTTGACAGGAGGTGACAAACAATGAAGGCTTGTAAGTCATAGTGGCAGCTCACAGATTCAGTTGTTGCAATAAGGCTTGGCAGCTGCACTATTCACACAACACTCACTGACTAGTTGGACCAAGAGAGGGGGTGCTATACAGTGTGGTACCACACTGTTCAAAGCGGAATGCCAACACAACTCAAACAGTCAGCATGATAAGAAGCTCCTTTGCCTTCCATGGACAGCTGGAAAGCTGAGAGGTCCCAGTGCTGCAGGCCCCAGTCTGCGGTCTGCTGCTGAAGAAGGTCTGCAGTTTGCTTGCACAGAGGAATCTGGAGATGAAGCAAGGCAAACAGTGCCAGAATGAGGGGCTCTTGTGAAGGCCTGCATACAGCAGCAACTGTGCACTTGTCTACATATGACTGCGCCTGTGTGGGACAAGTAGACCGGGGGACACCCGTTTCCTGACAGCTTGGGGTTGAAAGTCCACCATCTGGTACTTTCTGGCAATTTTGCTGAGGTATACAACTAGGCATTTGTTGCCTTATCCTGCTACAGCTTCACCATGTACCTGGAATGCTGGCTGACACAATTTGCAGGATATGGAACAGGAAAATGGCTAGACGTGTGTATATCACATGTCAAGCCATGAGGATCCAGCTTGACATGTGTTTATGCTCGAGGTAATACTTCATACACAGCCTTCCACATATGCTGCATTTGCCCAAAACAACACACAGATGCAGATCATGCATAGTACAAACCTGTGTCTGAGACACAGCTCAAGTAGCTCAGATATACATGATGGACAGTATGCTACCTTCCTGCAAGCAAAGAGTGCACTTGTGAAAACAGTCATGCAGTATGCTGTCGCAGGTGTACCTTTGTGCAAATGCTGACACAATACCAAATTTCTGCTGAGGAGACATGTCCAGGATGGCACTATACCCGCCTATTACTCCATCTGACGTCTGCAACACAGATACATCTGGGACCTGCTTGACACAGGCCTTCCAGTAAAAATCATCACCTCTTCACTCAACGACACAGAAACATTTGTATGCATGTCACCACTCTGCTGTCATCATGGCCTTACAATAGCATATCAGACAAAGCAGTGCAAGCATATGATGCACACAGTCTCATGTGTCAGCATAGCAGGTGTCACCTGATCATGCTGCAGCAGCATGACATGTAATGCAACTCATGCGTAACAGGTTTTTGGCCTGTGATGGTCATGTGATCTCATAGCACAGACAGGCAAGCGATGCAGCACACCTGAGTGGCAACAACCAGCAGCGCCAGCAGTAAATGCACAACTTGAATGGGTCGCTGCATACTATCAGTATCTGCGTTGCCTCCTAAGTCACACAGCAAGTTCATGAGTGTGAGCACTGCTCCAGCCTGGCCGGCAGCCATCTGATGTTGGGGGCAGTCACACACCAAGCAAGCCAGCGCTTGGCACGCTTCGTCTTGAACAGGTGTGTCTGGGTGGGACAGCAATGCCACCAGGGGTGCAATGGCTGACCCGCAAGCTTGTTGCACAGCTGGGTGCTCATCAGTAAGGCATGCTAGTGCCTTGCAAAGTTGCCCTGCAACAGCACTCCCGCCGATGAATACATGCTGTTCCAGATGTACAGCTATACGGTGATACAATCACATACATGCAATATCGCCAGGGCACCAAAGCCAGAACAACTCTGCACGGGCAGGCACATAAATGTACTCAACACACCTTCCATCTTTTGAAACATTGGCACACACAGGTCAGTCAGGAGCCTAATCAGAGCGACTGGTCTTGCCACAATAGGGGGGAGGGAGGAGAAGGGGGTGCTGAAACATGGCTTACATGCAATTTCGGCATCAGTGGCTGGGCCTGACTGCATGGCAGCTTGTGCCGCTGTGCACAGCAGGGCTGGAGCCCCAGCCTGCAAGGCCCTGTCTTGGTTGGGCAAGCTGCCATCAGTAAGAGCAGCTAGGGCTTTCATGGCCTCAATGCTGGCCCTGCACACGTGACATACTGTTGATGCTATCCCAAATTGTGTGCTTCCAGTCTGCACTTTAAGTCTGCTGGCCCCCATAGGACCATCTAGCCTATAATTTGGGCAATTTGCCTCTCAGACTTCCTGTTGGCGATTCAATTCCAGGTTTTTCAAAACTTGGTCTTTGGATTGATGGTGGTTGAAGTAGATACAGGTTCGTCTTGGATTGATATGCAGCGCGGTGCTTGCCACATCGACTGTACACCCTTGGGTAATCAAACAAGCCTGCTGTATGGCATTCTGAATCAGGATGAGGCATACCTAATACCTACCTGGCTAATGCAAGAGCAAAGGCTGGCACAGGTGAAAATCAATCAATCAACCAATCAATCAATCAATCAATCAATCAATCAATCAACCAACCAACCAACCAACCAGGCAAGCAAGCAAGCAAGCAAGCAAGCCAGCAAGCAACCAACCCAAGTCTGCTGTGCTTGCGCACACATAGAGACTCACATCAACAGGGTGATCCTCACGGTATAGCGCTTGTCACCACAAAAGAGTCAAAGCCAACAGGTTGCAATGTTTGTGGAAACGCGTGATGCCGCACTGCACAGTGTTTTGCAGGAAACAAGGGGACTTGCCTGTCACATGCAGAGTCAGCCAAGGCAGCTGACAGCAGAGTGACAACTTCCTCGACTGCAGCAGCATCAGCAGCAGCATCTTGGTTAATGCCGTTGTTGGCCACCAGGTTTGCAAGAGCCCCAGCTGCACAGGCTGCAGCCTCATTCCTGGGCCCCCCTCTAAGCAACGCAACCAATGGTGGCAATCCGTCTGCTTGCCTGCAGCAAGCAGCTGGTTGCTGCTCACGACTCCTGCCTTTTGCTCTGCTCTGTTTCCACAGGATGCAAATGCTGCTCAGACAGTGCAGACCAAGCGCTTGCAGGCCTTCTTCCATTGCACAAGTGCAACATCTTAGGATGGCAACTAGTCTTAAGATGTATGCATGCGCTTATAGTGTGAGGGGAGCAAGTCTACGGCTGTATGTTCCCAGCCAGCAGGCTGCGCTATGCGAATAATGAATGGCTAGCAGCATGTTATTGTGTGATGCACCTGGTCACCGCCAGGCAGCTGTGCTGAAGCTGGTTACGCGTTATGAGATCTGTGGTCAGCTCAGGTAGGTAATCAGCAATGGCTTGAAATTAACCTGACAGCATCTTGGTTGGCAGTGTGATTGCAGACCAGGGCTGAAATGGCAAGGGCAGCTGATTTGGCTGCCAACTGGTGAGGCCCGGCGGCTGCAAGGTCTAACAAGGGCATCAAGGCCCCAGCTGAGCAGGCAGCGTCTTGATTGGGCAGTGACCCCTGCACATCTGGCAAATGGTGTGTGGAAGCCATTCACACAACAAGTTCAAGCACTAGTGAGCAAGCAGCTCGACGCAAGAAAGGCCAGTCACCACCTGATATGTGCAGATCAGGTGTTTCAGGCACGGAAGAGAGGTGAAGACTGTCACATTAGCTCAGGACAGAGCGAGGGATCAAACCTGAACCAGAGCATGAAGGCACCTGGCTGCACATTCAGCAGTGGTGCTGTCCGGGCCAAAGTCCAACAGCCCAACAACAGGTGGTAAGACTCCAGCCTGCCTAGCAGCCCCCTGATTGGCAGGGTGCAGGGCTACTACGCTGTGCAGAGCCCAAGCAGCCCCTTCTATGTATGCCTCATCACCCCCAAGGTAGGCCACAAGCATCTGAATGCCTCCCTGCATTTAATTATGTAGCATATGACACACATGACAGCCTTCAGGGTAAAAAAGGGTGTGCTTAGTGTATGCCTGCTGGCAGACACACAGAGCAGATGCGTGATACATGATATGGAAGCCAAGGCCGCAGAGCAGCTTGATGGACCACAGCTGTATAAAGCAGTGTCTGCTCAACATTGCGCACTACAATGACACATCTTGTCTCAGTGCAGAAACAAGAGCTTGCGTACGGCATTTAGCAGTAGTCACACCGACCTGCAGCTCCACCTCAGACTGTATATCTGTGTTGCCCTTCACCAGACTTCCCAAGGCAAACATGGACCCCTGCACTACCCCTGGCACCTTGTTGAACTGTACCTCGTGAAGAAGAAGCTGGACAGCACCAGCTTCATGCAAAGTTTTTTGATTAGGTGGCACGTCCGCTGCAACACTGCCCACCAGCCACACCAGGGCTGTGGCCAGCTGTGCCTGCTCAGTATGGGCAACGCTTTGCGCAGTACTGCCTGATGGGCCAGCTCTGGCGCTTGGCTCAACTGGTGATGGCCCAAATGACTGACCTAGGTCCATGCTTGATGTGGGTGTGAGACCAGAATCAGGGAAGGGTAGAGGTGCCTGTGAGGGGAAATCAGAGCTGACTTGGACCAGCAACTGGATGAGAAGGTGTATGCCGCCAGCTGCCTGAAAGGAGAGCTGATTGGCCCTGTTAGTATTTATCAAGGCATACAGCGCCCACACCAGCCGGGTCATTGTGTTGTTCATATGCTCTGAATCTGCCTCTGCCTCTGAAACATCCTGTGTTCAGGCAGCAACCTTGAGGCCAAGAATTAAAGTGATGCACGGTCTGCACTGCACAGCCACTGTCAGAACTGCAATACCCAATGGGCCAGCTTGTGCAGAGTGACAACAGATTCTCAGACAGCTGTAGTGCATTTGCGTGCACTATTTAAGTATGATTTAGACCTGCATCAACTCTTCAAGGGCAAGACTTGCTTACCTGTAGTAGCATGAGCAGCTGTCCCAGGCACCCAGCAACCCCAAAAGCTCGCTGGGCTGGCAGGTTGCCGCCACTCATGGACCTGACTAGGTCAGCACCCGCTCCCACCAGACCACCCTTGGGACCCACCTTGCTGGCCAGCATCAACACATCCTGACATAGGGCTACAGCGCCCCGCCCTGCAAGCATGCCCTGGCGGCTGGGGTTGCCTTCCACCAAATGTGCTGCTGTTGTAACAATCTCCCGGAGCAAGGCCTGCGATGGGTGCCGCGGCTGATAGGTCCTGTGTTCAACCCTAGCTGAGTTGGGCTGAGTCAGAGTGTCAGACATGATGGACTGGCTCCTGCCAAATTGATTGTGAACAGAAGAGGACGTGGGGGAGGTGGCAAGAGATCTAAGGGGGCTTATGGCTGTGTTTGCTTGTGGGAGTGAGTCAGGCTGTGCAGCCATGTTGTCCTGAGCAGGGTCATGTGATGTCGTTGACCCTAGCCGTTTTATGAAGCTGCCAACCCAGCTATTGCTCAGGGATGTACTTAAGGACCTGCCAGGGATTTTCTTGAGGCTGAGGGACTTGGCAAAGGTGCGGGAGACAGACGTGAGTGTTTCTGCGGCAGCTGATGTGCTGGCATGTCCCCCTCTGTTGTGTGTTGTGCCAGAAGCAGCGTCTGCATACTCTATGTCAACAGAGGGCCTCAGACCACTGAGGCCAGACTCAGCCAGGCCTGACGGGGATTTGGGTATGGCACACTCACTGCACTGACCGTTTGGTAATGTCAAAATAGCTGGTGACCCTGGAGCAATTGACGACCCAGACCAGGACACCTTAGGCTTGTCAAGAGATTGCCCTGAAAGCAGCTGTGAATTTGAGCCAACTTTGAGAGACGTAAGGTGAGACCTGACAGCAGCATGTTGTGCCACCAGATCGGCAGACATGGAGACGCCCTCAAGCTGAGTGGCGTGTATACCGCTGTCGAATGCACTGTCTGACAGCGCATCACTAGCTTGCAACAGCTTTGTGATGATGTTGACCAAGCCAGGAAGCGTTTCCCCTTGTGACATGACACCCTGCTGCTCAGCGTCATTGTTGGTGAGCATAGTCAGTAACTCGGCAGCTTCCAAGGCAAGCCGGCTGGTTTGGTCCTGCTGAAGCAACTCAACCAAGATCTGTACCACACCAGAGGCAGCTGCAGTACCTCTGAGTTCAGTGTTACCTGCACAGCAGCAGCCTTGTATGATTTGTTGCATGCTAAGGTCTCCAGACATAACAACCAGTTGTGCTGCAAGGTGCTGTGTAATCCAGACAACTGCAGGGGTGAATTGTAGGCATGCCCATTGACCAGGGCACACCATGCATTGTGCTCCAGGGTCGTATTGTGTCCCACAGAGGACACACGTCGTCAGGTAGTGACAGGCCGTAATGCTGCAAGGGAAATAGCTTGCAGGCTAGTGCGCATAGATCAGACCTGCCATCAAGGCCTTCAAAGCACCAGCAGCTTCTTTCACTGTTTCCAGGGAGTTTGGGCCTGATTCCAGTACCCTGATAAGCGCTTCATCAGCTGCTGCTGCAATGTCCTTGCCCAGGTTCCTCTTTGCAAGGAAGCCTGTGTCTATCAGCATAGCATCAGTCAGATCTTGCTGGTCATCATCTTCATCACTTTCTACACTGAATCTGAGGGCAGCTGCTGCAGCCTTGATAGGGGTAGGCAATGCCAAGGGGGCGTGAGTGTCCAGCAGGGCTTTGGCCAACATCCAGGCCCCCAGAGTATGAGCCACCTGGCCCTTCACAACTCCTGAGCATCCAGCAAGCAATATAGCAGCCAAGTCACCATCTTGTGAAAAGCAGGCGCAACATGTACATGCGCTGTGCATGACATACTGATGTGGCTTGCCCACATTTTGCCTTCCAGCCACTTACTGCACATGAGTTAATGCCAGTCATGCAGCTTGAGTTTAGGTGAGATTGGTGCACTTGTGCACCATGCAATGCTGCTTTCATGCCTAGGGGAAGCTATATTAGAGTGCCAAGACGATGGGGTGTCCATGCAGACCAGAGTGACTTTCTGATCTTCATATACACTTACGTATCTTCTGGCTGGAGTTCAATGATGATAGCCGTGGTGGAGCATGCAGGCGCTGCTTGCTACAACCATGTAGCACGCCCTCACTGCTCCTCAGTAGTCTTGCCAGATGATGCACAGCTGTTCGTTGCCAATATGCCTTGTCGTGCTTGCTGCTGTTATTGGCTGCAGTACCATAGACATGGACAGCATCATTGCTGCCTCTGGGGCTGAGTGAATCTTCTTCTTGTTTGCAAGAACTACTGTCACCAAGGACCCTGAGGGCCCGGGCGGCCAAGGCAGGGAGCCCCATGTAGGCATTTGTGGGGGCACTAAAAGGGGCCAGCCCCAAGACAGGAACCAGCAGTGGCAGAGCACCTGATAGTCTGATGGCTGCTTTGCAGAGAGGGTCATCATCTGCCAGACAGAGCAGCGTCCAGATCACCTCCTGCAATAGGCATGCACGCATAAGGGCGCCATCAAGCTAAGTAATGCAATGATTGCGAAGTCAGGCAACACACGCACAGCAGGTCTGTAAGTTGGCATGTGCCAGTCACACAGGTGGCACACATATGCTGAACGCAAGCAAGCAAGTGTGCATCATTTTGCTTTAGCTTTCACTGCATTACTAGACAATTCCAAAGATGCACATCCAAGTGCTAAATGTCTTGGTGCACAGGCACAGTGAGGCCACATGTGGCTGCCACGCTGTTTTGGCATAACATCAAGCAGACAAGCATGACCTTGAGCATGGAGTAGTGAGCATTGGCCAAGCTCTGTTTCAGCAAAAGCACTAGCGTGTCCAAAGCTGTTGTGGCCAGAATGAGGTCTCTGCAAGTTGGCAGCTGCACAGCCAAGTGGTGCAGCGCCTCAACAGCATGCTTAGTGGCCACATTGGCTACACCACCATTCAACGCATCTGCCAACCTCCTGCAGCATTCAGTACTCTGCCGATATATCACAAATGACTATGCTGATTGCCTGTGACATGCTGCATCTGGTAACCAGCAGCATGTGGTGTATGCAGCTTGAGCTCATGCATCATCCCAAGGTTCAGACATGCATCTGTCAGCTTGGTGCATTAGCAGGAGAAACTGTTGCTCATGATCTCTGGCTGCATGCACAAGTCAAAGGTATGCAGTCAAAGGTATGCATGGAGAAAGCCAGTCTTACGTCACAACTCCGAGGTCAACAAATGTGGTGCATCCAGTGCTACCCTGCTTTACAATGGCTGCAACTGCCTTTAGCACAAGCTGCAGCACCTGGCAACTGTGCAGCTCTTTACTACGCAACAGCTCAACCAACACTGGCTACACAACTGCTTGCGCAGAAGTGCTCTGCCTGCTGCTAATTCGAAGACCGTGCAGCAGCAGATAGACGGCTCTTTCACGCTGCTCAGCATCCTGAGCTCTCTGTATCTTGCTGGCAAGCTGGCCAAAGACCTGTACAAATGCATGAGCAGGTATGTGACGAGAAACGCCTTAAGGTACAGTAGTGTGCAGTCAGGGGGGCTTGGCACTGTGCTGCACAAAAACGACCTGGCAGCAAGGCTCCTCACCGTGGTGTCCTCGCAAGTGACTCCTTTGATGGAAGGACCATCGTGGCTCATGGAAGTCTGTTGAGCGTATCCTGCGGATCTGCTCTGTGAGCCGGTGAACAATGCCAGAG
>JAABUS010009495.1_pt1 | contig 10264 bp, 1 predicted proteins | sample 5560161 | NCBI WGS metagenome assembly JAABUS01 (sample SAMN10711885, study PRJNA513376) | rock metagenome | isolation source: Antarctica rocks | place: Antarctica: Victoria Land, Trio Nunatak nord | collected 2016-01-04
ATAATCATAAATATTTTTGTTGCTTTCTAAAATATTGTTAAAACTAAACTCTAAATATAATAATTAATTTAATTATATTTATAATTATTAATCTTATTATAAAGAAGTTTACAAATTAGACGCTAATATAGAAGTTAAAAAATAAAATAATTAATTAATTTCTAATATTTTTAAATCTTATAAAGAACAATAGTATTAGACTTTTACTTTTATATATACTATTGCAAAACATTAATATATTAGTCGAAAATATATTATTTGTTTGTATTATTTTAATTATATTAGTATTTTAAATACTTTTTTTTAATACTTTTTTTTTTAAGACTTTTCTTTGTTTTTGTTTATCTTATTATATTTAGATTAAGAAATTAGTTTATTGCAAAAAAACTTCGAAATTAATTAACAAACTAGCAAATTAAGTATATTAGTTCTAGACAAAATATTTTGTATTATTTATATATATTATCTATCTATTTTATATAAGCTATTAAAGAAAATAATAAATTTAACAATATTAAAAAAAGATTTATATAAATAAATAAATTAATTAAAAATTAAAAAAATTTAAAGAAATTATAGTAAAATAAACAATAATTTTAATAATCTTAACTAGTACAAATATATTAAAAAATTATATAAAAAAAAAACTTAAATTAGTAATTAGCAATAAAAATATATAATATAAACAACAAAGCAATTAACAAATCTAAACTTGTATAATATATTAACAAAATTAAATATTTATTAATATAAAAAAATAATAATTTTGTATTAACAAAAGTTTAAAGTAAGTATTAATAAATAAATATTAACTCTAATTCTAATATATATATTTTTTACTTTATTTTAGTAAAATTATTTGTTAATATATTATTTACAATTCTATTAATCTTTTTAAATCTTTTATTTTTTAAATTTTATTGTATTTTATTAAATATTGTAAAAAAATTCTAAGTTGCTATATAATTGTATTATTTCTATATATTATTTGTAAAATAAGCTAAGTATATATACAAATAATAGAAGTATTATTAATTAATTCAAAAAGTATTGCAAATTACAATTGCGCATAAAAATAAAATAATAATAAGAAAAAATTGTATTAAAAATAGTACAATAATTGCAAAACTATCTTAATTCGATTTAAAAAATTGTATAAAATAATTATTTAAAAGCAAGTCTCTATATTGAATTGTAAATATATAGAAAAAAATATTAAAAATAAAATTAACAAATATTAAATTAATTAAAATTTTTATAATAATATATTTAAATAATATAATAAAATATACAATATTAACAATTTTATAGCAAAATACTTTAAGAATAAGTTTAGACAAAAAGTCAAAAAAAAATTGCAATTAAAAAAACAAATTAATTTAAAATTATTAAAAAGATACAAAAATTATTTAAAAATATAAATATAGCAATAAAATTATTTTTTAAAAAAATATATATTATCTAAATATATTATCTATACTCTATATTTAAACTAAATAATATTATAATTAAATATTAACAATAAATTTAATATTAATAAGAGTTTTTTAATCTATATAAAATTAATTGTAAAAATTATTTAGTAACAAATTATTTATTACAATAACTTAGATAATTTAAAAAAAAACTAATAATAACAATTCTATAGAATTATCTAATATCTTTGTTAAAAAATTTGCAATCTTAAATAATACAAAGAAAAAAAATATTTTAAATTTTATTATTTTTAAAATAAAGAATTTCGATTATATAATTAAAGAGAATAATTATAGACAAAAGATTTAATATAAGATTTAAAATGATATAAAAAAACTAAATTATAACTACTATTTAGCAATAAATAATAAAATAAAATTAAAATAAAATAAAAGCAAAAACAATAAAAACAATAGCAATAAAATTAATAAAAATAATAACAACAAAAATAATAATAAAACAAAAAATAACTTAAATTAGATTATTTAAAATAATAGTAAAACAAACAAAATTATTAAGATCTTAAACTAATAATTTTATATATATAGTCTAGAGAGTCTACTATTATAAGAACAATTATAATATATTATTTTAATATATTATTATATTATATACTTTATTTTGTTATTCTTTTGTATTATAAAATTGTAATTAAAATAAATATTAGAATTGCAATTTATATATAATTTTATTTAATTTTATTTAATTTAAAGATTTTAATTTTTGATAATATATTAAGAGTATATAGTTGATACTTTAATAATTTTATTATTGTTTAAGTATTATTTCTATATATATAAATAAATAAAATAAACTTAAATAGCAAGTTTCGATAATTTAATAATTAGAGCAAATATAATTGTTAATAATTGTTATTAAATTTAAAAATATATTGCAATATTAATATTAAGCTAGCTATAAATAATATTAATTTATTTAATATTTATATTATATTAAAAATTCGAATCTCTTTTAAAGTATAATTAAATTAATTTTTTAAATTTTAATTTTAAATAGTTTATATATATTATTTTAATATATTACTAGATAATTTACTATTAAAAAATTATGAAACAAAATATAACTTTCTAGTTTCTACTATTTATTTTAGAATTTCTTTATACTAATACTAAGTCTTAACAATTCGAGTTGATTTTTTAAATTAATTTTTGATTTTAAGTTTATAATTTGATTCGAATTGTCGATTTTAATATTAGAAATCGAATCGACAATTTAATTTTAACTTTTGAAATTAACTTAATTCGATTCGAATCTAATACTTGATTCGAACTCGATAACTCGATACAACGCGATTAGTCTATCAATATATATAGATAGACAAAGCTCTAGCTTCTATATAGTAACTAAGTATTCTACTATCTATTATTTGAACAAATTATAAATTCGAAATAGAGCAAGAAACTTATTTGTTTGTTAATTAGAATATTTAAAGTATAGCTAGTAGACCGAATTAACACTAGACTTACAATTATTATTATTAGCTAAATTCTTGTTAATTTCTAATATATAGAAGTTAACAATCAATTATCTAGATATTTAAACTAGTATTACTTTAAGAATCGAAGTATTAATGCTATAATATTGTCGAAACAATAGCTAAAGACTATCGAAACTTATTGAATAGTTGATTTCTTAATTATTTGAACAACTAAAATCTTTAATTATTAACAATTAAATAATTGATATCTAGTTAAAGATTCTAGACACAAATATCTTACTAAAAGAGCTAATATAAGTTGTAAAAACAACTAAGTTTATCTTATTTGCAACTTGTTGCTTTTGTCGAAGAACGCTAATTATTTTTAACAAATATCTATCAATAATAAGCTCTAAAAGATTGAAGAATCAGCTATATAACAATTATACAACTAGAAATTAATAATTAGTCGAAGATATATTATTAAAGCGAGACAAGACTCTGCTTTAATATATTAATAAAAAGACTAAATTTTTTAAATTTTTTAATTTTTGTTTTTCTATTTATTGCAAAATTCTTTTATTAACAACTAAATAAATAAACTTGTTAGCTTAATAACTAAAACAAATAGTAGTTAATTTCTCTTACTACAATATACAAAACAAATTAGTCAACTAAATTGCAAATATATTTCGAAAATTGAAATAATTTTATTAATTACTTTAAAAGCAATATCTAAATACAACTTTTAATTAAATAGTAATTAATTTTATTTAAATAGAATTGAAAAGTTTTTAACTATTGCAAAAATTCAGAAAATTTAGATTTAAAAAATTAATATTTAGTTTTATTAAAATAAAAAGACTAGAAAAGTCGATTTAACAATTACAAAGACGCGAAATAATATTACTATCTCTATAATTGTTAAGATTAAGAAGAAGAATAAAGAGATTAAGTAATTTAGTTAGATTTTAGATAGTTAACAAACTTTATCTATATTTAAGCAAAAATAGCAATCTAATTAGAAATTATCTATTAATATTTTATTTCTTAAATAAATTAAATCTATTAAGTTTGCTTAAATCTACGTTTGTTATAATCTTAAAATAGAACAATAAAAATATAAGATTTATTTAAGAATCTATTAATTGTTTATCTATTAAGACTTTGTTTAAACTATAATTAACAAAATTAATTAAATCGATACTATTAACAAAGAGAAATATATTTAGCTATCTTTTTTATTAGAATTCTTCGAAAAATATCTATTAAACTAAGTATCTAATTTAAGTTTAATTAACTTATTTGATTTTTGTAATCTAATAATTAGAATATTTTTATCGAAATCTCTACTGCGCAATTGCATTTCTTTACTATATCTACTAATGCTATTGTCTATTGCTTACAAGCTATTAGTAGAGCTCTAAAATAACAAATTACGTTAATATTATTATAGCTATCAATATTTTTGCGTTATTTTTTGCAATTCTTAAATAGATTGCTAAAATTAGCAATAATATAAGCTTTTTTGTCTAAAAACAAGACTTGTTTAAAGTTTTTAAATAAATTAAACTTTAAAAATAAATTAAATTAAATATTAGATTTGTCGATTTGTTTAATATAGTTATTGAAAAACAAATTAAATAGAATATTAATAACAAGAAATATATAAACGCGCTTCGAAATATTGTTAATAAAAATCTATATTATAACGTAAAAAAAATCAATCTAATCAAAAAAACTTATTAGAAAATTGTTAAAATATACAAGTTTAAAAAACTAAATATACTAATAAAAAATTTTATTAAATTCGAATCTTTTAAAACTTTTAATTGTTAGAATATTAACAAATACAAAATTAAATTTTGCAATATTATTAATAAACTATCTATCTATTCGAATAATTTAATTATAAATAAGAACTAATTCATTTTTAAATACTTAGTCGATTTTAACAATATTGCTTGTTTCTTTATTAATTTATAGATATTAAAGTATAATTTTTTTTACAAAAATAGTATTCGAAAGCAAAAATTGTTTGTTATTATTTACAATTACAAGACTCAATATATTAACTTAATCAATATCTCGACTATTAATACTATTTTAATTTTAATAACAACTATTAAGCTAATTGCTATTATAAGAGATATTCTTTTTGTTGTTAACAATTTTAGCTTTATATATATTAAACAAAAGAAGTATACAAACTGCAACAAAATAGATTATTAAAAATTAAATTGCTAAAATTTAGATTTAAAACTATATTTTATTTTAAAAAGCAATAGTTTCGAAAACAATCGAAACAATAACAAAAACAAATATTGTTAAAATTATAATAATTAAAAAAAAAATTAAAAAATTTAAATTTAAAAAAAAAAAAATAAGTTTAAATTTAAGTTTATTAAAAATAAAAATAACAACAACAACAACAAAAAGTAAAAAACTACTAAAACAATAGTCTATAAATATTACTCTATTTTTGTTATTATAATAATCTTGTTTGCAATTTCTAAATTGTTTATTTCTACAATTATAATATTGGTTTTTGCTATTAATTGTCTTTTGCGCAAATAAGTCTTCGACATAGAATATTCGCAATAGATATTTGAATACTCTAATATCTTTATATTTTACTCAAAAATATTTTAAAAATTAGTCGAAAATATAAAAAACAACTTATTTGCTATAGATACTAAAATTATCTATCTATTTGTTAGATACAAAAACAAAAAAATCTATTATATTACAATTTATAATATATAATATATATTTAACTCTTTTTACAATTTAATTTTCTATAGTTAGTTAAAAGATATTAATATCGTTTAAAAAATAATTAGTTATAGTTTTTCTATTAATACTTAGCAAGCTTAAGCAATTAAAAATTTAGATTTCTACTTTCTAAACTTAGAAATACTTATTGAACTTTTTGTTGTTACTATTGTTCTATTAACAATTAGCAAAAATACAATAACTATATAGTACAAACAACTTAACTATCTAAATAAATAAAATATTCATTAGCTAATTTGCAAAAATACTTTTAATTTTATTAAATTATTTTCGAATAATATTTGTATTTCTTGTGTACGTATAGAAAACAAAACAATATTTTATCAAATCTCTATTAGATCTAATTATTAAGAAAACAATTTTATTTATATTAATATTATAAGATTTATATTTTTAAATAGTTTTAATAGTATTTGCTATATTTATATTTAACTAGATAATAAGATTAAACATTTGCAAATAAAAAATTTTAAAAATAAAAATAAAAATAGTTTGTCAACTTTCTTTAAACAATATATAGATAAATTTAAGTATAGAGATAATAAATATATTTGTATTTGTATTAACAATAACAATAAATATATAGATAAAGTTTTTCGAATCTAATACAAAAAATACAAGATATATATTAAATTAAGAATTGCGATTTTTTCTAAAATAAATAAATATATTGAATATTTTAATTAGATTTTAATACAAAAGATTAGTATTGTAATTAAAGATACTAACTTAATTATAAAATTTTAATTAAAGATTATTTAAATAGCTAATTTATATTGCAATATCTATTTTGTTGTCGAATTTTTTTTTGGGCAAGTATTAAGTATCTTTATAACTACAAGTATATTTAATATATTAATTAGCAAAAAAAATATTAAAAATTTAATTAAATACTAATTAACAAAATTTTTAGAATTGTACTTAATCTTAGTTCTAATAGAATATAAAAAAAAGTATATCTATTGTATAATAGATAACAAAAACAAAATTTAACAAATATTAGAAATTTATTAACTAGACAATAAGCAAGTATTGTTTAGCTCTAATATTTATTATAGCAAAATTAGTTGTTAAAACAATAATATATACTTGTTTATAATTCTATTTACGCAATCTAATATTGTAAATATTATTAATAAATTTTTAAATTCTATAAAAGCTAAACTAAACAAACTTTTTGTAACAATACTATAATAACAACAAAAGATTATTTTGTTCTTAAATTATATTAAGAACTCTAATAAGCTAGATTTATTTATTTTATTTAAAATTCTATTTTTTTTAGACTTTGAAAACTCTATTTTTCTTAAATTATTTTTCGATTTTAAAATAATTTTTTTTAACTCCACTAACTTTAATAAGTTCTCTAAAGTTACTAAATTATTAAATATATTTTAAAATCTATTATTTTCGAATTTTGATTTAATACTATAAAGATATTTTAAACTTTAATTGTATTAAAATAAATTTGCAAATTTTTTTGTTTTGTTGTTCAAAATTATATTATTAAAATTATATAAGTTTAAAATTTATATTAAAGTTATAACAAATATTTATTACAAAATAAACTAGCAATTAGCTAAACAAAATAAAATTAAATTTTTAAAAAAAAATTTATTTATATTGTTTGTTTAGTATCTAACAAGTATTATATATTTTGTAAAAAATTAATTTACAAAATTAAATAAAAAATTAATAACAAATTTTTTTGCTATAAAGTTTGTTAAATTGTTAGAAATTTTAAACAATACAAAAATCTAAACTATATTAAAAAAATTGCAATTGTAATTAAATTTATTAATTCTAAAGTTATGTTTGTTTTTGTTGTTATTAATAACTAAAATCTAAAACAAATAAATATAATTATTGTCTTTTTCTACAAGAATATTAACAAAAAAAATTATATAAAATTGTTTTACAACTTTAAACAAAGCAAAAAAATTTGTTAATTTAGAAAAGCTTTTTATAGATTTAAGCAATTATTTTAAATATAATATAATATTTTTGTAATATTTTTTAAAAAATATTACTTTTGTTTATTAAATTTCGATCTAAATATCTTTACTAATAGTTCTACTATTATTGCTATCTATATAAACAATCTTTTAATTGTTAATATTAATAGAAAATTTATTAATATTATTAAAAGAACTTTTGTTAATTAATTTAAAATAATTAATTTAAAATTTGTTTAATAATATTCAAAAATTAAAATTGAATACAATTTTATAATTCGAATTTTCTATTTAAGTTAGAAAGTATATCTAGAAAAAATACTAAAAAATTATAGAATATAGAAATATAAATTAGTTGCTACTTTTATAGATATATTTAAAATACATATTGTCGATTTAAACTATATTGCAAATTTAGATTATTATTATATCTATTAATTAATAATTAATTCTCTTATATATATAATACTAAATATTTGATTAGATATTACTTTTGTTATTTTAGTAATAAATAAATATATTTTTAATTTTATTAATATTTACTAAAAGATTTTCAAACAAATATTTTGTTATTTTTAAAATACTTTTAATTTTTGTTTTATTTTTTATAGAAATATTTGTTTTTTGTTAGATTATATTAATGTTAATTAAAATAAAAATAAAAATATTTGTTATTCTATTTTTAAATATATTTTTAATTTAGAGAGTATTGCTATTAGTTAATTATTTAAATATTAATTAACTATTACTTTTTCTATTTGCAAAATCGAATATATTAAACAAACACAAATTGTTAAAAAGATTATTTAACTTTAAATATTGTTAAAACAATTGCAATTATTTTATTTATTTTTATTTTTATTATTTATATCTAGAATTTTTATTGTTATTAAAATTTTCTTTTTAATACTTTTAATACTATATTTAGTTGCTATTGTTATCTATTGCAACAATTAAAAAGCTATAGTATTTATTAAAAATCTTGCGCAATATATTTAAACAAAATATTTAAATATTTAAATTTAGTTCGTTTGCAAAAAAATTGCAAATTATTAGATTAAACTAAAATATATTTTTATTAAAAAACAAATAGTTAACAAATTAATTAAAATTCTTTTTTGTAATATATTTAAAGTATTTTAACAAACTTTTAAACTAATTTAGTACCTAAATTATTTGTAATTTTGAATATAGATATTAGATTTAGTTATTTAAATAATTTGCAATTAAATAGTTGCTATATTTATTGCTATTAATCTTTGTATTGTTTATTCAAATTTATATTTATTGTTTTTTTTATTTTATTAATAAAGTTATTAAATACTATTAACAATATTTATATAACTCTTTGTTAAAATTTTGTTTCTTATATATCTTTTAAATTTTAGAATATATTAAATTTGTAAATATATATATATCTATATATAAATTGCTAATAGAGAACTTTTATATACTTTTTTTATTTTTGCTAGAAAAATATTCGAAATTTAGAAATTTCAAAATAGATTTTAAATTTAATAAAATATAAAATATAGTTTATATAAAAACTAATTTTTAAATTTAAATTAGATAAAAGTATCGAAATACTATAATCGATTCAATTTAGTATTAATATTACTCGATTCAATACTATTTAATTCGATATTATATAATTAATTTAAATAGTTTCGATCAATATATATAGATAAACAAAGTTTTAGCTTCTATATAGTAATTAAGCGTTCTACTATCTATTATTTTGACAAATATTAAATTAATATATATTAGATAAAGATTTTGGAATATCTTTTTTAATACAACAATATACAAAAATATTATTTAGAAGAGATAAACGTTAAATATTAATTTAATATATATTAGATAAAGATTCTAAAACGTTCTCTTTAATATAAAAATATATAGAAATATTATTTAGAAAAAATAGATATTAAATATTAACTTAATATATATTGTTATCTAATTTGAATAAATATAAATTAGATTTAAATTTTATAAATAATATATTAAAATCGAGCAAAAAATATATAGGAATATTATTATAATATTAGATTAAAAATTAAACGCAAAAATAATATATACAATATATATATTAAAAATATAACAAACTTCTACAAAAGAAAAAAAAACTAATAAAAAAATTGTTAAATTAAAAAAATTCGATATTATTAGCAACACAAAATATATTTTAAATATAATTTTATTACAAACAAATTAACAATATCTACTAATTAATTAAAACAATAACAAAAATAAACTAGTTTATAAGTTTATATCTTTGTTTTACAAATATTATATAATATTAATAATTTAAAAAAATTTGTTTAAACTCGAAAAACTATATATAGATTTAATTTATATTAAATTTATATTAAATATTAATTTAAAAGAAAATTTGTTATTTTATTAAAAAATTAAAAATTAAAATAAAACAATTAAAAACAAAATTATATATAAAATATTTATATTATTTATAAAACTAGAAAATACAATAATATAACAGAAAATTATAATTATTTGTTTAGTTTTATTTTATAAAAAATAATATTAACAATAAAAAAAGTAGATACAAAATTAAAATAGTAAATAGAATAAATATAGA
>JAABUS010009496.1_pt1 | contig 10263 bp, 8 predicted proteins | sample 5560161 | NCBI WGS metagenome assembly JAABUS01 (sample SAMN10711885, study PRJNA513376) | rock metagenome | isolation source: Antarctica rocks | place: Antarctica: Victoria Land, Trio Nunatak nord | collected 2016-01-04
CGGCAAAATGGCTTGGCTTTGCGGCTGGCCAGAAGCTGATGCTGTCACATGCATTAGTCAGCTGCCTGGGTGTTGCAACATGCAGGAAGAAGTTCAACAAGCAGGATCAAGTGAAGAAGTGCTCCACAGAACATGACGCAAAATAATCGGCTTGCGACTACACACATGCTGATGCTGTCTGTGCAATAGGTGCGGCTGAACACCGGGCTGCAAGATTCACAGGGCCAAGGTGTGTTTGCATTTATTGACTGCTACTGCTACTGCAACTGCTGACAAGGCATTTGCTTTTTAATGACTAAGTCTGCTTCTGCATAAGTGAGTCTGCTTCTGCATGACTAAATGCTGACCTGGAGCTGACCTCCTAAGGCTGACTGGCTGCCCTGGACATTGATCTTCAACAGTCCCTGATCTATGTCTGGGATGAGATCTAGCCTATAGATGTGAGCGTTAGGCACCTGCATGAGCAGTTGTTCTGTCATCAATCAGGCAGTGTGTCCTAGCCCAGCATGCAGAGGATGCCAAGTGTGACATCACTTGTGCAAAGCAAGCTGCAGCCACAAAGTGTCTGCTTCTGCGCATGCTTGCATAATAAGGAGGAATGAAATATGGTGATCTGCATCTGATGAGATGGGCAGGATGTGCAAGAGGTGATTAGGCCCTCTTACCGGTTCCAGCCAGACTGTCTGCCAGATTCCTGAGTTGGTTGTGTACCAGATTCCTTCTGGCTTCAAGCGCTGCTTACCCACTGCTATATTGGCAGAATCTGCAACCAACCACATCTTGAACTTGAACTAGAACTGCCTTTCTTCCCAGAACTCTTGAACCTTTATTCCTGATTTTATTACTCCACCAGAGGTGTGAAAGTCTCCATGGTAACAATAGGTTACAGCGATTGTCGTCATGAAGCAAGTAGTAGCGTGGGATCTTCACCTGAAGGATCTGTCACCTCCACCAAGAGCTCATGGGAGTTGCCTGAGCTGTTCTGCAAAGCCTGGGTGATGTCAAAGGTGAACTTATCATATCTGCATCACCACAAGTGAACATTGAGTCTGCAGCAGACTACGCTGATGCAGTGGCATGTGAGCTCTTTGCATGCCCTCAATGGCGATCATATTCACTGGTGTTGACTTACTGTTCAGCTGAAGACAGGGCATGATGGACAGGATCGACAGGATGGACAGGATGAGCAAAATAAGGGCAAATTGGCAGAATGGGCAGAACAGGGCAGAATGGGCAGCATGAGCAGAGCGGGTGTATTCTGGTGAGATAACTCACCCACCAAAGTGGGTACCCAGTTGAGTGTTGTTGACCCAGACTTGAGTTTGCCAGTCGACAGCACCAAAGTGAAGCAGCACCTGCTGGCCAGCCCAACCTTGGGGGACTGAGAAGGTGCGTCTGTACCACATGTGATGGGATTCTGGACCTTGCCTGCATATGCCTGTAAGCCAGGACACGCGTCACAGCTATGCATCAGATTGGCAGGATAGAGGAAGCTAAGCTTATGATGGGCGGTGCTGTTGATGCATAATGGCTTTGAGGTTGAGTTGTCGAGCAGAACAGCATGCCCCAGCCTGGGTTGTCGGATGTCTGGCCAGCGGCCAGCAAACTTTGCTCACCAGATAGCTTGGACTCAACTGGAAATGGAACCAGAATGCTCTCTGGGAAAGGCTGATTTGGTGTTGGAGAGAATTTGCTGCCTCTGCAGAAACGTGCATGCAGCAGCTAAGGAGCATTCTTTACCATGCATGCTGTCCCACTGCACCAGCTCATATAAAGGTTGCTCACCCGGCAAACTCCCACATGCCATTGAGGTTCAGCCATGCAGCCCGCTGTAGTTGGGGTCTTGGGTATTCTGACATCGGACATTGGGAATTGACAAAACCAGTCCACTTGGACTCCATTGATCGCAACTGCTTGCCTGGTGGCTCATTGCGTGTCTTTTGCCGCAGTCTTGCAAACTGCATCCCAGGTAGACTTTGTCAAGCAGTTCGCCGAGGGAAATTGCAGTGCTTCGCAATTTGCAAACACTACTGACCATTCTGATCAGACTTGTAATCTGGTCGAGGGTGCCTACTCTATGTTGTTTGTGACAGCTCTACACTTGTGCTTGCAGACCCACACAGATCAGAAGTTCCTGGACGACACAGTGTCCGGTTTGAGAAAGGTCGTTCAGAGCATTTGTTCTTCAAGAACGTGCAAAGCTCATGCAAATTGAACGAGCGACTCAACGAGCGACGAGGATGGTCGAAAAAGTATACCGCTAGTGTTGACCTTGCCACTCAGGGAGAGAGAGAATGGGCACGTAATAACTCCAAAAGCCTCGCTTGTTCAACGCTCTCTTTCGTCCTGTATTCTCTCAAGACATGTGCGCTAAAGCGTGTTTCGCTTTGTGACCGGCTAACCTGAACGATCTACACTGTCTGCTATCTCGGTGTTTCATGCTTCACAAAGTAGCCACAAGGTATCTTCTGCAACAGGCGTGACTTCGTCCACGCTGCACAAGGCTGCGCGCCTTCGTCTTGCAATTTAATCTTGCCGGAAGTAGACCTGACAGGCATTATTGTATGATTGCTGTCAAGGGGGTCGTGTGCTGTTAGGCTGTTGTGCAGTATAGCAAAAAAACTTACTTTTCAAAGCTGTGCAAATTTAATGGAGTTCTGCATTTTTCGCACCTTTTGTGTCAAGCAGCATAAGCACAGCCTGATGTGTCTATGACTAAACTTAGTGACAGTAAAGTTTTCACTGACCATCAGGCAGGCTGTTGTGGAGTTGAGGAGTAGTGCGCGCAAGCACGCTCAAGCAGGAGGTCCTTCCGGTCGTACAGTACATGCAACAGGTCTGAACTGGATGCATATCCTTCCAATTGTACAGTACTGTGCAACAGGTCTGGACTGGATGCAAGTTGCAGTGCATTGCCAGTGATAGAAGACTGGAACTCAAACTGTGATGTGAACTGGTTCTCTTGTGTTGTAATCTGTGCATTTGATAAGACCTTGTCAAACACTATCTGTGGTGCAGGTACAACCTTGATGGATAAAGTCTTTGTAAACCAGGAGGCAAGTCCGTATGTACTGGAGGAGAACGGCACCCTTGACCTTGCTGAGTTGCAGCTGCAGCCTGCCAGTATTGTCATCAACAGGTCAGTTGCAACAGCTACAAATCACTTCACGCTAGCTGGCTAACTGGTACTAATCTACAGCATGATGGTATATGCAGTAAGAAGGGTCTAGTTGATGCCCAAACAAGCAAGACCAAGAGGACTTTTGCAGATATCCAGCAAAAGGTTTTGCGTGACACTACAGCTGGTAGCAAGGCAAACCCATTGCGTATCTCAGGGGCATCTGTTGCAGGTAACTCTCCTGTGTATTGCTACCTCCTCAATTGTGCCAAAAAGACTGCAGATGAGGTAAGGCGTGAATATGGCTCTTCCTATTGAAAGTGTATTGATAAAGTAGCCAACATCAAGCTTCTCTTGGATTCTTTCTAAGCATACTTGTCACCTGTACATGGTGGTATGCCATCGATGTTGGTAGGTTGCACACATGTGTTAGGGGTCATGACTCGATCATTATGCCTGTTGCAACTGACCATGTTGTCTGGCATGCGCAATTTATGTTGTGACCCACTTGTAGTGACCATTAAAATCAGTGCATGCCCATCTTGGATGCTTTCAACATGGCAATGATACCTTGCCACTTTTCCCCTTCTGCTGCTCGTCTCGTGCAATATTGCACCTAAATCATTGCTGTGTGTGTGCCAATGTTGAGCTTTGGACATGTTTACAAGCGCCCTACTGGATCACAGGTGATCAAGATGACAAGCTGAGTAAGGTGCTGGCCAACACTGAACAGCTTAAAGCCATATTGTCTGCCCTGATATTGATGTCAAACCCTTTCCAGTCAGAATCTAGTCTCACCAGTGAAGAAGCTCAGCTGCAAGCCTCTGATTTTAAATCAAGACTGCTCAAGTACTACTTCTCACCACTGCCACCACCTGGGCTGCGACAGCTTCCATCACAAGCCTATGGTGCTGTCAGCAAGATGACATGCATGGTCTCAAAACTAGTGTTGAGCAGCAATTTGGTTGAAGCATCTCAAATTCTGCCCTTCAGCACAGGTAGAACTTTTGTCCTCACTGGATTGCAAACAATGCGCGGCATACTGAGACTCTGCTTGTTTGCAGTGGGGCAATTGTGCTCTGGGTATTTCTGATGTTTGGGATGAGCGCAACGGCCTTCTTTGGGCACAGCCTTTTGAGAAGGTACTCCAACACCTCATCAGGGCCTCCGTCGACGATGTTGATGCGTATCAGAATCCCACTGCATGAAAAGTCAGTTTTGCCTTCGGTATGTGTGCAGGCGTATTGTGCACATGAGATAGCTCTTATGTTTCAGCAAAGCGTAGGTACCTTCAAGTTCCCAAGTCTTGATAGAAAGTCTCATGACAAAGAGCTTATCAGCATACGGAGAGTCTGAAGCTGCTCGGTAAGTGGACTGCAGAAATGTGAACACGATTGTGCGATGTAAACGTTTTGCAACTCTGTGTTAATGTTGCAGGTCATGCCTGGAGCTTCAGCAACACACCTTTGGTGAATACGATGACACTGATTTGTTGATGCCATCTGGCAACATGCCTTTCCGGCGCACTCTTGCAGCACATGCAGCGATTTCAGTGACAGTGCAACAGCACAAACTGCGTTCCTCACTGTCCTTCACAGCAAAAGATTTCGACATTCCGACTGACTACGATGAAAAGGAAGGACTGCTGCTTGGGTGCAGACTAGCCTTGCTACAGCGATCACAAGCCATGTTGTTTCACAAGAGAGTCTGCATATATAGCAGCCCATCCGCCCACAGTAATGCACATCCAGCGTAGGATGTACAGAGGCAATGCATCGCCTTAACTAGCACATGTGATGTTGTACATGCTGGCACCTCACCAAACTGGTAAGCAAGCAATCTTGGCCAAGCAATGTTGTGAGTGTCACTTATAAGCAAAACAGTACGTATATATACATGTATTTAGCTCCCAATTGGGAGCTAGATACTTGCTGGCTGTGATTGAAGCTTGTCATCGTATTCATAAGTAACACAAACCTTTGGTGAATGCGATGAGGCCCTGCACGCCAGTACTGAGATGTGGCCGTCGAATGCTGAGTGGATCTGTTGCTTTATGCAAACACCAATAAGAAACGTCCGTGACTGGCAGAAATGGCATGTTGAGACTTCAGTTTCTTAGAGGCAAAAGAACAGCTAAATTCAGGCAGAACATGGCAAGCATTGCTGAAGTAGTATTCGGAGTTTCTAAGAATTGTCTTGTGTGCAGATATCCTAGCCAAATTCAGTTTTGTTACAGTAGCCACCGTAAATACGGTACGGGCGCCGTCACCAAAACAAGGAAATTACATGCATTGTTCTGTTATGGGACGCGGACTAGCATGAAAGATTGTCTCGCTGGCCACGCTGAGGTCGGGCCTGTCTGTACTTTATGCTGACCTACGGTTACCCTATGCTTGCAAGAGGTATCTAAAACCCATTGCAACAGCATACCCTGGCTGCAGGAGAAACGCAAGTCATACAGTGGTCATCAACGATTGCGTCCCGGTATTCTGCAAAATTTACGACTTTGTCTTGATTCCGTTCAGCAGCCCTTTGAGTACTCTATGTTAGTGCGCGAGATCAGCTTCAATTCTGAGCTTGTCCTGAGGGTACAGGACAGGGTAGACCTCGGTGGCTAGTCTCCTGGGTCAACTTTGTACATAATCAGAGAAGCTTGCCCTTAAGGTGTGCTCTTTGTGATTTGGGCATGCACCCTTTTGCATATAAGTCATAAGTGTGCAAGTTTTCTGCAGTTTTGTGATTTTGCACCATCAAGCATGTCTCTTGCAATCACTTGTATATTACACACCACAGTATATGTCTCAGAATTTGTTCAGAGATCTGAACAGGGACGGCGCACTAACATGCATAAGCATTTAGATTCATGGGTACCAGTGATGAGATAGTATCAAGTGTAGTGCTAGCATTGTTGTGTAAGAAGCACAGCTGATCAAGGCCAATAGCTCAGCTGTTCTTCATTCACGCCAGTTGCCAGACAAAAAATAAGCTTAAGCAACCTATATGATCACAATAAACTGCTTGACCTGCACTGTGGCCGACTCTCTGCATTTAGCAAATTATTTGCAGCGTATCTTTCATGGAATGACACTAGTGTTCTATGCCAAGGCAGCTTGCTTCAGCCATCCCACTCGCAACTTCCAGTAGAAGCCAGGTACCATCATGACTACCGCTGTTGATCCTGATGTAGTCATGTCGTGCTTTGTGATGTCTGGAGGACAGTCTGCCCTCTAAACATGCTACTTGCTCTTGTGTGCTGACATTGAGGAGCTGCAGCTTCAGTGGGACTGTGCCGCGGATCTCACTCCACCTGTGTTGGCATACTTTGTGTACAGATTATGAGCCATGACAGAATTCTGGCATGCAGAGCAGCACAACACATCGCAATGCTGGACTGGTACGCAATGACAGTGACGTCAACGTCTATGAGAGCATGCAGAGTGTGCAATCAGACGATCTTTGTTGTCAAGGCCATTGGTTATAAGGCAATGTGGCAACACTGTTGCAGTACCTGTATGTGTTTGGACCCCATGCAAACTCGTTACTGCATTGGGCATTGTAGACTCGCTGATGCATGGTGGTGATGATGGAGCCATCGGCAGCCTCAAAGATTGCACAGCTTGCAAACAGCTGCTTTCGCACAATGATGGTGTTGGCACCCTTGTGTGGCCCCATCCTGAAGCGCCACATCATTCCATACAGAGGATCTGTGATGCATTTGTGGACATGGATTGTCTCAATCTCCTGCAAGGATGAACAATTGTCTAAATTGGCTTTCAGCAATGCCAATCATAGTCCTGTGAGACTTGCACATGCAGTGTGACAGCAATATAGAAAAGGATGATCAGTAAGCCTCATGCATCGGTACCTTGGATCTGACTTCGCACTGACTCGGGCTCTGGCGGATGACACTGAAGGCTACCGGGGCAGCTGGCAGCCAGGCAAGGCACTGCAGCTCCTGACAATGGGATGCGACCGCCATGTGTCGATGATCGCTCTCAGCACAGCCAAGAGGTTACGTCGACAAATTTTAGGCTTGGTGAAATTGAGCAGCTGCAGGCGAGCCCTTAGTGATCAAGCAGCGAAATGGCGGTCTCTCTTGAAACGCGCTGCAAAGCTACTTGGCAGATGATGCAGTTGAACACTGACCTATTCCTTGAGTGTGCGGAGTTGGAAGAAAATGGGAGAGGGCTGTTGCCAAGTCGCGCCAGACTGCCTATGAACTTTGGCGGAGATCTGAGCGAAAACTACCGCTGAGGCTGGCCCCGCACCAGCTACAGCAGCAGCGGCTTGCTGCCATCAGCTTCGTCAGCAACTCCTGGCTGCCCGCGATGTCTGTCAGCTTCGGCGTTTGTATCATGCATTTCTTGGATGCATCAAGCTCACTTTTCCAATGTAGACTTCAAGCTGTATCTTCAGGCAGTATGTATGCATATATTTCCCGAATGTGCTTTGTCTGCTCATGAGCACAAGCTCGCATCCAGCGGTTTTCCCTCGACATATTCTAATGTAGCACAGTCCAGTGGTCTGGAACTGAATGAATCATCATGATTGATCAATGATAATCAGAGCACATATTGTTTACATCATTCAACCTCGCTACCTCTGCCAGATCAAGTTCGAGTTTTGCAACAGCATCACGTTGCACTCAGCAAGACTTGCCTGCTTCGCTTTTACAATTGCGTCTCTCACAATTACGTTGATCATTGCTTGCAAGGCATGCAACTCGGTCAAAACTCTGTCAAAATTCCTGCTAGGGTTCGGGAATGACCCTGATCGTCGTGTGAGCTTTCAAGCTTTTGCTCTGCTCGCAGCTGTGGCACTGAAACATTCTCCCTCCAGATAGTGGTCACCACCTCAGTGGACTGCTCGCATCTAAACGACCACCTAGTAGCACGGCAGTGCCGGGACTGACTGTTCATGTAGTGTATCAGCGGAAAGGCGTCACGATCTGTTTTTGAGCGCTTGGTCTTGGTACAAACAGCTGCATGTTACGTGCGTTGGCCCTGCACATATGTCTACGACGGAATCAGGCAACATCACTCTCACCTTTCGGCCTTGCCCTGAAGTTCAGACCCGAACTGATCGATAGTTTTCTGATCAACAGCTGCTCTTACGGAACAGCGGTCCTCTATGACAGGGCTGCAAGTTCTTTACCGCACGAAGGTGCCCAGCAGCGCCTGCATGCAGCAGCATCTAATCACGGCGCGTCTGTAATGGAGACCCCACCGCAGGGGCTTGCTCAGACATCTACAGCCAGTTTTGGGTACCAAGATGTGCCAGCTTCTGAAAAGACTGGCTTGGTTGGTCAAGTCTTCAGCAGCGTGGCCACTTCATATGACCTGATGAATGATCTGATGAGTGTTGGCATGCACAGACTGTGGAAAGACAAGTAAGCTCACTACTAGCACAAGCTTGATGCTGCCAAAGCTCTCTGCTGTGTTGCCTGTTTCCAGTGATCAAGCATACATGGAGCTTGCCATCTGCTGTGATCTGCTGTATATGCAGCATGTAATGCTCTTGCGCAACAGGCTGTCATCCTCTGTGTTGACACATACAGATTTGTGCGGGAGCTTAAGCCATTTGCTGGCATGCAACATCTGGATGTGGCTGGTGGCACTGGAGATGTAGCATTCCGAGTCCTGGACCAAATCACTCAGCTGGAAGACGAGCAACAGGAGCAAGTTGCATCCAAAGTCACTCCAGCTGGAACAGTGGTTGTATGTGACATCAACCCTGACATGCTTGCAGAGGGCAGAAAGAAGGCCCATGCAGCAAAGTTTGACCCCCAAGGACTGGACTTTGTTGAGGGGAATGCTGAGTCCCTGCCCTTTCCAGATTGTTCCTATGATGCATACACCATTGCATTTGGCATCAGGAACGTCACTGATATCAATGCAGCGCTGCGGGAAGCACACCGGGTGCTGAAAATAGGAGGGAGATTCCTCTGTCTAGAGTTCTCACATGTCACCTTGCCAGGGCTGAAGCAGATATATGATGCCTACTCTTTCAATGTTATCCCTGAAATAGGTAGGGCTGTTGCTAATGACAAAGCTAGTTACGAGTACTTGGTAGAGAGCATACGCAAATTTCCAGAACAGGAAGCCTTTGCAAGCATGATCAGGGCAGCAGGTTTCAGCACTGTTCATTATGAGAACCTACAGGGCGGCATTGTTGCAATTCACTCTGGATTCAAGCTGAAGTAACATCGCTAAGTAAGATAAAAAGAACTGCAGACAGGCGTAAACATCGACTGTCAGACAAACAAGTGCTGTTGAATGCCTCTATAGACATCACTGGTGATTGCATCAACTGCTGACTGCATTGGTCCTGAGGTGCAAGTGTGTCCTGTACCACAGCCACCAAACTGCAAACCAGACTCAAGCCCTGGGTGTTTGGATGTCATTGAGTCACAATGGTGAGTCGTGTGAGGCGTGAATGCATTCAATCGTACTAGTAGGTATATGCAATCAAGTCCCATTGACGGCTAGTCAGATCTACAAATCGCAGTGCGCAGGTAGGTTTGCCTTGCAGCTGAAACACCATGGCTTGATGCAGCATGCTAGGCAGGTGCATGAGACGGTGACTTATGCTATGAGACCATTAGCAACAGGTAGCTTGTCAATTGCTGTCTTGAATATGTTCTGCGTAATGCTTCCAAACATTAGATACGTCCAGACAGTGTGCGGGCAGGCCAGCAAGATGCTACAGCAGAGTATCATCTTTGCTTTGTTTGCCCATGTCTTTGCTGCTACCGCTGACGTCATCCGGAAAGAATGCCAGCTTCAGTGCAAGACCTGCAAACCAATCCAGAGCTGATTGCATGACATAAGGCCTGCAGGGGCTTTGAAGTTGGGTGGAACCTGGAGTCACAGATATTTGTGCACTCATATGTGCTATGACGGACTTAGACTGGTGCGGCAGCATATGGATCACTTGCCATTGTTTCCAGTCTGTTGTCAGATCAGACACTACAAGGATCAGAGGCCATTGTGCAGGTATGCTGCCACATTGCGCTAGCAAGAAGATCACCTAATTACAAAGCTGCATTCAACATGAAAACATGACAGTCACATGTCAAGCCCGGTGACTTACCAGTCAGTCCCAGAGCATTTGCGCCAAAGATGAAGGTTGCTAGGTAGGCTAGT
>JAABUS010009497.1_pt1 | contig 10262 bp, 18 predicted proteins | sample 5560161 | NCBI WGS metagenome assembly JAABUS01 (sample SAMN10711885, study PRJNA513376) | rock metagenome | isolation source: Antarctica rocks | place: Antarctica: Victoria Land, Trio Nunatak nord | collected 2016-01-04
ATCTACAGCAACTTTGCTGCCAGCAAAGCTGCCAACAGCAGTGCCTGCTGCCAAGCCTGCAGCCATGCGCCAGTCCACGTTGCCTAATCTGGCATGCTGTGCCAGCCCCACACATGAGGGGGGCACCATGGCTAGCAAGGAGCTGCCTAGTACACCTGCCTGCGCAGAGTCCAGCATACGGAGTGTCACGCCTGATAACATGCTACATTCATTCACTGTTCATTCAAGAAATAAAAAGAAGAAGAAACTCATTGTTCATTGACCCTGTGCTTTCCCCTGGGGTTAGGTGCATACAATCCTGAGCAGCTCCTTGCACAGTTTGTATACAATCAATGTACAGACTGTGTGACAGATCTGTCTATTCTGTTTCTCTGTATGGACTTCAGTTAGGTCTGCAGATCAGAAGCATTGTTGGGAGTGTGCTTGCAACGTTTCTGCTGAAGGGCATGACCAGCCTGTTGCAGCCCCGACCAGTGGTGGAAGGCAATGTGGGGATGTGGAATTACTAGCATTGCCTGGTCTGGTCTGCTGCGCAAGAGCTGGGTTTGAGCAGCCCTCAGTAGCCATTATGAAGCTACCCAGGAGTCCTGCCTGTGCAGATGCATTACAGGACACCCTTCAATTTGGCAAAACGGTTGCAAGTGCTGATGTGAATGTGCAGATGGAAGCCTGTTCCGGCAGCCTGTGCCAGCCCAACATACATTGCACTGTAACAGCCCTCAGCAATAGCCCTCAGGGACAACAATTCAGCACATCCAAGAGCCATATAGCACGTCTTGGGAATTGCATTGTCCGTGATCTGCAAAGATGAAAGTGTCTGTATGCACAAATCCTGATGCTTGTACCGAATGATACCTCAGGTGTGCAGACAGACTTGCAGGCAAAAGAAAGGAGACAAACTGACATCTCCTATCTCCTGTCCAGTCTATGTGTCTGCTGGACGGTAACATTAGTCACCTGGCTCAAGGGTGTCAGAATGGCCAGCAGAGGAGTGACAACTGTGCCACCGCCAATTCCCAGCAGGCCAGAAGCTACTCCAGCAGTTGCTCCTGTGATGCCCAGGAGGATTGTGGTCGTCCATGACATGTCCTTCAAGCCTGAGACTACTGACTGGCTCAGTTGGGACAGGCTGACTCCTGCTGGCGTCTGAGATGGTCTTTCATCAGAAGGTCTTTCATCAGAAGGCAAAGTGGTTTTCTCTGAAGCGACTGATGCTGTTCTGTTTTGGAACAGGAACGACTGCAAGGCACAGAGACAGAGCTGCTGAGTAATGGGTGCATCTGAGTGACTGTGTAGACTCTTCTGCTGGGATAACAATAATAATACCAACTTGCAGGCGTTGCAGCTAATCGCTCTTGCCAGGTACTTACTAGGTGTGCCTAAACCCTGTGAGCCAACATGCACTGACACGAGACACTAAATTGCACCCAAGGGGTGTGCCCTGACAGGGCGAGTGGCATTGACGCATTTGCAAGGCAGAAAACCTCTGCCCATTAGCCAACATGGAAGCTTGAAAAGTCAGCATGTTACCACTGAAGCTCGAACTGGTGACTTGCCACGTCACATGCTGACACACAGCACCTTATACCAAAGGCTAGGTCATGCAGATTGCAGAGAAGTACTTCAGTGATTGCTATAGAGGTGGACTCTACCCCTATACTGTGAGTGATAGGCATCATGCACTGTCGCATGAAAGTTCAAGTGGCACGCAGCCACAATATTCACAAGCCAGGGTGCAATTGCTGTTGTACACACACCTTCAGAGGGACTAAAAATGCCACCGCAACCAAAAAATATCCCAGGATCTTCTTCAGCGCCTGCATTGCATCAGACAACTTCTACAAGGATCAAAGCTGCTGTCACCACAGCAAGACTCTGTCAACTGTCTGTTACTTCGTGCGCAAGCTTAACCTGGGCAAACTCTACTGTGATCAGTCAAGGGCCTTACTCATTGGATGAGCAGCCCTGCCCATGCAACATCATGCCACAGCAGTATAGTCATGAAACACATGCAGTCATGATCTTCTGGGCTGCAACTCACTGTAGCATTGAGAGTGGCTGTCAAGTTTGCACCCAAAGGGGCAGTCAACACTGCACAGCAGCTGATGACTAGGGCTGCAGTTGCGTCCACCACACCATGTGACACATAGGTGTAGCTCGATGCCAAAGCTGTGCTCACCACAGCTACAAGTGAAGTGCCAGAGACAAGCCTGCAGACAAAAGCACAGAAATCAAGAGACATTCATCAGTAGATAGCCAGTAAGGTATCACCATTACAACAAGAAGTTGTACAATGACATAGAACAAGCATAACTGCTGTTGTCCAACAACAGATGCCAAGGCTAAGAAGCAAGTGTGCGCCGACACCATTGATTTTCTACAAGCACCCTATTCTCCTTGTGGGTATCACTTTGGCAAGTCCAGACCATGATTTGGTCACAACAGCACTGCATTGCAGCAATCGAAAAGGCAGCGCAGCCCAGGCATGGAGACTTGCTGAGATGAATTATGTGCAGTACTTCTTGGTGGACCAACATGGCAGTCAATGTAGGCCTTGAATTGCAGGCAGAAACTACAAAGAAAGCACAATCTGCAACTCTGATACCTTTGTGGCAGTGCTTTGCAAGCACCAGTCAGCAGGGGGACGATCAGGACCCCGCCGCCCACCCCCACAAAGCTGCCAAACACCCCAGCCAGCACACCAACTGGCACTGACAGCTTATGTGCCTTTGCAAGGCTGGCTGCATCTACCTGATGCACGGCGTCCACCTTGTTGGAGGACGCTTTTGAGCTGAGTCTGCTTGTGAACATTGTACCTGCAAAATTGGGATCAGAACAGTTGATGGCATATAAAAATGCTGTAAGCAGATCGTCTAGTGTACGCAGATGTAAAAAGAGCCACACATGTCTGTACAACAGACTTTGAAACATGCAGCTTGGCATGCATGCGTAGGCTGAACACCGGACTTTGTCAAAGACTTTGAAATGCGTTCAGGGCATGCTAGCCCACTCCTGCAGATCAGTGGTTGATCATCACCTCAGAACGCAATGACTGACATGTCGGTTCAGGGCGCACATGGACAAGGATCATACGCAACTCACCAGGCCTCTGTTGTTTGAGTGCAGGCCTGGACTGAGACTGCAGCTGGTGTGACATCAGCCCTGGCTGTGCTGCTTTGGTCATGAGCTGACGAGCTGGCAAAGCTGACTGTGCAAAGCTGAGAACACAGCTGTGAAGACCTTGCTTGGGTACAACAGGTTCGAACAGACCCGGTGCTCTGGCAGCAGATGCATGATGTTTGCATAAGTGTGCTGCATGTCTGAATGTCTTAGATGTCACAGGCTGCTGCATAGCCAACCTGTAGAACTGACTGCGAAGCTGACTTTCAGGGATGCTAAGCTGTGTTCTGTTGAATGTGCCTCTGGTACATGTGGCTGCCAGGGAAACAGCAGCCTGCGATGGGTCGTTTTTGTTGGTGCTACTCTTCCTAAATTGAGTCAGCTGCGTGCCGGAAGCGGTGTTGCATGGCAGTGGCCTTTGCAGTTGTTGACATGCCTTTGCAAGGGCATTGCAGCACCAGCGGTGCATCGCAGAGCTCTTTGAGTGACTAACAGTTTGAGGGTGAGTAATGGAAAGTGATCATCATGTGTTCTGGTCTTGCTTTTGCTTCATCTCAGTCCTTACACCTGAACACCATCGACGCTGGTACAGTACTGCAAGACAGAGAACTGTTGTGTGCAGACGCATCTAGCTTATTGTTACCCTGTACCTTTTTTCACAAACCCAGCATCTGCCTTTGTGCTGTGTTGATTCTGCAGGTACAGTGGATTTGAGCACTCAGCTGAAGTAAGGTAAGCAGTAAGCAAATAAGCAAATAGCTTGCCTGCTTTGGCTGACTAGCAGTCAATGTTGGCGCAACTACTGTCGGGTACAGGGCTGCGCAGATCACTATGACAATCCCCGCCACCTGCACAGAGTGTCACACCTATGTGTGAATACCCACTCGTAGGTCGCCTGCTTGCCCACTAATGAAAGGGCATTGGTGTGGCTCTCCGTGACTCACGCACCGCAAAGGTTTCCTTCCTGATAACTGAGGGCATGCAACTGTTGAGACTTTGTATAGCTCTTTGAAGGAGGTGACCCACTGATCACCTCTGATGCATGCCACGTCCGGTGCGCACTGCCAGGAGCGCACCCAAGCGGTGTTGCGCTTGTTCGAGTGTCAAAATCTTGATGGGGCTGGCAGACGACACGCTCGAGCTTGATGGAATTGTTTTGTATGCATTTCTCCGTGCTTTGACCGAGATTCAGATTCTGCTTTGGTTTTCTCTCGATCAACAACACTGCAAAGGGTGGCCTGAGATCTGCCGGAGCATGGAGGTCTGCTTGGCGGGTGATGATTGTACACAGCAGCTGGTTCCAGTCTGTCGAACACAAAGAACACAGAGAACCTTGTCAGCTTGATCTGCACCTGCAAACGTAGTTGTAGACACGATACAGCATGGGAACCTCAAGGAGGTTTGACGCTCCTGTGAAGGTGCGCCGCCTGCCAGATTTCTTTTGATGCTGCGCTGGCTCGGTGTGCAAGCAAACTCACGGAACGTTGCGTGCAGATTCGGGTTCCAAGGGCGTTCTTGCCAGGTGCCGGTTCTCGAAGTCCAAGCAAGTCACCGACAAAGAGAGGTCCTGCAGCTTCGGTGACAGGTGCGTGATCTGAAATAAATGCCCATGGCTTTGTGCACATGCTCTGCAGGCATGATGAAATTTGGACTGTCCCACCTGGCGTAACTCAATATCTTTTGCAGGATCAACCAAAGCTGGCATCCAAGCAGCTCTGTCACCTCGGCCAGCTGCTGATCAGATAGCAATCAGTCCAGCAACAGAAAGTGCTGATGTGTTGCCACAAGCTGAGCGCTGCTTCTTTGACCCGCTCAACACTGGCAGCTTTCCACCGAAGCCAGCCTTGACAAAGACCATAGACGGCGTGCACGGCAGCCAGTCCCGCAGCTTTGCTCCTAGCGCTTCTGCAATAGAGAACGCAGTTGAACAGACTGGCAAGTCTGCAAATGATGCAAGGGCGCTTGAAATGCCCATCAAACACAACAAAGCCCTGCCTCTGGAGCTTTTTGACAATCCTGAGACAGAGGTTGTGCCACCTGAGGATCGCATCAATGGCAGGCCAATTGGTCAACCTGGGGCGCCAGCTCGGTCACGCTTTTATGACAGCAAAGGAGAATTTGCTTGGGCACCTTGCCATGTCATTGCATATGACAGGTATGCAATGCTTGTCAGGCATGTAGCATCTGCTTTGCAACAAGTCCACCTTGCTATCAACAAACGTCTACAGTTGCTCAACACAGATTGACTGCAAGCCTGCTGTTGCTCATCACAAGCTATACTTGAAATAGACAGTTTATTGGTTGATTGGCTTCCAGACATGTCGTTTGCATAAGGCTGTACAGAAGCAAGTCAATATTGATGGTGATAACATCATCTTCAGCTAAGCATGCCACATCATACTACAGTCGCTTGACTGCAATCACCTGCTTGACTGCGGTCACCTGCTTGACTGCAAGCACCTGCTCAATACACGATCTTAAATGTCCAGCTGGCAGTCTCCCTAGTGCTTTTGTGCCAAAACCTCCTTGACCATGCATTTTGTTCACGCAGACCACAGGAGCGTTTCCAGATCCAGTGGCAAGACTCTGGCAAACAGAAGTGGGTAAAACGCTTCAATCTGCTATTTGAGGACGAAAGCATAGACGATTTCAAGTCGCGCATCCAAGCTGCCCTTAGGCGAAGGCAAGAGGTTGAGAGGGATGCACGCTACAAAGCATATGTTGAGCAGCAGCCCTGGCACAACATGGACACCCTGGACCAGGGTTTCCAGCAACGCGTCATGCATCTGGCAGGCTGGGAGCTGCCTCAGAAGCTGCCTGTGCTGACTCAGAGCTTCCTCTCTGAGGTGAGGCCAGTCTACTGAGCGGATCATGCTATGCGCCTGCATATTTACACAGCTGAGGACAGCATAACATGTACATATATCTGTTAGTCCCTGATCTGATTACACAGTCACTGGGCTCCAATCTTGTCCATGATCTGAGACACAACCTGCTCTCAATATCTTTATGCCAATCTGGTTGTACGTCGTATAAATGTTGTGTACCTTGACATAGCTTCAACCATGCATGGACCTCACCTCTGCGCGCAATGCATCCGCCGAATTGCGCACTTGCTCTGCTTTCAGGTGAAAACTGACTACCAGCATGCTGTCAAGGAGGGCATAGTGGATTTGGGCTTTCAGAACCCCTCCAAGGCAGCTCAGTTGACTGCTCACCACATTGACCAGGTCAAAGTTGTCCACCCCATTCCAGAGCAGGGTTGCATCAACCTGGACAAGGCATGCGGGCATTCTGGCAGAGTTGTATCTGGCATGCAGGTAACTAGCACAAGTGCCTTCACTCTTTGCTGATGCGCATGCACAGATATCCCTTCCATATTGCTACCATGAACCTGAATGAAACCGATGACATAATTGTGTGACGCTTGATTCCATCCCTACATGTGTACTTGCTTCTTTGCAGCACAAGCAGCGTGCATCATTAGACAAGATGTGATGCGGGAAATCACCCACTGATTAGCTAAGCTGGGAGAATGCTAGGCCCTGTTGTTTGGTGTCCCGCTTGATCAAGAGCGCCTACTCGAATTGTCACGCACATTTGGTTTTAGGCTTTATCGTGATGACACCATGCACAGTCATGATGTCAGATCGCAAGCACTTTGTCAGCCTTGATTTATTGTCGTCCACGTTCATGCCACTGCAGGGTGCAGCTGCAGACAGTCAGGAGGTCGCAAGGGAGTCCTGGGCAGACCTGAAGGGCGACGTGCAGCACACCCTGCCCCTGGCCCAGCCCAAGCTGCTCAAGGGAATTCAGCTGTACTTTGCTGAGCTGAATGTGCAGAGTAAGGCCCGCTTTGCATAAATCTTGGGCACATCTGTTCGTCTGCTTTACTGAGCTGTTTTCATTGCATGGTTTCAATTTTCAGACCAGTACCTGAGCAATCTTCCTGGTTAAGCTGGTCAAGTTGCTGTTCTGCCTTGTGATCATCCTGGCTTGACTGATTGGCCGCATCAGCCACATTTGACATGTGCTGTACAGCAAGCCCTGTGTAGATTCTGCAGCTGAATCCAGCACACAAGCTGTGCTCTGCAGATGCAGCTTGCAAGTATCTGCTGTTGCAAGCACAAGCTTTGTCAAGTCAGACACGGACTGCAGGGTGTTGCTATACATTACACATGTGCAGGCATGCTGCGCATGCTACCATATACTGCTATACAGATGTGCAGGCATGCTGTTCATGGTCACTCAGATGTGCCGGCTGCAGGGTGTTAGCACACACCCAGATGCACCGAGATACATTTACACTTTTGCAGGCATGCTGCGCGTGCTGCCATGACCTCGTGAACATATGTGCAGGCATGTTGTGCCATGTGCTCATGAACACATGTGCAGGCATGCTGCAAGTGCTGTCATGCAGTGCCGAGAAAAGAAAAGACTGCGCCTTTGGCATCAGTTTGATGAGAAGCCAAGTATTATACCGGGCTGCCCATACAGTGCTGAGCACATGTGCAGACATGCTGCAACTGCTGCCACACACTGTTGCGCACATGTGCAGGCATGCTGCTGGTGGACACTCAGATGAAGACGCTGCGCCGCCCAGCGGCCCTGTCAGATTTCCTGCAGTGCCAGGAAGGCCACCTGGGGGACGTGGTGGACGCTCTGCGCAGTGACTGGCTGCTCAAGGTGGCTCGCCCCTCTTGATTCTGCGCCATATTGACTGATGCTGCGCACATGCTGTTTCTGTGCTGCAACATCTTCTTCTGTGACACTCGCATGGTTGTGATCTATGCAATGGCTAAAGCCCTGGCCAGGCATCAGCTCCTGTGCTTCCAGAATTTCAGGAACAGCTGGATGCCAGGCCAGGCATAGAATCTCACACCCATTCCTGCGACTTTGACCCTTCATTAACAACTGGTGTTTGAAATACCATTACTGCTTCACCATGCAAGCTAAGCCCTGACACTTTGTCAAAGCCAAGCTTTCTGTCACATTGGGGGAATCAGGAGCAGTTCATGCCAGCTGGCTGGTCTAAGCTGATCATGCCTGCTGGGTCTGTTGCAGACAATGGCAATGATAGAGAGCATCTGGCCCTCAGAGCAGCTGGCGATGGCCCTGACAAATCCTGTGGACGCCGAGAATGTGGACCCAGCAGATCCCCAGGTAAGCTCCTTGTAGGCTAGCTTGTGTCCACATATACACTTCAGTGTGCAAACATTCTGTTGCATTTGCAGCAGCGCAAGGCATGAGTATGATGACGTGCCTGCCATCATGAGTGGCCAGATATTGCTGAACAGACAGCACTGAGTTGCACGTTGCAGAGCATACAGATCTGTCAGAGATACTTTGATCACAGTCTCAGCCCTGAACAGGAGATTATCAAATCGGATGCTGTCAGAAGAGTCCGTCACGCAGAGCGTGAACGCTCCTGAAGTGCTCAGAGCTGCATTCATGACCAGTTGACCATAAGCTTGCCAGCATACTCTCAAACATGCTGCTCAACGCAATTGTGTGCTTCCCTTTCAGGTCCAAATCCCTCACTTTGTGCGCATGATCTCTCTGGTAATGGCAGACCAGCTGCGCACAGTGGTGCTCAATTCCATCAATGCCTTCAGCCGCCTCTGGGATGCCTTTGACCTGGCGGCTGACCCCCACGCTGCCTCTGCTGGCTGCCCACTGATGAAGCAGGACGGCTCTGTAGAGGTGAGCGTGAAGAAAAGAAAAGGAAAGAAAAGGAAAGGAAAGGACAGGAAAGGAAAGGAAACGAGAGGAAAGGAAAGGAAAGAAAAAAAAAGGAAAGAAAAGAAAATAGAAGAGGAGATCATGCCTTTACCATGTTTAATGTGCAGCAGAGTAAAGAAAGCGTCAGGGTGAGGTATGTTGGGCATGCTAAAGGTGAGTGTGAATATCACAGAAAAGAGGTCAATGCCGGTCAATCACCATGATTGGAGCCTTTCTCAAGCAGTAGTGGCATGAGGCGTGAGCCACACATAAGTGCTTCATATGCAGCTTGGTATCCTCTACTGCTGCCTTATATGATCTGTCTGTTTACAAGGTCCAAATACCTACCACACAGTTATTTGGGTCAGCTAACTCAGCCCTGGCAATCAAACATAACGCAACTTCAGGGAGATGATTCCAATCCTGGGCCAACGAGTGGAATTTATGCCGTGTACCACTTGAGCAGTGCAGAAAATGGTGCAAAATCTTGTTCAAGTCACAATATATCAAACAGCACGCAAGCTGTATCGCTGCTCAGGTAGCTTCTTTCAAACAAAGTCCAGTTGACTACAATCAGTCTGGAGATGCACATGCCAAAGGCCTGTGTATCAAGCATGCATCAATTATGTGTGAGACATATGCTGCTTGTTGTATGCTGCAGGGCAAATGGGGTGAGGACTTGTATAGCCCAGTGCCTCGGCCTATGTTCCTGGTCAGACTAGTCATAGTGGCTGGTCAGCTCATGTATGACCCCCCACTGGACACCATAGAGCAAGCAGTGCTTGAAGCCTTTGATGCCATCGTACTTCGCTCTGCTAACATTGATGAGATCACAACGAAGGTCAGTCTAAGAGCTGCATGAGCAGCAAGTCTGATACACCAGCCCACACACCTTGCATGACATGTGCCCCCTTGCTTTGGCAGCACGTGCACGCATGTCTGTAGCATCTGTGGTGTGCATGAGCTAACCCATTTGCAATTGTGAAGTTTCACAGCAATGGCTCAGCCATTCTCCATCACGTTGATTATGATGTGACAAACATCAAGCCCAGAGGGACCATCATTCCAGCACAGGAGCCGCTGGCTATTGGCAGCTCAGCCTGAGAATGCTTTCACATGACGCGGTCATGATAGATGGATGCTGACCAAATGCATCAGGACAAACCGTACTTACAAGACTTGACGAGTCAATTTTGTGTGTGCAGTAAACACCAAGCATCAGTCATGTCAATTCAAATGTTGAGGCCTGTTTACGCTGCCTGTATCGATTGAGTGGCCTGAATACTTAAGACATGGTGTCGTGCAGATCACATACTCTGGGCAGGAGAAAGGCATGGCCACCATTGATGCCCAGGACCCCCGCAATCAGACCCCAAGGGCCCGCATTGCCCATGTCATCCAAATGAATCTGGACAGCCCCA
>JAABUS010009498.1_pt1 | contig 10261 bp, 6 predicted proteins | sample 5560161 | NCBI WGS metagenome assembly JAABUS01 (sample SAMN10711885, study PRJNA513376) | rock metagenome | isolation source: Antarctica rocks | place: Antarctica: Victoria Land, Trio Nunatak nord | collected 2016-01-04
AGAAAGAAATCTACTATATTAAAAAATAATAATATAAAGAATATATTTACAAAATTAAATATATATATTATCGAGTAATTTAATAGAATTCTATAAAGTATTTACGAATTTTAGAATTAAACTAAAAGTAATTATAATAAATATTAATTAAAAATATTAATAAGGATATAGAATATTAATAATATATACTAGATTAGAGAGAATAGTAATAAATATAATAGTCATTAGTAAAAGAATAATAAAGATAAATAGATAAATAGATAAATAGATAAATAGATAAATAGATAAATAGATAAATAGAGAAATAGAGAAATAGAGAAATAGAGAAATAGATAAATAGATAAATAGAAAAATAGATAAATAGATAAATATTATTTATAATATATAACTCTATTGTATATCTATTACTACGTCTTACCGCCTCTGTCATCTCCTTGCGGAGATGGCGACTCTTTAGTACTAGTGTAGTTCGTTAATTTTGGGTGAAAACTGAACTAATTTAAGTGTACGGAGCTCGGGGCGCCCTTCGGACGCATAGCCGGCCCGAGCTGTTGAGGAGAGTGAGCACTAAGTCCCTACAGTAGAGACAATTAGCACAAATAATAAAAGTGTGAACCTTTGTGCACTATCTGCCCAATCCCCGACGAACACCAAGAACCAATGGCTATCGACGCATCGAATGTGAAGTTCATCCTGTACACTCTCGGTCTACTGGGTACGCTTGGTACCTGGGGCCGCGCAGCAGGAGATGGGACTTTGGTCCATCTATTTCACGCATTACATGGGCCCAAAGAATACGTTTTGCCAGGAACCGCAAGCCTCCTGCGAAGAAGTCTCACAAGAATTTACTGGCCGATTGACTATCTACTGGATGTGCTCATTGTCTTCTTCTGGGAAGCCGTGGATGGATCATACCCAGGAACGTCCGCCATTGGCGTATATTTTCTGGGGCAACTCTTTCCCATTCTTGTGGCCTTCTACATGGACTATTTTCGGCAAGGACAGGGACTGGGTTCTCGCCTCATCAGGTTTGTTGACTCACTGCTGGGGTTTGCACTCTTCTGCTTGCTTACTTTTATTTAAATACAGACCTACCCTCTGGCTGCTCTTATTTCAAGGTTGCGGACTTGGCTGTATTGCTTTCGTCTGGGCGCTGGCCTACACGGCTTCATCTCCTACCACGTCGGGATCTCTTTCATCCAAGTCCCTACAAAGCGTATCTCTGGTATCGCCGCAGATGGCACTTCTCATCATTCCCGCACTTGGCTTCGGCTACGTACTCCCTGCAGTCTTGATGGCATTGCCGTCACCGAAGATTGTGACCAACAACTTCCAGCAGCTAGCACTGGTGTCTTGGAACCTCTTTCCCCTGCTAGTCTTTGGGCTCCTCAATTTCCTCGGCGCAACTATTCCGGTCTTTTCTAGACGGCGGAACGATCTGCCCGTAAGCTCTCCGTAAGAATACCTTCGAGTTATTAGGTTGGTCAGCTTTGCCTCGCTGATCGTGGGTGCGGCTGTATACGTCGGCGTGATAACTGTATCCATTTCGACTGTTTTGTTTCTAGCCTTATTCGATGCGAAGTTCCTCGAAGAACTCAGTCCCGCGTTAATGTTCTTGCCACCTGTTACCGTTTAACGAGGGGAGATAGTGGGAGATAGCGTCCGTAGCTTCTTCTTATGGGATCAGGCCTTTGGATATCCTATTATGATCTCGGTTATGATGGTGTAGCTTCGCACCGCTGTGATTTCTCAAGGGTTATTAACTAGCTGGGTAACTTTGCTTGGATTAGCCGTGTTGGTTACTTATATTACGGGTCCGGGCAGTATATGTCTAGCGCTGAGCTAGCTGAGGGATAAGATCTTATTCGGCTGTAATGGAGTGGCCAGTGGAGAATATAAACGAAGTATGACTTAAATCGTAGAAACAGCCCCGTAGAAGAAGCGGTAGTAATGAATTCGCGACGAAATTTGATATTGAATGATCTTTGGGAACGATTTAACCTCCACACATTTAGTAAAATCTATAGATCACGTTTCGTTAGTCAGGCTGTACGTAGTGGCTCGCTCTACTATATCCGAATGGACTTGGAATACGCTCTTTAGTCCATAACTCTGGAGGCGACTACAAGAGACTGTCTCGTCTTAACGATTAATCCCTTCTCAGTCACAATTATCCGCCCATTACTAACGAATACGCTATTCTCCAAATCTTTCAATGTCGGATCAGTAACCAGAAAGGTATGCGATCCAGCTTTTCGTACACCCACGTAGTCAGCCCCCGATGTCGCACCCGATAGAATAACAGACAGCGGGCTATAAACATACTAGCGTGCCCAAAGGGGACGGTTGCCATGTCGGAATCCATGTTGAATATCTTCGAGACCTCGGGAGGTATCTTGATCACGCCTATGTACCGAAAGTCTATTGCGTGGCCTTGTTCTATTCTTTTTCGCCGGCGAAGTCGATATATTAGCCCGTGTGATCAAGAAGCTATTGTTGGCCAGGATATTGCGAACCGAGCCATTCCTTTCAGATTAATACGGGCGTGCTTTCCGTCCGGGTCGAAGGACAGCTAGTCGGCGCCGAAGTTAACATTCGCTTTGAAAGCGGGCACGAAACCAGGCACGCTTTCCATGGTTCCGGTTGGAGTACCCTGCAAGAGGAAATAGAAAAAGAATGGTTTAGTAAGAACCCTGCTATTATATGCTTTCCGCGGGCGCTATGGACTCACATAATGCGTGAGCCTAGATCCATTGTGAATAATCCCTTTCTACAGATGAGTATCCCTTTCCTATAACTTAATACTCGAGCTTACTTACCTAGTTCATGTATATCTCTAATATCTACTTTGGGAATTATTGCTGGCTTGAGGGTTGGAAACCCGGAAAGCTCCTTAGACATTCCGTCGACTGACTCTAAGGGCGAAGTCACGAGAAGAGAACGTACGAGGAGAGTAATTTAAATGATATAGTATTTTGATTTCAATATGTCCGAAAAAAACAACCAAGACTGCTGATGATTTATGCGGCCCGAGCTCACCGAGGCTATCCGTATACTCCCCTATTTCGGTCCGAGGTGTGGCTTGAGTATAGAGGGAGTTCCCTCTTGTCTCGCTCTCTTTGTCGGAACAGTATAGGATGCTTAATACTTTAGCGAAGATGGACAAAGGGCACGAACGATTGATCTTACTAATTTAAGCGCTGGGTCCACCGCCTAATGGCATCGCTCGAAGGCAAGGTTATCGTGATTACAGGCGCTGGGTCAGGTATAGGCCGAGCTACGGCGACGTTACTTGCCAGCCACTCTGTCCTGCTCTCTCTTACCGATGTTAATGCGACAGCTCTGAAAGCCGTCCAAGACGAGCTCCAACGGCTCTCCCCCACCTCCTCAATCTTTACTGCCGTGGTAGACGTGCGCTCGCAGGAGGCCTGCTCTTCATGGATCGCCGACACTGTTATATATTTCGGTCAGCCTATAGAAGGTGCTGCTAATCTGGCTGGGGCCTTCGGACCCAGTATCGGCCAGGAGCGCGGCGCAATTCGATAGATTACTGACGCCGAGTTTGACTTCGTTATGGCCGTCAACGTCAAGGGAACGCTGAATTGTCTCCGCGCTAAGCTGCCACACATGCTAGAAGGCTCGAAAGGCCGCGGTGGTGGGGCCATTATTAATGCCGCCAGTATTACTGGGCTCGTGGGCGTTGAATATAATGGGCCTTACGTGGCGAGCAAGCATACGATTATTAGTATGACACGGACTGCTGCGAAGGAAGAGGGTGCGAGAGTAATCAGGGTCAATGCGATTGCCCCGTAAGCGCAGTCATTTCTCCCTAGTATGCGCGTGCTGACGGATGGGTGCTTTTAGAGGAATCATATTAACACCCATGATCAAGCAGATTGAGGAAGCCAAGGGTAGTACTGAGCTATTCGGCGCAGGCGATCCGGGGGCACTTGCTCGAAAGGGAGATACCGAAGAGGTGGCCAAGTTAATTACATTTCTTCTCAGCCCAGAGAGTGGTTTCGTCAACGGTGTCGTCGTTCCAATTGATGGGGGTTGGATTTATTAATTAATAGACGATATAAGACCTGGAATTGAGAAGATGCAAAGTAGATACTGAAGTAGATATCGAAGTAGATGCCGAGAAAGGGTACTGTAGTCACCTACTGATATATAAGGAATCCATACTTATGTAGGAGTAGATAGATGGAGCTAGTTTATTTAAAGATTATAACCCTAGCCCTAATCTTTCCTAGGGAAGATTAAGGGCTACCTAGATTGGGTATGAGGACCCGAGACTAATGCCTAAGTCCGAGTATTATCTAACGTTATGAGCTAGCCGCTATAGTCTTAAGAGCGGAATTAAAGATTAAGCTCCGACTCCGATCTTCCTCCTCCCTCCTCCCTTTACTATCCTTCCTCCTCCTCCTTACGTTCCCCCCGGAGCATTCGAACTCGAACACTCCATCCGATCAGATGAATCTCCGTTCTCTCCGTTAAAAGACGGTTCACATGTGACATGAACATACCTCAAGTAGCTGAGACGACAGCAGTTAATGGTGTTTTCGATCCGGGCCTAGGTGTCAGCGATGACAACCATCGATTGTCCAGCGGCTCGTCTAAGCCTTTTCGGGCCTGCACGAACTGTGTACGAGTAAAGGCAAAGTGCACTCCCGGTGTGAATACTGGGGGAAAATATTAAAGGTATGGGCCTTACTGCTGGATAATACGTCACTTACGAATCATAGCCCGATAGGTGTGAGTATATGAAGAAGAATTGTCAGCCATCACCTCTATTACGCGAACGTCAAAAGCGGGCAAGACACCCGGCAAACAAAGTAGGAAAGCTGGAGGAGAAACTAGATGGACTCGTCGCTCTGCTCAAATCTACAACTTCGGGCACGCCTGAATATTCAGACACTACACTGGTCAATCCAACAAATAATCATGATACCATTATCTCGAAGATGAACTTATCAGCTACTGCTGGTACCCGCTACGGAGGGTATATTTCAAACCAACTACTCCTCAATGGTAATAGTTGGCTGGACTCTACTCTCACCCCAGCAGCGACTTCTCCTTCGGGGTCAGTATCAACAAAATCGCCGTTCTTAATACACCCGGCCTTGGAACCAAGCCCAGAAGACGCAGACTCATACTTGAATCAGTTTCGCACTGACTTCATCAAATACCTTCCTTTTCTGGTGATAGCACCGTCGGTAAGCGCTTAACAACTCCGTCAGGCGAGCCCATTTCTCTGGCTGTGTATCATGACTGTGGCTTCGACCCGCTCCAGTCAACAGATCGTCCTGTCGCGGGAGGTTAGGGAAGTGTTTGGACGGGAAGCATACCTAGGAGGGACCAGGAGCATGGATTTACTTTTCGCGGTCCTTGTTTATACCATATGGTAATTGAAGTCTTCCTGTTACCACCTACTGCATGTCTATTAGGTTACATGTGAAAAATCTTTACGAAGCTCATTGTCCTTTTTTTAATTTCTAGGGACCGGCGCTATAATCTCGATAAACCTATTTATACTAGTCTTATGCAGTTTACAATCGCGATCCTATATGATCTAGATCTGGATAAATCGAGCTCGAAAGATCTAGGCCTCGTGCTTGAGTATGATTTGAAAGGGGTTCCGAGGCCTTCTTAATACTTAAGGTCTCCGACACTGGAAGAACGAGAGCTTTGCTTGGCTGCTTCTTACTGAGCTTAGTGTAGGTACAACCTACCTATAAATTCATGTAGTCTGAAAGTGATAGACCTTCGTTTACACGTAAAGGCGAAACCTTACGTTGGACAGTATATTGCGCTGAGTGTCTGCTTATGCTGGAAGAATAGAAAGAGTTCATATCCGATGAGCTCCTTATTCGGCTCGTCCGATCGCGTCTCGTCGCCGAAAAGGTGGATGACCTGCTATAGTGCGGTGCGGCTGAAGGGGATCACCTTACAAGACCTTCGGCGATGTTCTATCTCAAGTCACTACAGGCACAGCTGCGTATACTGAAGTCGAGCGCGCTTAATCAAGCAACTGATCAGAGTAAGTGACTCTTCCATATAGCCTTGGAATTCTCGATTCGTACTTACACAAGATATGTTAGGCTCGCTGGGTTAACGTTAGTCTCTAATATTCACTATAGAGACCCTACTGTTAGAAATCCATATCATAGATTTATATATCCACGAGATCGGCTTCTCTCAGGCTCAAGATCTATTCGCCGGGCAATCTAACCGACGCTTCGAGTACCTCTCCGCCTATCTCCAGGCCATTAAATCCTGGATCGACGTCTTCCTCAGTATTCCACCAGCTTAATACGTGGGCTTCTCCGCATACATATACGCCATAATAGCGCGCTGTCTTATCGACCTCTGGCGGCTGTCGACGTGCGAGTATCCCGAATAGGACTACGGCCTCGTGCGGGAGATCCTGGACGTTTCGTCGGTCATTAAGTAGATAGAGAGAAACTTTGCGCAGGTAAAGGAAGCGGCTGGTCTTAATCGTGGGGGGTCGCAGGATTACGATTTCTTTAGTATCATAGCGTCGAGGCTGAGGTCGATCAAGTCTCGTGGGATACGCTGGGTGCGTCTACGGATACGCCGTTATCGACTTCTCTGCTAGATGAACTAGGGGATTTTCCTACGGAGTTCTTAGATACATAAAACTGGTAACTTATATAGGCTCAAGAAGTATTCAATAAACTAACTTTCATTTTCCCTCTCCAGTATTTCGTGAAGTACTTGTATAAGTTAAGATTACTAAACAGATTTTAAGAGAGAGTCTTAGAGAAAGAATCAGCGTATAGACGACTTCCGAGAAATAGAATATTAAGAGAACTACTTAAACTATCTCTAGGGTACTACATCGGTAAAGCGAGAGACCGTACGAGAAAGTCGAGGTACTAAATACGCCTTTTACTACTTTAGGCGGAAAAATAATAAAAAAAGAACGTTAATTAAAAAAAAAAAAAAAAAATTATTTTAAAAAAAAAGCCTGAAAATATTAACTTCGGATTTAAGATTTTAAATCCGTGATTTTCTACTAGCGCCGGGTAGCTCGCTAAGGTTATATAGAGCGCTATAACTATACTAATTTAATTTAAATTTTAAATTACGTTAATTTATAGAAATAATATACGCGCGTAATATCCTCTATACTAGCGCGGTATTATAGATTATATAATTTATTTATAACTATTTATATTTAATTATAAACCGGTACTATTTAGACTAGTTTATTCTAATTTATTTAAAATTATTTAAAATAAATCGAGGTATTAAATACGTATTTAGTAACTCTAGTATTAAATCGATCTTTAGGGTTAATATATAAACTAAATAGATCTAAATATCTTTTCCGTCTTTTTTAATAGAATATAGGTTTACCGCTTTATTAATATAAATCGAACGTATTAATGTATTTTGATAAAAGAGATATTATAAAGATATTCTCTTTAATTATATAAAATCTTTTTAGATTATTATATAAATATATCTCTTTATAGTAAATTCACAACGGGGTTTATTATAATTAATACTATATTTATTATTAATAAATAATACCGTCGCGTCGCTATTTCTCTTAATACTTTATTAAAATTTATAACTCGGCTAGAGTCTAAAAAGATTCTAGTTAAAATAATATATTTTTAATATATATATTAATATCGGGCTAAAATAGAGTATACCGATATATTTATTATATACGAGAAATTATTTCGGATTAAAACCTTATTTTAAAATCGAGATTTTTACTCTAAAGATAACTCTAAATTAATAATTATTCTCATTATTATAATTTTAAATTTATTATATTTATCTCGGTTTATTATAATCTCTAAAGTATATATACTTTATTATTATCTCGATATAGAATTTATTTCTATATTTGTATATAGTTTATATATATATATATATATAGAATTATATTTATAATAGATCTCTAAATTATAATATTATAAACTCTTAATTTTTATATATTAAATATATATTACTAGATCTAAGATAATAAATTTAAAGTTCTAGAAATAATTAAAATTTTAATCTCTATATAACTCTAAACTAAAACAAGATTAAAGAGTATATTTTATATATAATATATTCAACTAGTATAAGAGTTTTATATATTAAATATATATTATAATTTAACTCGGATATAATAAAATTAGATTCTAAATTTATTATATCTTAACTTTACTATAATAATAATTATAGATTTAGTATTATTATAAAATAATATATTAACGAGTTTTAATAAGTTGATTTAGTAATTAAATTAATTTAAAAATATTAAAACAATTTTTTCGTTTTTGAAAAGAAGTCGAATTTAAACGATTTAAAATAATTCTACTATAATCGTATTTTTCGATTAAAATAAAATTAAAAAAGTGAAAATTCTATTTATTTTTACTATATAAAGATTCTATTATTAAATATTAATTATATTATTTAATTATATATTAAGTTTAAAGATTTATTTATTTAGAATATAAATATATATAACGTAGTCGTTATAATAATATTAGGAATAAAGTATTAATTCTATTATTATATATCTATATTATTTAAATTATTCTATTATATTTAATAATTGATTAATTAATTAATTTATACGCCTACTTAAGTAAAACTACTTCGTTTATAAGGGAGTTCTATAGAATACGTATAATACCCGATAATATTATTAAATAACCGTTAAAGAAACTTTTTAAGAGGATAAAAACTTTAGTTTATTCTTAATCTCGGTTCTAGATATTTTAACCTACTAATTAATAGGTTTTTTTATATACTATTAATTCTTCTTCTAGGTTTCTTCTTCGTGTAAATTTTTAAAATTAATAATTCTATATTAACTTCAAATAACCTCGTTATTTTATCCTTTATATTTGCCCGTTTTTTTAAAACTTATTATTTATCTCCGTTACGGGCTTAAGCCTTTATAGTATATATAAATATAATCGTAACTAAATATTATATATTTTATTATACCGGTATACTAGCCCTACTATCTCTTTCGCTTTTATTCTTAACTATATATACGTAGTTATTTCTTCGTTATAGTAGATTTTATATCCCGCCGGTACCTTAATATAGTTACCTAGTTATTAGGGTTACGACTCCTATATAAATATTAATATCTAGGAGTATAAATAAAGGTCCTTCTATTTATATAAATTTCGCTTTACGTATTTATACTTTACCTACTCGTTAACGGCGAAGGAAAATATTTAGTCCTATAAGATTTTATATAGCGGTTATTTTATAACTCTTAAAGTAGAGGAAGCCCTTTATAATTCGAATATTATTAATATTTAATAGGTAGTTATACGGGAGCTTTTATTTAAACCTAAGATTTCGGCTTTATATATATATATTTATTCTATACTCTTTCTTATATATAGATATAATAGACGCGTTCTTTTTATAGTCCTCTTTTTTTAATATATCGGGCCGCGACTACGGTTACTTTTTTAATTAATTATATCGTAGAGGGTTCGTTCTTTATTACTCTAATTCGTTAAAGAAGAGGGGGGGAGGAGGAGGAGGAGGAAAAGAAAAAAGAATTTCTTTTTATTAATATTACAGTTATATTAAGAATATAAATACCGCTACGAGATAAGTTTAACGCGTCGCGATATAAGATCTCTTAACTCTTTAGACTACTATAAATAGTAACTAAAAATTCGTAGCTAGTAGGATATATACCTAGATCTCGTTACTAACTATATTTAATAATAATAACTATCGTTATTAATTTAATATAAAGAAGAGTATTTATATAATAATCTAGAAAGTATTTATATAAATAAATAAAAAATCTCTATAATATTTTCTTTATTTAATATTATTTAAAATTTAGTAAAATAAATTATAAATATTATTAAAAGAGGAAATATCTTATTAACGAGGAATCTTTATATAATTAATATCGAGGCGATGAATCTTTCTTCGTTAAATATTTATTATTATTCTAGTATTCTAGTATTACGGGGTAGTCTTTAATAAAAGTATTATTATAAATATTTATTAAAACGACGAGTTAAGTCGTATTATTAACTTTATTAAAATTATAATAATATTAAGATTTTAATATATTAGAGCTGAATTTTTTTATAAATTAATTAATATTTTTTATATTATATTTTATTATAATTACTCTTTATTAAATAATTATAATAATAATATTAATATAATATTATACCTCTTCTATATTAATAAGAATAATTATACTAGTTATAAATAGTAAAATAATTTCTAAAATAAT
>JAABUS010009499.1_pt1 | contig 10259 bp, 8 predicted proteins | sample 5560161 | NCBI WGS metagenome assembly JAABUS01 (sample SAMN10711885, study PRJNA513376) | rock metagenome | isolation source: Antarctica rocks | place: Antarctica: Victoria Land, Trio Nunatak nord | collected 2016-01-04
CCGCGCAGAGCTCGCCGAAGCGCGCTGGTGGCCGCTCGACGACCTTCCGGGTTCGCTCGACGAGGGCGACCACGATGTGCTCAAGGCGCTGCCCGGGAGGCACTCGGCTGCCCGCAGTTGAGCGAGATGAACTGAGACCCGTCACGGGCGCTCAGCGGTTCCAAGGCGCGCCAAATCCCGGTCGTGTGATCTCTCTGATCGCGCAGCCGGATGCGAGCGATGGCTAGGTTGCCACCATGTACCAACGGCCGCAAGGACAGGACGTCAAGGGCCGCCTCGGCCAGGTGGATCTCGATGCCGACTGGATCAGCGTTGCCGTGCGGCATCCGCATGACTGAGACCCATGCTCGTCAAACCAGCTCGTCTGCGGCGGGTTGGTCCTCACATCCTGCGCGGCCCCGCTTGCTAGGCGGTGATCCCTGTCGCGGCCGGCGGAGAGGTGGCCGCCGGCCGCTCGGCGGCTCGTAGCCATCGCTCGAGGGTGAGAACCGTCCACAAACGCAGTCCGTGGTCTCGCTCACCTCGCCGGTGCTCGCCCCAAAGCCTGCCTAGGACGTCCACCTCGAGCAGCTCCCGCGTCCTTGCCCCGCCGGCCAAAACCTCGTCCTCGAACAGCGTACCGAGCTCTCCGGTCCGGAACCACAGGCCGAGCGGCACGCCGAACCCATGCTTCCGTCGGTTCCAGATCTGGTCGGGAAGTAGCGGCCGAAGGGCACGGCGAAGCAGCGGCTTTAATCTGTGCAGTCCGACCTTGTGCCGGGCCCGGACTGCAGCCAGCAACTCGATCACCGCTGTGTCCAGAAAAGGGGAGCGGGCCTCCAGGGAATTGGCCATCGACATGCGGTCCATCTTCACCGCGAGGTCGTCCGGAAGATAGGTCTTGAAGTTGGCATAGAGAATGGCGTCCAGCTGCGGAAGGGCCGCGGCGCGGGCGTAGCAGGCATCCATCGAGCGCGTCGCTGTGCAGAGGTCCGCGGCGGCCCTTACTCGCGGGGTGAGCACCTCCGCCAGGAGGTCCCGATTCATCACGCCGATCCACGACTGGTATTGTTCGAAGACCGGCAGTTCGGCCAGCTCGAGGAAGCGCTCCGCTCGTCGGCGAGGGCTGTAGTAGCCGTGGTTGGCCGGCAGCCTGCGCGCGACGTGTCGGGCTGTCGCCGCGGCCCACCCCGGAACGATCCCGGCCAGAAGGGCCGCTCGAAAACGATCGTATCCGCCGAAGACTTCATCGCCGCCATCGCCGTTGAGTACCACGCTGACGTGCTCCCGCGCGAGCTTGGAGACGATGTAAGTAGGTATGGCCGAGGAATCGTGGTAGGGCTGGTCGTGGTGCCACAGCAGCCTGTCCATGAGCCCTACCGCATCGGCCTTCACGGCGAACTCCGTGTGCACGGTGTCGAAGTGCTTGGCCACTCGGCGCGCATGCTGCCGCTCGTCGAATGAGGCTTCCTCGGGAAAGCCGATGCTGAAGGTGCGAACGCGATCAGGCGCAGCTCGGGACATCAGGCCCACGACGATCGAGGAGTCGACTCCTCCAGATAGCAACGCGCCTAGTGGAACATCCGAGATCAGGCGGCGCTCGGTTGCCTCCGCGAGGCGGCTAGCGATCGACGAGAGTAGGCCTCGTCCAGGCCGGCCTGGCGGAGCGGCGGGAAGGGCGTCCCAGTATGGGCGCGGGGTTCCAAGGCCATCTCGATCGTAACTGAGAGTTGCAGCCGGTGGGACCTGATGGATGCCCGTGAACAGCGTGCCGGGATACGGGACGTAGCCGAACGTGAGGAACTCGGGGAGCTTGGACTCGTCGATTCCCGTGTCGACCCATGGCGCCCGCAGCAAAGCCTTGATCTCCGACGCAAACGTCAGGCGGTCGCCGAGCAGGGTGTAGAAGAGCGGCTTCTTCCCGGTGCGGTCCCGAGCGAGCAACATGCGCCCGAGGCGCTCGTCCCATATCGCGAAGGCGAACATGCCGTCGAGGCGCTCGACGGAGGCCTCGCCCCATTGCTCGTAGGCGCGCAGCACCACCTCAGAGTCCCCGGTAGAGCGAAAGCGGTGGCCAGCGGAGATCAGCTCGCGACGCAGCTCGCGGAAGTTATAGACCTCGCCGTTGTAGACGAGCACGGTCTTTCCGTCGCCGCTCGCCATCGGCTGGTGAGCTTCTTCACTGAGATCGACGATCTTGAGGCGGCGATGGCCGAGCCAGCCCGCTAGGCCGTCACCATCGCCGGCTACGGTGAGCTTCCGTTCCCCGTGGCCGTCGGGGCCCCGATGACGCAGAAGCTCGGTCATCGCTCGACCCGCCTCCACGTCGATGCGCGCCCCCGTCGGGCCTACGAACCCACAGAACCCGCACATGCCTAGACCCAGTCACTCGCGGGTTCGCATTGGCCGCTAGGCTCCATCAGCGGCACCTTACCTCTGCGATACTGCCCGCTGGGGGCCGGACCGAGGTTCGGACGGCGGTCGACTGGGAACGGAGCCAATCGCATGCGCGCGCTTGTCACTGGATGTGCGGGCTTCATCGGCTCGCACCTAAGCGAATCACTGCTCGCCGACGGCCACGACGTCATCGGTGTCGATTGCTTCAACGACAACTACGGCCGCGCGCAGAAGCTTCGTAATCTTGACCACGCGAGGGCGTGGGACAACTTTGACTTCGTGCCGATAGACCTCGCCCGCGGCGCTCTCATGGACGTCGTGGCGGACTGCGACACGATCTATCACCTGGCGGCGGAGCCGGGAGTGCGGGCTAGCTGGGGAGGGCGCTTCGAGCTGTATCTCAGAAACAACGTGCTGGCTACCCAGCACCTTCTCGAGGCGACACGTCCGTGGCCCGGCAAGCGCTTCGTCTTCGCCTCGTCATCATCGGTCTACGGCCAGGCCGAAAGCTTCCCAACTCCAGAAGACGCGACACCGCGGCCGTTCTCGCCTTACGGGGTCACGAAGCTCGACGCCGAGCACCTGTGCCTCCTCTACAACGCCAATCACGGAATAGACACCGTTTGCCTGCGGTACTTCTCGGTCTACGGTCCCCGTCAGCGCCCCGACATGGCCTTCAATATCTTCTGCCACGCAGCGCTGGCAGGGGAGCCGGTCACCGTGTTCGGCGACGGTCGACAGACACGGGACTTCACATTCGTGCTCGACGCGGTCGCTGCGACGCGAGCCGCCGCAGTTCGTCCGCCGGTCAGCGGCCGCGTCTGCAACGTCGGTGGAGGCTCGCGAGTCAGTCTCATGGACGCGATCGACCTGATCCAGGACTTGGCCGGTCGCCCAGTCGATATGCGCTTTCTCGACCCCCGCGAGGGTGACGTGAGGGACACCGGAGCAGATACCGCACGCGCAACCACTGGTCTCGGGTTCAGCCCGAGTACGGACCTTGACGAAGGGCTCGCCGCGGAGTTCGAGTGGGTCCTCGACTCCCGCCGCAGTGCGCTGGCGGGCTCGTGAGGGCCGGCTCCGAGGCCCCGACTGGGAAGCCGCGCGCCCTTCAGGCCTCTCCGGAACCCGGATCCGCGCAACCCGTTCGGGTCCTCCGCGTCATCTCGCGGCTCATGGTGGGGGGGCCAGCCATTCAGGCTACGACCCTTTCCGCGGGTCTCAGCGATCGTGGATACGAGACGACGCTGGTGCACGGCAGGGAAAGCGCGAACGAGGGCAGCATGGCCGATCTCGCCGAGGATTTGGCGATCAAGCCGACGTTCATTCCCGAGCTCCGACGCGAGCTGGGCCTCCACGACATTCGAGCGTTCGTGGAACTAGTTCGCGTCGTTCGCAGAGTTCGTCCCACGATCCTGCACACTCACCTCGCGAAGGCCGGGGCGCTCGCGCGGATCGCTGCCTTTATCAGTGGAACCCGTCCACCGATTGTCATTCATACCTTCCACGGTCATGTTTTCACCGGAGTATTCACGGGGGGCCGTGCCGCTGCGGTGAAGGGAAGGGCGGCACTCCTCCTCGAGCGCGGACTCGCTCGCCTGACGACCGAGCTCGTAGCCGTATCCGACGAGGTCCGCGACGACCTGTTGGGCCTCCGCGTCATGCCAGCCGACCGTATACGAACGATACGCCTCGGGTTTGACCTCGCTCCCTTCCAGCTCGGAGCCGACGAGCGGTCCGAGGCAAGATGGGCCCTACGCGAGCGGCTGGGAATTCCTCAGGAGGCGCGCGTCGTGACGGCAATCGCCCGGGTTGTCCAAATGAAGCGGATCGACCGTTTTCTGCGGGTTGCACACCGCCTCGCCCACATGTCCGATGCGTGGTTCCTCATCGTTGGCGACGGGGACCAGCGCGAATCCCTCCAGCGGTCCGAGGAGTCCCGCCGCCTCGGCGAGCGGGTCGTGTGGGCCGGAATCGTGCGGGACATCCCAGCTGTGTGCGCAGCCAGTGACGTCGTGTTGCTGACGTCGGACAACGAGGGAACGCCGGTCGCGCTCATCGAGGCGCAAGCGGCCGGTGTCCCCGTGGTCGCAACGGATGTCGGCGGAGTGGCCACAGTGGTGCAGGACGGCGTGACCGGTCGCCTGCTTGCCTCAAGCGACGAGGAGGGTCTCGCCCACGCAGTTCACGAGCTTCTGGAAGATCGCGCGCTCGCTTCTTGTTTCGCTGATGCAGCCCAACATCATGTCCTCGAGCGTTTCTCCCTGGAGCGACTGATTGATGACATCGACCACCTTTACCGCGACCTTCTCGGGGCGCGATGATCCTGACCGGCGTTATCCCCTCCGCTGACCACTCAGGTAGGACGCGGCGTGACATCAGGTCCCTAAGGCTCCTGCGCCCGCTCACGGCACTCGTGCACAAGTCCGCGACTGTACGTCGTGCTTGACCCGGAGATAACACAAGCGCGGGGGGCCGCCGTTCGGCAGTGCGAATGTATGGACCTCGTAGGCTTGAGCGCTGTCACAAAGCTCGTCGCGAAGGACGCCAACCACGCGACGAGTGATGCGCGGTTCGTCTACTCGCAGTGTAATTCCTGCGACATAGTTTCCATCGACCGCATCCCAGACAAGCTCGATCTCTGTTATCCGAGCGAGTACCTGTCACTTCTTAGTGCGCAACGGCTCGAGGAAATCGCTCGGCGAGATGTCGCGCGCCTAGACGTTCTTCTACGATTCAAGCGCGAGGGACGGTTGCTCGAGGTGGGTCCAGGCGCAGGGGTGATGCTCCGCCAAGCTATTTCGGCGGGCTTTGACGTGGAGGCGATAGAGGTGGATTCTGACTCGAGTCGGCATCTTTCCGCCATCCTCGGCGTGCCCGTCCACGTTAGCGCTGCACCGGAAGAGGTCATCGGCAAACTACCCTCCAGTGACGTTGTAGTCCTGTGGCAAGTGCTTGAGCACCTGCCCCGGCCATGGGCAGTTCTGCGTGCCGCAGCCAGCAACCTTGCGCAGGACGGCGTTCTCATCGTCGCTACTCCGAACCCTTCTGCGTTTCAGTTCCGCGTGCTGCGTAGTCGCTGGCCGCACCTGGATGCTCCGCGGCATCTCCAGCTAATTCCGCCGCAGCTGCTGATTGACCGTCTCCACTCGGACGACATGGCCGTGGTCTCCTTGACTTCCGACGATCCGTCGGCGCGGGCATGGAATCGCTTTGGTTGGCGACGCGCTCTTGCGAACGCCCACCCTGGCATAGCTGGCCAAGTGCTGGCCTACACGCTCGGCAGCCTCCTTGCTGCTGCCGCTTCGCCGTTGGAGTCCAGCGACTTCAACGGCAGTACTTACACCGCGGTTTTCAAGAAAGGTCGCGCGTGAAGCTTTCTGTTCTCCTGCCGACTCGCAACGGAGGTCGGTACCTCGCCGCTTGCATTCGGTCAATCCTCGACCAACGGGACATTGATCTCGAGCTCATCGTGTCCGACAACGCGAGCACCGATGAAACGAGCCAAGTGCTCGCAAACTTCGCGGGTGACACGCGCCTTGCAGTCATTCGCCAGGACCAGGCGCTGGCTGTGACGGATAACTGGAATGCCGCTCTAGCCGCGAGCTCCGGCGACTGGTTGCTCATGATGGGTGATGACGACCTCCTCCTCGATGACTACGGCGCCACGGTTAGTCAGTTATTGGCGAAGCATCCCTGCGCCGAGTGCATGACATTCAACGCCTATAGCTACGTAGCCCCGGGTGCAATCTCCAGTAGCGACGGAAGCTATTACGCGGACCCTCACTTCGCCGGGCCTCTGCTAAACGGCGCGCCGCGAACCCTCGGGCACGCAGAACGGCTGTCAATCGTGCGAGACATGTACCGCTTCACGCCACGCTTGCCGCTGAACATGCAGACGACCATCGTTTCCAGAAAGGCGATGGCGCGCGTCACCCCTCCGATGTTTCGGCCGCCGTTTCCCGATCACTATGCGCTATGCGCGCTGCTGCTACGGGCCGGCGACTGGGTAGCCTCCCCCGCGAAGCCGCTCGTCATCGGAGTGACCGAGAAGTCCTTTGGCCACTACGTCTATAGCAACGATCAAGACGCAGGTCTCTCGTACCTAGGCATCGAGTTGCAGTTTCCCAATCAACTACCTGGCGACGCCTTGATCAATGCCATGCATATGTGGCTCAGTCGACTCAAGGTCGATTACCCGCTCGACCTCGCCCTTACGGACGTGAGCCGGCCCGACTATGTGCTTCGCCAAGTCGGGAGCTGGGTGCAGCAGCGCCGCGCCGGGATACTCTCAACGACACAATTACTTTCCTTAGCGCGGTCCCTGTCCTCAGACGATTTGCGGTCGCTTGCTCGCGGGCTCGCCCGGCGAGAGAACCTGCAACGGATCTTTAGCCACGCCCGCCGACTTCGGGACGGCCAGGCGCTGCGACGGTGGGCCGGGTTGCGCCCGCTGCCCCAGGTTGGCACGATCTCCGAGTTCGCCCGTTGGATCGGTGAGGCTCGTGTCGACTAGCCCTCATCGCGTGCCGAGTGGTACCCGGCCCAAGAGGGACCGACCTTGAGCGCCATTGTGCAGCCCAGGTGGGATCATTTTCGGCTATGGGGCACTATGACTCGCTAGTCGATGACCTCGCCGGACTCTTCGGGGCCAAATCCGTAGAGGTTGGTGAAGACGCGGTCGTCATAGACGATGCGAGCTACCCGCTCGTCGATGACATCATCGTGACTCTCCCGCCTGCGCAGTGGCCCTCCCATGTCCGTGCCCGCGTTGGCCTCTCTGAAGGTCAACCATGTCCGGTGAGCGATGGCATCGCGACGAAGATCCAGGCGTCCTTCGGGCGGGAGTGGACTGAGTTCGCGGACCTACTGCCTGAGCACCGTCGCGAGTTCGAGCGGTACTTCGATTTGATAGATCTCAGCCGGCTATCCAATAGCCGGGTGTGTGACCTTGGCTGCGGAATGGGGCGGTGGAGCTGGTTTCTAGCCGCCTATTGCCGCCAGCTCGTTCTCGTCGACTTCTCCGACGCGATATTCGCGGCGCGGCGGAACCTCGTGCATCTGGACAACGCGATCTTCGTCCTCGGGGACGTCGCTCAGCTTCCATTCGCTGATGACTCAAGCGATCTGATCGTAAGCCTGGGCGTATTGCACCATCTGCCCAGCAACGCTCTCGACTCCGCTCGTACGCTGGCTCGGTTGGCCCCTCGCGCGTTGTTCTATCTCTACTACGCGCTCGACAACCGGCCAATGCACTTCCGCGTACTGTTCCGCTTCGTAGACCGCGTTCGTCGGGTCCTTGCGCGCATAGAGTCTTCCACCGCCCGCTCCGCGATCACATGGAGCATCGCCATCGGCGCATACCTCCCACTCGTAGGGCTCGGCCGCGCGGCCGAGCCCTTTGGCTGCAAGTCGCTGGTGCCACTTGCCGAGACCTACTCTGGAATGGGCCTAGCGCGGATACGCCAGGACGTCTACGACCGCTTCTTCACCGCGATAGAGCAGCGCTTCTCCCGCGAGGACATCTTGACCCTACGCGATACCTACGCTCAGATCCGGGTAGCACCCGGCCTGCCCTACTGGCATTTCGTGTGCGAGCGTAACGAGAGCGAGTCAACGTGAGCGCCCGCGAGGCGTGCGACTCCGGTGCCTACACGCGCCAACACCCGGCGCACACGCCTTTCTAGGATGGAAGGTGCGAGGGCAGCGCGTCAACGCGATGGTGTGCGAATTGGTTATGCGCCCATCACCCCGGCTCTAACCGCTCCGGGGGACCGACGGCGATTTCCATATTATGCGCGGGCGCGAGGAATTGAGTTCGATATTGCCCGTCGCGACACTCATTACGACCTTGTCGTACTCACAGAGGTAGCCGACTTGACGTATTGGCTCAAGGCGCCGCGACGGACGCGCGTCATCTACGATCTCATCGACTCTTACCTCGCTCAGCCACGCCGGTCGATCCGCGCGGCAGGGCGCGGTGCCGCAAAGTTCATGAGCCGGGAAACTCATCGCCTTGCGATCAACTATCGCAAGGCGATCGAGGAAATGTGCCGTCGCGCAGACGCTGTGGTGTGCGCGACCGACGAACAGCGTTCCGACATTTCACGGTTGTGCCCAAACGTTCACGTGATCCTCGATATTCACGAAGAGTTTGGTGACGTATCCAAGGCTGACTATGCGCTGAATCAACCGCCGCGGCTCGTGTGGGAAGGGCTGCCGTACACGCTCGACGCGTTCAGGTCCCTCGCACCGGCGTTGCGGGTGCTACAACGCCGACACCAGTTCGAGATGCACTTGGTGACAGATCCCGGTTACCGGCAGTACGCGCGTCGCTTCATTCGAAGACGGACTGAAGACCTTGCCGCAAATCTGTTCGAATCGCATGTCGTTCACCCGTGGAGCGTCGCTGAACTCCGCCAGACCGCGATCAGTGCGGACCTCGCCCTCCTGCCCGCCCGCTTGGAGGACCCATTTTCAGCCGGTAAGCCCGAGAACAGGCTGCTCATCTTTTGGCGTCTCGGCGTACCAACAGTAGCCGCCGCTACACCGGCGTACAGCAGGGCGATGAAGGCAGCCGGTCTCGACCTTCACTACAGGACAAGCCAGGAGTGCGTACAGCAGGTCGAGGAATGTCTCATGGATGAAGGTCTGCGCACGCGAGCGGCGGCAAGGGGGCGAGAGTTCGTACTACGAGAACACCCCACCGAGCGCAGACTCGAGGGGTGGGACGAGGTGCTGTCCTCGGTCGGGTTCGGGCTATCGTGGGACTGTGGCAAGCGATCTGACTGACGTCGTGGGTTTCCGTGCCGGCCAGGACTTCCTTCGCTGACAGGAGGTCGACGGAACGTCTCGCGTGGCCGCCCGAGTGGCAGGAGCGCCAGGGATCACCCGCTGCCCCTAGGGTGGACGACATGGGGGCGTACACGACGGGGAGGCTCTTCAAGCGCTCGTCCTACTCATGGGTCGGGCCTATCCCTGCTGCGACAGACGAGCTGTCCGCCCCTCGGATCCGGTGGCTAGCGGTAAGGAGGCCGTATCCATACCAAGCTACTCGCTGTGGGCGTGGCATGTCGCTGGGCGTCCATGACTTACCGCGGAGTGGCTGATGCACCTGAGCCGGAACGTTGCCGCGAACTTTGCCGGACGCGGCTGGACGGCGCTGACCTCCCTAGCGTTTGCGCCTCTCTACATCCATCTCATGGGTGTGGAGGCCTTCGGCCTCGTCGGGTTCTTCCTCGCCCTCCTGGCGATTTCGTCGCTACTCGAGTTGGGCCTCAGCGGCGCGCTCACGAGGGAGTTGGCTCGCCTTTCGGCCAGTGAATCCGGCGCCGGCGAAGCGCGTGAGACGGTACGCACACTCGAGATCGTCTACTGGGGGCTGGCGACGCTGATCGGCGTCGTAATCGCCGCGTCGAGCTCTCTGATCGCCGCCCACTGGTTCGAGTCGAATACGCTCGGCCTCCACACGACGCGCGACGCGGTGCTGCTGATGGGGGTGACGCTCGTGTTCCAGTGGCCGATCGCGCTCTACACGGGCGGCCTGATTGGCGTCCAGCGCCTCGTTCCGCTCAACGCGCTCATCGTCGCGATGGTGACCGTGCGCCATGTCGCGTCTGTCGTGGCGTTGCTCGTGTTCACGCCGACGGTCGTCGTCTTCTTCCTCACCCAGGCCGCCGCGACCGCTCTTCAGGCTCTTTTGACACGAGTCCTCCTGATGCGAAGCCTCGCGGTGCCGAAACGCCCGGTTCGCTTTCGCCCGGCGGTCCTTCGGCGCCTGTGGCGCTTCGCAGCTGGAATGTCGGGCATATCGGCTCTCGCCGTCGTCCTGACTCAGATGGACAAGGTGGTCCTGAGCAAGTCCCTGAGCCTCAGGGACTTTG
>JAABUS010009500.1_pt1 | contig 10258 bp, 10 predicted proteins | sample 5560161 | NCBI WGS metagenome assembly JAABUS01 (sample SAMN10711885, study PRJNA513376) | rock metagenome | isolation source: Antarctica rocks | place: Antarctica: Victoria Land, Trio Nunatak nord | collected 2016-01-04
TCGCGCTCATGAACCCGAAAAGCCGGACGGGATCGTGCCAGTCTCCCGTGCAAACCAGGCCGCGGCTTTTGAGAGGATGTCGCGCTCCACCCGGAGCTGCCTGTTCTCGCGGCGCAGCCGGACCAGCTCGTCGCGTTCGGCTGCAGCCAGGCCCGGCACCGCCTCTTCGCGTCGGCCCTCGCTGCGCTCGGTCTGGGCAACCCAAGTGCGGATCGACTGGGCGGTCGGTTCGAACTCGCGGGCAAGCTCGTCGGGATCGCGTCCCGCACGCACCAGATCGACCATCTGGCGACGGAACTCAGGCGTATACGGAGCACGCGTTCTGGGCATCAGGAGCACCTCTGGCAAAAGCTTCAGGGTGTCCACGAAACCGGGTCAATCCCAGCCCGCCGTCCGAGATTGGCACGGCCAAGCAGCTTCCGGGCCTTCTTCCATGACAAGCCCAGTCGGTGCAGGGCGGTGCGGATGGTTTCACGGCAGCACGTCTGGCCGAACCGCGCCTGCACAAAGCTGACCAGCCGCTTGAGCGTCCAGCGGGGCTTTGGGTCGGCCCCGGCTACAGGTGGGCTGGCGGCCTCTTGCTGCGCGGTGCGGGCTTCCTGGCCGAGGGCTGCCTCGATGCGGGAGCAAAGGGGGGGGCGGCCGCCGGTGCGCCGATACAGCAGCGCCTCGGGGCCGTGCTCATTGTAGCTGTGCATCCAATCCATCACGGTCTGCGCATGACGGCCCGTGCGTGCGGCCACCTCCGTGGCGCAAGCGCCTTGGGCGACCTCGTGCAGGGCAAGAAAACGCTCGCGCGAGCGATCATGCATGGCAGTCAGGGCCAGGCGGCGCAGGTCTGCCTGCGTCTGGTTCCAGCGCTCATGGTCAACTCGCAACATGGTCCTGATAACGCCTTCTGTGACAAACCCTCATGTGGGGACTACCGCAGCGTCACCCAATGCTATGACTACGGGTTTCAAACTGGACGGGGTTTAATATCCCAGAGCACATCGGTTTGCGGGCACGCTTTCGCGATGATGAGGCTTCGAGGTTCATGGACCACCCCATATAGTACACATAAGGATGACCCGATAGTCTCATGCCCGAGAGGGGTTGGCTGCATGTCGTCCATGGAAACCCTGTAGACCTGCGACCCGTGTGCAATAGGAGGCCAATATGGCCGAAGCGTTGAATGACCTTGCCAATGCTGGCGTATCGGTTTGGCTCGATGACCTGAGCCGGCCGCGCATCCAGACGGGCAGCCTGGCCAAAATGGTCGAGCAGGGTGATATCGTCGGCATCACCACCAATCCGACCATCTTCGCCAAAGCCATCGGTGCCGGGTCCGGCTACGAGGGGCAACTGCGCGACTTGGCGCTGCGCGGCACTGCCGTCGGCGAGACGCTCCGGCTTCTGACGGCATGGGACGTCCGGGCCGCCTGCGACATTCTGCGCCCGGTCTACGACCACACCGGCGGCCGCGACGGCCGCGTGTCGATCGAGGTGGATCCGCGCATCTCCGGCGACGCCGACCGGACCGCGGCCGAGGCGCGGGGGTTGTGGTGGCTCGTGGACAGGCCGAACCTGTTCATCAAGATTCCCGCGACGCTGGCCGGGCTGCCCGCGATCACCGCCAGCTTGGCCGACGGCATCAGCGTGAATGTGACGCTGATCTTCTCGCTTGACCGCTACCAGGCGGTGCTCGACGCCTTCCTGACCGGCCTGGAGCAGCGCAAGGCCGTAGGCGGCAGCTTGGCTGGGATCGAGAGCGTCGCCTCGTTCTTCATCAGCCGGGTGGACACTGAGGTCGACCGCAGGCTTGGCGAGATCAACGCGCAGGGCCCCAGTGAAGTGACCGAGGTCGTGGGACGGCTCCGGAGCCAAACAGCCATCGCCAATGCCTGCCTGGCCTACGAAATGTACGAGCGGATGCTGGCCTCCCCGCGCTGGCTGGCGCTGGCGGCGGCCGGCGCCCGTGCCCAGCGCCTGCTCTGGGCCTCGACCGGCGTAAAGGATAAGGCGTTCAGCGACACCCGCTACGTCACCGAGCTGGTCGCGCCGGACACCGTCAACACCATGCCGGAGGCGACGCTGCTCGCCGTCACAGACCATGGCCAAATCCATGGCGATGCGGTCCGGGGACGCTACACGTCGGCCCGGGCCACCCTTGAGGGGCTGGCCCGGGCGGGCGTGGACATCGCCGACGTGGCTAACACCCTGGAGGAGCAGGGTATCGCATCCTTCGCGAAGAGTTGGGACGAGTTGATCGCGTCGGTGACCGAGCAACTCGAGAAGTCGGGCGCGGAAGTCATGTCCGCTGGCGCCGTTAAGCCGGCCAGCGGCGACAGTGGCGACGACGCGGCACCGGCTGCCGGAGCGCCACGGGTTTCGGGCCAGCAGGTGCCTGCCTGACGCTCCGCGTCCACCACGCCGGTGCTGCCGTCCGGCGTGCCCGCAGTTTCCGAAACATCGGCTATCACCGAACCAGCCTTAACGACTAGACTCGAAGGGCGACCCCATGGCTGATTCCACGGCACCCCCCGTACTGAAAACCGTTCCTGCGCCGCGCGACCAGCACCTGCGTGACATGGCGGACTGCATCCGGTTCCTGTCCATGGACGCCGTGCAGCAGGCCAAGAGCGGCCATCCTGGCGCACCTATGGGAATGGCGGACATTGCCACCGTCCTGTTCAAGGATTTCATGCAGTTCGACGCCGCCGACCCGCATTGGATCGACCGCGATCGCTTCATCCTGTCGAACGGCCACGGCTCGATGTTGCTCTACAGCCTGCTCTACCTGACCGGCTACCAGGACATGCCGATCGAGGAGATCAAGCGCTTCCGACAGGTCGGCAGCAAGACGCCGGGCCACCCCGAGTACAAACACGCCGACGGCATCGAGCTGACCACGGGCCCGCTCGGCCAGGGCATCGCGGAGTCGGTCGGCATGGCGCTCGGCGAGCGCATCATGAACGGGCAGTTCGGCGATGGGCTGGTCAACCACTTCACCTACGTCTTCATGGGTGACGGTTGCCTCATGGAGGGCATCAGCCAGGAGGCGATCTCGCTCGCCGGCCACCTCAAGCTCGGGCGATTGATCGCCTTCTGGGACAACAATTCCATCTCGATCGATGGCGCGACCAGCTTGGCCGTCTCCGACAACGAAGTGGACCGCTTCCGCGCTTCCGGATGGCACGTGCTCGAGATCGACGGCCACGACACGGACGCGATCCACGATGCGATCGTCACTGCCCGGTCGGTAACGGACCGGCCCACGATGATCGCCTGCCGGACAATCATCGGCTTCGGCTTCCCGACGAAGGCCGGCACGCAGAAGGCCCACAGCGACGCACCCGGCGAGGAGGAGATCGCCGGCGCCCGGGAGATCCTCGGCTGGCACCATCCGCCCTTCGTCATTCCCGACGACCTCCTCGGCGAGTGGCGCGCGATCGGCGCCAAGGGAGGCAAGGCCCGGGCCGATTGGGCCGAACGCGTGAAGCAAGCGCCGGATGGGCCGCGCCAGGAGTTCGAGCGCCGCAACGACGGCAAGCTGCCGGCAGACTGGAAGCAGGCCATCGCGGCCGCCCGTGCCGAGTTCATCGAGAGCGGCAAGGAGTTGGCCACCCGCCAGGCGAGCGGCGCCGTGCTCGACCACCTGTTCGACGCGATCCCCGAGATGCTCGGCGGTTCGGCCGACCTCACGCCGTCGAACAACACTAAGGCGAAGAACCAGGTCGAGATCAAGCCGGGGGAGTTCGGCGGCTCCTACGTCCATTACGGGGTGCGCGAGCATGCCATGGCTGCAGCGATGAACGGCATCGCCCTGCACGGCGGCCTGATCCCCTACGGCGGCACGTTCCTCTGCTTCTCGGACTATTGCCGCCCGGCCATCCGGCTGGCCGCGATGATGCAGATACGCACCACCTTCGTCATGACACACGACTCCATCGGCCTTGGGGAAGACGGCCCTACCCATCAGCCGGTCGAACAGCTCGCCGCGTTGCGGGCCATCCCCCACCTGGCGGTCTACCGCCCCGGCGACGCCATCGAGACCGCCGAGTGCTGGGAGGACATCCTGGACAATCCCCGGCGTGCCGCGCTCCTCGCCCTGTCGCGGCAGCCGATGCCGCTCCTGCGGCGTGAACCCGGCACGGAGAACAAGTCGTCCAGGGGGGCCTATGTCCTGCTGGAGGCGGTAGGGGGACCGCGCCGGCTCACCTTGATGGCGACGGGCTCAGAGCTGCACCTCGCCATGGAGGCGCGGGAGGTCCTGCAGGAGGAAGGCATCCCGACGGCCGTCGTTTCCATGCCCTGCCGCCTGCTGTTCGAGGAGCAGGACCTCGCCTACAAACGGGCCGTCATGGGTGAGACCCATGCCCGCGTAGCCGTGGAAGCGGCGGTGGAACTGGGCTGGGAGCGCTATCTCGGCTTCCAAGGCCGCTTCGTGGGAATGCACGGCTTCGGCGAGTCCGGCAAGATCGCTGACGTTTACAAGAGGTTCGACATCACGACCGACGCCGTGGTGCGTGCCGCGCGCGAGGTGCTCCAGGAGACTGACGGCTGACGGCCGCCATCCGGCGTCAGTGCTTCACGGTCGACGCCTGGTAGATCTCGTCGATGGCTCTTGCCAAAGTCTCGTCGAAGGCGGCGTCGCTCATCGATTTCGTCAGACCTTCGGTGAGTGCCCGCGAGAAGCTGGCGATGATGCCGTGGTTGGCGGCTAGGCGCCGACATGCGTCATCCCGATCGTAGCCCCCGGACAGAGCCACGACCCTGGCCACGTGCTTGTCGCCGATCAGGGGTGAGTAGAGGTCGGGGACATCTGGGATCGTGAGCTTGAGCATCATCCGAGCGCCATCCGGCAGGGCGTCGAGCTTCTCGGTCAATTCCTTGAGGAGAATGGCTTCGGCGCCGGCCTTGTCCGGGCTCTTGATGGAGACCTCGAGCTCGATGATCGGCATGAGCCCGTGCGAGGTGATCCTCATGGCCGCGTCGATCTGTTGCGCCACCGCCGCGGTAATCCCCTTTCGCGAGGGCAGGTTGACGACGGAGCGCATCTTGGTGCCGAAGACGCCGAGCTTTACCGCCCGGGGAAGCAGCGTCTCGAGGTCGGGCATCGGCTTCATCAGGCTGACGCCATCGGCCTCGGCCTCCAGCCCCTTGTCGACCTTGAGGAAAGGCACGACGCCCCGCTTCCACAGGAAGGAGGGAACAGGTTCACCCCACGCCTGGCCATCCATCGTGTCCTCGAACAGGATGGTGGCGATGACCTTGTCTCCCGTGAAGGACGGAGCGGTCATGATGCGCACCCGCATCTCGTGGATGAGTCTGAACATCTCGGCATCGCTGCCGTAGGCTCCATCCGCAATGCCGTAGGCGCGCAAGGCGCTGGGCGTCGATCCTCCGCTCTGGTCGAGGGCCGCGATGAAGCCGCCCTTCCCCGTCATCTGCGCCAGCATTGCGGTATCAGACATGGTCGTTGTCCTACCGGTCGTCACACGCGTGCAACGACATTACGTTGAGGGTGGAGTAGGTTTTCCCCGGTCGGTCGGGATGTGGATCCAGAAACCCACATCCATGGATCGGGCAGCCGGACTCAGCGCTTGGAAACGGGCTTCTTGACGGTCTTCGGCTTGCCCTTTTCATCATCTTCGCCGGGCTCCTCGTCTTCATCCGGCTCCTTGCCCTCGTCGTCCTCGCCAGTTTGCTTGGACGCAGCCACGTTGCTGTCGCCCTCAGCTATCTTACTCAGCGCTTTATCATCATTGTGCGCGGCGTCACGCAGCTTCTCCAGCTCTTCGACTGCAGTCTCGAGTCCCATCTGGCGCGCGAACGCCAGCAGCGAACCGCATCGGGTGACCTCGTACGTCTTGATACCCTGCACGCAGGCGATCAGCGCGGCGTCGAGTACAGGGCCGGGCTCACCCTCCTCGATCGCCTCCTGGCACTCGGCGAGCAGGCCGTTCATGGCCTCGCACGTCTTGCCGCGGGGCCGCTTGTCGACGGCCTCGAACACCCGGTCGAGCGCCTCGATCGGCTCCCTGGCCTGATCCTTCGCCTTGCGCAGGATCTCCCGGACCTCCTCGTTCTGCACTGCCTTCATGATCTTGGCGGAGGACTTCGCGAAGGCCTTTTCGGCATAGTAGATGTCCTGCAGGAAGTGCAGGAACAGATCGTTCATCGTCTTCATGGTTGGCTCCAGGACGGACCTGATCATCCGTTGTTCGGGTTCGTGACATATGACGGACTGGATCGGAAGGCCGTTCTGACCGTCGGCTCGCGCGCCCGGATCCAGCCCTTCGCCGTCGTCGTCAGGAACGCCTTGGCATCGTGGCTGCCGATGGAGAGCATTCCCGCCTCGGCGATCACTCCAGCCTTGTCCAGCAAAGGCTGTATTGCGGCGGTATGGCCAATCATTTGTCGGGGCCGGCGCAGCTCGAGGCAACCGCGAGGGGAGGAGGGCTGTCAGCAGGGCGGCTGGAGGAGAGAGGGGCATGGCGTGCCGCTCCGGCAGCGGTGGGACGTCCCATTCGGGCGGCGGAAGGTAGCGGTCCGCGGCGGTGGCGACGTCGGTGTCGCCCGATCCGGGTTGACGTTCCCGTTACAAGTCTGCCCCGCGAGGTGGCGAAGGCAGATATCGCGGGCAACCGGAACGCGAACAGGCGTTCTACGCCCCAGGCTTGCCGCGGAGAGCGCACATGAGCAACGAACCATTCCGGCCGCGTCCAGGGGCGCGGGCCTGCGCCGGGCCGCGTCGGCGGGGCCGTGGAAGCCTCCGGGAGATGGCCGCGTGATGGTCCACACGGGTTACGACGCGACCCTGGTCGCGCTCTCCATCGCCATCGCGGTGTTCGCCTCCTACACCGCGCTCGACCTGGGCGGGCGCGTTCGGGGCGCGGCGCCCGGGCCGCGCTGGGCGTGGGTCGCCGCGGCCGCGCTCGCCATGGGCGGAGGCATCTGGTCGATGCACTTCGTCGGCATGCTCGCCTTCGAGATGGCGATGCCGGTCACCTACGCACTCGGCACCACCCTGCTCTCCTTCCTGATCGCGGTCGGCGCGACCGGAGCGGGGTTCGCCTGGGTCGGCCGTAGGGGGGCGCGGACGAGGGACGTGCTGCTGAGCGGCCCGCTGGTGGGCGTGGGTGTGGCCGCCATGCACTACACCGGCATGGCCGCGATGCGCATCCCTGGCACGCTCACCTACAGCCTGTCGGTCGTCGCCGTCTCCGTCCTGATCGCCGTCACGGCCGCGACGGCGGCGCTGTGGCTGACCTTCCGGCAGAACAGCGTGTGGCAGAAGCTGCTTGCCGCCTGTGTCATGGGCCTGGCTGTGGCCGGGATGCACTATACCGGGATGGCGGCGGCGTCCTTCACGATGGCCGCGGACCTCGCTTCGGGCGCGCGGGGCGTGGCGGGGCTGGGACAGCAGAACCTGGCGCTCTACGTCGCGGGCGCCACTTTCCTGGTTCTGTTCCTGGCCATGGTCGCTTCCTCGGTCGAGCAGCAGCGTGTGCAGCGGGCGCTGCACGCGAGCGAGGAGCGCTTCCGCGCCGCGGCCGAGGCGGTGGGCGACATCATCTGGACCAACGACGCCCAGGGCCGGATGGTCGGGCCGCAGCCTTACTGGGAGCGGTTCACGGGCCAGTCCCAGGCCGAGTACCAAGGCCACGGCTGGGCCGAGGCCATCCACCCCGACGACGTGCGGCCCACGGTCGAGGCGTGGAACGAAGCTGTGTCCGGGCGCCGCGTCTTTACCTTCGAGCACCGCGTCCGTCGGCGAGACGGCGAGTACCGCCTGTTCTCGATCCGCGCCATGCCCGTCCTGAACCAAGACGGGACCGTGCGCGAGTGGGTCGGCGTCCACGAGGACATCACCGAGCGCAAGCAGGCCGAGGCGGCGGTCGAGGCCGCCCGCGACGCGGCCGAGGAGGCAAATCGGGCGAAGAGCCAGTTCATCGCGAACATGAGCCACGAGCTGCGCACGCCGCTCTCGGCCATCATCGGCTACAGCGAGATGCTGCAGGAGGAGGTGGAGGACGGCGCGGAGGCGGCCGATCTTGCGCCCGACATGCGCAAGATCGAGGCCAACGCCCGCCACCTGCTCAGCCTCATCAACGACGTGCTCGATCTCTCCAAGGTCGAGAGCGGCAAGATGGAGGTCTACGCGGAGACCTTCGAGGTGGAGCCAACGCTGCGCGAGGTGGAGTCAGCCGTACAGAGCCTGATGGAGAAGAAGCACAACATCCTGGAGCTGCGGCTCGCCCCGGACCTGGGCACGATGCGCTCGGACGTGACCAAGATCCGCCAGGTGTTGCTGAACCTGCTCAGCAACGCGGCCAAGTTCACCGAAAGTGGCACGATCATGCTCTCCGCCGAGCGTGGTCCGGGCCCCGCCCCGGCGGGCGAGGGGCAGGAATGGCTGACCTTCCGTGTGGCCGATACGGGCATCGGCATGACGGAGGAGCAGCAAGCAAAGCTGTTCCAGCGCTTTCAGCAGGCGGACGCCTCCACCACCCGCAAGTTCGGCGGTACCGGACTGGGGCTCGCGCTGACCAAGGCGTTCAGCATTATGCTGGGCGGCGACGTGGAGGTGCAGAGCAGCTCCGGCCAGGGCAGCATCTTCACGGTCCAGTTGCCCGCCGACTACGAGGAGAAGGCCGGGGCCGAACAGGGGCCGGCGCCCCAGGACGGCGCGGCGGCAGCGGCCGAGGCAGACGCGGTAGCAAACTGCGTGCTGGTGGTGGACGACGACCCGGCCGCGCGCGAGCTGCTGACCCGCTTCCTGGAGCGCGAGGGCTTTGCGGTCCGAACCGCGCCGGACGGCCGCACCGGGCTGGAGATGGCCCGCAGCCTCCGCCCGCGCGCCATCCTGCTCGACGTGCTGCTGCCAGGTCTGGACGGCTGGTCGGTGCTCTCCGCGCTCAAGGCCGACCCCAATCTCGCAAGCATCCCCGTCGTGATGGAGACCATCGTCAGCGAGCGCGGCCTCGCCGCGTCCCTCGGGGCAGCTGATTACCTCACCAAGCCCATCGAATGGGACCAGCTCAAGCGGGTCATGGACCGCTTTCTGCCGGCCGAACCCAGCGGCGGCGTGCTCGTGGTGGAGGACGATCCGGACGCGCGGGCGCGGCTGCGGGCGATGCTGAAGAAGCAGGGCTGGCGGCGGGTCGCCGAAGCCGGGAACGGGCGCGAGGCGCTGGACATGGTCGCACGCGGCAAGCCTTCGCTGGTGCTGCTCGACCTGATGATGCCTGAGATGGACGGGTTTACCTTCTACAAGGCATTGCGCACCAGCCCCGGGTGCCAAGCCGTGCCCGTGGTTGTGCTGACGGCCAAGGACGTGACGGAGGAGGACCGCGCGCAGCTGCGCGGGACGGACCGGGTGCTGGCCAAGGACGACACGAGCCTGCGTGAGCTGGCCGAGGAGCTGCGCGCGCTCGTGCCTGCCGCGCCGCTGCCGGCCGGGCGGACCGGCGCGGGTACTGGATGAGCGAAAGTAGTTATGAGTTGTCGAATTGCGCTGCCCGGCCCGGAAATGGTCGGCCTGTCAAGCCGTCACATCAAGACTAGCATGTCCGAAGCTCTGGGTTCCCGGGAGCCTGTTGCATGGATCCGTTGGCGGGTGCCCTGCTGATGCACCAAGGTGCCCGTCCATGTTCCCAGAGGTCCTGATCGTGCCGTTCAAGGCCAATGCTGCCCATCGCCACCACATCCCGAAGCAGCGACATCGGGTGACGAACTCGGCAGCCTACGATGCGGCCCTGCGTCAGCGAGGCAGTGGAATTGCCCCGTTTCCGTGGACGGTTTGTAGGCTTGCGGACTACGGCCTGGCGGCGGCGTTCTGCATGTCGGCTTCGTAGGTCATGGGGGAGCGGTAGCCCAGGCCCGAGTGCAGCCGCACCGGGTTGTACCAACCCTCGATGTAGCTGAAACAGGCCATCCGGGCCTCGGCCTGGGACGTGAACCGTCGGCGGCTGAGCAGCTCGGCTTCCAGGGTGGAGAAGAAGCTTTCCGCCATGGCGTTGTCGTAGGCGTCGCCAACCGATCCCATCGATGGCCGGACACCGGCCTCTCCGCAGCGCTTGCCAAACGCCAGGGACGTGTATTGCCCGGGTTCAACTGGTCGTCGCAACGGCCGTCTGAACCGTTCGCAGGCGTTCGTGTAGCGCGACAGCGCAGATGGCCGGTGCGCGACAACAGCAAATGGCCGGTAGCAACACATGGACCCATCCACCTTGCTCGCCCATTCTTTCCCTTAAGCCCTTCTAACGTAGAC
>JAABUS010009501.1_pt1 | contig 10257 bp, 9 predicted proteins | sample 5560161 | NCBI WGS metagenome assembly JAABUS01 (sample SAMN10711885, study PRJNA513376) | rock metagenome | isolation source: Antarctica rocks | place: Antarctica: Victoria Land, Trio Nunatak nord | collected 2016-01-04
AGGTCCCGTCGCCCTGGGGCACGGCGTCGGAGGAGGGCAGGAAGGTCGCCGTCTTGCCATCGGTCGAGCCGACGAAGATCAGCAGCGGCTCGTCGTTGGACGGGATGCCCATACCGGGACGGATCGCAGTGAGGTCTGAGAGCTCCTCGACGGGCCCGAAGGAGACGTCGAGCGTCCACGTCGGCACGCCGGTGGGCTGCTCCTGGTCCTCGGGAGTCGTGGGAGTCGTGGGAGTGGTCGGAACCGAGTCCACCAACGGGATGTCGCTCTGCGGGGAGGTCGAGTCCGTCGGCGCGTCGGTGAGCGGCGGGAGGTTCGAGAACGGCTTGGAGGTCTTGCCGGAATCGCTGCTCGACGCGGAGGCCTTCGACGCGCTCCCGGGCTCCTGGAAGGGGTTGCGCCGTCCGCGGCCCAGGCGCAGCCGAGTCCGCTCGGGCTTGGTCAGCGCCATCGCCTCGAGGACGTCGGCCGTACCCGCCGGCGCCCCGGCCGACGGGCTGGTCGCCGGAGCGCTTGCCGCCTCGGGGTCGCTCTTGAGCACCGTCGGTACCGCGAAGAGGGCGGCAGCGAGCAGGATGGCCACCGGCCAGAGCCGCTTCTCGACGAGGTCGTGGACTATGTTGCGAAGAAAGGGCATCGTGCCGGTTCAGGACCCCAGGGGCGGGGTCGCGGTCGCGGTGAGCGGCTTGAGCGCGGCGGTGCCGCTGCCCGAGGGCGGCGGGGCCGTCCCGCCGCCCGCCGGCCCCTGCGGCGTCGCGCCCGCGGCTGTCCCCTGCTCCTCGGGGACGAGGTAGGCGGTCGCCGCGACCGAGGCCTTGATGGTCGGGAAGCCCTCAGGGCCGACGCTGAGCGCGATCCCGTCCACCGTGAGCAGGCGTCCGTTGACGTCGACGGCCGAGCCCTTGGGCAGGACGTAGCGATCGAGCTTGCGCAGGAAGTCAGCGAGGTTGAAGAAGCTGCCGGTGAAGGTGAAGGAGAAGGGCAGCGTCGGCAGGCCGGCGCTCCCGACCGTCGCGCCCGGCGGAAGGACGGCGGCGGCCGCCGCGGTGGCCGGCGCGCCGGAGGTGGAAGCGGGTGTCGCGCCGCCGCTCGCCGGCGGGGTCGAGCCGCTCGCCGGCGGGGTCGAGCCGCTCGCCGGCGGGGTCGAGCCGCTCGCCGGCGGGGTCGTGCCACTTGTCGGCGGGGTCGTCCCACTTGAGGGCGGGGTCGTCCCACTCGTCGGCGGGGTCGAGCCCGACGAGCCCGACGAGCCCGACGACGGAGTCGAGCTGGTCGGCGGCGCGGGCGGCGCCGGCGTCCCCCCTCCTTCGCTGAGCTTCATCGTCCGGAAGTCGACCCCGGTGCGCTTGGCGGCCGTGTCGAGCTGGTAGACGAGCGACGGAACGTCGTCGTCGACCGGAACGGCCTTGCCCAGCCGCGCCACGGTCGCATAGTCACCCGCGAAGCGCCCGCGCGCGGCGCGGCTGGAGGCCACCAAGGAGCGCGCCTCGTCGAGCTGCTGCTGCTGGCCGGCGATATCCGTGCGGAGCTTGGCGAGCTCCGCACGCTTCGGCTTGATCGCGAAGAAGTAGAAGCCCGCCATCCCACCGACGACGAGCACGGTGATGAGCACGATGCGGTCGCGCTTGGTCATCGCGGCGCGCCTCCACCGGCGGCGGGCGCGGGCGCGCCCGAAGCGGGCGGCGTCGTGGATGAGCCGGCGGCCGGGGTCGGTGAGGCTCCTGAACCCGGGGTGCTCGGCGTCGCGCCGCCGGCGTCCGGCTGCCCGACCGTCGCGGCTGCCTCGGGCTCGAAGAAGACGACGATCGAGAACTTCGGCATCTTGGCGGTCCTGCGGCAGTCGCCGGCTCCGGCGCCCGCCCCGCTGGTGCCTGCGTCCGACAGGTTCGCCTGCGCCGCCGAGGACTCGTTCTTCTCGGTGGAGCCCAGGCTGACCCGGGTGACCCCGTTGACGAGCCGGAGGCGGGTCATGGTGCGCGCGACCTGCGCCTGGCTGCCCGCGCAGCCCGACAGCTCCACCGCGGGTACGGCGAGCCCCCCGCGCAGGCTGCTGGAATCCGATCCGCCCTCGGAGCCGACGCTGACGCCGGGGGCGACGGTCCCGACCATCGACTTCAGCGAAACGTCGCGCGGCAGGACGAGGCCGACCTTGCGCAGCACCGGCCCCCAGTCGAAGCGGCTCTCGGCCAGCGAGCGGACGGTCGCGACGCGCTTCTCGCGCATCGCGGCGAAGTTGCGGAACGGCGCGAGCGCAGTGGCCTCCTGCTGGGCTGCCGCGGTCTCGACGCGCAGCTGCTCGACCTGCGCGCTGCGGTCGGAGACCTGGTTGTTGAGCAGGACCCAGACGGCCGCGACGAGGACGAGGGCCGTCATCGCGCCGAGAAGCATGTAGACCGCGCCGCCGGAGCGGTCGCCGCCGCGACGCGACTCGACCGGGATGAGGTTGACGGCCTTCATCGCGTCTGCTCCTCCACGGCGAGGCCGGCGGCGACGGCCACGCGCTCGGGCGCCACGCCGTCGAGCGCCCCGGGTCGCGCCTCCTCGACGACGCCCGCCACGACCTCGAGGCCGACGTTTGCCCCCAGCTCGGCGGCGAAGCCCTCCACCGCGACCGCGGGCCCGGTCAGCACGGCGCGCTGCACGTCGAGCGCCTCGTTCTGCGCGCGGTAGTAGTCCAATGAGTTGCGGGCCTCGTCGGCGACGCGGCGGGCCCCGTCGGCGAGCACGCTGCGCGCCTCGCGAACGATCGTCTCGTCGCCGTCGACGTCGGCGGTCGGCCTCTCCAGGCCCACGTAGGTGAGCCACTGGCGCGCGTGCTCGAGCGTGAGCCCGCAGCGCTCGGAGAGATCTCCCGCCATCCCCTCGAACCCGCCGGCGACGACCCGGGTGAACAGACACGTCGTCCCCTGGGCCACAGCGATGTTGGTGAGCCCGCCGACGTTCATGTAGAGGGTCGCCGAGTCGTCGGTGGCCAGCGCGCGGATCATGGCGAAGGCGGAGAGGTCGATGCCGACCGGGCGCAGGCCGGCGCGCTTGGCCGCGACGACCATCCGGTCGATCATGTCGCGCCGGGCGGCGACGAGCACCACGCGGGTGCGCGGCCCCTCGGGACTCGCGACGGGCCCCATGACCTGGAAGTCGAGCACCGCCTGGTCGATGGGCATGGGAAGCAGCTCGCCGGCCTGGAAGCGCACGGCCGCCTCGAGCTCCTTGCCCTCCAGCGGCGGAAGGTCGATGGTGCGCACGACGATGCGCTGGTTGGCCACCCCGAGACGAACCTGGCGAGGGAGCTTGGCCTCGCGAAAGAAGGTCTTCAGCGCGTCGCCAAGGGCCTCGACGTCGACGACCTCGCCGTCGCGGACGATGCCGGGGCCGAGCGTCGCCGTGGCGGCGCGCTCGACGGCCATCGAGCCGGGGCGGACCTCGGCCGCAGCCAGGTGACTGGGCTCGATCTCGAGTCCGACGACTGCTCGTCGTGATGTCGCTCGTCTTGCCATTGTTTGGAGGGCCGGCGGCTCGACGCGGTGCGGGCCTCGCGGGGCTGTTCCGCCGACGGCCTAGTCATCGGTCGAATGGTGCGGGCCCTTGAGCCCCCGAGAGGGCCGATGCCCTTCCGTCCAGGGCTCGACGAACGCTCTAGACGAACGTGTCGAGGTACCAGTCGACGACCTCGTCGCCGGCCAGGAAGCCGACCATGCCGCCCAGCGCCAGGAAGGGGCCGAAGGGCACCTTGGTCTTGCGGCCCTCGCGTGCTCCGAGGCGGACGATGACCGCGATTCCGACGATGCTCCCGGTCAGCAGGGCCACCAGCAGCGCCGGCCCGACGGCCCGCCCGAGGTAGAGGCCGAGCAGGGCGGCCAGCTTGACGTCGCCCATTCCCATTCCCCGCGGGTAGGCGAGCGCGGCGAGCAGGAAGAAGCCCCCGGCGACGGCGCCGGCCACGAGGTGCTCGACGGCGTCGTCCGGCCGCAGCGCGAGGACGAGCACGATCCCGAGGACCGCCCCCGGGCCCACGATCCGGTTGGGAATGATCCGGTGGTCGAGGTCGATGAAGGCGAGCGGAACGAGCACGGTCACGAGCGCCAAGCCCAGCCACACGTCGCGGTCTGCGCCCTCGACGAGCACTACCGCGGCGTAGAGGGCGGCCGTGAGCGCTTCCACCAGCGGGTAGCGCGGGGAGATCGGTGCGCCGCACGCATGGCAGCGCCCCCGCAGGGCCAGCCACGAGAGCACCGGCACGTTGTCTCGCGCACGCAGGGGCGCGCCGCACGAGGGGCAGCGCGAGCGCGGAGCGACCAGCGACTCGCCGCGCGGGAGGCGGTGGATGACGACGTTGAGGAAGGAGCCGACGAGCAGGCCGGCGAGCCCTGTGGCGAGGGCAGCGAGCAGCACGCGGCGGGACGCTACTTCACGGTCCGAGCGAGATCTTCGACGCGAGACCTGGCGCCTCACCCGCGCGCGACGGCCTCGGCCCGCTCCCGCTCACGGTCCAGCGGGGATCTTCGATGCGGGCGACTGCTCGGTGTGGCGCGCGATGCGCCACGCGGTCTGGACCGGATCGAGGAAGTTAGGCGGCGAGCGGAAGCGCAGGCGGTCGTCGTAGGTGTAGCGCTTGGTGTAACCGTGAATCGACGCCACGCCGTTGCCCATGCCGACCGGCCCGCGGAACTTCTGGGCGATCGCGCCGGTGATGGCCAGGGTCTGGAGCGGGTCGCCGCAGTAGTAGTTGTCGACCGTGAAGGAGTGCTGGAGCGCGAGGATGGCGGCGTCGATTCTGACGTTCTGCATCGTTCCCGCGTCGTTCTCACACGAGTAGGGGTTGGTGGGGCTGCGGTTCTTGACCGGGTGGTAGACGCGGACGAAGTTGTTGGCGATCAGTCCCGCCATCGTGTCGGCAGTGCGGTTGATGTCGCCGTCGATGATGATGTCCTTCTCGCTCGCGAGAGTGAGGTCGCCGCCATAGGGGCCGCTGACCCTCACGTCGGCGCACCCCGGGGCGTTGCCGTAAGGGTCGAGCGGCCGATAGCCCTGGCCGCAGACGCCGTTCTGGACGTAGACGACGCCGTTGGACGGCAGCGGCATGCCGACGTCGTTGAGTCCGGCGGCGGCGTTGGTCACGCGCATGTTGTTGCCGTCGAGGCGGAGCGTCGTCGCGCCCGTGAACAGGTAGGCGGGGTCGACGATCTTCTTGAGCGAGCTGTTGGACGGCGGCAGGGTGAGCAGCGGCGAGTTGGGCGCGAATGTACCCACGAAGGTCGGCGAGCCACCGCACGAGGTGCGCCAGCCCGGGTCGGGGCCCGAGACCTCGACGCGGTCCTGCGGGCTCCGGCCGAAGTCCGGCGAGCCGCAGGTCAGGATCTCGTCGTTGGTGTGCAGCGGCCCGGCGATGACGTCGCCGGGAGCGAACTGGATCTCGCCGCACTTGACGGTCCATGGGTAGTCGTTTCCGTCGAACCAGTTGATGTTGCCGGCGTAGGTCAGGTTGCCCCTGCCTTGCCGCCAGTAGGTCTTCGCGCAGTTCTCCGACGCCCAAGCGACGAGGTTGGGGTCGGTCGGCCGGTCGTAGGCGTTGACCTCGTACCAGACCGGGTCGGTGGTCTCCAGGTCGGTGAAGTAGAGGTAGTCGAGGAAGTTGCGGCGCTTGAAGGTGACGTTGATGGTGCGCTTCGCGTTGCGCGCGCGCCCGGTCACCCTGATGCGGAACATCCCGGTGTCGTCGTCGATCATGGACTGCTGGGCCTGCCCGTTGACGCACGTGCTGTAGCCATTTGCGGTGACGAGCTCGATGGAGTAGCTGTTGGCCGGCGCCCCGGGCTTGCTCGTGGTGCCGGGGACGGTGCGCCACCGCGTCGATCCGCTGCCGGTGTAGGGCTGGTTGACCGCGTTGGGGTCGGCGACGTTGGTGCACTTGGCCCAGTAGGCGTTGTCGCGGTTGAGGTGGTACATGTAGTCCGCGGCCCCGGCCTCGGCGGCGGCGAGGGCGTCCTTGTAGTCCTGGTCGAAGCGCGACAGGCCGACGTCCTTGGCGGGCGAGGCGATCGCCGCCGCCGCGAGCAGCCCGCCGACGAGCATCACGCCCATGACGGCCGCCATCGTGTTCCCGCGTTCCTCGCGGAGGCGCTCGAGCAGGCGTCGGATCAGATGCATTGGGGGCTCCGCTCCGGGTCGCCGGGATCGCTGGTCCGCACGAAGACGCTGTTCTCGAGCACCGTTCGCACCCTGTCGTTGGGATCGCCCTTGAGCGGCTGGGCGACGAAGCTCACGTCGATCTGGACCGTGCGCGCCATGTCGAACTTGCTCAGCGAGAGGGGGTTCCCCGCCGGGAGCAGCTCGAGGCTCGGTCGGATCGGGTCCGTCGTCGCGAAGGCGAAGTAGCGGAAGATCGGAATGGGCGTGTTGTTCGCGGTGACGTTCTGGGTGACGCCGGTGATGAGCGTGCGTCTGCCGCTCGGCGTCGGGGAGAAGACGGCCTTGTCGGGGAGGGTGCCCGAGACCCACGGATAGGTCTCCTCGACGATGGCGCCGCCGCTGTAAACGAGCCTGCGGCGCACGGGGGTGAAGTCGCCGGCGCCGAGATCGGCGTAGAAGGTCACCGAGTTGGAGTCCGCTTGGGTGAGGGCGGGGAAGCCCGGGCCCAGGCACGTCTGCGAGCGCAGCTGCCGGGTGATCTGCTCCATCGTGATCCGCCCGCGCTGGACGGTGTCTACCCGCTGCTGGACGCGCTCCCCCTGGGCGAGGGCTACCTGCAGCACGGTGAACGCGCCACCCAGGACGATCATGCCAAGGACGCAGGAGACGAGCAGCTCGACGAGCGTGAAGCCACCCTCGTCGGCGAGCCGGGCGCGCAGCCGGGGGAGGATCACGGGCATGTCAAGCCGCTCCCGTCCGTCGCGACCAGGAGCTTGGGGAGGGCGGGGCTGGGTGGGGTCGCGGTCGAGCCGGTGCCCCTCGGCACGTAGGCCTGGAGGCCGGTCAGGGTCGCCGAGCCCTTCCAAGAGTTGCCGACCTTGTAGTCGGCGCAGACGTCGTAGAGCCCGTAGGGCACTCCCGGGTCCGCCACCTGGCCCTTGGCGTTGGTGCCGGTGGGTGTCGGGGACGTCGTGGGGTCGCCGAGGACGAAGGTGCCGGTGCAGCCCGGGGTCCTCGCGTAGGCCTTTACCCGAGCGCCGCTGACCGGCAAGCCTCCGGTCTTGTTGACCACCTGCACGTTGATCGCCGGCTCGCGGACGGTCACCGGACCGACCGTTCCTCCACGCGGGGCGGCCTGCAGGGTGGCACTCCCGGCGTTGGGCGCCGTCCGCGGGTCGGCGTTGGCGCAGTTGCCCGAGTACAGCGCGTACTGCTCGGTGAAGGGATAGAGCACCGTCGCGACGATCTCCGTCTGGTCCGAGCCGTTGCCGAACGCGCGCCAGAAGGGCGCCGGCAGGCCGGAGTTCCCCGCCGAGAGGTAGCGAGCCTTGGACGGCTTGAGCTCCCACTTGTTGGAGGTGAGGTCCCACATCTCCGTTTGGAACGTCGCGCGGATGTCGCCGGGGACGTCGCAGTCGAGCTCGACGGTGGTGACCGCCTCGCCGACGACACTCACCGGCTTGGTGACCGGGTTGTTGCCCGCGCGGTCGGAGCAGCCGGGCGACAGGGTCACGGTGTAGTTGCCGGCGTCGAGGTAGCCCCACAGCACGCAGCCGAACTCGTTGGTCACGTCGGTCAAGCTCTGGGAACCCGAGAGGTTGACCTGCTTGCCGACGACGGGGTCGCCCGCCGCGTTGACGACGGAGACGGAGAGCGATCCCTCGTCGGTCTTGAAGGAGCCGACCGGCGCGGCCTCAACGCTGGTCAGGGTCACCGGGTCGATTCCGCCCATCGCCGGCCAGGTGACCGTGGAGGTGATCTTGAGGTAGTCGGCGCGGCTGCTGTCGCTCGAGCAGCTCGCCGGGCTGCTCTCGTCCGAGACCCAGTCGGCCCTCGAGGCGACGGTGAAGGTGATCCCGCCCTGGAGGCGGTAGTTGACCTCACGGCGATTGGAGAGATCTGAGACCTTCATCCCACGCATCCGCTCGAGGTCGGCCTGCGCCAGGCCGGCGGCGATCGCGCGCCCCTTGACCGCCCCGCTCGTCGCCGAGGCGACGTCGAGCGCCTTGAAGATGCCGGTCGCGAGGAGAACCACGATGACGGCGCTGACCATGACCTCGATGAGCAGTCCGCCGTCCTCCGCGCCGAGGACGAGGCGCCCGCGGCGCAAGCCGCGGTGGAGCAAGGACAAGGTGGCGCACCTCATGCACCGCGTATCGGCGCTGCCTCCCTCGAAACGTGAATTCTCCGCTTGCGACTGGACGCCCTTTCGATCGCGCCGGGGGCGAAGGCGCGCAGGGCGAGGCAGGCCGCGAGCGGGACGCTCCAGACGAGATAGGCCAGCGACTGCAGGTCGGCGCTCGCGACGCCCGGGAGCTCCTGGAAGGTGACCCACGTGAGCACCGTCGCAGCGAGGGCGAGCACCGGCGGCTCGCGGCGGACGAGACCCTCCCAGGTGCCGAGGCAGAGCAGGAACGGGACCGCGTAGTAGACGTTGTTCCACGGGTCGAGCAGGCACCGCAGGAGAAAGATCAGCGCGAGCAGAAGGAGTGCGTCCATACGGTCACCCGAGCGACGCCACCACAGGAATGAGAGGGTGACGGCGGCGAGCACCACCACCGGGCGCGTGACGCGGGCGATCCAGGCCGGCGCCGCCCGGTAGCCGGGCTTGACCTGTCCGTCGATCCCCCGGACCTCCGGGCCATGGCGACCGGTGAACCACCACGCCTGCCAGGGCTGGAAGATCTGGCTGGTCTGCGTCAGGGCCTGGTTGGACTCCACGAAGCGGTCGTGGTTGAGCGCGGCGATGGGAGCCATCACGGCGGCCGCGACCGCTCCGGTGACCAGCACCGCGCGCACGCGTCGGCCGTCCGCGAGCGCCACCACGGCGGGAACGGCGAGCACCGCCCACGGCTTCCCGGCGACCGCCAATCCCACCAGCACGGCCGCCAGCGTCGGCCGGCGCGCAACCGCGGCCAGTGCCGCGCCGACGCAGAGGGCGCCCACCAGCAGCTCCTCGGGATGGCCGATTTCAAGCGCGCGCAGCTCGATCGGGTTGGCGGCGATCAAGACGATCGCGGTGACCCACGCGATCGCCGGGCGCCCGGCGGAGCGCATCCGGCCGGAGACGACGATCGCGATCACGCCGACCGCCGCGAGGCACGGGAGGGCGAGCGCTCGGTAGACCGCGAGGTCTCCTCCGCCCAGCAGCGAGGCGATCAGCGCGAACGGGGCGCGCATCAGCAGCGAGCCCCCGTAGGCGGGGCTGGCGGCGGCAAATGCGGTCAGATCCCCGCGCAGGAGCGCGTCGACGGCCAGGCGAGCCTCGTCGTCGTAGTCGTTCCAGGCGAACCCGTAGAGGCCGAGCCATCCAAGGGCGCAAAGCGCGACGGCCGTCAGCGCTGCCGGACGGAGAATCGGCCGGGCGCCGCGCAACGACAGGCGAACGGCACTCACCACCGGCCGTCGTCCGGGCACCCGCCCTCGCCCGCGGGGTTGCACCTGCGCACGTCGTTGCCGTTGCGCCGGCGCGTGAAGCTGAAGACGTTGCCCGTCTTCGAGGTCGCGGTCACGGTGAACCGCTCGTCGTCCCCGGTCACCGAGGTGAGGGTAGAGTTCCTCAGCGACTGCTCGATCTCCTGCAGGTTGGCGACGTCGGCGTCGTAGGTGTCCTTCTCGATGTAGTAGCTCTCGATCGTCGTGGCGGCCGTTCGAGCGTCGGTCTTGGCCTGTACGTCCTGCGCCTTGTTCTTCTGGCTGATGAAGGAGGGAACGGCGATCGCGGTGAGGATTCCGATGATCAGGACGACGACCAAGAGCTCGGCCAAAGTGAATCCCGATTGATCGCCGAGGTGGGCGTTGACGCGGGAAGCCATTGCGAATCTCTTATCGTCTGGAGCACGTCAACACTTGAGAACGGATCGGGCGGCGCGGGTGAACGGCGAGATCGCCGCCGGAACGTGCGACGGGCGGGCCCGTGGTGCCCGCCCGTCGTTTCGGCGTGGATGGGGTTCGTGAGTGAGAAGTGACTACCAGCTGCCGTTGTTGGGGCAGGCCCCCTGGCCGAGGGGGAGGCAGCTACGGGTCACCGTGCCGTCAGCGGCACGGTTCACCTTGAAGGTGTTCCCGGACTTGGAGGTCGCCTGGGCGCTGAACGTCGCGCTGGTGCCGCTCCCACCGGCGGTGAGC
>JAABUS010009504.1_pt1 | contig 10254 bp, 9 predicted proteins | sample 5560161 | NCBI WGS metagenome assembly JAABUS01 (sample SAMN10711885, study PRJNA513376) | rock metagenome | isolation source: Antarctica rocks | place: Antarctica: Victoria Land, Trio Nunatak nord | collected 2016-01-04
TCGAGGCCCTGGTCGAGCGCTTCGAGGAGGGCCCGGTCCGCCAGGTCCTCGCGGACGCTCTCGAGCGCCGGCTGCAGACCGTCCTGGGCTGAACGTAGAGAAGTTGCGCCGCCGTGACGGTCTCGTCACGGCGAGGTGGTGATGTGCGCGCCCCGTTCCGGCACGATCGCCTCGTGCCCATCGAGATCGTCGTCCCCGCCTCGCCCGGCGACCCGCGCGAGCCAGTCGCGGTGCCGGCCGGGGTCCTTCTTCACCACTGTCCACCGCTGCACCCCGACCGCGCGGCCTGCTCGATCCCGTCGCGCTTCGGGCTGCCCGCGCGAGGGTGGAGTGGCGGCCCTCGCTCGAGGTGGTCGACGGGCTGATCGCGGAGTTCTGTCCCTGATCGGACGCACCTAGACTCGTCCTCGTGGTCCCGGCGACGGTTCCCGTTCACCGCCTCACCTATGAGGACGTGGTGCGCATGTTCGAGACGGGGATCCTCGACGAGTACGACCGCGTCGAGCTGGTGGACGGGGTGCTCGTCGAGATGACCCCGATCAGCATCGGGCACGACGGCGCGCTGGCGTGGCTCACCAACTACCTCGCGCGCGTCGGGGAGGGGACCTGGGAGGTGCGCGTCCAGAGCACCTTCCTCACTCCCGGCGGGTTCCTGCTCCCCGACCTTATGCTCGTCGAGCCGACGCGGGAGCGGCAACCAGAGACCGCGTTCCTGGTCGTCGAGGTGGCGCAGACCTCGCACGCCCGGGATCGGGAGAAGGCCCTCGTCTACGCCCGGGCGAGAGTCCCGGACTACTGGATCGCCGACCTTCCGGCACGAACCCTGACCGTCCTACGGGAGCCCACATCCTCCGGCTATGCCTCGGAGCAGGCCTTCGTGGACGGCGAAAGCGTTACGTCCCTCGCTCCGGCCGCACCCGCGGTCGGCGTCACCGAGCTGATGGGCTGAGGGCAGCCGGGACGCGGGCGGACCGCGCTTCGACCGCGCGCCCCCCTCCTGCCGACCGGACCTCCACGGTGGGTAGGACAGAAGCTCCTCACGCCGTCGATCGACCCCGTCGACTTCGGGGAGCTCTGATCTCCGTCCGGCGGCGCGCCCGTCGTTAGGGTCCACCCAAGTAGACGGGTCCGGGGAACGACGGGTCTCCGTCGGCGAGTGGGTCCCAGCAGGTTATGTGCCGGCTACTCCCTCGACGTGTCCGGTGCTTCCGTTGACCGTGACGTAGGCAAAGGTGTTGCCGAAGAGGACGCCTGGGAAGAAGATGACGACGTTCCATTCCGGGTTGCGCCAGATGTCCCGGGTGGCGCTGCGGATCTGGCCTTGCGCGTGGACCGCGCGGCGGGCCGTCCGGATCGCTTGTCGGCGCGAGACCCGGAAGATCGTGGTCGTCGGGTGCACGCGGATGGCGTCCTCAGAGACCACGCGTCCGGTGCGGCGGTCGACTTCGACCTTGGCGAAGGCAGGCCCGGGGATCCCCCGAATGAGCGTCCGATAGGTCAGCGCGGTGAGCGCATCCCCCTGCTCATGACTGATCCGACCGGACAGCAGGTGAAAGTCACGGGCGTTGAACCAGTGTACGTAGCGAGTGAGAAACCGCACCGCCGCTCGGCGCACGTTACGCGGGGAGAGGCGCGCCGGCTCCGACAGCGTCGGCTCGGCGGAGAAGGAGACGAGGTTCCCCGCCCGATCGTATCGGGCGTCGCCGCCCCCGGGGCCACGCGGGCGATGAGCGCCGCCCACCGCCGGGAACGCCAAGCTCACCGCCAGAGCGACAGCGAGGGCGATCACGGCACCCCGCGGCAGTCACCCGTAGCCGTGCATCCCGCCAGCCTACTCGGCGGCTCCCCGAGCGCATCGCGGCCCCCGGCCGATTCGGCACGTTGCCTCCCGGGCTGTTTCGTTTTCACGCCTTGGTAAGTCCCCGGGGTATGCTCGGCTGAGTCTCGCCCGGCCTGTGCACCCTTCTTGATCGCCGACAGATGGAGAGTCCGTGTCAACTGCGATGGCCCACTCGGTGAAGCCGCGGGCGAGAGCCGGGTAGCGGTGCGCACCGCCGGCGTGCTGTTGGCCTGTCTGGCCGCGGTCGCCGCGGGTTGCGGAAGCGGCTCGTCGGACCACACCGCGACGTCGTCCACCGGGGCCGGCCGCAAGGACCTGACCCTGAGCTTCGGCGCCTACAAGTCGCACGCGCAGCTGACCTATCCCACCACCGCCGGCCGGCATCCCGCGGTGGTGCTCATCCCGGGTTCGGGGCCGGAAGACCTCGACGCGAACATCTGCTTCCCGCCGGGCAACGTCCTCTCCCACAACTTCGCGGACATCGCGAAGTACCTCACCCGACGCGGCTATGCCGTTCTGCGCTACGACAAGCACGGGGTGACCGGTCCCTGCCGGGGCAGCCTCAACACGGTGCCGCTGCCGCGGCTGCTCAGCGACGCCGGCATGGCGCTGGCGGCAGCGAAGAACGATCCGCACGTCGATGCGCGGCACGTCTTCGTCTACGGGTGGAGCGAGGGCTCCACGGTGGCCGCAGCGCTCGTGGTCGCCCATCCGGAGGTCGCCGGGCTGATCATCCAGGACGGCGTCGTCCGACCCTGGAAGCAGGTCTACTCCTACCAGACGCTGAAGCTCGGCATCCCGTACCTGCGCTCGCTGGCCTCCGACGGACGGGTCACGGCAGCCGTGCTCCGCCAGGCGGCTTCCGGGGACGGCGGCGGGGTGACGAAGGGCATTCTTCGCTACGTCGCGGCACCGTCCTCCGTGCAGGGGCACTACGCGATCAACCCGCGGCTGGACACCAACCATGACGGCGCGCTGGAGATCGATTCCGAGGTGGTCCCCGCCGTGCCGAAGGTGCTCGGGTTCCTGCTCTCGCCCACCGGGCCCCTGCACGTCTACGCGCCGGCTCAGGCGCTGCCGGTGCTCTCACAGCAGGCCGCCAAGCTGACGCTCCCGGTCCTGTACCTGCAGGGTCAGCACGATGCCAACGTCCCGGCCGCCGGCGCCACGGCACTGCAGGCGACGCTGGCCAGCAAGGACAAGACGCTGCGGCGCTATCCCGGTCTCGGCCACTCCCTCGGGCCGGCGCCGAGCGTGATCGGCGACGACTTCGCCCCGATCGCGGCAAGACCCCTGGCCGACCTGGTCAGGTGGCTCGACAAGCGCCGCGGCTGATCTCGCCTGGCGCCGCGCCGATCAAGTCGCGGTTTCGTGGCGCTCTCCTCACGTTGAGGTGCCTGAGCGGAGGGCCTCGCTGCAGCAGATTCCTCGATCAGGCGCTACTGCAAGATCCAGGCCAACCCCCGCAGCATCATCAGACTGGCCACGCCGACACCGAGCCCGGCACCCCGCCGCACCGACTCGAAACACCCAGGCCACCCGACCGACGACCACGATCACACGCGCCCGTTTGACAAACCCGCAGCCATATCAGTAGCGTGCCTCCACTGAGGCCACGGCTGGCCGCTAACCCTCCTCACCGAGAGGCCTCATGCGCCGTCCCCCAAAAGCTCGTGCTCTTCGTGTCCCTGGTTGCGACGCTGGTCCTCGCACTTGGGGTAACCGCTCTCGCCCAGAGACGGCAGGATCCGTCGCCTGCTCCGGGAGATGCCTCGGACCCAGGCGTCGTGGCGCCCAGTGACGCGGCGGCAGATCTGCGTGACGTCGACCCGAACGCTCTGAAACCGTCTCAGGCTCTGGGTCAGGGGATTGACCCGTCTCTGGGTCAGGGGATTGACCCGTCCGTCGACCGGGGAGCCGGGGGGCTCGTTCTCGACGGGTCGCTGGCCAGTGGCGCGATCAACCGGGATCCAGAGGGTGGGTTCTTCGTGGGCACCGACGCAGGACGGCTTCAAGCTTCTCCGGTCGGAGTCGGTGCTCAGGCCTCGTCCGCCGCGTTGGTCGCTGGCGGCGACGCGGCGTTGTTCGCCAACACGGCCCCTTCCACAGATACGCTCGTGCGGCCCGACCCGACCGGTGTGGAGACGTATACGCAGTTCCGTGACGACTCGGCACCAACAACCACGTCGTGGAGGATCAGCTTGCCTGGCGACGAGACGCTGATGCTGCTGCCGAAGGGCGGTCTGGCGGTCTTGGCCCCGACCGACGAGACGGACAACCGGTCCAGCACATCGCCTTCGGTGCCCCCAGCCGGAGCAGACGGAGGGGGCAGTGGCGAGGACACGACAGGTGGGGCTCCCTCGTCGGCCATCCCCGCCGGCACGCGCATCATCGCCGTCATGACCGCACCTGGGGCCATCGACGCCAATGGCACGTCGGTCGACGCGACGCTTAGCGTCAAGGGAGACACGGTCACCATGAAGATTGCGCCGACAGCGTCGACGGCTTATCCCGTTGTTGCTGACCCGGCGTTCATTCCGTCCGGTACCCTTGGGGGCGGCTGGTGGGGCTACGGTGCCTCCGAGTCGCTTTACCGCAGCAGGTACTCCTTCGAGAACCGTCCGACTCAAGACGGCGGGTGCGGTTTCTATGACGAGGGTGGCGTCGATACCGGTGAGTCTGAGGTCGTCCGGCAGATTGCCGTCCGGGGGCACTCGTGCCTGTCGCTCGTAGAAACGGGGCTCCCGTACGCGGAGCCGGGGGAGGACGTCGACATCACAGACGACCTCAACGACAACGGCGACGACGGCAGCGGACCGGCTGCTCACGCCGCCACGGCCGCTGCGAAGATCCACAAGAACCGCGGCTACTACAAGAGTGATCAGGAGGATATGGCGCAGATCGACGTAAACTCGGTCAGTGACACTGTGATCTGGACGTACACGAGCAGTTGCGTGAGAAGCGCAAAGGGTTTTGATCACACCGGCGTCTTCAAGCTCACCGGTTGGCATCGCATCGGATTCAATTCGCTAGACACTACTCGTACCTGCGGAGAAGCCACGAAGTCGACCTACGCAGACTTCAAGGGGGGACAGTACTTCCCCGCATGCTTTGGAGGCTCCGTGTACACGTTTTACTCCAACAACATCGCTCAGGGACGTCCAGCAGGCAGGTTCACGCCCAAGTCCTATCAGGTGTCGGGAGGAGCGCTGTGTCATTACCTCCTCCACTTTGAGCACCACAAGAAGAACAAGCGGATCTACTGACACACTACGATGTTCCAAAGCGGGCTCGGCTGGATGCCCTCGAGTTCTGAGTTCTGGCTGGCGGCTGCCGCGTTGGCGGCGGCCGCTGCCGCTTCTCTTGCGCTCCTGCTTCTTCCGGTTTATGGCGAGAGCACGGACGGAGGACCCGAGCAAAGCCGGCGACTTGTCGACGGCAACTCGGGAGGTGCGATCGTCCTTGTCGTACCCGTCGGGCTGGTCGCGATAGCCGTTCTCGCCTCGTTTAGGCAGCGCCGTCGGCTCTGGCTAACGTCGGTCGTGAGTCTGGCGGTCTTCTCGGCGTTGACGGGGTTCACGATTGGCCCCTTCTACCTTCCCGCGCTGGGGCTGCTCCTCCTGAGCAGGCGGCGCGGGCGACGTTGGTCGTCGGGCTAGCGCTACTGTCCAGGAATCGCAGTCAGGTGCGTTTCTTTGTCCCGTTCCCCGTTGCGACCCGGCCTCCGAGGCATGGCGTCGGCAGCGGTCCTCGTAGCGTTTGCTGCTCTCTTCGCCGGTTGTGCACAGATGTCGACCGAGGCGCGCGATGGGCCGGGCCCCGAGGTATTCGTCCTCAAGATCAAGACGGGGGACCTGCGCTACACCGATCTGCCGCCCGCACACCGGGTCGTCGGCGACCAGGTCGTGTCGAACGGGCGGGTCTTCGACAGCAAGAACCGGACCATTGGGCGCGCGGAGAGCATTGGTACCGTAACCCGCCGCCGACCCTACCTTCTCCTACTGACCGTGGTGTTCACGCTTCGCGGCGGGCAGATCGACGCGCAGGGCGTTGCGCCCTTCGAAACGACTAAACCCATAGCTTTGCCGGTGCTCGGGGGCACGGGGAGGTTCCTGGAGGTTGTACGGGGACGAGTCGAGTTGAGCGGCGGTAGGCGGGACGGCTCTGGTCGCGCCGTGTTTACGCTGGTCCGGGGCTGACGTCGGTCACGGTTACCAAGGCGTCGGCTCATCACGCACGGCCTGCCGCGTGTGGTGGAGCTCTTCGAGGCCCGCAAGCCCAAGGGCCTGGCCAAGATCGCCGAGGTCGGGGGAGTGGTCTCGATCGAGGAGACGGACAAGGCGCTGACGGTCGTGGTCACCGACGAGGGGGGCGACGAGCACCGCAACTCGTTCCCGCGTCGCACCCGGCTGTTCGTGGCTGAGGGCGAGCAGGTCGAGCCCGGCACGCAGCTCAACGAGGGGTCGCTGTACCCGCACGAGCTGCTGGCGATCCGCGGCCGGACGGAGACCGAGCTGTACCTCGTCAAGGAGGTGCAGGAGGTCTACAAGTCCCAGGGCGTGGACATCGACGACAAGCACATCGAGCTGATCGTCCGCCAGATGATGAAGAAGGTCCGGGTCGACCAGAAGGGCGACACCGAGTACCTGCCGGGTGCGTTCATCGACCGCAACGTGTTCCTCGCGCGCAACGAGCAGGTCGGCGCCGAGGGCGGCGAGCAGGCCCAGTTCGAGGAGATCATCCTCGGGATCACGAAGGCGTCTTTGAACACGGACTCTTTCCTGTCGGCGGCCTCGTTCCAGGAGACGACGAAGGTGCTGACCGACGCCGCGCTGGAGGGCAAGAAGGACTCGTTGCACGGGCTGAACGATCCGTGGTGGGCGGCGCTCGCGGCGTGGGTCAGCCATTGCAGGACGGGCGGTCTTGCAGGCGGCAGGTCTCGCGGACTGACTGGATGCACTCGATCCAGCGGCTGCCGCGCTCAGATTGGGTGTCGCCCTGAATCGTTCGCATCAGCACGGCGTGGCGGACGCCCGGTCGAGTAGCCGAGGGGAATCGCACCCCCCGGCCCTCTCAGAACCCGGCGTGAACCTCTCGATTCACCGGGCTCCCATCATCCAGCCTACGCCTCGGAGCAGGCCTTCGTGGACGGCGAAAGCGTCGCGCCACTCGCTCCGGCCGCACCCACGGTCGCCGCCTCCGAGCTGATGGGCTGAAGGCAGCCCGGACGCGGGCGGGCTGACCCCCGCCCGGTCGTCGCCTTCATCCCGTCCCGCCGTTAGGGTCCCGGCGATGGCGGGCTGCTACGACCTCCTGATCGTCGGGATGGGGTCGGGCGGCATGACCGCCGCGGAGTTCGGCTCCTCGCTCGGACTCAAGGTGGGGGTCGCCGAGCGCGGCCGGGTGGGCGGGGACTGCCTGTGGACCGGGTGCGTGCCCTCCAAGGCGCTGCTCGCCTCGGCCAAGGCGGCGCACACCATGCGCCACGCCGACCACTACGGCATCGAGCCGTGCGAGCCGCGGATCGACACCGCCCGCGTCTTCGCGCGCATCCGCTCCGTCCAGCAGGCGATCGCGACGTCCGACGACTCACCCGCGCGCTTCGAGTCAGAGCTCGGCGTGGAGATCCTCCGGGGCGACGCCCGGCTCACCGGCTCGCACTCCGCGAAGGTGGGCGACGAGGACGTCGAGGCCCGCTTCCTCCTGCTGTGTACGGGCTCCCGGCCGGTCGAGCCACCGATCCCGGGGCTGCCGGAAGCGGGCTTTCTCACCTCGGAGACCGTGTGGGACATCCCCCGGGCGCCCGACTCGCTCGTCCTCATCGGCGGCGGGCCATCGCGGTGGAGATGGCGCAGGCCTTCGCCCGGCTCGGGGTGGGAGTCACCGTTCTGCAGAAGGGCCCGGGGATCCTGCCGCGCGACGAGCCCGAGCTCGTGGAGACGCTGACGGCACGCCTGCGCTCCGAGGGCGTCGACCTCCGGCTCGGCGTCGAGGCGACCCGCGTCACGGTGAAGGACGGGAAGAAGGTGGTCCACGGCACCGAGGGCGGCGTCGAGCGCTCCTGGGCGGGCTACGAGATCATCCTCGGGGCGGGGCGGCGCCCGAACATCGAGGGGCTGGGGCTCGAGGAGCTCGGCATCGCCGTGGGCCGCCGCGGGATCGAGACCGACGACCGCCTGCGCACGAGCGTCGACTCCGTCTACGCCGCGGGCGACGTCGCGGGGCGCCACCTCTTCACCCACTCGGCCGGGTACGAGGCCGCGCGCGCGGTGCGCAACATGTTCTTCCCGGGCTCGAGCAAGGGCGCCTACGCTGTGCCCTGGTGCACGTTCACCGACCCCGAGCTCGCCCACGCCGGGCTCACGGAGGCCGAGGCCCGCGAGCGCCACGACTCCGACGACGTCGAGATCCACGTCCAGGAGCTCTCGCACTCCGACCGCGCCCGCGCCGAGGGCGCCGAGAACGGGGCGATCAAGCTCGTCACCGCGAAGGGGAAGCTTGTCGGGGCGCACATCCTCGCGCCCGCCGCGGGCGAGCTCATTCACGAGCTCGCGCTGGCCATCCACCAGGGGCTGAAGCTCGCCGACCTCGCCGACGTCATCCACGTCTACCCGACGCTGTCGAGCGGGGTCCAGCAGCTCGCCGCCGAGGCCGCCTACGAGAAGGCGGAGCGCCTGAACTTCCTCATCCGGTCCGGGCGCTGAGCGGCGTATCTGCCCGGGGCGACCGTCGCGGCCGCCACGCTCAGGGAGCCCTAGCCAACTACGCTGCGGCCATGGGCCGCGGCTCGCGCAAGCGCTCGACGGCCGGCACGCCCCAGGCACCTGTCTCCCGGCCCGCCCGTCCGGCCCTCGCGCCGGCCGCGGAGCGCCCCCGGGCCCCGTGGCACCCGGTGCCCGTCACCGAGGTCGGCCTGGGCCTCGGCCTCCTCACCGCGCTCGTCGGGTTCATCCGCGGGCCGCAGGGGAGGGTGCCCATGCTCGTCGGCCTCGGCGTGTGCTCGGTCCTGGCCTTCGAGCTCGCCGCGCGCGAGCACTTCGCCGGCTTGCGCGCCCACGCGCTCATGCTCGCCGCCGGCCCCACCGTCGTGCTCGAGGCGCTGCTCTACGGCGTCGGGATGCGCGGCCCCTTCCTCCTGGCCGTCGCCGCCCCCGTCTTCGTGGCGCTCGCCTTCCTGTTCCGCTCGCGCTGGCGCGAGGCGAGCGAGCTGCGTTCTCTGCACCGCTAGGGGGTAGCGTCTCGCCCATGCTCGCGGGACTCGTCCAGGACGATCATCAGCTCACGCTCCAGCATGTCCTCGACCGCATGCGCCGCGTCAACGGCCGCGCGAAGGTCGTCACGCTGCGGACCGCCGGGGGAGAGACCACGGAGGCGACCCACGCCGAGGTCGCCGCCCGCGCCGAGCGCCTCGCGGCCGGCCTCGCCCGGCTCGGGATCACCGAGGGCGACCGCGTCGCCACGTTCTGCTGGAACACCCAGGAGCACCTCGAGGCCTACCTGGCCGTGCCGTGCATGGGCGCGGTGCTCCACACCCTCAACCTCCGGCTGTTTCCCGATCAGCTCACCTACATCGCCAACCACGCGCAGGACAAGGTCATCATCGTCGACGCCTCGCTCGTGCCGCTGCTCGAGCAGGTCGCCGAGACGTTCGAGCACGTGGAGCGCTACATCGTCATCGGGGAGGGGGACACGGGTGGTCTCGACCCCGTGATCCCCTACGAGGAGCTGCTCGGCGGTTCGGGCGACGAGCCCTTCGACTGGCCCGAGCTCGACGAGCGGATGGCCGCGGGACTCTGCTACACGAGCGGTACGACCGGCAACCCGAAGGGCGCGCTCTACTCGCACAAGTCCAACGTGCTCCACGCCCTCGCGGCCTCCACCGCGGACGCGCTCGGCGTCTCCGCGCGCGACCGGGTCCTCCCCGTCGTCCCCATGTTCCACGTCAACGCGTGGGGCATGCCCTACGCGGGCGCGCTGGCGGGCTCGGACCTGATCTTCCCGGGGCCGTTCCTGAAGGGGGAGAACCTCGCGAAGCTCATCGAGGCCGAGCGCGTGACCCTCGCCGGCGCGGTTCCCACGCTGTGGATGGACCTGCTGTCCTACGCCGACGAGAACCATCCCGACCTCTCGAGCCTGCGCATCGTGGTGTGCGGCGGCGCCGCGGTCCCGCGCTCGCTCATGGAGGCCTTCCAGGAGCGCCACGACATGCCGATCGTGCAGGCCTGGGGCATGACGGAGACGAGCCCGCTGGCCGCCGTCGCCCACCCGCCCCGCGACACCGAGGGCGAGGAGCGCTGGCGCTACCGCGCGGCGACCGGCCGGCTGTTCCCGCTGCTCGACTTCCGCCTCAGGGGCGAGGACGGCGAGGAGGTGCCCTGGGACGGCGAGTCCACCGGCGAGGTCCAGGTGCGCGG
>JAABUS010009506.1_pt1 | contig 10251 bp, 12 predicted proteins | sample 5560161 | NCBI WGS metagenome assembly JAABUS01 (sample SAMN10711885, study PRJNA513376) | rock metagenome | isolation source: Antarctica rocks | place: Antarctica: Victoria Land, Trio Nunatak nord | collected 2016-01-04
ACCAGTATTGTAGCTCGCACCAGGAAGGCGAGATCACCCTAACCTCCCCTGGTATCCATTGTGGCTGGCCTACGTCGCTTGTTGCCATGCTTGGTAAGGGCATACCAGTATTGTAGCTCGCACCAGGAAGGCGAGATCACCCTAACCTCCCCTGGTATCCATTGTGGCTGGCCTACGTCGCTTGTTGCCATGCTTGGTAAGGGCATACCAGTATTGTAGCTCGCACCAGGGAGGCGAGATCCAGTAGCGGATATCATTATCCCGAACCTCGTCCGAAAACCCTCCAGTGGCGAGCGAATACCAGGGACAGAACGTAGGAAGATCCAGCAGAACCTCTCCGCGTGGCACTCTCGACTTCTTGAGCGTTTTACTACACGCCTCATCGTTAATCAATACCCGTTGTAAAGCATCTCTTGACTTATCAGGCGCTAAGATGCTGCGATAGTCTTCGATCGCATCTGGGATGCCATTGATCATTGCAATAGCAATACGAATGGCGATGCTACCCAAGACGAGTATAAGCCAATTGATCACTATCGTTGTCGACCAGAGATCTATCAAGCGCAACAGCCACTTCCACATCCGGGTTCTTATTACGCACCAGCATCGCCGGTGAAGATAAAGGGTGCTTGATCCACTTCAAATTCACAACCCGGTCCCTGTCCTACATACAAGCCTCGACGGTGACGGCAACGAGACCCAGTCAGAACTGGTAGGAGACGCTGGCGATGGTAAAGCCTGTCTCGTGATCCAACAAGTACTCCCTCAATAAGTTACTCGTATTTTCTTGGACGCTGAAGTCTTGCATCGCAGGGGACCGGATGAGAACTGGTAGGGGACGTGTGCGATGGTGAAGCCTGCCTCGTGAGCTGCACCTTGCAGTTTACTCGGCTCATCTTATGATTCTTGTGGTTCGTTTGGACTGGGAGGATGGCCATGAGTCGGACCCGATTCGAGACTCCTGCGATAGTAATATCTCGCTGGCTAACGGTCGTTGATTAGCGTTTGCGGCGTCATGAAGACGACTCTTTTACTGACGGTTGCCCGGAGCACCTCAATGTCGGCTTGCTGCTGTTGGGCACATCCAAGCACAAGATCCCTCAGGGCGTCTTGATGACCACCCGCGTAGCCAGTCAGTTGCTGGTGTTGCTGGTGTTGCTGCTGCCTTTGCCTCGGCTCGCACACGAGGGTTGCATGATGTCTCTGCCCGCAGAAGAGACAGATAGGCCAGCAGGTCTGGCGCCACTCTTTGCCTCCGATCACAAGAATCCCAAGTTGGCGAGTACTGAGAGAGAACTCTGCAGAAACTACTCTGCCCGAGTCACGGAAGTCTGTAGTTCCTCCTTCAGCGGCTTCATCCTGCGGTCTCGACTTACAGGAGCTTTACTGATGTTCATCGACCCTGTGGTGGATCGTTGCAGGGAGCCTGCATTTGTGCTTTTTTCTGTTCGGTATGTGTGATTTCTTCAATCGTCCGAACCAATTATTTTGCGTCCATCGTAGGGCGCTGTAGCTTTGCCACCTGCAAGGAGCCTGTGTTTGAGATTTATTTTGACTGGTCTGTGTTCTTCCCAAGTGTCTGTGTCAAACTTTTCGCGCATGCCACGGGCGCCCCAGGTTTCAAATTCCGCGATCGGGTCTCCCTTTGAGAAATCCGTGTCAGCCAAGTACTACACCATCGCCACTTGCCGCAGGAGCGTTTTCGCCTATCAGCTACACTACTGTTATTCAGTAGCGAGTGGGACAGTGGCCGTTATTGCCGACATCCACTTGAACGTATAGAGCCAACTATTTTACTGGATCCTTTGGCTCGCCCACCAGTATCGCTGCCATTGTCTCCGGGTGCATATATAGGACACACTCCTTTTTCATCGATTTACAAATCGAACGAACTTCCCTGTGTCCATCAATTCACCAAGCCGCTCCCGGACCGCTGCACATGCTTCTTACTACTCCCCTGCACAGCCAAAGCAACCTGAACCGAAGACGGATATCTAGTTCCGAGCCTTCGTCAGAAACAATAACGACAACTTCACCACTTACCACCACTCTTTGCCTGCTCGCGAGGATTGGGGCCTCAGATCTGAGAAGCGGCAATTGGTCTCCCATTGCACGGTAGCATATCTAGTTTCAAGCCTTTCTCGCCACGTTTCACCACTCGCTGGCTGCTTACGAGGCCTTGCGATTCGGCCTCACAAAATGAGACTCCTTTACTTCTACTTCGACACGCTCGAGAGTTTGAACCTGCGAAATTGGGACCGGCAATTGGTCCCTCACGGCATTGATTGGGTGAGCTTCCGATTATTGCGAGATGTACTGGTGGGATGGCCAGCCCTGCTATTCTTACGCGTTCGCCGGCTAATCGCGAGCATCGGGCCCCGAAGGAATGGGAAGCGACAATCGATCAATCATATCACCGTCTCTGTGGACTTTCAGAGCGTGTCTGGAAGTAACAGTCGAACGTCCTCAGATGCCAGGTATCTGTCACGCCAAAGACCACAATCTCCGTCATTCAAACCCGCCGTGCTCTACCATTCGCGGCTATTTGCGAGGATTAGGCATTGAGAACTAAAATGCGACAGTCGCTCCGTCACAGCATATCTGGCTCGTGATTTGAACGACGCTCGCTCACGGCTGCGTATTGGTAAAGGTCGTTGAAAGCTGGGGACTTGAGAATCTTCTACCACCGACACAACCACAATCAATCAGACCCTGGAAGGTGTGCCGTGAGTACGACTGCTCATGGCTCACTGCGTACCATCGGAGGTACCAATCGAATGGCCCGAATTTGTCCCCAGTATCATGCCCAGCAATGCAAGGAGCAAGATCGTCGATTTTGGCTCGTGGGTCGGACAGCGTGTTCTCACAGCCCCGTATCGGTAGAGGTCGTTGGAAGCTCGCGAGCATGGATAAGCGCGACCTACGAGATGATTCCGTCTCTAATTCAGCGCACAAACTTGTCCGGAGATCCTACCGTGTCCCTCCATGTCGACAACGATTCTTACATACTGCAGTGTGCTCCTGTCTGAAATGTTTTTACCTAGGTTCTTGGCTTCATCTCCTGATTCAGTCCACCGTATCTTTTGGATTAGCTTTCCATTGTCGCTTGGGCGAGAATCGTTCCGACTGTGAACAGGTTTGCCGCGGGAACAGTAGATCAAAATTACCAACCCCAGAGGCTTACGATCACTGCAGCATCGATTAGCATCATGTGGAAGGATTAACAACTCTCACTCACGATTTAGATAGCATATTCGCACAACTCCGTATCGCAGTATCGAGCAAAACATTTCGTGGAGAGGAATTGCCAATTCTGGCTGATGGTTGAGACGGCATATTCTCACAGCTCCGAATTGGATAAGGTCTTTAAATTATTGGCTGCTCCATCAACCGAATAGCTAATGGGTCGATATCAAATTCGCGGGCGTACTTCTTCTCAACGAGGTTCGGTGTGGTAATCTTCAATCGCCGACCTCCGCTCGAGAGGCAAGAGCCATAAATCAAGCGTCATAGCCAGATCTCCGAGTGACAGTTCGGAATACTCTATCCATCACTGTCCCGTCGTCACGTCGCATCTCCGGCACACTCTAATCAACAAACCTGTCACCAAGTTGGCGCAGATTACCGCAGCACTGGCCAAGTCCATCGCGACCATACAAAGATCTTATTGCGCAAGGCGGTATCCTCTTCCTATGGATGCGTATTCTCTTGACGGGTTTCGGCACCATTCATCCCATCTCTGACCAAATGTGGGGTGCTCTGTATCAGAGTCGAAACATCTAGTGGGTAGTGTTTCCGGATGTTGTTTCATGGTGTCCATGGATTTACGAAGCTGATATCGGAATGTTTTGTGTGCATCTGTACATGATCGGAGTGTGATCCTATCCCAAGCACCACCACTCATCGATTGCTGGCCCCAAACCCTTGTTTCAAACATGTCGCTGTCCACCTTGGATCCGGGATTTCGCGGCGATCAACGGCACCTCGAGTGCTTCGCAAATCCGATACAAATTACGCAGGAAATTGATTAGAGCCGTATTCCTGGATACTCGCTCTTGCCATTTGGCGATACATTCCAAGACGCAGACACCACACTCCACGCTTCGTCATTCCCAGAACAGGTACTTGGGATCTTCAAATACGGCTATGCTTTCGGCCGGATCACGATCCATGCTGGATCGAATTATCCGGCAATAGGCACCATACTGAGCGTTTTGCCGATCCGAAAGCAGGTAGTCGGAATATTCAACCACAGCCATTTTCTCAGCTTTATCGCCGTCCATGCCGAATCAAGTTTTCCGGCGAGAGGCACCACACTGAGCGGGCAAGCAGGCACGCAGGAATGTGGTCGATCCGAGATATCGAGGGAGGCAATGAGGAATGGACAATAGACATTCTGAGTCCAATCTGGCGACAATTCAAGATTCTGAGACAGTCCACCGCCCTCGTCGTCACGCTGCACCCCTCGAAGCAAAGCTTGGATATTATGCTGTGAAGCACCTGGGTCAACGCAGTCTGTTACCAAACATGCACTGACGAAGGCTTGCTCAACTACCGACATCTATCCACAGTCTCATCGACGCAATGTGGTACCCTCCTTCTGTGGATGTGTGTCTCCACGACCGGGGCCTGGGTGCCATCCCTCCCACACCTGACCCAAAGGAGAGTGCTTCGATGTGGGTTTATGGTATTCTCTCGATGCTGGTAGTCGGGAATCTGTGATTGTAGGTCAACTGCCACTAAATGGACCCTTTATTCGCTGACCAAGTCTAGCCTGTGTCGCTCTTCGCGCAGCCGAGACTTTGCGCAAGCCCATACGACCCTGTTCGATTTGCAACCCTACCACTCTATCACCCTTCTATTAGGATGCTGTTGCGAATGCAGCCCAACGACACGCTTGGCGCAAGCCGTTCCTCGCAATCCGACCTTGCGTGCCATCCTCCACAAGATGGTATGCTCTTACAGGTGCAGCCTAACAGCAGACCTGGCACAGGCCGACACGATTCTCGCCAATTCGCGACACTACATATCGTTGGCCGCCTCATGACAGGCTCCTGCAGGTCCAATGCAACAGCATCGACCTACCACGCAGGATTGACGGTAGCAGCTCATAATGGAGCCTACCAGCATGGCTATGGGCACAGAGCACGCCTTCTCTCACTGGTCGCAGTGGAACTTTCCCGACACCACTTCTCGCTCGTCTTCTTCCTTTCACGCCAGATCCAGCATGGCCGGATTGTCGGATTGTCGTTTTCGAAGATCTAGAGGTCCTAGGCGCGAAAGGAACACGCTCTGTCCTGTGGTTGCCTTGTGGAGTTGACATCAAGCCGTTGTGGTGCCCTGTCAATTGGTCCAAGTTCCCGCCCTTCTGCTGCTAAAAAAACACCTGTCCAGGATCTCCGCCATATCCGCTCTCCCTTGTCCTATGGGCCGCCGCAAAAGCCAGGTGATGTTTCGCTCGATTATCGTCCCTTCCCGTTGAAGCGCGAGCTATCGCATTGCATATGCACCAGCGTTGGGAGAAGCAGGCACAGCTTGCAGGCTGGGATCGGTGGTACGCGAAGCCAAAGGATCTCGTCAGGGAGCACAGGTTGCCCTTCCCTTCCGATACACATTTTTGGGGCTCTCGCTCAGCGACCGAGCACTACTCAAGGCCATTAGGGCTTGGCCGATGACTACAACTATGCAGTTCGAGAGGTGTCGACGACACTGGTATATAGCAAGGAGGTGTTCGTCAGGCCAACAGAGCACTTTAAAATGGTAAACAAGCTCAGCCTAGAGTTGGTAGTCTTAATTGATTTGCTCTAACATTACGTTGCCATTTAAAGTGTGCCTGCAATTGCTTAACCCCCATCTCTTGACTTTTCCTGCAAGCAACGCTCGTAACAAGTGGACTAATCCATCCACTTCCTACAAGCGACAGCTGCGACATTACTAGGATGCAAATAACATGACAGAAACTCGTTCTACAGTTCCTACAGCCAAAGTCAAAGTCAAGTCCAGTCTTACTGTAAGAGGATTGAAGTTCAATGGTTGCTTGGTGTCGTACAAACTCATGAGGAGCGAATCTCTCCGGCTTATACCTTTCCTCGGTGCAGCTTCAGTCCGGTGGCCTGTTTCACATCACAGGGCATGATTCAACGTCACTATACATGGCGCGATAAATGCAGCAGGCATCCAACCTCGCTGTTGCTAAGACGTCGTTATCTCTGCAGAAAAGTCGGTATCGGCATTCAGTCTCAGATGTTATCTACACATTCAGTTATATGTACTAATTGAAGGTCTTCTGATCGGGACGTGCGTGTCGGTTACGCTGGCGTTGCTTCTGCGAAGCCAATGGGGATCAAAGCCCCAGTGTTCCATCCAATTTTTGTCTTTTGGTACAGAAGGTTCGCGGTTCGAATCCTTTACAACTCGATCTCTTTGTTTTTTTGAAGCTGATTATCCAAATGCATTCTTTTGACTCCAGAAAGCCCTGATCGTTCATAGAGTGAGCTTGAGGGCTGTTACTTTACGTTTGCTGTTCAGCTCAAAGTGTAAAAGTGTCCGCCGAGAGCCGACTACAAGATCGGACAACTCCAACCAGCCGGATAAAATAATCGGAATCCCATTACTAGCTATATGGCAAATCACTGTAATTCACAATGATCACTCTGGGGTGTTTAAGGCATGACCGAGTTGAGGACAGGGTGGCTATTTGCGAGCATGGAGTAAATTTTTATCTATTGGGTTGCGCTCCTGTTACTAACATCTGGGATACAATCATGAAGCTACGACCAGGAAAATCCAAGTATCTAGGCCAACACCAAACGATTTGATGGTTTCGCGTGTGAGTCTCTTGGCTAGCTAACCAACTGGAACAGTATCATGGGCCAAAGCTTGGTGCCGGTGATAATGAGAGATGGGCAGATGCGCGATGACGGTGTGAAAGACTGTCAGGGATAATCTATCACGAGGAGAATTGTCGCAATATGTGATCATCTCAAGAGGCAGATTTTCAACTTACAGGCCTTCCCGTAGCAATGTTGTGGTTGAGCAAGAGGTGATTCGCAGACATCTGAGGGCGAGCGTCTACGTAGATTGGAGATGCTTAATCTACGATGTAGTCAACGTGCTTGTATGCGCATTGGGAGCATGAGTGATTGGAACCAGAAACCTAAGAAAGAGAATTGCGATATTCAAAGAGAATGAACGGAGTCTCTTTGGCACGCTTCTACACCCGTCATTGTTAGTCTCCAGCGCGCGGCGTCGCTCTTGCCCAGCGACCCTTGGTATGAATCTCCTGCCAAACCGCCAGCTTCCCTTCCAGTGTGGGGAGATCCTCCTGCTCAAGGTGCATATGAGGCTGCCAGCTTATAACATTGAGAGATGCCCAAGCAAAAGCTAAAGCTGTGTCTCCCATCCAAGTCTGGAGCCGCCTTTGCTGTAGCGACCCTCGATGTGACTGTGAAGCGTAGGGAACTGCTCCTGTAGGCTCCTGTGGACCAGCCGAGCCAGACAACAGTGTATAGGGTTCCATCTACTTGAGCTGGAGCGACCCTTGGTGCAATTTTCCCTATAGTGTGTGGCACTGCAAGCCGGTGCGACCCTGTGTGCAATGTGTGTGAGTTGTATCTCCGGTCCAGGTCTTAGGCATCGAAGCGATCAAAATGCAAGCTTCAATCCTCCTGGTCTGGAGTTGCTTTCCAAACTGTGAGACTGCCCCAAGCTGATGCCCCAAGCTGAAGCGAAGTAAACGTTTCATCCCTTGCAAACGCCAAATGAGTGGCGCTGAAGCTGTGCTTCCTGGCGTGGCTCTGTCCTTACTCAAGGAAAAGAAGTCCTTGCTATCAGAGAATTGCAGAGCTGGAGCGACCCTTTGGCGACACCCGTATGTGTATTGTGACGCTGCCCTTACACAAGTCCTTGTATGTCGCAATCCGGAGATGGTATGCAATAAGGATCTGGATCTGCCAGCTTCTGGTTTCGTGGCCCCTGGCATACCAGCATCCAGTGTGTAGCTGCCCCTGCTCAAGCTGTAACGGCTTCTTCTGGTTGTGCTGCTACGATTGGAGCCGACCCTTGTCTGGGCAAGTTGAAGTGACCCTTGCAGTAAGACCAAGCTCGCTCTACCTTAGGACGACAATGTAGCCGAATCTCTCCCCTCTCCCCTCTCCTCTTTGCACCTGCCAGCCATGGTGGCACCATCCAGAGCCCTAGCTGTGGTTTCAATCCAATCCGGAGTATGAAGTCGCCCACAAGAGCGACCTTTAGTGCGACAGCGACACAGAAGTCGGGCAGCTTCCGGCTGTGGAGCTACTTTTGCCCAAGGCGTATAGCCCCCAAACAGCATGCCAGAATCGAGCGTGTAAAAGTCCCGGCTCGAGCTGGAGCGACTTTGGTGCAGCGAGGCTTCACTTCCGGGTTTGAAGCCATGCTGCGAGGTCGTGTTTCGGTCGTGGTGATGTGGAGAGACCTTCAGTGTAATGAGGGTCAAGCCAGCCTCCGGTTGTGCTGTGTAACTGCCCTTGCTCGAGCTGGAGCGACCCTTTGGCGTGTCGAGAATCTAGACCCAGTCCGCCAACTTCGAATCGTGGAGCTGTTCCTATTCGATCCTTCATACCAGTAAGCCCGCATTCGGCATGTGATTGGGGCAACGAGACTCACCAGCTTTCGGGTGTGGAGCTGCCCTTTCCCTGATTGCAGGTTGGAGCGACCCTTAGTGTAATCCCTGTAGGCTCTTCCAGACTCCTAGCAGCATCAAGCTGGTCCCTGTAGGCTCTTCCAGACTCCTGGCAGCATCAAGCTGGAGCAACCCCTGCAATGTCACCCAGCCCACCAGGCTCATTGCGTCTCTCCACCGCTTGGAGAGTGTGCAGCCGGATGTCTTCCTTTCACCTCTGCGAGCGACGTGCGACACTGCCCTGCTCAAGCTGGATTGTTGTGTTTGCGATTCGGTCCGCCAGCCTCAGTCCGCCAGCTTCCATGTGAATTGTGTCTGTCCCCGCAACGCGAGCTTCTCTCTTCCCTCCTGTGTGTGGAGCTGCCTGTATTTGAGCAGGAGCGACCCTCGATCAACCCAAGTCCAGGCCTCCACTCCTGCCAGCTTCCCATGAGTGAGTGATCCTTGTGCAATGCGCAATATGAAACATCCATAATGCGGAGAACGTAGTGATAGTGCAGGTGAGATTGGTGGCGACGTCTTGAAGATTGTAGGAGCGACCTTTGATGCATCCCAACTCCTGCCCCCCACTCATGCCAGCTCACCCTTTGTGAGTGTGAGCGACCCTTGATGCAATGCTTGGTATTGAGTGTCCAGGATGCGGAGTTGACGATAGTGTAGGAAAGATTGACGGCGACGTTTCGAGGCTGGTAGGTGGTACTCTAGAGAGAGCACGATTAGTACAATGGACATGGCCAATGGAAGGGCCTGCGAAAGCTGGGACCGTACGTTAACATCCCTGCCTGTAAGAAGCTCGCCACGATTGCGCCTTTAACAGCGATAGGCCTCCAAGACTGCGTCGTTCTTAGGGAATGGGGACGGGGATTTCGAGGGTAAAGCATCAACCGGAAACCGCAAGGTTGGGGGTCAAAGGCTTATGTGTTCGATCTTGGATTGCCACCTCCAGGAACGCTAGCATGCTCTTTGGCACAAGGAATGTAGTAGGGGCATTTGTAGGTAGGCGACAAGAACGCGCAATGCAGGTCGAGATTGCTGTGGGGATCGCTAGAGGAAGAGACCGTCAGATTACGGCTCCCAAAGTTGGTAGGAACTGGGGGGTGGCACCAGAATTTGTTCCTAGAAGTCCTCCATCCAGATCCATGTTTTCCTGGTCCAACAGCAACATGCTCCGAAGGCTCCAATCGGACCCAGTCTGCTTCATGATAATAGAGCCAGTCTGCTTCAAGATAATAGAGGTGTACGTGGGAGAGATCGTAAGGAAGCGTCGACAGCGAGTGTAGATACAAGGAAGTCGGGTAAGGCTACCAGCAGAAGGTAGACGCATTGGAGGCAAGTTGACGTGGCTGCAGGAGAGTCTAGAGACAGCGCATTGTCAGTCCAAGCTTGTAGGTGGAAGTGCTCAGTGTCTCCAGGGTGACCTCCTCATACATTATCCCGTGACAGTCCTTTGTCCTTGTGATTCCCATCCTCCACCATTGTATGCTCTCCCAGCAGGGGTTAGGGTTAGGGTTAGGGTTAGGGTTAGGGTTAGGGTTAGGGTTAGGGTTAGGGTTAGGGTTAGGGTTAGGGTTAGGGTTAGGGTTAGGGTT
>JAABUS010009507.1_pt1 | contig 10251 bp, 13 predicted proteins | sample 5560161 | NCBI WGS metagenome assembly JAABUS01 (sample SAMN10711885, study PRJNA513376) | rock metagenome | isolation source: Antarctica rocks | place: Antarctica: Victoria Land, Trio Nunatak nord | collected 2016-01-04
AGTGCTCGAGTGCTTTCTTAACTGTGTTGACCAATAGTCGTGCGCAAGCCGATGTGTATTGCTACACTGCATTTGAAAAATGTATCGTTCTGATGACAATCATTGCCATCACATTCTCAGAAAGCCTCCCTGTGCAAGCTGTGCTTTGTTGGTACACTGTCGTGTGCATCACTCACATGTCTCTCAAAAGCAGGTGTGCTGTGTGCAACGTTGCCTCTGCGCTGCAGGTGACGCACAGCGGCGCAGGCCATCCTTCCGCCAGTGGTTCAGCAGCGCCCCTCATCGGCCTCCATCTGCACAGCATGCCACATCTGCACAGCATGCCACATCTGCCAGACCACCAGCTGCCTCACGACAGCGCACTTCTTCCTCTAGCAGAGAGCAGCGCAGTGACAACCCCCCGCCCAGGTCAACTCACAACACCGAGTGGAGGTGGAATCTGGGTGGGCCCTCAACAGGGGGGTCCTCTGCGGGTGCCTATCAGCCCCCCCGCCTTCCTGCCCACCTTTCAGGAGTCAACTCAGGCGCAGCCTCTGGCTCCAGCAGATCTACAGAGTGGAGGTGGAATCTTGGGGGGTCATGGCAGCCCCCTAGCAATGCGCCTGGTCAAGGCCAAAGCAGCAGGTCCAGTCAGGCTGTGCAGACAGATGCCAGGTCAGCAGACAGGTCACGACCTGCCAGGAACAGCTCTGGTGATATGCAAAGACCATGGCAGCGCAGACGCATGCTAGCAGGCAGCCCAAGTGAGCAAGAAGCAAGTCTTCAGTCTACGGCCAATGAGCCTGCAAGGTCAGAGGCTTGGGAGCACAGCTCAGCAGCAGGCACAGCCAGGCAGGCTGAAACTGGATCTGGACGCAACAGCCAGCAAGGCTGGCGTCGGCTGCTGCCTCGTTTTCTGGGTCAGATGATGCCTGGTGGTCAGCCTGCCCGGGAGGGACCAAGCTCCGCAGGAGCACAGGTGCCAGCTGTACAAAGCACAGGGATGCAAACGGACGTCTCTGGTCAGCATGACCAGGCAGCACCCACCTCAACAGGAGCTGGATTTGGCTCACAAGCTGCTGAGGCAGGAGCAGATACAGGTTGGTTTGCTTTGGTCAGGGCACCCTGCTGCCATGTGCCTGCAATGCAATGCATAACATCCTGTTGTGCATGCAATGCACTGCAGATGTGTAGCACTGAGCTGCATCACACTGCAAAGCTACTCCAGTAAAGAGTTGTTTCACTGTGTCACAACATCTTGCATCCTTGCAACATTTGATGTATGCTACAATATCTTCATACTTTATAAGACATCCTTTGTAGTGCCTTCAGCAGCTGGCATGACAGTTGGGCTCCTCAACTTGCCTGCATGGTTATTACAGCAAGAGGTATTTGAGCAGGACCACATCATGTTGTTGCAGATCAGCCTCGGCAGTCACAAGCTCTGGTCCTGCCTGAGGTGCCAAATGTTTGGGATGACATGAACCCCGCAGCAGAGGAGATGCTATCCTCACCAGCAGACTCAGTTGAATATATTAATGGCGCTGATGACAACAACATGGCAAATGATGCCATGTTGCTCATCATGCATGCTGTACAAGCACGCTCAGAGGGGCGCAGCCTGAGGGATGACCGCCGGTCTAGTGCTGAGCAATATTGGCGGCAAATGGAAGAAGACGAAGAAGCTGGGTTTTTTAGGTTGTCCACTGATGGCGAAGAGGCAGGCAGGCAATGAAGTGTGCCGGTCTTTGTCTGTGCAATTTCTGTAGCAGGGGTGTGTTGCCTAACAGCTGCTCTAGCTAGCTCTTTTCCACCTTGCATGAGCAATCTTACTTTGTCTGGTATTTGGCTTTGGGTATGGCAAGCATGTAGAAGTATTTTGCATACAGTCCTGCAAGCCATGAATACTGCATTTGGAACCAAGCTGGCTACATGCTGACAAACAGTGAAGTTATTTCATCAGTCCAAAACATAGTTCCTGTAACGTCAGGCTAGCGCAGCCAATGCAGTATGTTGGTATGGCATGTAGCATGCATGTTAATCGTTGAAATCATTGCATGCCACGGCACAAAGTGTTGATGCTGTGCGCCTGATGCCATTTGCATGCAGTTATTTACTAGCATAGGAAGTCGCTGTAGTTGCTGTCTGTGCAACACGTTGTGCTGCAACTGTTGTTGCAGTGGTCTGCACAATAGCACGGCTATAATTTCTAGAGATCTAACATGGCTCAACGTTTCATACACATCGAACCTGGTGCCAACAACACCAATTCCAAGTGCAGCGAGTTAGTCAACGGTCGGTAGGTTACCTCTGCAGCAGAAATTTGCACTATTTCAGCAGTTCTTGAGAGTGTGCACAAATGGCAGAGTTGTCTAGTATGGAGAACTCACAATCTTGGTAACCTGCAGGTATGCACCTGGCTTACTACACTTGTGGAAACTGACAGTCTCAGTAGTAGGCTATACTAGAAGATTTGTACTACACAGTCTGATGTAGGCACAATGTGTCATGAGTTTCGCATGCTTACTGCCACAGTAAGAAGAAGTCCTTTGAATTTGTTGATCTAGAGTTGCTTGTGATTGTTTAAACCAAAGGCATGCTAATTGACTCTTGACCTGTGATAACCTCCTCTCAAGGTGTTTTGCAATAAGATCGCTGCAAAGTATTATGATCATGCACTGCCTGATCTTAAGCTTAAATCAGCATCAGCAGACCTACAATGAGACAGACCTCACTGCTTGATAAAGACGCCATTCTTTACTCTGCTGCGAATTTGAAATGGGAGTCTTGCTCTGCCCTCGATTCATCAGCTTGCTCTTCTGTAGCTGAGACTGATTGCAGTTGGGAAAGTCAAGCAGGGGTTGATAGCACAGACTCTTCTGTGTCTATTTTCTGGACAGCTCCTCCTGCAATGATCAGTATCATGAATCCGTCAACAGCTCACCAGCATGCGCTTCAATTCTACAATTGCACCCTTCAGGTCCACCACAGTTTCAGCGATGTAGCACAAGCTTTGCAGCACTATGTCCACAAAACCCTCAGGGATGGCCTCCTCACCACCTACACAGACACTTCTGCGATACTTGTCTCTGCGCAGAGAAAAGAAAAGAAAAGACTACGCCTTTTGGCATCAATAAAATGAAAAGCCAAATTTATACAAGGCTGCCCAGGACACGTCTCTGCGCACATGGACTCCAGTTGACAATGCAGCTGTGGACCTGCATGTTGCATACCTTGTGTGCTAGAGGCAGCATCGAATTGCCTGTTCTGCAAGGCCGCAGAACCAGTCAGCTCCTGCTGCGGTAGGCCTGCATAGTTGACAGCAAAGGTGGAAGGCTTCTCGGCACCTGAATGATGCTGCTGTAGTGTCATCTGTGGATGACCGCTGGCCGCCAGCTGAGCTTGCCTCCATTCACTAGCCTCAGCAAAGGACCTACAGGCAGTGAGGATGTCAATTGACCCTTTAGGGCTGTGGACCTACAATTGTAGGCTATCATGCATCATGCAATGTCACCTATACTTGTGCTGCACAGTACATATCAACAAATGATGATGACACTGAGAACCTCAGCATTATACCTGAGCTCACGAGGATGTGGTCGCAGAAAGTCTGAAAGGATTTGCTGAGTGTCATGTTGCTCATTCAAAGGGCCCCCAGCATGCTGCTGCTGCTGACCTCTCTTTCCAGCAGACCGTGACACAAAGCCAGCTGGCGTCCTTGTAGGCAGATGTCTTGTCCCTTCACCTCCCTCTGTACCTTTTTCATCTGATTTAGGTGCATACGCATCAAAGCCACTGCTGTTCTGGGTGGGCTGAGTAGCAACCTCAGGTGCATGTGTACTCTTCATCCATGCAGTCTTCTTGCGTGCGGGCTGGTTGCCTTGGCTAGGCTGCAAGTCATTGGTGGTGGTGTTTGCCAGCTTGGTGATCTGACTCTCATCCAGCTGGAAGTCTTCGCAGAAAATGCCTTCTGAGCGCTGAATCTCCATGACCTCCTCCACCTGTGGAGCAACAAGCCTCTGAGTCTGAGTTACATCTGTGACAGATGACGTTCACAGTCTCTGCTTGCCAAATGACTGTCCAAGCTTCAGGCAGAGCTGCAACAGAGCGCTCACAGCGTAGCTTCAAGCTTGAGGCCTTGCATGGAATGTCTTAGCCATGTGCAAATAGCTGCAGCATTTCATTGGCACAAGCATGGGCTCAAGCAGACAAGTTTGCAGTGAAAAAAGCAGAATACTGATATCACACATCGGGTACACACACCACACATCAATAAGCATGAATGCTGGGACATGACTTCAAACAGGACTACTCACTCCTGCATCTGATTGTTAAGGAAGACACATGCCCAATCTTTGCATGATCAAAGGATCATCAGAAGTACAGCATACCTGGCGCAAAGTTTCCATGATAGCAGGGCCATGTGCAAATCGCGTGTTGCTGGACAGACCACACAAGGACATGTTCATGAAGTCCTCCAGGGTGCGCGGCCGCTTCTCAGAGATCTTGGTGACCTGCTTGCGCCCCAGGAAGAGCTTGCCTGGGGTCAGCACGTTCATGGCTTGGTACAGCGCATTTACCACTATTGCCTGATGACGTGCCTCTTCCTGCAGGAGACACACACACAGACAGCCATCATCCAAAATCCAGAAACGGTTCGTTTGTGGCAAGTAATGCATTGCACATTTTATTGCATGTTCATGCAGATGTTGCTGCTCATCTGCGTCAACATGCCTGTCATTTGCTTGGCCCAGCAGTACTTGCAGCTCACAGTGGACCCCAATCCTGCACCGCGACACCTTGTCTAACTGCTGGCATACAGGGCGGTGGGCTGATATGTGTAGGCATACTGTGCATGCTCAATATGTGGCGAAGCACTGCAATCATGCACAAACCAGACAGGCTTGCAGAAGGAGATGTTGCACATCCAGCAGCACCAGATCAAGCATAAGTAGTGCAGAGTTTGCAGGGCAGCAGTGCTTGTCAGGAACATTGCACTGCAGATCATGATTGGATTGTTTAGTATACTGAGTAACCTCATGTGCGCACCACTGAGCAATGAGCATCATCTTCTGTGAGGTTCAGGTCACCTGCTGCAGCATTCTGCATCAGGTCTTCATCCTCCCAGGAAGCTGCTGAGGCAGCTGTGCGCTTGCGTGACCTCCCACCAGGTTCTGTGGTGCAAATCACAGACCTCATTGTCAGAAGTATGGCTGAAAGCTGACACAAGATACAAGCGTCTGGTTTGAGTCAGGCATGCTGGAAGATTGACGTACTCTCAAATAGCAAGCAGACCATGCTTTGCCAGTACAGGCTGCTATTGCACCATGCTGTGCAATGGCACACACAATGGCACAGTTGCAGTGACACATGCAAGCGTGAAATGGTTTGCATATGTGAGCCCACAAGCCCAGACACATAGCAACAAACGCGTCTGACCCTTCTTTCTGGGTGTGGGTGCTGCTGAAGGTGCTGCTGCTGAAGATAGTGCTGCTGAAGATGCTGCTGAAGAAGATGCAACTGAAGATGCTGTTGAGAACGATGCAGCAGCTGGCTTGGCCGGCATCAAGAAGGGCATCATGATGGGCTGTGAGGAGGCCAGCAGGTTGTTGGCTTCTCTCTGGTTGACCTTCAGGCAAGCTACCCCATTGCCGTACTGATTGCCCTGGGGGCAGGTTTCCTCCCTCAATACGCGCATGGCAAGCAGCTTGCGCAAAAGTCCTTGCACATCTGAATTGCTGCATACACCACTGGAGTTGAGTCTTTGCAAGCTTGGTCACAGCTGAAGGGCTGCCATCTGAGTGAGAAGCTGAGTGGAGTAGAGGCATGTTGCAGGCAGATGTTTTCGCCGTAAAAACAGCCAGGATATGTATGACCTGCTGCTATACAATGCATGCCTGGAATGGGCAAAAGCAATTTGTGCATCAATGTCAACAGAATGGTCAATTTTTCACTGGTCAAAGATGTAACTGGGAAGGCTACCTGAACTTCTTGCCCAAGCCATACAAATCAAGCTGGTTGTGGTTGCTGCACCAGATGGAGGCGTTGTTGGCCCCTCTGTAGATGTCCACTGCATGGGACAGGGAGGGGATGCCGCCTCCAGCCTGCACAACCTGCACAGGTGAACAGTGTGTGAGCTGCAGCATATGAGGCAGTGTGTAGGCAACATGCGCTTGAGGAGTGTGTCCATGTAGCAGCAACCCAGCAGCCCAAGTCAGGCTGTTGGTTGTAGACCACCTTTTCCTAGATCATCTAGACTTTGCCTACATTGTCCCCTAGCTAGCATCGGGGATGAATATCATCTTGTCTTTGAGTGTCCAATTTTCCAGCCACTCAGAGACAAGTATCACACCCTTTTCAGTTCCAGAACCTCTTCAATGGCAAAGAAGGATTGCATGTTTGCTTACAAATTCATTAACATTTTCAGACTGTTTAGACATGGTAAACGCTTAGTACTGATGGTTTTGACCAGGTTACTGACAACCCTGGCATATCTGTACAATCTAGTTGGTTGGCTGAAGATGTAAAAGCTTCTCTCTGTCTCGCATAAAAGCTGTGACAGGCTGTTCACATGTTTGTCGTTGTACAGATATGTTGTCTTCGACAGCTACTTTGAAATGCTGCAATGAAAGGCTGATGGTACGTACTCTGATGAGGTCCCTGGCAGCTTGGGTCATGTCCCGTTCAGCAAACACCTGGCCACCACTGCCCATGCAGTTATCATAGGTGTGGTGATGCAGAGGTGCTGCGAAGCCGCATTCTTCACAGTGGCTTGTGTGTGTACTCTTCGTCCATAGAGGCTTCTTGCGCGCAGGCTGGTTGTCTTTGCTGGGCTGGAAAACATCAGTGGTGCTATGGCCTAAGTTGGTAAGCTGGAATGCATCCAGCTGGAAATCTTCACAGAAAGTGCCTTTTGAGCGCTGAATCCGCACAACATCCTCTACCTGTACTACAAAATGCCTCTGAGTCTGCATTGCAAGTGCAACAGGTGAGCCTCGCAGTCTCTACTTGCCAGCTGGCTTTTCATGCTTCAGGCGCTGCTGCAACAGAGTACTCACAAGGCAGCTGCCATTGTCAGGCATGACAGTGAAATTGAACCTGATGTTTCAGGTTCTGATCCTACAAAGCAATCAGCATGACAGATGACATCATACAGGGAGCTGCTCACACCTGCACCTGACCCTTGCTAAACACACCTGCACCTGACCCTTTCTAAACACACTTACCCATGCATTGCATCAGCAAAGAATCATACATAGTACAGCATAGTACAGCAAGGTTTCCATGATGGCAGGGCCATAAGCGGAACGCCTGGTGCTGGACAGACCATACAAGGACATAGTCATGAAGGCCTCCAGGGTGCACGGCCGCTCCTCAGCAATCTGGGTGACCTGCCCGCGCTCCAGGAAAGGCTTGTCTGGGGTCAGCACATTCATAGCTTGGTAAAGCGCCTTCACAACCATTGCCCGATGACATGCCTCCTCCTATATTGCACATAGACCGCCATCAGATATGGCTATATGTTTTTTCAACTGCTGATGTTGTTCGTTGCATGCAGGAACACAGTGGCCTGTTGGGCCCAGCATGTTGATGCAGCCCTTGTTGCTCTGCTGTTCACACATATGCTCAGGGTGCACCCTAACCTTGCACTGCAACAGCTTGAGTAACTTCAGATATGAGGCCGTGGTCTGACTTGTGTGAGCACAATGTGCATGCCTGATGAATGCCATAGCAGTGCAATGATGTGCAGAACACAGACAAGCTGGCAGCAGGAGATAGTGCACATCCAGCAGCAGCTGGTGAGACAGATTGGTGCAGGATTTGCATGGCAGCAGAGGTTGTCAAGGACATCACACAGTATGTCCCTGAACATGTGCAGCAAGACTGCCTTACAATTCAAAGCATGGTTGCGCATATCCGGTGAACTACAGTTTGACTTCAAGTGCGCACCGTTGAGACATTGTCATCATCTGCTGGGCGTTCCAATGCATCTCCAGCGTCCTGCACCAGGTCTTCATCCTCCCAATCAGCTATTGAGGCAAGTGAGCACTTGCGTGATTTACCTCTAGACACTGCAGTGCAAAGTAAACACCCTCTCCACCAGGATGCATGATACCTGACAGGAAACACAATGCTAAGCACATTGTTGATGTCAGGTATGCTGGACTTTTTGACACACATCCAAATGGCAAGCAAGCCATCCTTTGACAGCACAGGCTGGACTGCAACACGCAGCTTTGACCACACTGCACTAATACTCTTACAGTGTCACTTGCAGATGTAACACGGTGTGCACATCATGCCAGTGACTTGTCTAGCAGCCCTAATGCACAGCAGGAGTAATGACTGACCCTTCTTGGTGGGTCTGGGTGCTGCTGAAGACGTTGCATGGGCTGCCTTGGCAGGCTTCATGTAGGGCGGTATGATAAGCCGTCAACTTGTTTGTGTCTCTCTGGTTGACCTTTCGAAGGTCAGGCACGCCACCACATTGTCACACTGGTTGTCTTGGCGCCACACGTAGTCCCTGGGAACATGCAAGTACTAGGGCATGCCATGAGATCAGACGGGTAAACGCTAGCGTTGCCTGTGACCTGCAGGTGTACCAGCACTTCAAAACTGTATGCAAAAAACGGCGGGTCCTGCTCGGCAGGCACCCTTCTGTTGATGATTCGTTGATATGTCTGCGCTGCGAAGCGTCAAAGCGACGCCAGTGACTGACCTGGCCACCTGCAGCACGTCCTTCTGGAGGCTGTGGACCTTGCACTGACGAGGTTGTGCAGCCCCCGCACAGGACAGTAAGGCGGCAGAGCGGAGAGCCTCAAGTGAGAGAAGGATGCGTGTCACCAGCGAGGTAGTGATTCAAGCTGTCAAGATGTAAGCACAGTCAGTCTAAAACAGACAGCATCTTGGCGCTTCAGTCTTGAAGCTAGCTGTGTGTGCAGATCAAAAGTCAAAATTACCGCATTTTCCTCGGAGTCCGGTAACCATTTGATTGATTGATTGAAGGCAATTACTGCAAAGTTCAGACATCTGTCCGTGTGAAGTGGCAGAGTGATTTGATGCATGCAGGTTGCAACATGACGAAGCCCCAAGTTGCATCGTTGTTAACACAGCGTGAAGCATGCATGCAAATTGTTTTAAACACGCCATCCAACCTCCGCCATGGAGTGATTCGTACATCATGATGACTGGTATCAATGTAAGAATTCATACCACACAGATAACGCACAGCAACATTACAACAGCTACGTTACTACAGGTCACACGAGGTCACGAATCTCGTATGCTGGGCTTGACCATCGTTGAGGGCAACAATGCATGCCACACCACAAAGTGGTGTTGATATGCATATGCAGAGGTTTTGGTGAAGTCAAACAGGTTTCCTGTTACAAATGCCTGACAGCAGTGCTCGTCAGAGGCAATCACTTGATGTATTTGCTGTTTGTGCAAAAGGTCCTGCTGCCGTAGACGTCAGCAGCACTTGTGTCAGTGGTCTGCACAGCAGAAGAGCTGTTCTGCTGTGGTATAGGCTGCAAACGACCACTGGCTTGCTTCCACTCACTAGCTTGACCAGAGGGCCTACAGCAACATGAACATTGACTAATCACCTTGAGATGTTGGCCTGTTATTGTGGACCATGCCTCACGCAAAGTCACTGACACCTTGTACTGCACGGTGCAAATTCAACAAATGATGATGAACCTAAAACGTCTGTACTGTACCTGTGCTCGCGAATAGGTGGTCGTGGAAAGGCTGGATGGAACTGCTGAGTGCTATGTTGCCCATTCAACGTCTTCAACGGGTCCCCAGCATGCTGCTGCTGTTGACCTCCCTCTGTTGCAGACTGTGGCGCAAAGCCAGTCGGCAACCTTGTAGGCAGCTGTGGCGTACCTCCACCACCACCTTTCTCATCTGAATTGAATCTGTACGCTTCGAGGCCACCGCTGTTACGGGTGGGCTGAGCAGCAACCTCAGGCGTGTGTGTACTCTTCATCCATGAAGGCTTCTTGCGTGCCGGCTGGTTGCTTTGGCTAGGCTGAAAGTCACTGGCGGTGGTGTTGACCAGCTTGGTGATCTGACTCTCGTCCAGCTGGAAATCTTCGCAGAAAACGCCTTCTGAGCGCTGAATCTCCATGACCTCCTCCACCTGTGGAACAACATGCCTCTGAGTCTGAGTTACATCCGTGACAGATGAAGCTCACAATCTCTGCTTGCCAGCTGATTGTCCAATCTTCAGGCGCAGCTGCAACAGAGTTCTCAAAAGGCTGCTAA
>JAABUS010009509.1_pt1 | contig 10250 bp, 9 predicted proteins | sample 5560161 | NCBI WGS metagenome assembly JAABUS01 (sample SAMN10711885, study PRJNA513376) | rock metagenome | isolation source: Antarctica rocks | place: Antarctica: Victoria Land, Trio Nunatak nord | collected 2016-01-04
GCCAGCCGGGTGCTCTCCCCTGCCGAGTGGTGCCAGCCGGGTGCTCTCCCCTGCCGAGTGGTGCCAGCCGGGTGCTCTCGCGGCTCCTGGGCCCAGGTCTGGCACCACTGGGCGGCGTGGTGGACGGCATCGTGCGCCCTCTCTGGCACCACTGGGCGGGCTGGGCGCCCGCTCTGGCACCACTGGGCGGGCTCGGACCCCGGTCTGGCACCAGTCGGCACTGGTAGTGGGCCGTTTGGGCGGTCAACTGGCGCGCCGGCGGCCGGCGCGGGTACGCAGGTAGTCGGCCACGACGTACTCACCGAGCCGGTCGGCCGAGGGGGAGAACACCCGGCCACCGTTGCGCCGGGCGATCGCGTCGACGAAGCGGGCGAGGCCCGGGTCGTCGCCGAGCCGGAAGACGTTCATGGTGGCGCCGGCCCGGGTGATCGCGTCGACCTCGGCGACGGTGGCCCGCAGCGTCTGTCGCGTGGGCGGCCAGGTGAACGTGGCCGTCCCGTCCGGCTCGAGGTGCGCGGTCGGTTCACCGTCGGTGACGACGAGCACGACGGGTTCGGCGTCGGGGTGCCGGCGCAGGTGTCGGCCGGCCAGGACGAGCGCGTGGTGCAAGTTGGTGCCCTGCACGTACTCCGGCTCGACCTCGGCGAGCTCGAGCGGCGACAGTCGCCGGGCGTACCGGTCGAAGCCGATCACCTGCAGGGCGTCCTGGCGGAAGCGGGTCGAGACGAGGTGCGACAGCGCCAGCGCGGTCTGCTTCATCGGTCCCCAGCGGTCCTCCTGGACCATCGAGAAGGACAGGTCGACGCACAGCGCCACCGCCGCCCCGGTACGCCGCTCGGTCTCCGCGACGGCGAAGTCACCGGCGTCGAGCGGTGGACCCGCCGGGTCGGCGGCTCGGCGCAGCACTGCGTTGCGTACGGTGGCGGAGGAGTCGATCGGTCGCTCGTCGCCGAACCGCCACGGCAGCGTCGCGCCGGTGCGCTCGTCCGCGGCTCCCGTACGCCGGTCGTCGTGGTCGCCGACGGAACCCGTGTCGAGCTGGGCGAAGATGCGTCGCAGCGTGGTCTGGCCGAGCCGGCGCAGTGCCTTGGGGGTCAGCCCCGCGCCTTCCGCGCCGCGACGGACGTAGCCCTGCCGTTCCAGCTCACGCTCCAGCTCGGCCAGGGCCTGCAGGTCGGCAACCGCCGACGGGGCGAGCTGGCGCTCCAGCGCCTCGACGTCGACGTCATCCAGGGTCGAGCCGGCGTAGTCCTGCCCCAGCTGCGACTCCAGCGCCTCGAGGTCAGCGAGATCGGCGACCGCACCCACGGCGTCGCCGTAGTCGATCCCCTGCCCGCCGCCGATCCGCGCCGGTGGGCCCTGCCGGGTGATCCCGGGGCGCAGCGCCTCCAGGTTGTCGCTCAGCTGGCTCATCGCCGCCTGCAGGTCGAGGTCGTCGCCCATCGCCTGGGCCATCAGCGCCGACAGCTCGGCCCGCTGGTCCGAGGTGAGCGACCGCATCAGCCGGTCGGCGGCCGCCTGGCGGCGGGCCAGCAGGTCGACGAGGTCGTCGGTGTCCTTGGGGTTCTCCGGGAAGAAGTCCCCGTGCTCGGCCATGAAGTCGGCGAACTGCTCGGTGGTGTCGTGCCCGGCGGCGTGGGCGGCCAGGAGCGCGTTGAGGTCGGCGAGCATGTCGCGCACGGCCTGGCTTGCCGCGGGGTCCTGCCCGGAGAGCGCCTGCTTCATGCCGGCGAACTGCGCGTCGAGGACCTCGCGGCGCAGCATGGCCTGGATCTCTTGGTACCCCGCTCGGGCCTCCTCGCTGTGCCAGGCGTACGACGACAGCTCTCGCACGGCGCCGGAGGTGTCGGGCGGTAGGCCGGCCAGCTCTGCCTCGGCCAGGCGGGCGTCGTCACCGGGTTCGCCGGCCAGCTGCTCGTGCTCGGCGGCCAGCACCTGGTCGAGCGCTTGTCGGACCCGGTCGACGGTGCCGGCGAGGTCACCGGAACGCTGAAGGTGTTCGCGGCGGCGGCGTACGTCGCGGCGCAGGGCATCCAGACCCCGGCGGCCGTCGACCCCTCGGCGCAGCATCCGCCGCAGCGCGTCGCGCAGGCTGGACCCGGCGAGCACGTCCTCGCCGAGCTCGTCGAGCGCGGCGCGTACGTCCAGCGGTGGCGCCAGCGGGTCTGCGCCGCCGGCCCATGAGCCGTACCGGTAGCCCCGACCGCGCGCGCCCCGGCTCTGCGGGCTCATCTGGGCGGACTCATCGGGCTCATCGGTTGGTCAGCTCCCGTACACGGTGACGCCGTCGACGCTGTCCTTGGACAGCCGTCGGGTCAGGTGCAGACCCTCGAGCACCAGCTCGACCGCGGCGGCTACCTGCCCGCGGCTCACCGAGTCCTCGTCGACGCCGAGCCGCTCCAGCACGGTCGCCAGGCCGGGGACCGTGCCGAGCTGCGAGAGCAGGTCCGCGGCGGGAACCAGCGTGCCGGTCTCCACCACCGCACCGCTGGCGAAGTGCTCGGTGAAGCCGGTCAGGTCCACACCGGCCAGGCGGTCGCGGAACGTGGTGGCGACGGCCAGGCGCAGGAGATGCCCCAGCACCTCGGCCTCCCGGCCCTCCTCGCCCATCTCGAACTCGACCTTGCCACGCAGGCTCGGCACGACGTCGGGCAGGTCGCCGACCCGTGCCACGGGGTCGTCCTCGCCGCGTAGGGCTCCCCGGCGCAGGGCTGCCGCGGCGACGGCTTCGGTGGCGGCCACCGCGAACCGGGCCGAGACACCGGAGCGCTGGTCGATCGCATTCGACCCGCGCAGCTCGTAGACGAACCGGGCGACCACCTCGACGAGGTGGTCGGGGACCGTGGCGACCAGGTGCGCCTCCTGGCGTACGAGCGCGGCCTCGTCAGCGACCTCGTACGGGTAGTGGGTGCGGACCTCGGCGCCGAAGCGGTCCTTGAGGGGGGTGATGATCCGGCCGCGGTTGGTGTAGTCCTCGGGGTTGGCCGAGGCGACGACGAGCAGGTCCAGCGGCAGGCGCAGTGCGTATCCGCGTACCTGGATGTCGCGTTCCTCAAGCACGTTGAACAGCGCCACCTGGATCCGCTCGGCGAGGTCGGGGAGCTCGTTGAGGCCGAAGATGCCCCGGTTGGCCCGCGGCAGCAACCCGTAGTGCACGGTCTCGGGGTCGCCCAGCGCCCGACCCTCGGCGACCTTGGTCGGGTCGACGTCACCGATCAGGTCACCCACGGAGGTGTCCGGGGTCGCGAGCTTCTCGCCGTACCGCTCGTCGCGGTGGCGCCAGGTGACCGGCAGGTCCTCGCCGATTTCACCGGCCAGGCGCAGGCACCGCCGGCAGACCGGGGCGTACGGGTGGTCGTTGACCTCGCAGCCGGCAACGACCGGGGTCCACTCGTCCAGCAGGCCGGCCAACGACCGCATCAGCCGCGTCTTGCCCTGGCCGCGCTCGCCCAGGAGCACCAGGTCGTGGCCGGCCAGCAGCGCCCGTTCGACCTCTGGCACGACGGTGTCGTCGAACCCGACCAGGCCGGGCAGGCTCGGGCGGCCCGTGCGGAGCCGGTCGAGCAGGTTGGCGCGTACCTCGGCCTTGACGGTGCGGTGCTCGTGGCCAGTGGCCCGCAGGGCACCTCGGGTGGTGTCGGTCGGCCGGCCAACCGGGTCGGCGGCGGGTGCGGGGGAGCTGAGCTGAGCTGGGGAGGGCGAAAAGGACGGTCCGGGGGTGCTCGTCACGATTCGAATCTACGTCGCGTACGGCACGGGCGCGCCGAGGTCACCCAGAAATGGACCGTTCGCTGGCGTCGATCCCGTTGCCATGTCACGGTGAGACATGCCGTCTTCACGCGCAGTCAATGCTGGTGTGGACCGGGGTGGCCCCGGTCCCATCGGTAGGCACCGGGGCCACCCCGGTCCCATCAGCACTTCCCGCCGCGGCGCCACGATCGCCGCCCTCGCCCTCTGCCTCGCTGGGGCGACGCTGCCAGCCAGCGCCTCCGCGGCGTCCGCTTCCCCCGCGGCTCCGGAGGCGGTCGCGGCCGCTGCCTCGGTACGCCAGGGTGTGACCGCTGCCACGGCGCGCCGGTCGCTGCCGGCACTGCGGGTACGCACCGTGGTCACTGACCTCGACCACCCATGGGACATCGCGTTCCTCCCGAGCGCCGCCATGCTCTACACCGAGCGCGAGCGTGGCCGGATCTGGTGGCGGGGCCACGGGGGGACCCGGCACCTGGTGGTGGACCGCCCCGCCGACCTGTGGGTCTCCGGTGAGACCGGGCTGATGTCCATCGCGGTCGACGACGCCTTCGCCCGCACTCGCACCTTCTGGACCTGCCAGGGCGCCAACACCGTGGGCGGCGGGCACGACGTACGGGTCGTGCGCTGGCGGCTCGCCGACGACGCCCGCAGCGCGCGGCGGCTCGGTGCCATCGTGACCGGTCTGCCGGCGACCAGCGGCCGCCACGGCGGCTGCCGACTCGAGTTCGGTTCCGAGGGGGCGCTGTACGTCGGCACCGGTGATGCCGCGACGGCCTCCACCCCGCAAGACAAGCGGTCGGGAGGCGGCAAGGTGCTGCGGGTGGTCCCGGCCACCGGCGCCGGATGGCCGACCAACCCGTTCATCGCGTCAGCGGACGCGATGGAGCGGCGCGTGTTCACCTACGGCCACCGCAACGTGCAGGGCCTGGCGCTGCGTCCGGACGGTCGGATGTGGTCGGCCGAGCACGGTCCGGACCGTGACGACGAGGTGAACCTGCTGCGCTCGGGCGGCAACTACGGCTGGGACCCCGACGGGCCCGGCTACGACGAGTCGGTGCCGATGACCGACTTCTCGCTGCCCGGCCGTCAGTTGCCGGCACGGTGGAGCAGCGGATACCCGACGCTCGCGGTCAGCGGTGCCACCTGGCTGACCGGCGATCGCTGGGGCGGCTACCGCGGCCGGCTGGTCGTCGCCGCGCTGAAGAACTCCTCAGTGCGGATGATGCGCTTCGTGGGATCCGACTTCCGCAACGCCGTCGACCCCGCCGCGCTCGACGGTACGTTCGGGCGCTTGCGCACCGCGGTGGTCGGTCCCCGGAACGCGTTGTACCTCACCACCGACAACGGCAACGGCACCGACCGCATCCTCAAGGTGACCCCTCGCTGAGCAACAGCCGAGTTGCTCGCCCTTGCGACCGGCCCGCTCCGGGCGGCGCCCGGCGCGGCTCCTACAGTGACGTGCGTCCACGTTCCTGACCGAGCCGTACGGCGTCGAGGAGAGACCATGCAGCGATTCGCCGACCGAGTCGTCCTGGTGACCGGCTCCGCCCGGGGCATCGGAGCCGCCACCGCGCAGCGGTTCGCGCAGGAGGGTGCCTCCGTCGCGATCGTCGACCTGGACGAGTCGGCGGCCGCCGCCACCGCCGACCGGCTCGGTGCCACCAAGGCCGTCGGTATCGGCTGCGACGTGTCCGACGCCGACTCGGTGACCGCGGCGGTGGAACGCACGGTGGAGGAACTCGGGGGGCTGCACGTGCTCGTCAACAACGCCGGCATCACCCGCGACAACCTGCTGTTCAAGATGAGCGAGCAGGACTGGGACCTGGTGATGAACGTCCACCTGCGCGGTGCCTTCTTGTGCAGCCGGGCCGCCCAGAAGGTCTTCGTGCCGCAGACGTACGGCAAGATCGTCAACCTGTCCAGCGTCTCGGCGCTGGGCAACCGCGGGCAGGCCAACTACTCCGCCGCCAAGATGGGCATCCAGGGCCTGACCCGCACTCTCGCGATCGAGCTGGGCCCCTACGGCGTCAACGCCAACGCCGTGGCCCCCGGTTTCATCGTCACCGACATGACCGACGACACCGCCCGCCGGGTGGGCGTCGAGCCGGAGGCCTTCCGCGCGGCCGCGGCGGCCGAGACCCCGGTTCGCCGCGTCGGCCAGCCGGCGGACATCGCCACCGCGATCACGTTCCTGGCCTCCGACGAGGCCAGCTTCGTGACCGGGCAGACGTTGTACGTCGACGGCGGGCGCAAGCTCTGAGCCGGTGGACCCCGAGCCGGTGAGGACGGTCAGCCCCACTCCCGAGCAGCGGACGCGCTGGTGGCACCGCCGCAGGTGGTGGCCGCCTGGTTGGGCGCCGCTCGCAGCGCTGCTCGCCGGTGCCGGCGTGGCGCACTGGGTGCTGCCCGGGGCGTTCGAGTCGCTCGTCCCACACCAGCTCGGCGACCCGACGCCTTGGGTGCTCGGCTCCGGCGCCCTCGAGATCGCGTGCGCCGCTGGCTTGGCGGCGCCGCGTACGCGGGCAGCAGCGGCGCTGGCCAGCGCGGCACTGTTCGTGGCGGTCTTCCCCGGCAACGTGCAGATGGCGGTGACCGCACTGCGCTCGGAGCATGCCTCCGCGTGGTACCAGGCCGGCACGCTGGCCCGTCTGCCGCTGCAGGTGCCGCTCGTCGCGTGGGCCTGGTCGGTACGCCGCCGGGTCGCGAGGGGTCGCAGGCAGGAGTCCGTACGACCGGGTTTCCACAACGCGGGGGTCAAGCATTGACCAGCACGTAGGGGTTGCGGTTACAGTCGCTGCGACCAACCGGTCACGATCTTTCACCGGCCTCGAGCCAGTACTGATCGACACAACTCAATACGCGCGCCGCGGTCACGCCAAATCCTGCCGCCGCGACCACGCGCTCCCATACCTCTACCCAGACCGGCAGGAGCGGGGGACCCACTGTCCTCCTCGGATCGACCCGAGATCGACACCGTTGGCACCGTGCACAGCACGGCGCCGGCTCGGGGTGAAGCCGCACCCGCGGCGGGGCACCTTCCTGGCCCTAACCCGACAGCTGACCTCGTAGGCGTAGGAAGGAACCTCCGCCTGTGTCAGCGACCCTGCGCTGGCAGCGCCTTCTCGCGCTGTCCGCCATCCTCCTGCTCGCCCTGTCCATGGTGCTCATGAGCGCCTCCACCGCCGATGCCTCGACCCCCAGGACCAAAAAGGTCCTCCACGCAGCCTCCATCGCGGTCAACCAGATCGGCGACCCCTACAACTACGGCTCGGACGGCCCGAACTCCTTCGACTGCTCCGGTCTGACCTCGTTCGCGTACCACCGCGCCGGCCTGTCGTTGCCACGTACGTCGGGCGCCCAGGCCTCCTACGTGCGGCGCATCCCCAAGAGCAACATCCGCCGCGGTGACCTGGTCTTCTTCTACTCCGGCAGCGGCGTCTACCACGTCGGCATGTACCTCAAGCGCAAGAACGGCCAACGGATCATCGTGAGCGCTTCACGCCCGGGTACGCCTGTCCAGCGCAGCGCCATCTGGACGTCGGCCTGGTACGCCGGCACCGTGCGCGGTCGCTGAGCAGCACCCGCAGGCCCTCATCCCGGCGCATGACCTCCCGTCGGAGCGTCGTGCGCCGGGACGAGGGTGGGTGTCCGGCACACTGACCGCATGCCTTCCCCGCGCAGTACGTCGGCCGCTGCTTGTCTGTGCACCCCCTCCCAGTCCCGCCGCACCGCGAGCCTGACCGCCTGGCTGCTGCCGCTCGGACCGGTGCTGTTCGCTTGTAGCGCCGAAGCTCCTCGGCGAGCTCGGCCTCGACATGGTTCATCAAGCGACGGTGCCACCGCGGGAGGGTTGGTTCGAGCGGCTGATCGGCGCCCTCGTCGCCTGACCACCGCCCGTCCAGTCCGTACCTCCCCGACACGAGTTGTCAGCGTCTGCGGTCGCTATAGCGACCTAGGATGCTGACAACTCAGCAGGCGGATGGGTGTGGCCGTGGGGTCCGATTGCACCGGTTCCCGACCGCGCACCGGGCGGCCGGGGTGGGACACTGGCGGACATGGCGACCAACACAGGCGGCTCGGCTGACCCGGGCGCACCCGGCTGGACCGGTCGGCTGTTGGTGGCCACCCCGGCGCTGCGGGCCAGCATCTTCGAGCGCAGCGTCATCCTGCTGCTCGACCACGACTCCGACGGATCCCTCGGGGTGGTGCTCAACCACCCGCTCGAGGTGACGGTCGAACAGGTGCTCCCTGCCTGGGCCGGTTCGGTCACGGCCCCCGACGTGCTCTTCGGTGGCGGACCGGTCTCGACCGACGCCGCCCTGGCGGTGGGTGTGCTCGCCGACGAGGTGCCGGAGCCGCTCGGCTGGCGCCCGATGTACGACCGGGTCGGCCTCGTCGACCTCGATGCCCCGCACGAGGTGGTCGACGGCGCCGTCCTGGGACTGCGCGTGTTCGCCGGGTACGCCGGGTGGTCGCCCGGTCAACTCGAGGGCGAGGTCGAGGAGGGGTCGTGGCTGGTCGTCGACGCCGGCCCCCAAGACCTGCTCGACGCCTCGCCGCAGGACCTGTGGCCCCGGGTACTGCGACGGCAGCCCGACGACACCCGGCTGCTCGCGACGTACCCCCGCGACCCTGCCCTGAACTGACACCGCGACTGGGTGAGCCCGCTGCTGCGGCGTACGATCCTGCCCGTGTCCACGCAGCTGAGCCCCGGCGCCCAGACTCTCGACGACGTCCGCACCCGTCCGGTGCTCGACGACGGTGACCACGAACGCTTCTCCCACTACGTGCCGCGCGACAAGCTGATGGCCGCGATGGTCGAGGGCACCCCGGTGATCGCCCTGTGCGGCAAGGTCTGGGTGCCCAGCCGCGATCCCCAGCGGTTCCCGGTCTGCCCGGCGTGCCGAGAGAAGTGGGACGGGCTGCGCGAGGGCGACGACTCGGGCGACGACGGCGACTCGGGCGGCTCCGGCGGTCCGCGAAGCGACGGCTGATGGTGACCGGGCTCACCGAGGCCCGGTCCGGCTCCCGCGAGGGGGTGCTGTCGCCGCCGTACCGGCGCACCACGACCGGGGTCGTCGCTGTGGTGCTGCTGGTTGCCTTCGAGTCGATGGCGGTGGCGACCGCGATGCCGGTGGCGGCGCGCGAGCTGCAGGGCCTGCGGCTGTACGCCTGGGGATTCACCGCGTTCATGGTCGCCGGTCTGCTCGCAACGGTCGTCGCGGGGGAGTGGTGCGACCGGTCGGGGCCTACCCGGCCGCTGCTGAGCGGAGTCGCGGTCTTCACGGTCGGGCTGCTGGCCGCGGGTTCGGCTCCGGACATGGTCGCCTTCGTCGTCGGCCGAGCGGTGCAGGGCTTCGGCGGTGGCATGGAGATCGTCGCGGTCTACGTGCTCATCGCCCGGGCGTACCCCGAGGGCCTGCGGCCGGCGGCCTTCTCGGCGCTGTCGGCTGCATGGGTGCTGCCGGCGATCGTCGGCCCGCTGGTAGCCGGTGTCCTCACCGAACAGTTGTCGTGGCGATGGGTGTTCTGGGCGATCGCGCCTCTCGCCATCGCCCCGGTCGTCGCGCTCGGACCCGTGCTGCGCCGAGCGCACGGCGGGGTGCCTGCTCCGCGTCGCAGCCGGGTGGGATGGGCGGTCACGCTCGCAGCCGGGGTGGTCGCTTTGCAGCAGGCGGCGGTGCTGGTCGATGACGGACGTGGCTGGCTGGCCGGCGCGCTCGCGGCCGGCGGCTCCCTCGGCGTGGCGCTGGCGGTGCATCGGTTGCTGCCCACCGGCACCGTGCGGTTGCGGCGGGGGCTGCCGAGCGTGGTGGCACTACGCGGCGCGTTGTCGGGCTCGTTCTTCGCCGCCGAGGCCTTCATCCCGCTCATGCTGACGTCGTACCGCGGCCTGTCGACGACGGCGGCCGGACTGTCGTTGACCGGTGCGGCGCTCGGCTGGGCCACCGGGTCGTGGTGGCAGAGCCGGCCGGGACTGCCGATCTCCCGGGAACGGCTCGTCGTGTTCGGTGCGATCGCCGTCAGCACCGGGATCGCCGTGGCTGCGCTGCCCGTGTTCGACGGTCCGAGTCTGGCCGTGCCGCCGGCGGTGACGGCGCTCGGCTGGGTGGTCGCCGGTACGGGGATGGGACTGACGTTCTCATCGCTGTCGGTCCTGCTGCTGTCGCTGAGCCCCGCGGCGGAGCAGGGCGTCAACGCCGCCGCACTCCAGATGTCGGACGCCCTCGGCGTCGCACTGGGGGTCGGTGCCGCCGGCGTCGTCCACTCCGCGTTGCTGACGACCGCAGGTGGCGGGCTCGTGTTCAGCGCGGTCTTCGCGCTGGCATGGGTGTTCTCGCTCGGTGCGGTGGCGGTTTCGACTCGCGTCGCCGCCCCCGTACGACGACGGAGTGACACGTCGCCTGACCAGTGATCCCGCCGCGGCGCCTGGCGCCATCCCGGGCCGCGGTTGCCGGCGGGGCTTGGTCGTACGTGACCGGTGCACCGGTTGAGCGGCC
>JAABUS010009513.1_pt1 | contig 10248 bp, 3 predicted proteins | sample 5560161 | NCBI WGS metagenome assembly JAABUS01 (sample SAMN10711885, study PRJNA513376) | rock metagenome | isolation source: Antarctica rocks | place: Antarctica: Victoria Land, Trio Nunatak nord | collected 2016-01-04
ACGAGCGGCCGTTCTTCGAGACCGTCGAGCTGCGCCCGGCGAAGCCGATCACAGGTCGGGTCGAGACGCCCGAGGGTGAGCCGGCGAAAGGGGTCGTGGTGCTGGCGTACTCGCGCATCGACAAGGGAGGCGCGTTCGAATACGGCTCCTTCGCCCGGGCCGAGACGGACGCCCAGGGCCGGTTCCGGCTGCCGATCACCACGCCCGGCCAGGCGGCGTACTGGGTCCTGCCCAAGGACTATGCCGTCGAGCTGTACGTGGTCCCCGACGGGAAACGAGGCGACATGGGGACGATCACCTTGAAGAAGGGCGTCTCCGTGGCCGGCCGGGTCCTGGATGTTCAGGGCAAGCCGATCAGGGGCGCGTTCGTCGAGATTGAGCGACAGCGCGGGAACGGGCCGGATCTGGAGGCGCACAACCTGGCGTTCATCTCCAACGTCATCCGACGGGCGACGGAGACCGACTCCGACGGGCGGTTCACCTCCGAGCCGCTGCCCCCGGGGGAATACAGCGTCACGCCCAGCGAGACGAATTTCGATGGCGACCGGAAGGCCAAGTGGGAGCGCCGGCCATTGCCCGACGTCTTCGCCGCCGCGAAGCTGACGATCAAGGAGGGCGAGACACTCGCTCCGCTGGAGATCCGCGCGTTGCCCTCGGTCGTGATCGAGGGGCACTGGGTCGATAGCAACGGTCAGGCGAAGGCGGGCTGGAGCAGCTTCGTCTTTGGCAAAATGGACGGCTCTTACTGGAACGCCCAGGCCCACCCCGACCCCCAGGGCCGGTTCTCTTTGAAGGTCCCGCACGGCCTGGAAGAGGTCCAGCTCGACGTATCGACCAACGAGCACGCCACGACGCGACACAGAATGGGTAAGGGCGGGCCGCTCGTCGAGGGCCGCCGGGTCGACTTGGGCACGCTCGACCATGACGTCAAGGATATCGAGATCGTCCGCTACGTGGCGCCGATCCTCGTGATCAATGCCACCACGACGGACGGCAAGCAGATCAAGGACTTCAAGGCGGTCGTCGAATACGCCGGGCCCGGCCCGGATAACGGCAAGAACGTCTACCTCGTGGGCGGCGGGAAGAAGAAGGAAGCCATCCAGGACGAGCAGTATGACGGCCGCTACCGGACATCCCACATGCTGCCCGACAAGGAGGTGACCGTCTCGGTCTCGGCCGACGGCTTCGAGGGGGCGAGCCGGAAGCTTTCCCTCCCCGAGGGGAAGACCGAGGAGGTGACCATCGTGCTGGAGCCGAAGCGACCTCCGGGAGCAGGCCGATGAGAGTGGTCGTTGCGGCGGCGGTCGGGTTCCTGGCGTTGCTCGGGGCCCGGCCGTCGTGGGGCGATGACGTCGAGCCGGTGCGCCTGCCGGACGGGTCGATGTTGCCGGTTGTCGAATTCGACCGGCACGTCGCCAGCCTTTTCGGCCGGCTCGGGTGCAACACCGGTGCGTGTCACGGGTCGTTCCAGGGGCGGGGCGGGCTGAACCTGAGCCTCTTCGGCCACGACCCGGCGCGGGACTACGCTGCGCTCACCCGCGACGCCATGGGCCGTCGGATCGACGTCATCGACCCCGACCGCAGCCTCGTCCTGCTCAAGCCGACCGGCCGGGTCCCGCACGAGGGGGGGCCGCGGTTCCGGGTCGACTCGTGGGAGTATCGGATCATCCGCGCCTGGATCGCCGGGGGGGCCAGGCGCGACCCGGCGCGGGCGGCGGTCGAGCGGATCGAGGTCCGCCCGGGCGCCCTGGACCTCGGCCGGCCGGGCGGCCCGGGACGGCTCTCGGTCGTCGCCCGGTTCGCCGACGGCGAGGAAGGGGACGTCACCCCCTTCTGCGACCTCCGCGTCCGCGACGACGCCGTCGCCGAGGTCGCCCTCGGCGGCGAGGTCCGCGGGCTCCGGCCGGGTGACACGGCCGTCGTGGCCTCGTACAACGGCCGGCTCGCCTCGGCGCGGGTGTCGGTCCCCACCGGACGCGTCGTGACCGTCCCCGAGGTCCCGGAGTCCGACGCGATCGACCGCGAGGTCTTCGCCAAGCTCCGGGGCCTGGGCGTCGCGCCATCGGGGCCGGCGACCGATGCCGAGTTCCTCCGTCGGGTCACGCTCGACGTCGTCGGCACGCTGCCCTCCCCGCGAGACGTCCGCGCCTTCCTCCGCGACGGCGCCGCGGACAAGCGGTCGAGGAAGGTCGACGCGCTGCTCGCGCACCCGATGCACGCCGCGCTCTGGGCCACGCGGTTCCTCGACATCACCGGCTGCGACGTCGGGGCGATGGAAGGGCCGGAGGAGCTCCGAGGCCGCCGTGCGCGGATGTGGCACGACTGGTTTCGCAGGCGGTTCGCCGACAACACCCCGTACTCGGAGATCGCGCGCGGGGTCATCACGGCGACCAGCCGGGACGGGGGCGACGCCGATGACTGGGTCGCCGGTGAAGCCGCGCGGATGATTGCCTTGAAGGACGGGGCCGCACACGACTACGCGTCCAGGCCGGGCCTCGACCTGTACTGGCGGCGGTTCGCCGGCGGGGAGTACGTCGGGGTCGAGCCGCTGGCCGAGCGGACGGCCGCGGCGTTCCTGGGCGTGCGTGTCGAATGCGCCCAGTGCCACAAGCACCCCTTCGACCGCTGGACCCAGGCCGACTACCGCGCGTTCGCCAACGTGTTCGCCGACGTGCAGTTCGGGCTCTCCCCCGAGGGCCTGTCCGCCGCGGCGCGGCTGCTGGAGGGGCGGCGGAAGTCGGACCCGAACGGCACGCTGTCGCCGATCCCCCGACTGAGCGAGACTTACCTCTCCGCGCGTCCATCACGGCGGCTGGCCGACCCCGCGACCGGCCGTCCCTTCGCTCCCAAGGTGCTCGGCGGGCCGGAGCTGCCCGCGTCCGGCGACCCGCGCGAGGGGCTCTTCGCCTGGCTGACGCAGCCCGATAACCCGTACTTCGCCCGGAGCTTCGTCAACCGCGTCTGGGCCGTCTACTTCGGAGTCGGGCTGGTCGACCCGGTCGACGGCTTCTCCGTCGCCAACCCCCCCTCGAACTCGCGGCTGCTGGACGCGTTGGCGGCCGGGTTCGTCGCTGGAGGATACGACGTCCGCCGGCTGGAGCGATCGGTCCTCAACTCACGCGCCTACGGGCGGTCGTCGGAGCCGGACGACGGGAACCTCGACGACCGCGGCAACTTCGCCCGCGCCGAGCCGAGGCCGATGATGGCGGAGGTCCTGGTCGACGCGCTGAACACGGCGCTCGGCGTCGCCGAGGATTTCGTCCCCGACGCGCCGAAGGGGGCGAGGGCGATCGAGATCGCGACGAATCGCGTCGCGTCGCCCGACCTCGCCCGCGTCTTCCGCGTCTTCGGCCGCCCCGCGCGGGCCGCGATCTGCGAATGCGAACGGCCCGGCGAGCCGGCCCTGCCGCAGACGCTCTTCCTCATGACGGACGCCGCGCTGCTCGACAAGATCAGGTCCGGCCGCCTGAAGGACCTCGTCGCCTCGGACCGGTGCGACGCGGAGGTGGTCGAGGAGCTGTTCCTCGCCACCCTGTCGCGGCTCCCGGACGAAGACGAGGCCCGGTCGGCGCTCGACCACCTCCGCACGCGGCCCGACCGGGCGTCGGGATTCGCCGATGCGCTCTGGGCCCTCATCAATACGCGCGAATTTATGCTCAATCACTGAACCATGGGGGGCCTGCCGTCATGTCCAGGACACGGACCGACCGCGAGGGGCTTCACCGTCGCGACTTCCTGTCCGCCGGCGCCGCGGGGCTGCTCGGCCTGTCGCTCCCCGACATGCTCAGGGCGGAGGCCGCCGGCGAGACGGCGCACGCGCGGAGGCCGGCGACCGGGGTGATCCAGATCTGGCTCTCGGGCGGGCCGGCGACGATCGACATGTGGGACCTGAAGCCCGAGGCGCCCGAGGAAGTCCGCGGCGAGTTCTGCCCGATCGAGACGGCCGCGCCGGGCGTGTCGATCACCGAGCACATGCCGGGGCTGGCCAGGGTGATGGACCGCTGCGCGCTGGTCCGCTCGCTCGGCCACACGATCACGGCGCACGGGCCGGGCACGACGTACATGGCCACGGGCAACCGACCGAGCCCCGCCCTGGAATACCCGTCGATCGGCTCGCTGGCGGCGCGCGTCCTCTCGCCGAGGCGGGGGGTCCCGCCGTACGTGACTTTCTCCGCGCTCCGCGAGGGCGTCGCCGGGGCGGGGGCGGGCTACCTCGGCCCGGCGTATGGCCCGTTCGAGGTCGAGGGCGAGCCCGTCCGGGGAGCATTCCTGACGCACGGGGTGTCGCTCCCGAGCGGGTTCTCGCCCGGCGACCTGGAGGCGCGCGAGGCGCTCCGGCGCCGGTTCGACCGCGGCCTGCGGGCGATCGAGTCGACCGAGACGCTGGCGGGCCTGGACCGCTTCCATCGCCAGGCGCTGGAGGTGCTCCACTCCGACCGCGTCCGGTCCGCCCTCGACCTGGCGCGCGAGCCGGAGGTGCTCCGCGACGCCTATGGGCGGTCGTCGCTGGGACAGGGGGCCCTCGCCGCCCGTCGGCTGATCGAGGCCGGCGCCCGGTTCGTGACGCTCGGCGTCGGCGGCTGGGACACGCACGGCGACAACTTCCGGGCCCTCCGCGACTGCCTCCTGCCGCCCCTGGACCAGGCCCTCGCCGCCCTGATCCGAGACCTGGACGCGCGCGGCCTGCTGGACGAGACGATCGTCCTGTGCGCCGGGGAGTTCGGCCGGACTCCTCGCGTCAACGGCATGGCCGGGCGCGACCACTGGGCACGGTCGATGGCCGTGCTCCTGGCCGGCGGCGGGATACCCGGCGGTGCCGTCTTCGGCGCGACCGACGAGCGAGGGATGGCCCCCCGCCGAGACGCCTGTTCCCCGGACGACCTGGCCGCGACGGTCTTCCAGAGGCTGGGGTTCGGTCCCGGCCACGAAGTCCGGTCGCCCGGCGGGCGTCCCGTCCCGATCTTCCGGGAGGGGCGAAGCCTGGAGCCCCTGGCGGGCTGAGAGACTCCCATCGGGCAGTGCGATCCGTGACCTGGCCCGACAAATTGGCCCAGCGGACCGGACCGCCGAGGGAAACCGTTCGAGCGTCCATGAACCGCCGCGGCGGGCCGCTGCCGCGCGAGGTCTCGAGGGCTACTTCCTCTCCGCCCGCTCCCACACCTCGTCGATGGTCAACTTGGCCGATGTTCAGGTCGTCGATCATCGCTGACGCTTCGTTCGATTTGATTTGAGACGCGGGAATTGCACACGCGTCCCGGGTTCCGCAAGTCTATCCACAGCATGAAGTTTGCGTCAACTGTCCGCCACCCTGCCTCAGGAGGGTTGCAAAGTCGGAGGATCGACCCCGTGACCCCAGTGGTCGATCCGTCGGGCTCCCGGAGAGGATCCTCTCGTTCCTCGTCGGGTGAGACGAGCCCGCGCGGCCCGCGGTCGGGGGCGGACCTCGGGCCTCCGGGACCTCAGGGCAGCGGGCCCGACCTGAGCCCGGGGGAACCGAAAGCGAGGGTCTCGTGCCACCCGACGCGCCATTCGAGGCCGTTTCGAGCCGGGGTAACCCACTTCCGAGCCCATTCGACGCACCCGACGCGATCATCAGGCGTGGCGACTCACAGTTGCTGGTATCTGCACGACTCGCATCTCAGGGTGCTTGTTCTTTCGTCTCATGGACTTGTGGCATTTCCCCGGCGGGACGTCGGCGCGGGGATTCCGGTGGGTCGGAGGTGGGTGAAAACCGGCCTCTCGAAAGTTCATGCCGATCTCCCGTTCGCATCGATGCCACATTCGTGCCGGGAAGACATGCGTGAGGTTCATAAGCGTTTGACTTTGTTCCCATCATCGAGAGGGGGAGGTGGGTCACGTCACGAGCCGCCGGTGGGGAAAAGGCCGGGGCCCTCGACGCGGCGGCCCTCCACACCATGATAGCCGGAGAGGAGGCCGGGTCGGCGAGATTGGCGTCCCCACGCCCTCGAAGGGAGCATAAAACTTGCGCAGGCCCCGCAGGTTTCGGTGAGAACGACCGAAATGGCACAGACAGGCTCGTGCTCGAGCCTCTGTCCCTGCTCGTGGCCAGGTCCGCCGTGGTGGGTGCCGCGGGCTCGGTCTGTTCGGGAGATGTGGAGGTGAATGGGCGCCGGAGGCGCTCGAAAGAGTGACCTTGCAATCCTCCTGCACCCTGCCTCCGCGACCGTCAATCCGCGACCGTTGGCTCATCCGGGTCATCCAGGCTAAGATGGGCGAACAGGGGCGTCCCCACCGTGTCGAGGCGGGCATGGCCAAAGTGGCGGTCACGATCGAGGGTCTCCAACGCGCGATCACGGCCGCCGAGCCGGCCGCGTTCCTGGTCGCGCCACGCCTGCTGAGGAGGGTGATCCGCGCGATGGGGGCGCGGTCGTTCGTCGGCCTGAGCGTCCCGCATCCCCAATGCCTGGCGATTGGCGGCGCGGCGGCGCTGCGGGTCATCGAGCCCGAGGAGTTGGGCCTTCACCCGAACGCCGACCCGCCGGACGTGGTGTATCTCCTGGCCCGACCCGACCCGGACGATCTCGCCGAGTTGCCGCCAGGGCACGGCCTGATCGACGCCTGGCGCCGCCTGTTCCACGCCCGGGTCCACGCGGAGTTGGAACGCCGCCTGCCGGCGCGTGGGGCCGACCTCCTCGAACGCATCCGACGGATCGGCGAGGTGGAAATCGAAGAAATCCGCGCCGTCCTCCGGCGCGAGGACATGATCTTACCGCCGGCGGACGACCGGGCGATCTTCATCGAGTTCGCCGCCGTCTACCTCGAGCTGCGCCACTTCCGAGACGTCCTCTTGCCCGACTACTTTCCCGCCCTCTGCGACCTCGCGCGGATCGACGCCCTGCTGGCCGAGGACATGGACGCCGACGCCCTCTTCCGGCGGACCCGGCCGGTCGGCGCGCCGGACCCGTCCCCATCCCGAGTGTCCGAGCGGGTGGGGACCGACTCGCCGCCGATCGCGGAGGCCGAGGCGCGTCGCTCGGGGCCGGCCTGCCGTCGGCTGATGCGGCGGGCGGACGAGGCCGAGCGGGCGGGGAACCAGGTCCGGGCGATCCTCCTGCGGCGACGGGCGGAGCGACTCGCCGGGCCGGGGCGCGCGGGGCGGGCCCGCTCGGCGATCGAGTCGGCGCTGGACGTCCTGGCGCGGCGGCTCCGGGCGGCCCTCGGGCTCGACGAGGCCGAGCGCGTCGCCTGGCGATCAGCCCTCGAGGTGCTGCTGCCCCGCGCGGCGGGGGGGCGGTGGCCGGCCGAGGCGCGGCTGCTCTACGACCTGCAGAAAGTCTGCGTCGACCACGAGAGGGAGGTCTTCGCCGTCGATCCGTGGGGCTGGCTCCGCTCGTTCGGGAGGCGGCCGCTCCGCCGGCTCTTGCCCAATCAACGCGAGGTCCTGGAGGTGAAGCACCTCCGCCAGGCCACCCGCCGGCTCGGCAAGGTCCGCCTCGACGACGCCGACCGCAGTCGCCTGGCCGACCTGCTGCACGCGGCCGTGGCGCGGGCCGAGCACGGCCTGCGCGAGCGCCTCCGCCCCCTGATCGCTCGCGCCCTGGTGCGGTCCGACATCCTCCCGCGCAACCTCCCCGAGCGGGTCGCGGCGCGCAAGCTGACCGAGGAGTTGCTCGACAAGGTCGCCGGGCGCGAGTTCGTGGCGATGGGGGACCTGCGCGACGCCCTCTCGCGGAGCCACCTGAAGCTGCCGGACCTCGCCGGCCCGAGGGAGTTCTTCGGGGGGGACCGCCTCCTCCGCGCCGACCGCCAGCTGGCGGTCTCGCTCGACGGCGTCTACCGCCGGGGGGAGGTCTACCTGCGCGCCTTGCAACGGTTCAGCGCGCTGGCCTTCGGCACGAGGGCGGGGCGGTTCCTGACCCTCTCCCTGGTCCTCCCGTTCGGCGGCGCGTTCGTCCTGCTGGAGGGGCTGGACCACCTGGTCGGTCCGCTCGTCCACTGGGCGACGGGCCGGCATATGCACCTGCTCACGCCCGCGTCGGTGGCCGGCGTCGGGGTCGTGGCGCTGGCCCTGATCCGCGTCGAGGCCGCCCGTCGATGGGCGCGCGCGGGGCTTCTCGCCCTGGGCCGGGGACTTCGGGCGGCCTTCGTCGTCCTCCCCTCCCGGGTGCTCGACCACCCGATCGTGCGCCGGGTCGTCGCCGGTGGAGCGTTCCGCTTCGCCTGGCGATGGATGCTCAAGCCGTCGATCCCGACGGCGATCGGCTGGGGGGCGCTGACGGCCTGGGGCCTCGACGGCGAGGCGGCGGCCTGGCTGGCGGCGGCGAGCTTCCTGGCAGCGATCCTGGTCCTGAATTCGCGGGCCGGGCGTGACATGGAGGAGGCGGTCGTCGAGGGGTTCGGCCGGGGGTGGCACCGGCTCCGGTCCGACCTCTTGCCGGGGCTCTACCGGCTCGTGATGGGGTCCTTCGACCGCCTGCTCGACGCCGTCGAGCGGGCCCTCTACTCGGTCGACGAGTGGCTCCGGTTCCGCTCGGGCGAGGGGGGGGGCTCGCTGGCGATCAAGGCGGTGCTGGCGGCGACCTGGTCGGTGGTGACCTACGTCGTTCGGTTCGCGATCAACCTGCTGGCCGAGCCGCAGCTCAACCCGATCAAGCATTTCCCGGTGGTGACGGTCTCGCACAAGGTCATCGCGCCGATCATCCTGCTGCAGATGCCGCCGCTGCTCATGGTGGCGCTGGGGATGGACGTGGTGACGGCCAATGGCATCGCCTGGTCGACGCAGCTGCTCCTGCCGGGGGTCTTCGGGTTCCTCGTCTGGGAGTTGAAGGAGAACTGGAAACTCTACGAGGCCAACCGCTCGAGACTCCTGCGGCCGGTGACGATCGGCCACCACGGCGAGACGATGCCGAGGCTCCTGCGGCCGGGGTTCCACTCGGGGACGGTGCCGAAGCTCTTCGACCGGCTCCGGCGGGCCGATCGACGGGCGCGACGGTCGGGGGCCGGGGTGGCGGCTCATCGGCCGCGCGAGTCGCTGCACCACGTCGAGGAGTCGGTCCGGCACTTCATCGAGCGCGAACTGCTCGAGCTGCTCCGCGCGGTGCCCCCATTCGCGACGTCCCGGCTCGTCCCCGGCGCGATCGACCTGGCGACGAACCGGGTCGCCGTCGGCCTGCTCTGCCACGACCGCCCCGGCGGCCAAGCGACCATCGCCTTCGAAGAGCGGTCGGGCTGTCTGGTGGCGGGCCTGACCGATCCCGGCTGGATCGCCGGGCTCGATGGTGCCGGGCGACGGGCGTTGGAGACGGCGCTGGCGGGCGTGTACCAGATGGCGGGCGTGGACCTGGTTCGAGAGCAGGTCGACGCCGGCCTCGGCCTCCCGGCCTTCGAGCTGGCCGAAGCCGGGCCTGTCACCTGGCCCCGCGACGGCTCGGAAGCCTCGGCGATCCATGACCTCCGCGACGGCCCGAACGTCTCCCCCCGCCCCCCGCTCGATGGCCTGCCGACCCTCGACGCCCGCCGCGTTGCGTTCCGCCACCTGCCGATGACCTGGCGCGCCTGGGTCGAGGCGTGGGGTGAGGGGGGCACCGGCCGCATCAATCCGGCCGAGTCCGCCGTCGCCGCGACGCCGCCGCCGCCTCGAGCGTGAGTCGCGACATCTCCCCATTCCCACGCTCCGCGAAGGGAGGCCCTCTTCGACGCCCCGCCTCAAGCGATTGCACTTCCACGGGGACCGCGGACGTTCAGGCCACAATCCCGACCTCCGGTCGATCTCGCACAGACACAACCGGCCCCGAAAAAACACCGGCCTCGATCGGCTCTCCACGACAGCCCCTTCCCGCTCGCCGCGGGCAGATTCGGCCTGGTCGCGTCAGCGACCAGGTGCTTGGACAGCTGGAAGTCGCGGGCAATGGTCTCGATGCTCACATCGCTGGAAACGAGCGGGTCCTCTCCGCAGAATTACGATGTGGGGACGGTCGGGGGACCGCAGACGAGCTACGCTGCCTGCGGTCCCCCGCCGATCGGCGGAGGGCCGCAGGACTCAGCGGCGGGGGCCGCCAAGTGTTAACTCCTCTTCACTCGTCTATGACACGTGGGCAGGCCGTGTTTGGGCGCCGACGGGCCCGTTGACAGTGGACTTCCCCACGGGGACAACGCACCTGTGGAGAGCTTCTTCGCGACACTCAAGAAGGAGCTGACACACGACGCGGGCTACGCCACGAGGGGGGAGGCACGAGCCAGCATCTTCGAGTTCATCGAGGTCTTCAAAAACCGGGTCCGGCGGCACTC
>JAABUS010009514.1_pt1 | contig 10247 bp, 16 predicted proteins | sample 5560161 | NCBI WGS metagenome assembly JAABUS01 (sample SAMN10711885, study PRJNA513376) | rock metagenome | isolation source: Antarctica rocks | place: Antarctica: Victoria Land, Trio Nunatak nord | collected 2016-01-04
TTTGCACAGGCACTTCAGTTAATGAATTGGTCATATGGCCAGTGATTCAGTACTCCATGACCTGTCGTCACCTCCAGCATCAGAATGACAACAATGGCTAACATTGCAATACGACCATTCCATGTCTCGGCTGATTTGGTCCACCCCCACTTCCAAGGCACAACTGGCGGAGGCAGAACTCGCCTGTCCCTATCATAAGTTTCCAGCAAGGACTGCACATCCCCTGCAGTGACAATGAGCAAACAATCAGCACTGCAGCTGAGCCTGGAGCAGTCATGCAAAACTTGAGTTTCAAAGTCGCATCAAACATGGAAGCAATGGCTAGACTTGTCTTGGCAGCAAAGGGTTGCAAGCTGATGCACATGAACAAAACACGCATGCCAATGCACGGTCCCGCACAGCTTGTGCTGGTAACACCTCTCTCAGCACATCACTTCATCACAACAAATCCGGAAGCCCTTAAATACTGTGATGACAGACCAATGCAATGCAGAAGGACAACACATTTAGTCTTATTAGCCTGATTGGAGGACAAGTTTGACTGCAATGGTGGTATGCTCAGCGCTTTGAGCGTCATATTTGCTGTCACTCGCACAAGTCAAGTCCATTGAGTGGGGCCTTGAGCAGAACCAGTGTATGCTTGATCGTCCCAGCTGTCTTTGAGGAGGGTCATATTGAGTGAATGGATGGATGGATGGATGGATGGATGGATGGATGAATGGATGGAGGGTCATACCAAATGAACGAAAGAATGCGTGCATGAATGCATGGATGAATGAATGGATGAATGGAGGATGAAAGAGAATGAATGAATGCATGCATGAATAAAATGAATGAATGGAGGGTCACACCTAGCGGTATCATGGCATCGCTGGGGTTGCTGCCAGCCATCAGACCCACGTAGGGCAGGGCCTCCAGAACAGCCTCAGCCAAGTCATCGATGAAGACTGGGTTGGTGTTCAAGGCAGGAACACGTCCCCAGTTCTGGATGCCACTCTCATGAGCCAGCTCTCTGTACTCCATGTCAATCTCCTCCAATGTCTCTATGTGCTCACTGACAAAGCTGACAGGCACGGCCAGCAGACTCTTGACGCCATTTGCACCAAGCTCTCTGCAGCAAAGGGGCACACTTGTGTTTTCTTCGTTTGGTGGAGGGGAACGAAGGACATGCAACGACACAAGTGCTAGGTTGCACAACCTCGAGGGATGTGGAGTCTTGTCTAATAAATCAGGCAAAAGCAAGCTTTCCTCTCAACATCACCGTGCAAATGACATGAGTTGCACACTTCATTCAGCAGCGTGACACCTGTGTCCAGCATGAAATATGCCAGCAGATGCCCAACACACAAGGGATGACATGAACAAACAATGGTGAGCTATACAAGTCGATCGAACAGCACAGAACGACCTTGACAGGACAAGCTTCCCATCATCTGCTAGATCACCTGCTTGTTGCAAGGCGCTGTCACGGTCTCCTCCATCCCAAACATCTATTTAGTTCAAAAACGTCATTCCTACACTGAAAGTCTTACCTCAGAAACGCCTGGGTACAGTATAAACGCGTTTCTACATTGTGGAAATGCTGTAGGTCTTGAGCATACCTGATGGTTACATCAGTGTATGGCTGCAGCCACTGCACAGGACCCACACGTGACTGGTAGGCCAGAGTATGGTGGTTGCTGATGCGGCGGCGCTGCAGCTCCTGCATGATGAGGCTGATGCACTGCTCCATCTCCTCCTTGTAAGGGTCTCCAGCCTCCTCCACATAGGACACTGGCACACCATGTGCACTGAAGAAGATCTCAACAGAATCCTGCGACGTGAGTGCAGCTTGTGAATGGAGCACGCTTGTGTATGGAGCACTTTAGGTAATGAGTATGTAGTGAATTGGCTTTGCTGCTGATGTTTGCAGCCTGTGGTGCAAAAGAGTCAACAGGGTCATTGACTGTCATTGCGGAGCAGTGCATGTTTACTTTTGGGCATTGCAGGGCAGCGCATGTCTCCTTTGGGAGCTCCATAAGGGATCACAATTCCACAGCAGCTAACATGCAGCTGTACTGCAATGTGGTGCTTCTGGGTTGTGACAGATGCACAAGCACTGACATACAACAGGTGAGATACAGCAGCTTATTTAATGATAATCTAGTTATACAATAATTTAACGCTTTTCAACTCATGATGAGCTAGGTATATGCAGGACCAGTCTCACGCAGCAGCTTGAGAGGGGACAGCTGCCAAGGACAGAGGTAAGAAGAGCAGCCACCCTGGCTTGCAAGCACAGATGTGTGTGGTGCGCAACCACACAAGCTGGTGGGACTTCTGACTGTTTTTTTTACCATCACTTTGCAGGCGTGCCAGCAGAGCATCAGCTGTTGACCTGTTGTGGTAGGCAGCTTGAAACAGGGCTTGTTGCTTCACAGGTACAGTACGAAGGCACAGTCAGCTTGATATACAGGATGCATGGTGGTCAGCAGACTAGCACTGTATGAGAAGAAGAACACACCTGTTCCTGGAACTGCTGCAGTGACTGCTGGATGAGGTCAGCCATTGCGGTGACGTAACCCCGGCGCTGGTACCAGGATGCGATGACTGTGTGTGGGAGCTGCTGCAGCTTTGGGTCATTCTTGAAGCTCTGCACTCCAATGCAGGCTGCTATGTCAGAAATGGCATAGCCAGATGATGCGTATGAAATAGTCAGTCTGGGATACTCAAGGGGTTTAAGCATCTGGACTTCATGCTCAGCTCGATGCACAAGATGTAAGCTTGGATCCTGTTTCCCTTGAGCATGACCAAAGACATGTATCAACTTCAGTGATGTTTGCCCCACAACAAGGCATGCATTCATGTCTAAAGGCCAATGAATGTCTACACAGACTAGTTGTGTTTGGCCCTGCAGAGTCACATTATGCTGTCTTGACTTGTTCAAGCACAGGCACATGGCTGTTCTCATAAAGCTCACCTCTTCAAGTAATCGCAGACTGGAGCCGCTAGTTGAAATTGAAAACTGAGGATACAGAGGAAGCACAACCAGCCGTGTGACATTATCTTCCTTGATCTTCTCCAGAGCTTCCTCTGTGAATGGGTACCAATACCGCATGGCAACGTAGACATCAGCATTCTGGCCTTTGCGCTTCAAAGCATCTGAAAGAGCTGCTGCCTGTTCATCTGTGATTCTGCGCAAGGGGGACCCTCCGCCGATTGCTTTGTAGCCTTCTGAGCTTTTGGGGGCTCTCAGCTTGGAGAGCGTGTATGCAAGCAATGGCTGAAGAAACTTGGCTGCAGGTCACCAAAACTGCTTTAGCCAGGAGCTTAGCACATCAGTAGCAGCATGAGCCTTTAAGGAACAATGCAGCTGAAGTGCTGCAACAATTAGCTGAATGACAGATGTGCACGTGAGGAGAGATAAGAGCAAAAGGGGTAAGCACCACTGCTGTTGCATACCTTGACCAGGCAGACGGATGATGTCTGGATCATTGAACAGATTGAACAAGAAATGCTCTACATCATCCAACGTTTCTGGGCCTCCTAAGTTTAGCAGCAAAACGCCAACTTTATCTGCTGTGCCAGCAGGCTGCTGGATGTTGAGCTCAGGCAAGCTGGTCTGAGGGCCTCTGGTCAAGGTTGCAGAGTTTGCTACAAGTCTGGAAGCTGCTGCGGTGTGTTGCTGGCTGAGTCTGATAAGGGCAGAGGAGGGACTGCTGCTTCTTTGATGCTGAGTTCTGCAGCATCCAAAGGCATGAGCTGCTGCCTTGCGTTCTACGTGACAAGAAACTTTGGCGAAAAGCAACACAAGGAACAGACCTGTTGTGGTGAGAGTGGTGGTGTGCTGATCTTGTTGGCAAAGTGTAGCTACAACTAGGTGCGTACGAGCTAGAATGCATAGATTGCATCACTGCGCAGAGCAGCAGCTATTGCATGCAGGTAGCAAAAGCTATGCCTGACAAGCTACAGTAGAATGGCTGTTTAAAGGGACCCCTGAGAGGCGCAGACGCAGTGGTAAGTACAATGATAGTATGACGCAAACGCTCAATTCAATTCACAGACTGCCGCGGGCTGGAGCGCAGTCTCAAGCGAAGTGAAGGCGTGTGTTAAGCTAGTGGCTGTGCATAATGCGAGTCTGCGACGATGAAATCCCTGATAGTCTTTCGGGGATAAGTCGGTCCCAAAAAACACAACGGCGAAATATATATATTTGCGTAACTGACTGCTGGCCATGCAGTCATGCATGACGCTCCATAACAGCCAAACACGAATATACGCATTTGCCCAACTGAACAGTACACCAGTGCCAGATCATTGAAGACGGGCATCACAAATCTTCTGCGCAAGGCTACCTGATATCATCGATGTTTTTGATCCTCGTCAATGCAGACTCATCTCCATTAGCAGTGATTCAGAATGCAAACATTGACATTCATTTGTCAGACAAATTGTGCGTTGAATGTGCTGCACATAGTGACGATGACAGCCAAGCTGGCACACCATGTGCGCTTGCGTCAGCCTAGCACAATTTGTTCAGAGTATATGCTCTGAATGATGCATCCCCGGTGCAGGAACACATGTGCAACATGATGGACAGTCTTTGCGGTGTGCGAGTTGATCTGTTCGCCGGCGATTCTTATTTCCGCGATAATCTTCCGCGTCTCAACGTAAACGGGACAGCGAACAGCAGGTTTCGGAACCCACATTGCATTTTCATGGCTGATCACATGGTGCTTAATCAGGCAACTGGCATCATCTTTTGTCCTGGTGCGACCTCCAAGACCTCTCGAAGCTGTCGAGCTGTTTTGATAGCTACTATTACAGCTATGACAACGGTCCGGTAACATTTATGGGAGCCTGTATCTGCGCGGGTGTACAGGCTGCTCTCCCGTGCGGGCAAGCGAGCCTACGTACGGCGTGCTGAAAGCTGCTGCATGCCAAGTCGCATGACCACTCGGTCATGAACCGCAACACGAAGCTGAAACCGCTGGCGCCTCGTCCTGTGGCAGAACAGGGAGGCTGCCAAGTCATGTCATATCCTTGCTCATCCATGGCAGCAGACGGACGTGTTGAATCAGTCAACAGGAACGCGTTTGTTGGTGCCAATCTGGGAGTGCACGCCTCCCCTCTCGAAGCAGTTACGAGCATGGACCCTAAGGATTACGTTTGGGGTGGAGGGTATAACACATCTTTTTACGGGTGTCAGTCAACCGCTTTTGCCGGTGCACAGCCTTGTTACTATCAACCTTCGGACTATCCAGGACGCCATGGCCACTACGGTGAGCTGATTTGACTACGACTGCATCTGTCAGCCAAGGCATGCAGCGTTGTGGCAAATTTAGTGCATACAGCGAGGCATCATTTTGACAGCTGAACATGCTGCTGGAAGCTTCAGAACACTGACAAACCCTGGTTGTGATCTGCAGGCTATGCTCAGCAGTATCAGCCATATGCAGGCATGTCAGCAGTTGACCCAGGTTATGCATGTTCGACGAGCCCTCTGCCTTACTCAGGCAGTGCTGCAGACAGCAGCAGAGGAGACTTGAGTGGGCATGGTGGCAGCGCATGTGACACTCAGACCTCAGAGCTCGAGGTGTGCTTCTGAGCTGGATACACGGCTGCGCCTGTGCAAATGACCTCATTCACAATGCAGACCAAGGCGCTCATTGTGAGCAATGTGAATGGGCAGGAACAAACCAGGCAGCATTTGGCATACAGCCTGTGATCATGTTGTCAGTGTGTCTGTGCTTTGCAGGGCTTGGGGCACACTGTGCCTTTGGACTCCAAGGTGGATGATCTGCTGGAACTTGATGAGGATGACCTCAAGGAGATGCTCTCCCCAACCAGTCTAGAAGAGGTATGCTGCGCAACGAGAGCCATCATCCCATTCATTTGTGAAGTTTCAGGGTATATTCCTAGCATATATGCAATGTTAGTCATTTACAATCAGCTGCATGTGTGCCCTGTACTTGCATTATATTTTCCAACAATAGCTTGGGCTGTTGCACATGGTTTGAGGTTCTGCACTACTACTACATCTGCACCGATATGCTCAGAACCTTGCAAACAACCTGATGCAACCCTAGTCCTTGCAGCATAGACAACACAGCACAGACAACACGGCACAGACGACACAGCATAGACAACGCCTGCTTGCGGCTGGTGAGCCTTTTTCACCAATCCACCAGTCGATTTGTAGACTTTTGGGTGCATGCTGCTGCGCAACAACATGCAGTCTATCAGCAGCAGTGACCTAAAAGCCTGCCTCCATCATGCTACCTGCAAAGCAGGTCTTGAGGGGGGTTAAATGCCAATAGCAACTGCAGCTACTTCTTTGTCATGTAGGCAGCTGAGCCTGTAGCTGAGGACTCTGGGTCATGCAAACGAGTGAGGCATCTAGAGTCAGCAGCATCTGGTGACAGTCACATGTCTGGTGAGCCCCGTCTCTCATGCAAGACATGCTGCATGCTCACATTTGCCATCCCATCATGCACTTGTCATCTTTCTTGCTCAGTGTTGCAACTGAGCTGGTCACTGCACCATCCACATCACATGCCCAGAAATCACATGTCCACTGTGTACACCTGAATTCTGGGGGGTCCATGCTGTTTCTGGGGGTCCATGCTGTTTCTGGGGGGCCATGCTGTTTCTGTAGAATGACAAGCTACCTTGTGTGATCAGTTGACGGCACCAGGATGGCTCACAATGTATCACCAATTGGTCATGCATGCCAAGCAACTCAGATTGGCACATCAGTGTGCTGTGCTGTGCTCACAGAAGAACAGATTGGAAGTTACTCACTTGACATTGCATCACTGATGCCAACCATGATACCTGGAGTGACCAGGCAGTACAGGCACAGAACCTACCACATCCTATACATTTCTTGCCTTGGTATGCAGGCATGCTGTTGCTGTGTCATTACATGCTGCCTGCACAAAAGCATTGCAGACTTTAAGGGCGAGCAACATTGCAGGGCTTACAAGTCAAGGCCTGCACAGCCTTTTGATGCAAATGCTGTGCAGCGTAACCCCCTCATTCGTCTATGCAATCTGATCCCTGCAGGCTCTGAGGAAGTGATACTGCCAGATTTTGGCGAAGGCTTCGGTAACAGTGACGGCATGCTGCTCAGAGCCTCGCCCCTCTCGTGAGTGTCCTCATCACATGCCATCATTGTGATTGCATGTCAACCAACCAATCAATCATCAAATTGTCTTTTTCAACCCACCAAGGTTTTGTATGTTGGGAGATTGGCAGCATCAAGATCACCTTTAGTGCAAATGGAATGTGGCTTTGATGGTACTTGTGCAGAGGCTTGTGCTGTACAACACACATACTGTCATATAAGCCAATCATGTAGGTATGGCTGTGTGCTTCGAACAAGCAGGCCTACAGCTTTCCACTGCAGAAAAACAGAAGATCCGCCTAGTTGAGAAGAGGCTCTTTTCAATCCCAAAACGTCTATTTTCATTCAGCAACATCATCCCTACACCGGAAATCTACACCCAGAAACGTCTAGGGACAGTAAACACGCATTTCCACATTGTGGAGATGTTCTGGATGAACAAAACATGATCACGTTGACTTGCATGCAGAGGGGGGTCTGTTATGGATGAGGCCAACCCTTACCTGGGTCCCCTGCTGGACCCACCCACCCTATCTGCTGCGACCCCAGTCCCAAGCCTGGCACCTGAGGAGCTGCACACACGCACTGATGGACCTCGGCCACAAAGCAGCAAGGAAGCTGTGAAGCAGCTGCTGGCAGGCATGAGCATGGCAGATGCCGTGCAATGCATCAACCAGTTTTTACGGACTGACAAACGGTGAGTCTGCGAGAAGTCGCTCTCTGGCATACAGAACCATCAATTGCATGTTAGAAACGCCCGTTCAGTTCAGTTGTGTCATCTCAATCTAAGTCAGTCAGTCAGTCAGTCAGTCAGGAATTTTGCAGTCGTTGGGGGCCAGCTAGCCCATTTGACTAAATTGCGGTTTTTCATCAGCAAACAAAACAGACAAAACGGTAACGTAGACAGACAAAATCATCATCAGAAAAGTGTTAGAAATTGTCACTGTGTTTAGTAAGACATAAATTTGCAACAAATAAGAGTCTCTTAGCATGACAGCTACATTCATGCAGCTGCTGGGATTGTGTCTGCTTTTCCCTTCCCACAGGTGTGCTTTTTGTTGTCGCTGTAGTACTGCAAAAGCGAGCCTCGAAAGTAAGGCTGGTACCCTTTGGTTTTGAGGCTCTGGAAATCCAGGCTCAAGCTTTTTCGCTCAGCTTGTTGTGACTTTGTGAGATCATCATCAAGTCTGAATCCTGCTAGCCTGAAGGCCTTGGAAAGCTCCAGGAAGCTGTGCTTATGAATCAGCGAGCTGAACCTCAATCGTACTGGTCTAGGTTTGTTACTGTCAGCAACAAACTTGCCTATTCGCTCTGCAGCTACTGGAGGGGCAAACATCTCTTTCTCCCCATGCTTGTCTAGTGCAATCTTGAACGCAGCATTGAGCTCTGTGTCCAGGGTGCTCATTGCCTCGAAGCGGTTCTTCGCTCTCTCTCCTTCCTCTGGTATGTTGTACATAACCAGATTCAGACTCTTCTGGTCCCTCTTGATCTAAGAAACACCTGGTATCAGGACTCTTCTTCTGTAGGGAGGTACCTCAGGTGTAGGCATGTAGCAAGGCCACAAGTTACTGCGCAGCCCAGTGGTGCTTCAGCTGGGTGCACACAGATGCATCAAGAAACATGTCTGAGCACGTGTGCGTCTATAGGATGACGAGATGTACATTGTTGTCTGGGTCACATGATCTGGGGTGATATGACTGGGTCTGTCTTGGTACAGGTGCTGTTTACTGGAACAAAAATGCTGTTGAGATTTAGTAGTAATACCAACACTTTGAATGCTGTCTAGACCATGATGAGCTAGGCGCATGCAGGACAAGTCTCATCTCTCCAGAGCAGCTTGTTGAGTTTTGAGAGGCAAGATTTGCACAGTTTGGCTCTGTTTGACACCTAAATAAGCAGTGTACAGTACATCTGCAGGGTCCTTGTCGCTTTAGTCATGATCCTGCAGGTTTAGTCATGATCCTGCAGGCTTAGTCATGATCCTGCAGGCTTTAGTTGTGATCCTGATGTAGGATGATATTGTGTTCTGCACCCAGACCAACCTGGAATAACATGAAACGCTCGGCCACCTGTTGCATGCTTGCAAAAGTACAATGCACCCATGTAGTTGGATTTTGAATTCTAAGAGGCAGCACCACCAATGATTTCTTTGAAATGGGTCTGTTTTGATACCTGCTGCAGCTGGTCCTCCTTGACTTGTGATGCATTTGCAATGAGACTGAGTTGTGGGGGATGTCTGCAGGATTGCCAACCAGACTGAGTTGTGAGTGATGCTTGCGGAATTCCCAATGACACTGAGTTGTGAGGTGTTGTTTGCAGGATTCCCAGTGACAAGAGGCAGGCAGCCGTGTCTGCGCTGCAAGCCATGTGTCCCACCAAATCTCTAGTCGTCACTTTGCGACAGCCTGTGCCGATTGTCAAGGCTCAGCTGAAGCGCAAGCGCAGCAGTAGCAAGGCCCTAGAAGCTGCTCGCAACTCTTGAGCTCTTGAGCTGTGTGACTCGCTGAGCTGGGCACGTCAGTCAAATGTCCTGGGCTGTTGCTAACATAGGGTCAACATCTGTGACACACATCGTAGGCACTTTGTTGACGATGTGGAGCGGCGAGCTCAAGTTTGCTTGGTGAACTGCTCTTCAAGTCTGTCGTTGAGGCAAAGCAGGGCTTCAGGCATCAGCTCCTTGATGCGGTGACAGATCTCGTGCCAAATGTGACCAACAATCACACAAAAACAGTGCAGACAGCACGATGTTCATGTTTAGTTGGCTTAGTACATATGGCTTACGTGATGGTCATTGCTTACAGGTGCCTTTGCAGCTTTGGCATGGTGAGTCATCAAATTGTGATGATTGACACCGATTTTATTTATGATGTATGCTCAACTGAGAAGATAATCACAGGGTTGAGCAGCATCTAGCAATTTGCTCCATGGTTTTTACTTTTAGGACACCAATTTTCAATGCTCACACAGCAGAATTTTGTCACTACCTAGCATCATGTTAGTCGCCTGAACAGTGCAGTAGGCCCCTTCCAAACATTTACCTCAGTGTAGGGGTAGTAATCACTTGGTGGCACGTTCAGATCTTGTCTGGATAATGCATTTGTGAATGTTCTGTGGTTCAGGGTCGGGGAGTGCAGTAGTG